>Ga0209515_10010658_pt1 | contig 10184 bp, 9 predicted proteins | sample Subgroupgradi54m_FD_187454 | JGI IMG/M metagenome (GOLD analysis project Ga0209515, IMG submission 187454) | Subsurface groundwater microbial communities from S. Glens Falls, New York, USA - GMW60B uncontaminated upgradient, 5.4 m (SPAdes)... ...
GCAACCCGCCGACTGGTCCACCCTTGATGGCTGGCAAGACGACAACCTGACCCAGGCCTGGCCCGCCCTGCTCAATAGCTGCCGCGCACTGAGCGCCCGCGCGGAATGGGCCGAGGTGTGCGAACTGGCGCAAAAACTCCCGGCCGACAACGCCGCCCTGCTGCGCCAGTTTTTTGAAAGCCGCTTCACCCCCTATCGGGTCGTCAACCCCGACGGCAGCGAGACCGGCATCGTCACCGGCTATTACGAACCGCTGCTGCGCGGCAGCCGCAGCAAACAGGGCGTGTATCAATATCCGCTGTACGCCGTGCCCGACGACCTCATCACCGTCGATCTCGCCAGCCTCTATCCTGAACTCGCCAACCTGCGTCTGCGCGGCCGCGTGATCAAGACCGAACAGGGCGTGAACAAACTCGTGCCCTACTTCAGCCGCGCTGAATTTGACGGCAGCAACGCCCCGCCAGACAAGGTGCTGGTGTGGGTGGACGATGCCATTGAAGCCTTCTTCCTCGAAATTCAGGGCAGCGGCCGAATCAAACTGAACAGCGGCGACGGCGAAAAAATCATCCGCGTCAACTACGCCAACCAGAATGGCCACCCCTACAAATCCATCGGCCGCTGGCTGATCGATCAAGGCGAGATGAAACTCGAAAACGCTTCCATGCAAGGCATCAAGAACTGGGTCAAGAGTCACCCCAAACGCCTCGCCGAACTGCTCAGCCAAAACCCCAGCTATGTCTTCTTCCGCGAGCTCCCGCTCACCGACCCCAACGAAGGCCCGCTCGGCGCACTCGGCGTCCCGCTCATCCCGGAACGCTCGATCGCCATCGACCCACGCTTCATCCCGCTCGGCGCACCGGTATTTCTCAGCACCACCCAACCCAACAACCCCACCCCGCTCAAACGCCTGATGCACGCACAAGACACTGGCGGCGCGATACGCGGCGCCGTCCGCGCGGATTTTTTTTGGGGGTTTGGCAATGCAGCGGGAGAACAGGCGGGGAAGATGCGGCAACAAGGACGGATGTGGGTATTGTTGCCGAAGGGGATGGTGGTGAATGCGGAGGGGAAAGTGGCGCGGAAGTAATTCTTGCCACGGAGAAAAATCTGAGCAGGCTTTTGTAGGGAGGAAAATCGTAGCGCCCTCTACTGAACGTCAAATTCAAGCCTTCGAAGTGACAAGACATGCGGCGGAAGGCGCTGCGCTTTTCCGCCCTACGATAGCTGTGCAGTGCTTGTTACACCGATCTATCCACCTCTGCTGATTGTGTCCTCTTGTGTCCTCTCAGACGAGGGGAGATGTTTTTTGCATACCATCAAGGAAATAAAATAGCCCGCAGGCACAGCGGTCAGAGTCAACGCAACGTCGCTGGTTGCCATTATCGGCAGGAAGAGAACCAGGGCCATGATGGTTGCAATATGGGCTCCTGTATAAACAAGCCCACCCACAAGAGACCACTTTAGTGCGCTCTTGTAATTCAGGCGGGCGCGGGAAATGAAGAGCTCCATAATGACCAGAAGGCCCGTAAAAAAGATCAAGCCCATTTCGATTTGGCACCCTCAAATAATATTTCAATCAGATTGAGCTCGGTGGCACCCCTTTGGCAACGAAACGAAATCACGGCAAGCAATAGGCTACCTGACCAAGTATTGATGAATGTCTTCATGGATACGTGCCGGGGGTAGCCCGGCCATCGTTGAGATTCGCGATGTCATTCCGTAGTGACGCTACGCCGCATTCGGCTTGACCGGAAACGGAACAGAAACATGTTTGCCCCGATAGGTCTGCAAACTGCGTTGATGATCCGCCACAATCTGTGCCGGGTCATTCTGTTGTTGCTGCGAGAGGCGATCCTTGGTTTGCCACAGTTCCTGCAAAACAGGGTCGTCCAACTGGGCTGATGTGTGGTGTGTGGTTTTCATTCAATCCTCCTGCGTCAATTCTTCGGGGGTGGCAATCACCAGATCAGGGTAGCCCAACTCGCGCAAGGCGCGTTCAATTTTTTGCCGCGCCCAGGCGCTGGCGATGTGCCGAAAATTCCAGCTGACAATCGCATCCAATCCATACCATGCAGCATAGGCGATATGCACTGCGTCTTGTGCTGCCTTTTCGGGCAAGGCCTGACGTTGCAGCAGATGTGTTGCCAGACGCGCGATCTCGGGTTGCGGGTCAAGCAGCGGTAGCTCGGCCAATAATGCTGTGCGTAACGCCACTGCGGCGGTGTCACCGACGCCCGCTTCTGCCAACACCGCCGGAGAAACATAGAGCTCAAATTGCTGGCGCGAATCCCAGAAACGCTGGGTAGCCGCGCCGCCCTGCAATCTCAGTGCTGAGCGCAGGGCGTGCCGTAAGATAGGAAATCACCGAGGTTTCTACATAGATGCGACGCATGCATGCACTTTACCACCGGCATTTGAATATTTCGACCCCATCGCTGATGCACCTCATCGCTGATGCGTCAGAAGATATTACTTCTCCAGCGCTTTGAAAATCTGTTCCAGTTTTTCAACATCCATGGCGCCTGCGTAGCGTTCGCCGCTGGCGACGAAGAAGGTTGGCGTGCTGACGATGTTGTTGTCCTGACCGAATTTTGCGATTTGTTCGAGTGCGGTTTTGCAATCGCCTTTGTTGTCGGGCAGGCGGCCGTAGAGCATCCAGTCCTGCCAGGCTTGCGTGGGGTTGGCGCTGCACAGGATGCGGCGCGATTTGGCGACTGAGTCGGGGCCGAGTACGGGGTAGATGAAACTGTAAACCGTGATGTTGTCGAGGCTGCGGACTTCCTTCTGGAACAATTTGCAATAACCACAGTTGGGGTCTTCAAAAATCGCCAGCTTGCGCTTGCCGTTGCCGCGCACGGTTTTGAGGGCGAGGTGGAGCGGCAGGGTGTCAAAGGCTATGCGGTCGAGTTCGGCCATGCGTGCTTCGGAGAGGTTCTGCATGGTGGTGCCGTCGAGCAGGTTGCCGATGAAGATGTAGCCCAGCTTTTCATCGGTGTAAGCCATCTGGCCGTTGACGCGGAATTCGTACAGATTCATGTGCGCGGTCTTGCGCAGGTTGTCGATGTGAACCCGTTCGCCGAAACGCGCTTGCAAGCCCTGCTTGATTTTCTGCTCGGGGGTGAGCGGCGGCGATGTGTTGGCCCATTGAGCGAAGCTGGCGCTGCTGACGGCGATAGCCAGCAACAGAAGGAGAGTTTTTAATGCGTAACGCGTGTTCATGTGTGATCCATTCAAGAATAAAGACTCAACGGCCGGCGGCGTGACGAATCAAGGCTGATTTGAACAACGGGAGCTTGTCGAGGCAGCCCATTCCCACTGTACGTAATTTCTGCAGCATTGGATCCGGGCTGCTGAACAAACGTTGCAAACCATCGGTGACGCTGCGCATCAGCAGCACGTCTTCGGCGCGGGCGCGGGCGTAACGGGCCAGCACGCGAGCATCGCCGCAATCGCGGAACACTTCGCGTGCAGCGATGGTCTGTACGAGATCGTGCGCGTCTTGCAAGCCGAGATTCATGCCTTGCCCGGCGAGCGGATGGATCACGTGCGCGGCATCGCCGATCAGGGCGACGCGCGGGGCAATCATGCGGTTTGCCTGACGCAGCCGCAGCGGGAAAGCAGCGGCGGGCGTGACCGGTTCGAGCGTGCCGATCTTGCCCTGCGCGGCCTGCGCCACTATTTCACACAACGCTTGCGGGCTGGCCTGTTGCAAACGCTGCGCGGTATCAAGCGTCGCCGACCACACCATCGACAGCCGGTTTCCCGGCAGCGGCAGGAGCGCGAGAATGCCGTCATCGCGGAACCACTGATAGGCGGTGTCGAGATGTGTTTCGCTGCAACGAAAGTTCGCCACCACGGCGATTTGCCGGTAGTCGCGCTCTTGCGTCTGGATGCCGGCCTGCTGCCGCACCCAGGAATTGGCGCCGTCGGCACCGACCACGAGTGCGGCCGCAATGCTCTTGCCGTCAGCGAGTGTGAGCGTGGCCGCCGCGTCTGACACCTGCAACGATTGAGCCTGCGTCGGGAATGTTTGCAGGCTCGATTGCATGCGGCAACCGAGCAGCAGCACGCGCATCAGTTCGCGGTTCTCGACGATCCAGGCGAGCTGGCCGAGACGCGCCTGGTAAGCGGAGAAATGCAGCGCCGATGTTGCCGCCGCATCACCGAAGATGCGCATGTCATAGACCGGTGCGCTGCGCTGCGGATTGATTTCACCCCACACGCGCAAGGCGTCCAGCCATTGTTGATTGCCGGGGTTGAGGGCGTAGATGCGGCTGTCCCAATCCTGCTCCGACGGTTTTTCTGCAGGCCCGATCAGCGCGATGCGCAAACCTTGCTGCGCCAGTGCCAATGCCACCGCCAGTCCGACCAGACCGCAGCCGACAATGGCAACATCGAAGCGGTTGTGCGCGTTCATGGCCTGTGCATTTTCCAGTGCATGGTTTCGCCGGCGCGCAGCGGCACGATGCTGCTGTCGCCGAAAGCGAGTTGTTCAGGAATCTGCCAGGACTCCTTGCGCAGCGTGACGGTGCCGGTGTTGCGCGGCAAACCGTAAAAATCGGGGCCGTGGAAACTGGCAAAGGCTTCGATCTTGTCAAGTGCGTTCACCGATTCAAACGCTTCGGCATACAGCTCCAGCGCATGCAATGCAACGTAGCATCCAGCGCAACCGCAGGCGGCCTCTTTTGCGCCACGTGCGTGCGGGGCGCTATCGGTGCCGAGGAAGAAACGCGGGTTGCCGCTGGTGGCAACGGCCAGCAGGGCCTGGCGGTGTTGCTCGCGTTTCAGCACGGGCAGGCAGTAGTAGTGCGGACGAATGCCGCCGGTGAAAATCGCATTGCGGTTGTAGAGCAGGTGGTGCGGCGTCAGCGTCGCGCCGATGCGCCCCTCGGCCTCGCGCACGTAGTCGGCGGCGTGTGTTGTGGTGATGTGCTCGAACACAATGCGCAGGTCGGGAAAATCGGTGCGCAGGGGGATCAGCACCGTGTCGATGAACCTCGCCTCACGATCAAAGATGTCCACCCCGGGATCGGTCACTTCGCCATGCACCAGAAAGGGCAGATCGGCTTTCTGCATCGCTTCCAGCGTTTTATAACAACGACGCATGTCGGTCACGCCAAAATCCGAGTTGGTGGTCGCGCCCGCCGGGTAGAGCTTGACCGCCTGCACCACACCGGATGCCTTGGCACGCAGAATTTCTTCTGGCGGTAGATTGTCGGTCAGATACAGCGTCATCAGCGGCGTGAAGTCCAGCCCCGCTGGCAAGGCAGCGCGGATGCGCGCTGCATAGGCCTGTGCCTGCTCTGTCGTAGTGATCGGTGGTTTCAGATTGGGCATCACAATCGCGCGGGCAAACTGCCGCGCAGTGTGCGGCAGCACTGCGGCCATGTCCGCGCCATCGCGCAGATGCAGGTGCCAATCGTCGGGGCGGGTGAGGGTAATCGTTTGCATAGAAATCTAGTGAAGGCGTGATGGTGGCATTGTAGCCGACCCGATTGCGCACTTCCGGCGCAATGGATCACATCAGCAGGTCACATCGGCAGGTCACATCAGCGAATCAACGCATCAGCGACTGTTTTGACCTGCTGCTTCTCGCGCTGCTGGATCGCCCACGATTGCGCATACAACCCGCCGCGCGCGAGCAGCTCGGCGTGCGTGCCTTGCTCGACGATGCGTCCGTGTTCGAGCACCATGATGCGGTCGGCGGAGGCGATCGTGGACAGGCGGTGGGCGATCATCAAGGTCGTGCGGCCGCGCGCGATGTGCAGCAATTCGGCTTGAATCGCCTGTTCGGTTTTCGAGTCGAGTGCGGAAGTGGCTTCGTCGAACACCAGAATCGCGGGGTTTTTGAGCACGGTGCGCGCAATCGCGACGCGCTGTTTTTCGCCGCCGGACAGTTTCAGGCCGCGCTCGCCGACCACCGTGTCGTAGCCTTGCGGCAGCGTGTGGATGAAATCGTGGATGTGCGCGACGCGCGCGGCGGCGATCACTTCGTCCGCCGTCGCATCGGGACGACCGTAGGCGATGTTGTAGAAAATCGTGTCGTTGAACAGCACGGTGTCTTGCGGCACGATGCCGATGGCCGCGCGCAGGCTGGCTTGCGTGACCTGACGAATATCCTGGCCGTCGATGGCGATGCTGCCGTTCTGCACATCGTAGAAACGAAACAGCAGCCGCGATAGCGTCGATTTGCCGGAACCGCTGGAGCCGACCACGGCAACCGTCTGGCCGGGCGGGATGGTGAAACTGACGTCGAACAGGATTTGCCGATTGGATTCGTAGGAAAAATCGGCGTGCGCGAACTGCACTTCCGCGCCACGCAATTGCAGCGGTTGCGCACCAGGCGCATCCTGAATTTCCTGATGCTCGTTCAGCAGCTTGAACATGCGCTCCATATCGGCGAGGCTTTGCTTGATCTCGCGATAAATCACGCCGAGAAAGTTAAGCGGAATATAGAGCTGGATCATGAAGGCGTTGACCAGCACCAAATCGCCCAGCGTCATGCTGCCGTTGTGCACGCCGACGGCGGCGCGCCACAGGATCAGCGTGACACCGATGCCGATCAAGACTTGCTGGCCGCTGTTGAGCAGATTGAGCGATTGCTGCACGCGCACGGCCGTGGTTTCCTGTTGCTTGAGCGTGTCGTCGTAGCGGTGCGCTTCATATTCTTCATTGTTGAAATACTTCACCGTTTCGAAATTGAGCAGGCTGTCGGTGGCGCGCGCCGCCGCGCGTGCATCGAGCTCGTTGACCTGACGGCGGAACCGCGTGCGCCAGTTGGTGACCGAGATGGTGAACACGACATAGGCAAACAAGCTGCACACGACGATGACCGAAAACCAGATTTCGTAATTCAGCATCAAATAGCCCAGCACCAGACCGATCTCGACCAGCGTCGGCAGGATGCTGTAGAGCGTGAAGCTGATGAGGGAACTGATGCCGCGCATACCATGGTCAATTTCGCGCGTGACACCGCCGGTGCGGCGGTTCAGATGAAAGCGCATATTGAGCGCGTGCAGATGGCGAAAGGTTTTCAGCGCGATGGTGTGCACGGCAGACTGCGTGACGCGCGCGAACAGAAATTCGCGCAGTTCGGTGAACACCGATGTCGATACACGCAGTAGCCCATAACCCACGATGAAGGTCAGCGGAATGCTGGCCGCCGCCAGCACCGGCGTGGTCGCAAGCCGGTCGACGATGTGTTTGAGCAGCACCGGCACGCCCACGTTGGCGAGCTTGGCCGCCACCAGACACAACAGCGCCACACCGACGCGCCACTTGTATTGCCACAGATAGGGCAGCAAAGTCTTGATCGTGTGCCAGTCGGATTTGCCCATCGCGCGCGGCTGAGCGGAGGTGGAAGGGTCGGCGGAAAGCGCGGCAGTGCGTCGCATGATGTTGTTTGGCTACGCAGTTAGAATGACGCATCGACTATAGCAAGGAATCCCCATGAGCGAGATCGTCACTCTCCCCGAAGGCAAGCAGCCCGCGCTGCGCGTGTTTCCAATGCCGGCAGATTCCAATGCCTACGGTGACGTGTTCGGCGGCTGGATCATGGCGCAGGTCGATCTGGCCGGTTCGATTCCCGCAACCGTGCGCGCACAGGGCCGCGTGGCGACGATTGCAGTGAATTCATTCATCTTCAAACAACCGGTGTTTGTCGGCGACTTGCTGAGCTTCTATGCCGATGTCATCAAGGTCGGCAACACCTCAATCACGGTATTCGTCGAAGTGTATGCACAGCGCAATCGCGACAGCAAGAACGTGGTGAAGGTCACTGAAGCCACGTTGACCTATGTGGCAACGGATGACAGCCGCAAGCCGCGGGCTGTGCCTAAATAATCGTTAGATTAAAAATGTCAGACCTCCGTTTCCTAAATGATGTGGTGAAGCCGTGGGATGAACTGAACGTTCTGCTAACCGAGCGGCTCGCCCTGCAGCCTGACCTTTCAGATATCACAAGACTGGCCGGCTCACTTGCTGTTGCCATTCGACATCAAATAGATGCTGCTGGTATTTCTGACATTCAGGCTAACGTAGAAAGCAACGATCATCGCATCATTTCCGACACCGCTGACTTCTGGAAGCACGGGCCTCTTAGGAAGCCCGAACGAAATAACAAACTGAGCACCGAATCGTTCTTCGAGTACGCGCCAGGAAAGGGATTTTCATTTATCAGAAACGCTCTATTTATTGAGCATTCAACGATAGGGAAGCATGATTTTTTAGTTACGTCGCTAGCGGCTATCGAGTATTGGATCCGGAAAAGAAAAATATCTACTAACTGGTCGGGGTCAGTGAGAGAAAATACGCCGGAGTTTCATCCGGTCGCCTTTCTTCATTTCGATCCGAAGCGTTGCATATCAATGAATCAAACGCGTTTAGGATTTTTTTCAAAAAGAATCGATGGTTTATGGGAAAGAGCCGACCCACCCGAGGTGCGTTTTGAAGTTCGGTAACGATTTTCAGCGAGCGTAGGCTGGGATGAAATCCCAGCACTTGTTGGGTTGCTGGGATTGCATCCCAGCCTACGGGTTAACCACCCGATCCAATCTCAATCCAGAAACAAATCCGGCAACAACATCTTGCTGCCCGGCACCACTGAATACTTCGCAAAATCGTTGATGCCATGCGCACTCAACACTTCCTCGTCGATATAGAAATTGCCGGTGTTTTTCGCATCGCGGCCATCCTGCGTCAGGACAAACCACGCGGCATCTGAAAGGATGTCGGTGGTGCGGCAGTGTTCCGGTTTTACGCCGGGGATCATTTGCAGTGCGGCGGTGTCGATCACGGTGCGTGGCCAGAGGGCGTTGACGGCGATGCCGTAGGGTTTGAATTCTTCGGCGTGGCCGAGGACGCACAGGCTCATGCCGTATTTGGCCATGGTGTAGGCGACGTGCGGGGCGAACCATTTGGCCTGCAGGTTGAGCGGCGGCGACAGGGTGAGGATCTGCGGGTTGCGACCTTCTTTCGCGGAGGCCTTCAATGCGGGCAGACAGGCTTGGGTGCACAGGAAAGTACCGCGCACGTTGACGCCGAACATCAGATCGAAGCGTTTCATCGGCGTGTGTTCGGTGGGCGTGAGGTTGATGGCGCTGGCGTTGTTGAGCAGGATGTCGATGCCGCCGAAATGCGCGACAGCTTTTGCCACGGCTTCCTGCACTTGCGCTTCTTCGCGGATATCGACTTGCAGCGGCAAACACTGGCCGCCCGCGTCTTCGATTTCTTGTGCGGCCGAATAAATCGTGCCGGGCAGTTTCGGATTCGGATCGGTGGTCTTGGCAGCGATCACGATGTTGGCGCCGTCTTGCGCAGCGCGTTTGGCGATGGCTAGGCCGATGCCGCGCGAACCGCCGGAGATGAAGAGGGTTTTGTTTTTGAGGGACATGGCGGTTCCTTTATATAAGGTCGGCGGCAACAGTCGGCGGTCAGCTGTATCGTCGTGCCAGCGGAGGCTGGCACCCAGTGTCTTCAGGTTGGCAAGTCACTGGGTTCCTGCCTCCGCAGGAACGACGGCAAACACAGTGCCGCCGACCGCTTCAATCGAATTGCGAAAAATCTGCTTTGCGTTTTTCGAAGAAGGCGGCAAAGGCTTCGCGCGCTTCGGGTGCGGCCAGCAAGGTGCGGAAGGCGGCGGACTCTTCATCCATCTGGCGCTGCACGTCCTGCGCTTGCGGGCCCTTGAGCAGGCGCTTGGTGGTGCGCAGCGCTGCGGGTGGCAGGGCTGTCAGTTTGTCCAGTTGCTGACGCGCATGGGCATCGACCGCTTCAGCCGGCAACACCTTGTTAACGAAGCCCATCTGCTGCGCTTCGAACGCGTCGAACCATTCGCCCAGCAAGATTTTTTCTGCGGCGCGCTGGTAACCGGCGATGGTTGGCAGCAGCAGGCTAGAGGCGTTTTCCGGACACAGGCCGAGCGCGGTGAAGGGTGTGCAAAATCGCGCCGTGTCTGCTGCATAAACCAGTTCGCAATGCAGCAGCAAGGTGGTGCCGATGCCGACTGCAGCACCGTGCACCGAAGCCACCATCGGCTTGCCACACTGAGACAGCGCGGCGAGAAAATGGAATACCGGCGCATCGCTGGTCGTCAGCGGCGTGCGCATGAAATCTTCCAGATCGTTGCCTGCGGTAAAGATTTCCGGATTGCCCTGGAACCAGACCGCACGCACGGCCGGATTGCC
>Ga0209515_10010660_pt1 | contig 10183 bp, 7 predicted proteins | sample Subgroupgradi54m_FD_187454 | JGI IMG/M metagenome (GOLD analysis project Ga0209515, IMG submission 187454) | Subsurface groundwater microbial communities from S. Glens Falls, New York, USA - GMW60B uncontaminated upgradient, 5.4 m (SPAdes)... ...
CCAGCCGCACACCTGCCCCGACCAGCCGCCGCGCGAGCAAAAAGCTTTCGCCGTACTCGTTGCGGCCGTAGCGGTCGCGCAGCGCGGGCGGCTCGCGATCGAGGTCAAAGGCCCGCTTTGCAATCGGGGAGGAGAGCATGCTGAAGGCCTGCGCGCGGAAATCGTCGAGGCCCGCCGCCGCGCGGTTTCGTTCGAGCAGCCGGTCTTGCGTTTCGATCAGGTTCAGGAGTCCGCGGCGCGCCACCAGTCGGGCCGTGTCGATGCCGTCGGGCACGACCACCGGGCAGGCCGGATTGGCGCTGCCGGGCGTGCCCCGGTCACCCGCGCCGTAGGCATCGACCGCCTTGCAGAAGGCGGCGCTGGTGCCGTCGCGCGCCAGCGCCACGCCCTCGCTGCTGCCCACCCACGTGACGCCCGCCACGAGCACGCTGCCCGCCAGCGCCAGCACCAGCGCGCCGTTGCCGTTGGCCAGCGCCGGGCCGCCGAACACCTGGTCGACGCGCGGCAGCATGCCGTTCTGCGTCGCGTCGGCCTGGTGCGCGAACACCAGGTACGTGCCCGCCGCCACGTGCACACACTCCACCGGCGCCAGCACCGTCTTGGGCGCGCCCAGCACGACGCCGATCTCCAGGCCGTTCAGGTCGACGTCCTTGGTGGCGAGCACCTCGAACCACTCGCCCGGCGCGTCGGCCACCGCGCCTGGATTGGCCATGACCTCGGTGATGACGAGGTCGCCCGGCCCCGGCGCCACGCTGGCCCGCGCGACGCCGCCCTCGCTGCACATGCCCGGCGTCGTGGTTTCCGCACAGCGCTCGTTGGCCTCTCCCGGCGAGCCGAACGACGTCGCATCGCACCACCTCGACGCGTCGTCGTTGGCCAGCGCGTCGGGCGTGCGATCGCCGTTCAGGCCGCGCGACTTGCCGTCCTTGACCAGCGCGTAGGTGACGCCATCGAGCTCGACACCGCCGCAACGCAGCGCCAGCCGGCCGCCGCCGTTGGGCAACGGCCCGAGATCCTTGCCGTAGCCGTAGTCGACGTACGCCGGCCGCGCGTCGACGGCCGCGTCCCCGTCCCCGACGACCAGGTAGCCGCCTGCGGGCAGTGGCAGCCCGGCCGCGCCGCCGACCACATGCGTCTTCTCGCCGCTGCCATCGGCGTGCGCGGCCACCAGTGTCAGCCCGCGCAGCTCGCGCTCGCCGCCGCTGGCGTTGTAGATCTCGAACCACTCCAGGCCGGAGTCCTCTCCGTCGGGATTGGCCATGATCTCGCTGATGACCAGGTCGCCGGCGAGCAGACCGTGGCAGCCGTCAGCCACTCCCGCGTCGCTGCCTCCCGGCCCGCACGCGGCAGCCGCGACCGACACGAGGACCGGCACGAGGACCGGCAAGACGAACGTCACGCGACCTGGCATGCCGGGGGTATCGGCGGGCGCGGCTCGCGGTTGCTTGGAAAAAGCGAGCGGGTGCTACGGGAGCAGGAGCTGCCGCTCTTCCTTGGTCGGTAGCCCGCAGGCATCGACCTTGCCGAAGATGCGGTAGCGCGTGCGCGCGACCAGGCCGTAGACCGCGTCGGCGAGGAAACGCGGCACGAAGCGGATCACCGTGCCCAGCCGCCAGGGCATGGGCAGGTAGCGCGCGATGCGGGCGAACGCGCGCGAGCGCAGGTACACGCCGCTCTCGTCGACGAACACCATGGTGTCGAGGTCAGTGGGGATGGTCGCGTGCTGCGTGCGCAGGCGCGCCGCGGTGTCGCCCTGCAAGGGCGCGTAGCGCAGCGCGCGCGCGTGGTCCCTGGCGACGAGGAACTGCACCAGCCGGTCGCACAGGCCACAGACGCCGTCGTAGAGCACGATCCTGGGCGGCAAGTTTTCCATGGCGATCCCTAGTGCAGAGTCTGCAGCATCCTGACCAGGAGGAGCACGCCCAGGGCCAGCTCGACCGCGTAGGTCAGCGCCGCGCCCGTGACCTTGGCCCACCTGACCGGGACGATGTTGCCGTACGCGTGCAGCAGGCGCGAGACCACGAAGGTCACGCCCAGCACCAGAACGACCGCGCGCCCGGGCCGCGCCAGCTCGAGCATGAACAGCAGCAGCAGCACCAGCGGCACGTGCTCGACGGCGTTGCCGTGCGCGCGCTGCCAGCGGGCGAAGGCGTCGGTGGTGGCCTTGTCGGTCGAGCGCGCCCTGCCGCTCAGGCGCAGGCCGGAGATGCGCAGCCCGAGCAGGGCGATGAGGATCATGAGCGGCGCGGCGATCCAGGCGGTCTGAAAGGTCATCCGACGGTGGCTCCTTGCAGCTGTGATGCCTCCGGCGCCGCGGTCGGACCGCTCGTGCTCGCGCTTCCGCTGGCCTCGAGCCAGGCGTCCAGGTCCCGGCCGGCGCGCGCGACCTGCCACGAGCGGCGGTCCTTCTTCTTCACGCGCTCGTCGGGCGGGGGCAAGAGGCCGAAATTGATGTTGGTGGGCGCGAACTTCTCCTTGGGCCCGCGCGCCGCGGTCACGTGGTGCAGCAGCCCACCCAGCGCCGTCGACGGCGGCGGCGGCGCGGCCACCTGCCCGGCCAGGCGCGCCGCGGTGAAGCGGGCGGCGAGCAGGCCCATGGCGCACGACTCGATGTAACCCTCGACACCGGTGATCTGCCCGGCGAAGCGCACGTCGGGACGCGTGCGCAGCTCCAGCTCGCCGCCCAGGAGGTGCGGCGAGTCGATGTACGAGTTGCGATGGATCGACCCGTAGCGCAGGAACTCGGCGTTCGCCAGCGCCGGGATGAGCGCGAAGATGCGCTTCTGCTCCGGGTAGGCCAGGCGGGTCTGGAAGCCGACCAGGTTGTAGCAGGTGCGCCACTGGTTCTCGGGGCGCAGCTGCACCACCGCGTGCGGGCGACGCCCGGTCTTCGGGTCGGTCAGGCCGATGGGGCGCATGGGGCCGTAGGCGAGCACGTCGTCGCCGCGCTCGGCCATGACCTCGATGGGCAGGCAGCCTTCGAAGTACTTGGGCTCCTCGAAGTGGTGCGGCGCGACCTTGCGGCCCTCGCGCACCGCGGCCACGAAGGCGCGGTACTGCTCGCGGTCGAGCGGGCAGTTCACGTAGTCGCCGGTGACCGCGTCAGGGTCGGGCGCGCCGCCGGCGCTGCCCATGTCGGTCTCGCGGTCCCAGCGCGACTGCCGGAAGGCATGCGCCCAGTCGATGCTGTCAGCGTCGATGATGGGCGCGATGGCGTCGTAGAAGTACAGCTTGTCGCCGCCCAGGAGCTCGCGCACCTGGCGGGCCAGGCGCCCGCCCGTGAGCGGCCCGGTGGCCACGATGACCGGCCCGTCGGGCAGCTCGTCGATGACACGCCGCTCGAGGCGCACGTTGGGGTGCATGGCCAGGCGCACCGTGACCTCGCGGCCGAAGCCGACCCGGTCGACGGCGAGCGCGCCACCCGCGGGCACCTTGTGCCGGTCGGCACTCTCGATGACCAGCGAGCCGGCGCGGCGCAGCTCGTACTTGAGCAGGCCGGCGGGCGCCTCGCGCTCGTCCGACCGCAGCGAGTTGGAGCAGACCAGCTCGCACAGGAGCGGCGTCTGGTGCGCCGGCGACATGGCCACCGGCTTCTGATCGACCAGCGCCACGCGCACGCCTCGCTCGGCCAGCTGCCAGGCCGCCTCGCAGCCGGCCAGCCCGCCGCCGATCACCGTCACATCTGCCTGCCCTGACTTCATTCGCCCGGACCATACAGCGGATCGCGCCTGGCCGCATCCGCGCGGCGAGGCGGCGCGGCTCCGTCTGCCAGCAAAAGCCACCCCCCCGTCGCGCCCGGCGGGCGCGGGGTGCAAGCTGAGCGGAACATGTCTCGTGCCCTGGAGATCGCGGCGTTCATCCGCACGCACGAGCAGCAGATCATCGCCGAGTGGACCCAGGGCGTGGCCAACCTGCCCGGCGAGCGCAGGCTCTCGCCGCCCGCGCTCATCGACCACATGCCCGACGTGCTGGCACGCCTGGCCACCTGGATCGAGCAGCCCTCGCCCGACGCCACGGAGCGGGTCGAGCAGATGGCCAGCCACCACGCGCTGCAGCGGCTCGGGCACGGCCTCGAGCTGCGCCAGGTCATCGCCGAGTACGGGGTGTTGCGCGCCACCGCGCTGGCCCTCTTCGAGGCGGGCGCTGCGCCGGGCACGCCGATGGTGACGGTGCGCTTCAACGAAGGTATCGACCGTGCCATCGCCGAGTGCGTCGACGCCTACGCCGGCGCCTTCGAGCTGGCGCGCGAGCGCTTCGTCGACATGCTCGCCCACGACCTGCGCAACCCACTGCTGGTCATCTCGGTCGCAGCCCAGATGCTGGCCGAAGGCAGCGCCAGCACCGGCAACCGCACCATGATCACCAACCTGGGCGCGCGCATCGCGCGCAACAGCCGGCGCATGGAGTCGATGATCGACGACCTGCTCGACTTCGCGCGCGGTCGCCACGGCCAGGGCATCCCGGTCACCCTCGACGACGCCGACATGGGCGAGATCTGTCACCAGGTCATCGACGAGGCCAGCTTCGCCGACGGCGGCCGCACCATCCATTTCGCCAGCGCCGGCAACCTGGCCGGCCGCTGGGACGCCGACCGCGTCAACCAGGCCATCACCAACCTGCTCACCAACGCGCTCGCGCACGGCGAGGATCCCATCGCAGTGGATGCGCGCGATCTGGGCGCCGACGTGGAGGTGACCGTCAGCAACGCCGGGCCGCCCATCGATGCGCGCCAGCTACCGACGATCTTCGAGCCCTACCAGCTGGGGCCCATCGCCGACGCGGCTGCGCCACGTTCGCGCGTCGGTCTGGGCCTGGGCCTGTTCATCGTGCGCGAGGTGGTGCGCGCGCACGGCGGCAGCGTCGACGTGCGCTCCGACGCCACGGCCACCGAGTTCGTCACCCGCTGGCCGCGCACGCCGCCCAGGTGATCAGGCCGCGTCCTCGGCTTCGGGGCCGGTCTCGCCCGCCTGGCGCTTGAACATGCAGTCCTTGGTCAGGCAGCGGACGACCTCGCCGCGCTTGAGCAGGCGCTTGACCAGGAAGGGTGCCTTGCACTCCGGGCAGGCTTCGGCGATGGGCATGTCCCAGCTGACGAAGTCGCACTTGGTCTTGGAGTAGTTGGAGCAGCCGTAGAAGACCTTGCCGCGCTTGGAGCGCTTCTCGGTCAGGTAGCCGCCGCAGCCTTCCTTGGGGCAGGTGACGCCCAGCGAGATCGGCTTGGTGCCCTTGCACTCGGGGTAGGTCGAGCAGGCGAGGAAGGCGCCGAAGCGGCCGCGCTTGTACAGCATGGCCGAGCTGCACAGGTCGCACTTCTCTTCCGTCGTGGGCGGAATGACGATCTTGAGCTCGCCGTCGTACCCGCGCGTGAACTCCTTGGTGTTCTTGCACTCGGGGTACTTCTGGCAGGCGATGAACTGGCCGTTCTTGCCCCACTTGATGACCATGGGGCCGCCGCACTTCTCGCACACGAACTGGGTCGGGATCTCCTCGCGCTTGACGTCACGCATGTGCTCGTCGGCGTGGGCGAGGTCCTTCTTGAACGGGTCGTAGAACTGGCGCAGCACCTTGACCCAGTCGTCCTCACCCTCCTCGACCTTGTCGAGGCGCTCTTCCATGTCGCGGGTGAAGTCGACGTTCAGGATGTCGGGGAAGGCGGCCACGAGCAGCTCGTTGACCAGCGTGCCCAGCTCGGTGGGGAAGAAGCGGCCCTCGCGCTTCTCCACGTAGCCACGATCCTGGATGGTCGACATGATCGACGCGTAGGTCGACGGCCGGCCGATGCCGGCCTCTTCCAGCTCCTTGACCAGCGACGCCTCGGTGAAGCGCGGCGGCGGCTGGGTGAAGTGCTGCTCGGGGTTGATCTTGGTCAGGACGACGACCTGGCCCTCCTTGAGCGGGGGCAGGAGCTTGTCCTGCTCCTCGGCGCGCTGGGCGGCCTCGTCGTCGCTCTCGGCCTCGAGGTACACCTGGGTGAAGCCGGCGAACTTCATGATCTGGCCGGTGGCGCGCAGGGTGACCTCGCCGCACACCAGGTCGACCGAGGTCTGGTCGTAGATGGCGGGGTTCATCTGGCAGGCGATGAAGCGGTTCCAGATGAGCGTGTACAGCTTGAGCTGGTCCTCGGCGTCGCGGATCTTCTCGTCGAGGTCGATGGACTGGGTGGCCGACTTGTCGCCCACCTTCTGCTTCTCGAGCAGCGGACCGATGAGCATCTTGCGCACGGTCTCGGGGTCGTACTTGGTCGAGGTGGGCCGGATAGCCTCGTGCGCGCCCTGCGCCTGCTTGGCCACCTTGTAGACCACGGGCGCCTCGGGCAGGAAGTCCTTGCCGTAGCGCGAGCCGATGTAGTCGCGCGCGTCGGCGATGGCGTCGTCGGAGAGGCGCACCGAGTCGGTACGCATGTAGGTGATGAGGCCGGTCGGGCCTTCCTCGCCCAGCTCGACGCCTTCGTACAGGCGCTGCGCCAGCGCCATGGTCTTCTTGGCGGTGTAGCGCAGCTTGCGCGCCGCTTCCTGCTGCAGGCGCGAGGTGATGAAGGGCGCGGCCGGGTTGCGCCGGCGCTCCTTGCGCTCGACCTTGTCGACGGTCGCCTTGCCGGGCGCGAGCGCGACGACGATCTCGTCGGCGTCGGCCTTGACCTTGAGCTCGGCCTTGTCGCCCTTCCACTTGAACAGCCGGGCCACGAACGGCGGCGGCGCGCCCGCGTCGCACTCGGCGTCGACGGTCCAGTACTCGACCGGCACGAAGGCGGCGATGGCGACGTCGCGCTCGACCACGATGCGCACGGCCACCGACTGCACGCGTCCGGCCGACAGCCCGCGCTTCACCTTCTTCCACAGGATGGGCGAGATCTGGTAGCCCACCAGGCGGTCGAGGATGCGACGCGCCTGCTGCGCGTCGTACTTCTTGCCGTCGAGCGCGGTCGGGTGCTTGAGCGCCTCGGTGATGCCCTTCTTGGTGATCTCGTTGAAGAGCACGCGCTGGATGTTCGAGTTCACATCCTTGATCTGCTCCTGGATGTGCCAGGCGATGGCCTCTCCCTCGCGATCAGGGTCGGGGGCGAGCAGGACGTTCTCGACCAGGCTGGCCGACTTGCGGATCTCGTCGATGACCTTCTGCTTGGTCTTGATGACCACGTACTGCGGCTTGAAGTCGTCGTCGACGTCGACGCCGATCTTCGACTTGGGCAGATCCATGACGTGGCCGACCGACGCCTTCACGGCGTAGCCCTTGCCCAGGTACTTCTTGATGGTCTTCGCCTTGGCGGGCGACTCGACGATGACGAGTGTCTTCTCTTTGGCCATGTCAGTTGCGTTCCACCACTCGAGTTGAAGCCGGCGCGACCGGGCGGGCGCAGGCGGCTGATTTGAGGAAACGTGCGCCCGGGATGGCGACGGCCAGCCCGGACAGCTCCAGCTCGGAGACCGCGCTGGCGCACACGCGCAGCGCCAGCCCCGTTCGTGCTGCGACGGCATCCAGGCCGCGCGCGTCGATGGCATCGAGCGCGTCGAGCACGCGCGCCGCCGCCGTGCCGGGATCAGGACCGGCGACCTGGGGATGACGCGGCCGGCCGGCCAGCGCGGCCAGGACGTCGTCGGCGTGCTCGACCAGGGCGGCACCCGCCGCGACCAGCGCGTCGGTGCCGGTCGAGCCGGGCGTGGCGCCGACCACGCGACCGAGCGCCCGGGCCGCCCGGGCCGTGATGGTCGAGCCGGACAGCGCGCCACATTCGGTGACCACGACCGCGTCGGCGAGCGCCGCGATGACGTGGTTGCGCGCCGGGAAGTGCCACTTCTGCACCGGCGTACCCGGCGGCACCGTGGACAGGAGCGCACCACCCGCGGCCACGATGTCGGCGAAGATACGCGAATTACGCGCCGGGTACGGATCGTCCAGGCCGGGTGCGACCACGGCGATCGTGGGCAGGCCGACGCGCAGCGCGCCCAGGTGGGCGGCCGCGTCGATGCCGATGGCACCGCCCGAGATGACGAGCGCGCCCCGCCGGCTCAGCTCGGCCGCCAGGTCGGCCGTGCGGGCCATGGCGGCACCGCTGGCAGCCCGTGCACCCACCAGGGCCACCACAGGGCGCTGCGGGAGCGGCCATTCGCCGCGCACCCACACCCGAGCCGGAGGCCCGGCCATCGCCTCCAGGCGCTCCGGATAAGCCGCTTCGCCACGTGCCAGGACGCGGATCGGGGCCGACATTTGAGTAGGTGACGGGCTCACGAAGCCTATGCGTTTAGCGACCAGGACGAGTCGCGTCAAGGACGAACGCGAGGAGTGGTGCAATTACAGATACTTGGAGATCGGCCCTGGGGACCCCCTCCTTTATATAGGGTTCGGGCGAGGGTTCGGGCGGGGGGTCAGCGGGGCAGGCGCATCACGACGTGGTCGCCGATCTCGATCTCGTGGTTGGCGCGGGTGACGAAGGCGATCGAGCTCCTCTTGCCCACCTCGACCACGATGATCTGGCCGATCTCGTTGTCGGGGTACTTGCGGTCGTCCTGCCCGGCGTTACCGCTCGGGCCCATCTTGGCCTGGTAGGCGTCGCCCCGGCGCAGGACACGCATCTGGTTGCCCGGCTTGAGGCCGTCGTCAGCGCCACGATCGATGAAGATGACCATGTGATCGCCGATCAGGTGGTCCATGGTCAGGATGGCGATGATCACACCCTCCAGGTTGCGCTCGGCCGGCCGGGGCGCGACGTCCTTGAACTGGGTGCGAGTCGGACCCACGCGCATGCCGCGCTCGATCACATCGGTCGCGTAGGTGAGCGTCGCGCGCGCCTTGCGACCCTTCTTGACCTCGGTGATGCGGACCTCGCCGTGCAGCGTGATGTACGCCCCGACCAGCTCCTTGGTCTCGGGGTGCTTGATGGCCTCGGCGTCGGAGTAGACGGCGTAGCGCTGGCCGATCTGCGGCGGCTTGCCCTCGGGATACTCGACGTAGACCTCGTCGCCGGGCGAGAGCATCACCTTCTCCTCGGGCGAGCCGATGATGGTGCCGGCGTACTTCAGCTCCTCGTCGTCGACGAAGGCGATCTGGCGCAGCGACGCGCCGCGCATGGTGCGCACGCCCGTCGACTCGGCGCGCGTGATGCCCTGCTCGCCGCCGCCGCCCGTGGCTGTGGGTCCGGCGCCGTTGCCGCCGGCGTCGACCGGGCCCTGGCCGGCGGGGTAGAGGCGCACCAGGTCGCCGGGGTAGATCCAGTGCGGGTTGGTGATGGCCGGGTTGTACGACCAGACCTTGGGCCAGTCCCACGGGTTGTTGAAGTAGTACTGGCAGATGTCCCACAGCGTGTCGCCCGAGCGCACCACATGGACGTCAGGCGTCTGGCCGGCGTAGTGCAGCGACTGCTCCTCGCGGTCGGGCGACAGGCCCGAGTCGCCGAAGACGATGCCTTCGCCCGGGCCGCCCACGTCGACGTTGGCTGGCTGCGTGGGCGGACCGCCGCCCGGCCCCATGGGCACGGGCGGAGCGGGTGTCGCCATGCCGGTGCCGCCGCCGGGCGCGGGCGCCGGGGCCGACGACGACGGGGGCGTTGCTGGCGGAGCCGACGAGGTCGGTGCGATGGGGTTGGGAATGCCCGACTGCGCGTGCGCCAGGCTCGTGACGGTGAGCGTGCCGGCGGCGACCGTGGCGACGATGGCGAGGGTACGGATCCTGGTCATGGACGCTCCTGCGCCGGCTAGCGGCGCATCTCCTCGAGCCGCTTGGCGGCCAGCTTGGCGGAGTCGGTCTTGGGGTAGATCTCGATCACCTGCGCGAGCACGTCGCGCGCGGCGTCGAGATCGCCGAGCTTGGCGTAGCAGTAGCCGATCTTGAGCAGCGCGTCGGGAGCCTTGTTGCCGTCGGGGTAGCGCTTGACCACCTTGCGGAACTCGGCCAGCGCGGTGGCGTAGTCGCGCTGGTCGTAGTAGGCCTCGCCCAGCCAGTACTGCGCGTTGTCGGCGTAGTCGTGCTCGGCGTAGCGGGCGAGGAACTTCTGGAAGCCGGCGATGGCCACCGCGTGCTCGCGTCGGGTCAGGGCCTGGTAGGACGACTTGTACAGGCCGATGGCGTCGTCTTCGGTAGGCGCAGGCGCAGGTGCGTGCGCAGGCGCGACCGGCGCGGGCGCGGCGGGCGCAGGCGACTCGGCCTGGGCGATGGCGGTCTTGCCGCGGCGGGCGCGTGGCGCGGCGCG
>Ga0209515_10010662_pt1 | contig 10181 bp, 10 predicted proteins | sample Subgroupgradi54m_FD_187454 | JGI IMG/M metagenome (GOLD analysis project Ga0209515, IMG submission 187454) | Subsurface groundwater microbial communities from S. Glens Falls, New York, USA - GMW60B uncontaminated upgradient, 5.4 m (SPAdes)... ...
GCCTGAACCGGTCATCTTCGCTGTGGCGAGGTAGTAGCTCTCCTCCGGCTCGTGCTGTGGCCCGGGCTAAGCTTTGGCGCATGGCTTTCACCTTCATCGAGCTCAGCCACGTCATCGAAGCCGGCCTCGAGACCTATCCGGGCCTCCCGGCGCCCCGCCTCGACGTGATCATGGACCACGACTCGTCGCGGGCGCGCTACGACGGGCGCGCCGAGTTCTTCATCGCCTCGCTCCACCTCTGTGGCAACACGGGGACGTACGTCGATGCCCCTTTTCACCGCCACCGCTCGGGGGCCGACCTCGCCGCCCTGCCCTTGCCGCGCCTCGCGCATCTGCCCGTCGAGGTCGTCGATGCGCGCAACGCCGGCCGAGCCATCGGGGTCGAGGTTTTCGAAGGCGTCGACGTCGCCGGCACCGCCGTCCTCATCCGCACCGACTGGAGCCGACACTGGGCCACGCCGCGCTACTTCGACGGCCACCCCTTCCTGACCGGAGATGCGGCGCAATTTCTCTGCGCATCGGGCGCCCACTTCGTCGGCATCGATTCGCCCAACATCGACGACACGTCCGATGCCGCCCGCCCCGTCCATACGGCCCTGCTTGCGGCCGGCATCCCGATCTGCGAGCACATGACCAACCTGCAGGCCCTGCGTCCCGGCGCGCGCGGTCGCCTCCACGCGGTACCGATAGCCTGGCGAGGCGGCGCCAGCTTCCCGGTGCGCGCCTACGTCATCGAGAGCGATTGAACCCCACAGCGCAGCCCACTCGATTTCCGTGCGACTTTGCGCTGCTGCGTGCTCCCCCATGTGTGGCATGTCGACCGCGGGCAGGAGCAGAACGATGGCAAAGGTGAGCGCGATACTTATCGTCGGAGTCTTCGGCGCGGTGATCCTGGGTGCGTGCGGGCCGGTCCATGTCGATCCCGACGATGCCGGCCCGGCCGGCGTGCCGGACGGCGCCCCGGCAGGCTCGCCTGACGGCACTCCCGGAACGACGCCCCCGCCGGGCACACCGGACGCGGCACCGCCACCGGCGGTGACCCACTGGTACAAGACCTCCGACGGCGTCGAGCACGAGGGACTCGTGCCCGGCCTCGTGGCCGACGATGGCCCGCCCGACGCTCCGGCACTCCGGGCCAACTACGTGACCGTCGAATGGTGCGATCGCTCGAACAGCAACGAGGGGACCGTGTGCAGGTGGGACAACCACGAGGCGTGCACGCGCGCGCAGGCCTGGGCCGAGTGCGACGCCGACGTGGCGGCCATCGGCTGCGTGATCCACTACCCGCAGGTGCTGTACTACTGATTTCCCGCTGCGACTTTCCGCCGCTGCCTCCTCTTCTCTTTGGAGCTCCCAAACTCCAAGGAGGAACCGATGCGTCAGCTCATCACGCTCACGTACTTGATTGCTGCGCTCACCCTTTTCGCCGCCTGCGCCGACAACGAGTCGACACGCCCGTCCACGCTCGCCCCCCTGCCTGCCGACGTCGTGGCCTCGGCAGACTGCAAGCAGATCGCCATCTGGATCGAGCGCCACGCCGATACGTTGCCGTCTGCGCTCGATGACTTCGCGCGCTATCCCGAGGCTTACCAGCGGCGGATCTTCGCCGCGCTCGGCCCCGATGCCCGCCGCCAGCTCTGGACCGACAAGCTCGAGCGCTACCTGGCCACACACCCCGACGCGAGCGCCGCGCGGATTGACGCCCTGCACCGCGTCATCGCCGGGCTCGACGGACTGTTTGGTGACATGAAGGAGGACGTCCGCGCGGCCGCGGGCGCACGGCTGCAGGCCGAGCTCGAGGCAGCCTTCGGCGAGCAGGAAGCGCGCGCGCTGTACCGCGGATTCGGCGCGCCGGCGCCGCGTGCACCTCGGTCAGCGCCGGATTGCGAGTGCGTCACCTACCACAGTGACAGTGACTGTTCCGGCCACCACGTGTGCCGCTACCGTGCGGCAAACTGCCAGTGGAGCGCGTTCGGGTGCGGCCCCTGGTGGCTGTCCGAGTGCAATGGCATGTGCAGGAACTGAGTCACGTGAAGCCGCCGACGGCAGGGTCTCCTGTGAACGTAACTGACGAGCGCGCATCCCGCCTGGCATCAGCCCGCAGCTCGGGCGAACAGACGCTGCAGACCCGCGCGGGTGCCCGACCACTGGCGGGTCAGCGCTTCCGATGGCTCGCCGACGACACTTACCGCGTCGAGGAGCGCGAAGCTGGAGGTCGGCGCGCGCGGGCTGGGCGCGCGATCGATCGTGGGCAGGATCGTGGTTCGTCCAGCATGGGCCTGCCGCTCCACACACACGACGCCATCGGGCCAGCGCGCGACCAGCGACTCGACCACGGGCGCGACGGCGGCCTCGGGTAGCGCGCTCCCGGTCGCCTCGGCCCACCTCACGATGATCGCCAGCCCACGCAGCACATCGTAGAAATAGAAACGTGGAAAGCACAGCGCGGGCCACGTGAGCGCCGACTCGCGCTCGGCGGCGTTGTGGACGGTCGGCGAGCCATGGCTCAGCGCGCGGTCGCAAAGGAACCGGGCGGCGCGGTCGACGAAGGTGCGCTGCGCGCCAGTCCAGGCGTCGCCGACCAGCATGGCCTCGAGCGGAGCGACCGTGGCGACCATCGAGCTGGGACACTCGTCCGCGCGGAGGTAAGCGGTTTCGTCGCAGTTCAGGCCGCCATCGGCCATCTGGTAGCGAACGAACCACGGCTTGACCCAGGGCAGCGCGCGGTCGACATGGATGCCGCAGGCCGCGAGCACCGGGAGCATCGTGCCGAGTGCACAGTGGCACGCGATGTCGCGCTGCAGATCCGCGCCCGGAGCATCGCCCGGATGAATCGGGAAGATGTGCAGGTAACGGTCGATGCCCGAGACCATCGCCGCGACCGCCCGCGCGGGGATCCGACGCGCTTCGTCGAGCTCGTGGAGCAAGAGCATGTGCCACCACGGCGAGTGCCACTTGGGCCAGTAGGGATCGATCTCCAGGCTGCGCAGCGCTGCATCCGAGCCCAGATAGGCGATGGAATCCGCGATACCGCGTTCGACCGCCTCGGTGCGCCGGTGACGTGCATCGGGAATGGCGCCGAGGTTCTTCAAGAGGGCATCCATGAGAGGTCTCGGGAGTCTACGGTATCGGCTCGGCCCGCCCAAGAGCTCCGGAGTGCCACAAGAGGCTGTGTCACTTTGTGTCGCAATCCAGGGAACGTGTCGGTCGGGCCGCCCTCGCCGTCGTGTTTCCGCTGGCCTGGGTGGAGCGGGTGGCACGACGGCTGGCATCCCGGTTGCACAAGGCTGTGGCAACAGGAGGCATGATGAAGATGCTCAGAGCGATGGTTGCAGCAACCTTGTGCTGCTCGATGCTCGGCTGCGCGCCCGAGCCGGAGTCCGAGACGAGGCCCGAAGAGGCCGTCGAGGGCACAACGCGCGCCGTGGTCGACCCGATCGACGAGGACGTCGTGGTCACGGTGAAGAATGCGTTCCTCACCCGCGTCATCGACGACGCGGTCACCGAGAAGGTCATCGGTGCGCACCTCATCTGGGAGCCTGGCGCGCAGAAACGCGTCGAGGTCCAGCGGGTCGACTCGAACACCTACCGGGTCGACCTTGATCTCAAGACCTCCGGTTACCCCATCAATCCGCGCGTGGACGTCGTCTTCAACGTGACCCTGGGGTGCACCTGGCGCGACGCGAAGGTCACGCTCGATCTGACCGACGCGGATGTGAACGCCATCATCAACGACACGCTCGACACCATCACCCTGGGCCGGCTGGACAAGATCGCCGACGACATCGCGGACGCGAAGTTCAAGAAGGTTCTCCACAAGAACCTCGTCGACCACCTGGAGCTCGACATCGGCGAGTTCTGCCCCCTCATCGAGATCAACAACGCGGGCAACACCGTGCTGCAGTTCGGCCGCTTCAACAATTGCCAGGACGAGGGCAACACCAGGACCGTGGCCTGCAGCGGCGCCTTCCCGGTGGGGAGCGTTCAACAGCTCTGCGTCAACGGTCGCTGGGAGGTCGAGCGTCGCGACTGCGGCGTGTGCAACCCGGGCGCGACCAAGCGCGAGGCGTGCCGTGGGAACTCGCACGGCGATGTGAACTACGTCTGCACGGCGCAGCGAAGCTGGCGCCGCACGACTTCCTTCTGCGAACCCAACGTTCCGCCGGGTGGAGCTCAGCCATGAACCGCATCGTCCATGTCATCCTCGTCGCGCTGCTGCTCGGCCTCGCGCCGCGCAGCGCCCCCGCTGACGTCCCCGCCGATCCTGACGTGATCGTGCAGGTGCGAGTGAAGAAGATCAGGGAGATCATCCGCGAGCGCATCACCGCCCAGCTGAGCGGCAGCACCACGCGCTTCGTGAGCATCGACACCGACCCGAGCCCTGCCGGCCCGGACGTCATGGCCGTGACGCTCAATCTGATGCGCCGCGCCACGGTCCAGGGCTTCGTGCTGGACATTCCTGTGGAGGTCAAGTTCGAGATCCTGCTCGGCTGCAATGCCAGCGGGCCGTTCCTCCAGCCGCGCAACGCCGACGTCATCGTGCACGCGCTGGGCGTACCGGCCGCGACCGTGCAGCAGATCGAGGACGATGCCAACGCCGTGCTCGACGCGCAGCGCACGCCCATCGTCAATGGCCTGTGGAAGATGCTCGGGACGGTCAAGAAGGCGTTCGTCAACATCGCGCCGGTCTGCCCGCGCTACCAGGTCACGGACAACGGCGGGCTGCGCGCGGAGCTATTTTTCGAGACCGGCTGCATCAACGGCCGGACCAGGACCGAGAGCTGCTCGCCGACGCAGGTCGGCAGCGGCTACCACTACCGCTGCGGGAACGGCGAGTGGAACCTCTCCAACGCCGATTGCCGCCTGCATACGCCGACGCCCGATCCGTTCCCCGATCGTCCTCCGCCCGAGGGCGGGAACCCGCACTAGAACTCAAGCGGACAGGATCTCCTCCAGCTCGGTGGCGGTCGGGCGCTGCCCAGGATCGACGTGCAGGCAGCGCCGCAGGGCCTCGACGATCGCCGCGGGCACGCCGTCGATGCCCGCGGGAGACCCGGTCGGCGCCAGCACGGCGCCCGCGTGGCCATGGGCGGGCCGGACGCCGGTCATCAGCTCGTGCGCCATGACGCCGAAGGAATAGACGTCACTGGAAGGCTTGGGATCCTTGGCCCCGGCGTGCAGCTCGGGCGCCATGTAGAACGGAGTGCCCATGATCATGCCGGTGCGAGTCAGGCCGCCGCCAGCGAGGGTCTCGGCATAGGCCTGGTCCCAGCGGCCCGAGGCCAGACCGGCGAGCCCGAAATCGGCAATCTTGATCGACGGCAGCGAGCCGCTGATGAGGACATTGGCCGGCTTGAGATCGCGGTGCACCACGCCGCAGCGGTGGATCGCCGACAGCCCCGCGGCCAGCTGGCCGAGGATCGGCCGCGCCCAGGCGCGATCGCCGAAGCGCGCGCGCACTGCCTCGAGCGGCGAGCCGGCGACCAGCTCCATGACCACGAAGACACCCGCGGACTCCTCGACGCCCACGTCGTGCACGACGACCACGTTGGGATGGTTGACCTTGGCGGCGTGGTTGGCCTCGAGCGCCAGGCGCGTCCAGCGCTCGCGGTCGCCGCTGCCGACCAGCAGCTTGAGGGCGAGCCGACGGTGATCGGTGAGCCGCTCGACCTCGTAGACCACGCCCATCGCGCCCGAGCCCAGCGTCTTGATCACCTGGTAGCGCTGGGCGAACACGGCGCCCGACTTGAGGGTGCGGGGCAGCGAGCCGCCCTCGATGCGAGCCAGCGCCGCGGCCAGCTCGTGCGAGCGCTGCAGCACCTGGTGGCGCAGCTCGACGTTGAGCGCGTCGGTCTGGGCGAGCGCGAGCAGGCGATCACGGCTGAGCGCGAACATCTGCAACAGGCCATAGCCCATGAACGCGATGGGCGTGAGCAGGTAGGGAATTCCCGTGCCACCGGCAGCGCCGTCGATCGACTCGGGCACGACCAGCGGCATGCACCAGGCCCACGCGCAGAGGAAGATCAGCGCGTCGACGCGCTGCTCGCGCACGCGCCAGAGCCGGACCAGACGCACGCAGCAATAGGCCACCATCATGAACAGGGCGGCCTCGCTGGGCAGGAACGCCGGCGACTGCTCGCGGCGGGTCAAGACGCCGAACAGCGTGAACAGGGGCAGCGTCCACCAGCTCAGACGCACGACGCGCGGTGGCAGGCCGAGCCGGAAGTAAGCATGCGTGTAGTACACCGCGCAGAGACCGGTGACCACGAATGTGATCTCCAGGAGCGGCACATCGAAATTGCCAATGACGAACTGATCTTTGCCACTCTGGTGCAGCATGATGAGGGTCGCGCCCAGCGCCATGCCGATGAACCATCCGTGCACGGCGCGCCGGTAGCCCAGGCAGAAGGAGACGAAGTAGACGAAGGTGAGCGCGGCGAAGAAGCCGACCACGATCTGCGAGGCCAGCTCGTTGTAGCGCTTGATGCCCAGGTAGAACGCGTCGCCGCGCGGCGTCTGGCTGAGTCGCAGCGGGGCATCGATCCAGGTCGCCCCGTCCCAGCTGCGCTCGACCGCGAGCGCGAGGTCCACGGCCGGCGCGCCCTCGCGCCGCTCGAGGTGCCAGGCGTTCCACCCCGGTGAGCGGTAGCGGCTGCCCATGTGGTCCTCGAGCGACCAGGCAGCCACACCGTCGACCGACACGCGCGGGAGTCCGTACCACTTGGGGCTGGTCAAGGTGAGCGCCCCGGCGCGCAGGTCGGGCGGCAGCGCCACCTTCGCGCGCAGGACGAAGGAAGGTGCTGCGCCCACGAGCCCATCGACGTGCGCGGGCAGGTGCAGCTGCACCGGGCGCTGACCCGGCACCTCCAGGGTCCAGTCGCGCAGCTCGATGCCTTCGCGCGGACTGCAGGCCGTGGCGACCAGGATCCACGCGGCCAGCGCCAGCCGCCACAGCAACGCCCCACCCCGCACGACGAGGACGTTACCACAGGCCCACGCCTGGGCGCGGCGAGCGGCGAGCGACGAGCGACGAGCGACGAGCGATCACGCGCGTCTTGCGGAGTCAGCGCAGGAAATGTCACCCGCTGCCAGACGACTTCGTTCGATTCCGGGAAGACCACGCGATGACTCGCCATTCGCGACGCGACGGTGCGCGCCGTCGCGTGGGCGGCACACATTCTCCGCGGGCACCGGTTGCTCGATGCACGCGCGAGCGGCTAGGGTAACGACGCGCGGACAGGAGGTCATCGACCATGCAGAGGCTCATCCTACTGGCCATCTTGCTGACTGGCATTTACGGCTGTGCGGAGGAGGAGCCGCTGGCGCGGAACGAGAGCTCGCTTGCAGCGGGCACGTACACCTTCCGCACCCTGGGCGGCTCGAGCAAGTGCATGGACGTGAACGGCGGCGGCAGCGCCGATGGCACCAACATCCAGCAATGGACCTGCAACGGCGGTGGCGCGCAGGTGTTTCGTGTCGACAGCCTGGGCGGCGGCCTGGTGCGCCTGGTCAATCCCGGCTCGGGCAAGTGCGTGGACGTGAACGGCGCCGGCACTGCCGATGGCACCAACATCCAGCTGTGGACCTGCAACGGCACGGGCGCGCAGGCGTTCGAGCTGCGCGACGTGAGCGGCGGCCGCGTCGAGATGCGCAATCCCACCAGCGGCAAGTGCGTCGACGTGAATGCCGCCGGCACCGCTGACGGCACCAACATCCAGCTGTGGACCTGCAATGGCAGCGGCGCGCAGCTCTTCCAGCCCGCCACGGGGCAGCGCGACGTCACCTTCTTCGTCGTCTCCGACACGCACGCGGATCCGCCGCAGTCGTACGACCTGCGCGCGACGGCGCGGGCGATCAACGCGGTGGCGCAGAATGGCAACTGGCCGGCGAACCTCGGCGGCCAGGCCACCGGCTTCGTCGGTGGCCGCATCGGCGCGCCCGCCGGTGTGGTCTTCACCGGGGACCTCATGGGCTGGGGCGTGACGCCCACCGAGCTCTTGACGTTCCGCCGCTACTTCGAGCGCGGCCAGTCGAGCGAGAGCATCGCCTACCCGAGCTACGTCGGGCTCGGCAACCACGACCTCGACGACGCCGACCGGCCGCCGCTGCTGGGCGCCGCGTACCGGAGCCAGATCTGGGCCTACGTCGACGCCCGCCACCAGGGCGGCGGCGCGCCCGTGCCGGTGAGCGCCTTCGACGCCGCGAGCCACGCCTACTCGTGGGACGTGGCCGGCGTGCACTTCGTGCAGCTGCACCGCTCCCCGGGTGACGTGCACTACGGGCTCGCGTCGAACCTGAGCTTTCTCGTCGACGATCTGCGCCAGCGCGCCGGTGACGGGCGCCCGGTGTTCCTGTTCCACCACTACGCCATGGACGCCTTCGGCACCCAGGATCGCTGGTGGACCGCCGCGCAGCGCGCCGCCTACCGCAACACGCTGGGCAACTACAACGTCGCGGAACCCGTCAACGATAATGAGACAGTCAGTCAGCGCAATTACTGTAGCGCCTGGTCACTCGTGGCCGCGCCAGCGACCTGGTCCAGCAGCGGTACGACCTTCGGCTCCGGAGGCTTGTTAATCCAAACCGCCGTAGGCGGTGCGCCGACGATGGGCGGACGCCGGACAAAGCGCTCGGGATGGGCCGCGTAGGCGGCATTCATGACGAGCTGACGCGCAGCGAGCACAGCGGGGGCCCGACCAAAGTGCACGACGGCGGGCGTGAGCAGGCCGAGTGCCTCGTGGTGGTGCTCGTTGTTGTACCAGTCGAAGAAATCACGGCAGTGCTCGAGCGCGTGCGGCTGGCCCTCGAAGCGGCCTGGGAAGTCGGGCCGGTACTTGAGCGTCTTGAACTGCGCCTCGGAGAACGGGTTGTCGTTGGAGACGTGCGGCCGCGAGTGAGTCTTGGTGACGCCGAGGTCGGCGAGCGTCTGCGCGAAGGTCTTCGCGCGCATCGGCGCACCGCGGTCCTGGTGCAGCGTTAGCGAGCCCGGCAAGACGCCGTGCCTGGCGCAGGTCTCGGCGAGGAGGCGGCGAGCGTGCGCCGCGTTCTCGCGGTCGGCGACCATCCAGCCGACGACGTAGCGGCTGAAGATGTCGAGCACGGCATACAGGTAGAAGTACGTCCACTTCGCCGGGCCGAGCAGCTTGGTTATGTCCCACGACCAGACCTGGTTGGGCCCGGTCGCGAGCAACTCTGGCTTGGCGTACGCCGGGTGCACGAGCTGGTCGCGGCGCTCACGCACCTCGCCCGCGGCGGCGAGCACGCGGTACATGGTCCGCTCGGAGCAGAGGTACGTGCCGTCGTCGTCGAGCAGCTTGGCGTAGACCGCGGCCGGCGCCAGGTCCACATGGCGCTCCTCGTTGAGCACCGCCAGCACGTGGTCACGCTCGGCCGGCGACAGGGCGCGCGCTGGCGCCGGACGCGGCTTCGGCGCCTTGGGCCGCTTGCGACGGTAGTACGTCGCGCGGGCGACACCCAGCGCGGCGCACGTCGGGGCGATACCGTGCTGCGCCGAGGACTCGTCGACGAGCTGCATCAGCGCTTCTTCCTCGGCGGTGGAATAGGCAGCCCCCGGCGCTCCGCCTCGAAGAGCTCCTCCTCCGAGGGCAGTTCCTCCCCCAGCAGGTCGGCGAGTTTTTTTTGGACGGCCACCAGCCCCTCAGCGCGCTCCGCGCGGGTCGTGAGTCGCTTCACCTCGCGCTCCAGCCGCGCGTTCTCGGCGGCCAGCGGGTTCACCGGCGTGGGCTTGCGGCCCCGCTTGCGCGCACCCAGACCGGCAAGGGCGCCTTCCTCGCGCAGGCGGCGCCACTCGGTCAGGTGCGACGAGTATAGCCCGTGACGGCGCAAAAGCGCGCCCACCTCACCGGGCTCCGTGCACGCGTCGGCCTCGGCAACCATCTGCCGCTTGAACTCGGCCGTGAACGTACGGCGCCGAGGGGCGCTGACCTCTTCACTCTTGGCCTTGGCCCCAGGCGTCGGTGCGGCCGGCTCAGTCGTGCCATCCTCGCCGGGCGGCGCGCTGGCGGGTTTCACCGTGTGCAGGTGCGGCGTCGGAGTCTTCTTCTCAGCTCGGGTCATCGGGTCGGCAGCCGGTCTCGCCCTCGACAGTAAATTCAAAGGGGCCTGCTGTCTCACTCACGTTGGCAGAGAGGGCGCTCTCCGGTTTCGATGACGGAGACGTC
>Ga0209515_10010664_pt1 | contig 10179 bp, 8 predicted proteins | sample Subgroupgradi54m_FD_187454 | JGI IMG/M metagenome (GOLD analysis project Ga0209515, IMG submission 187454) | Subsurface groundwater microbial communities from S. Glens Falls, New York, USA - GMW60B uncontaminated upgradient, 5.4 m (SPAdes)... ...
AGACCGGTCGAGAACCAGGCGAACCGAGCTGAGAGGATCACGACGACAATCCCAACGGCTTGGATCCACATGCCGGCGACAATCAACCACTTCCGTCCCACACGGTCAGAGATTGCACCGGTGCCGAGTTGGACGACACCCCACGTGGCGGGATAAATGGCCGCAAGCATTCCAATCCGCTCGAGACTCATATTCGCGGCGGCAAACACGAGCGGAAACAATCCCCACGCCATCCCATCGTTCAAGTTGTTGACGAGGCCGGCTTGACTGATGCTCGAGAGATTGCGATCCGTCAGCGTGGTACGCCAAAACACCTCGCGAGCACTCGGCGCGTCTGACGAGTGGGCGCGCTGTGTCGTTTCGAGCATGACGTGCGCAGTGGTTTCACGAACCATGAGAATGGACAGCCCCAGTCCAAGTGCGACGAACACGACACCAGGGTAGAAGGGGTCTGGTCGTAATCCGTGGCGCGCCGCAATCCAACCGGTGAGAAGCGCTGCGCCTGCGACCGCGACGTAACCCGCAAATTCATTCAATCCCATCGCAAGACCACGGCGCTTGGCCCCGACGAGATCGATCTTCATGATGACGGTCGTGGACCACGTGAGTCCCTGACTGATGCCCAGGAGAGCATTCGCCGCCAGAATCCATTTCCACGCTGGTGCCCACATCAGAACGAACGGGACTGGCACGGCAGCGAGCCAGCCAATCACGAGCACTCGCTTGCGCCCGATATGGTCCGCGAATTGGCCCGCTGCGTAGTTGCTGAACGCTTTCGTGATGCCGAATACCACGATGAACGACAGCACGGCAGTACGGGCGAGAAGGTGGAATTCCTGCTCGGCGATTGCCGGCAGGATGCTGCGTTCCATGCCTACCATCGCGCCCACAAATGCATTGACGATCACGAGGAGGGTGAACTGCGCGAGATTCTCGTGGAGTCCGAGGCGGACTGGCGCACTCGCGCCGCCCGTGGCCGCAATCGTCGTCACGCGTGCGTTTCCAAGTGCGCATTGCCGCGGTTGGCCGCCAGGATTTGCTCCATTTCGGCAGGCTTCGGTGGCACATCCGCTAACGCTTTGATGAACGCCGTCCGGTCGAGCGCCAGCATCGGGTTCCAACGACGTTCGAAGGCAATCGTGCTCGACGGCTTACCGCTCAATCCGGCGCCGCACAGCGAACCGGAAAAATGGCCTGGAAAGATCTCGAGATCGCCGGGCAGCGTGAGGAGCTTCTCGTGGATGCTCGCGTAAAGCTCCTCCGCGTTTTCACGCGCCCGCCCAGGGAGATCGGGTCGGCCGACGGCGCCCACGAACAGCGTGTCGCCGGTGAGGACAAACCAGGGATCGGTACCCCGCTTCAGATCCGTGACCAACAGGCAGGTGCTCTCAGGTGAATGGCCGGGCGTGTGTAGCACCTTCACGCGTGTGTTGCCGAGTTCGACCTCCTGGCCATCGCGCAGGGGCATAAACGGAATGCTCACGTCGGCGGATTCGTGCAGGCAGTACGCCGCCCCGGCACGTCTCGCCAGCTCGACGCCTCCCGAGCGGTGATCTGCATGCACGTGAGTATCGATCACGTGCGTGATGCGCATTTGCTTCGAGCCGGCAAACGCGACGTAGGTGTCCACATCTTCGGCGCGCGGATCGACAACGGCACACTTCCCGAGCGTGCCGCACCCGAGCAGATAGGCCGCACATCCGAGGTCGTAGTAGTGAAACGGACGGAAAATCATGACGCGACCTCTTTACTCGTCACGCCTTGCGGGCCAGTATCGACACGCTCTTCACGCCCCATTTCACTGTGGCGCCTCTGGCCGAGTCCGAGATGAACTGATACTGCGGGTTTGGCTCGACTCGCTCGATTCGGAGCCCGGCCGCTTCGATGGCTGCGCCGTAGACATCCTGTTGCGCCGCTCCACCAATGCATGCCGCCCAGAGATCGGCGTTGCACACGACGCCTTCAGGTAACGGCGTCTCGGTAACGATGTCGGCGATGGCGAGGCGTCCGCCGCTCCTGAGGAGTCGTGCGGCTTCCAGAAACACTTTGTCCTTGTCGGCCGCCAGATTGATCACGCCATTGGAGATCACGCAATCGAAGGTTCCCGCATCGAGCCCCGTATCCTCTATGTAGGCCTTGCGGTACGTGACGTTCGCAAAGCCGGCGCTGCGGGCGAGACGCTCGGCTTTGGCAAGCTGGGCGTCGGTCATGTCCACACCGGTCACGCGGCCGGTCGGTCCGACGTTCAGCGATGCCACAAACGTATCCATCCCCGATCCACTGCCCAGGTCCACGACGCACTCGCCGGGCTTCAGATCGGCGAGGTGGAAGAAGTAACCAACGCCGGCGAAGGAATCGATGGCGTCCTGCGGCACACGATCGAGATCCGTCGGCGCGTAGCCAAGCCGCTCGGCCATGGCGCGACCCATCTCAAAGTGGAAGCTGCCGTGCGGCTTCGTCGCGACGTCTGTGTACATGTCCTTTACCTTGGACTCGAGGGCCGTGCGATTGACGGTGCTGGCGATCATGGCTGCGTGCTCCTGTCAGAAATGAGTAATCGGGTTGCGGTCACCTCAACGCTCCGTGGTCGAGGCCAGTCTCTACGGGAAAGCCCGCCGCCCGCCATTCGGGAAACCCCTCCAGCAGCCGGTGCGCGCGTCGTCCCTTCGATCTCAGGATCTCTACTGCATGGTCCGCGTAGACGCAGTACGGTCCGCGGCAGTAGGCGACGTATTCCTTGCTTTTCGGAAGCTGCCGGAGACGGCGCTGAAGCTCCTCGACCGGGACGGAAATCGCGCCGGCAATATGCCCGGCGATGTATTCGCTCGCGGGACGAGTATCGAGTACGACTATCTCGCCAGATCGCGCGCGCCGAAGCAGTTCCTCCATGCCGACAGCCTCGGCCTTCGATCGATCCCCGAAATGATCGCGGACCAACCGATCGAGATCGGCAAGCCGGTGCTCGGCCACCGTGCGGACGGCCTTTGATACGTCGGCGACAGCGGGATCGGCGAGCCGGTAGTAGACATGCAGGCCGTCTTTCCGGCTGTCGACGAGCGACGCCTGCCGAAGGGCCTGGAGGTGTTGTGACGCGTTGGCGAGAGATAACCCGATCTCGCTCGCGAGAGAATCGACGGTGCGCTCGCCCTGGGCCAGCAGCTCCAGCACCTCAAGACGGTGCGGGCTCGAAAGCGCTTTCCCGATGCGGGCGAACTGCCCGTACAGCCGATCCTTGAACTGGCGGTGGCGCTGGGAGTCTGCCAAATCAAGTAATCAATATAGTACTTGATTACTCGCTGTCAAGCCTTGACTTTCAGGAATCCGCGTAGCCGACGGCTAGCGCGAAGCGGTTGATGTCTGGCTGGCTGACCGCGATCTCAATTCATCCGCCCAATTGAGGACAACGACAATGCGAGTGCTCGCGGGCGAACTGTCCTCGTCTCGAACCATCACGAACCGCTGCCCGTCCGGCGTGACGTCATAGTTCGATGAGCTCACACCAGGCATGCCGCACGAAGAGCCAGACCCGTCAGAATAACTGGCTTCCCAGAGCGGTCTCGGCGCAGAGACTCGAACGTCTGGCGCCGTCGTGATGGACACGACCATCATGTTCTTGCCGTTGCGGTAATAGAGTTCTCCACCCGAGCGCCGCCACACCGGGTCGTACCCGCCGGCGTTCGAAATTTGAACCTTCGGTCCCGGTCCCGGAAATGGCTGGACGTACACTTCCGATTTGCCCGATTCGTCGGACGCGTATGCGATCCACCGGCCGTCCGGCGAGAACTTTGCGGACCCTTCTCCAAATCGCGAACGCGCAACAGGTTGAGCCTGACCGTTACCTTCGAGAGGCAGCACCCACGCGTCGTCTCTCGTTTGTGGATCCTTCTGATCGAAGGTAAGAAATCGCCCGTCGGGAGAAAACGACACGGGGCTCTGTCGCGTCCCCGCTGGATCCAGACGGACCGGGCTCGCGCTCCGATCCGCAGGCATCATCCACATCGTCATTCCACCCGCCACCCACGACCTGAATGCGAGCCGCTTGCCATCCGGCATCCAGACGGGATCGTGACTTTGGCCATCGGTCGTCATCTTCGTCAAGACGGAGCGGGCGAAATCATAGACATAGAAGTCGTGATTTGGGCCCTCGATCTCAACCGCGAGATATCGACCGTCCGGCGACAGCCGCGGGTACAAGTACGCGGCCGGCGGCAGCGGCAACGCCTCCGCCTTTCCCGATCGGTCCACCCACATGAGCGTGCGACGTGCGCCTTCAGCGGAGCCGGGGACGTAGGCGAGATCTCCATGTCGCGACAGCGAGAACTGCGCAGCGCCCGTATTGCTGCTCATCAGCACTCCATTGAGCACCTCGAATGGATCGCCGGTGACCTGCCTCCGCGCAAGGTCAAATGGCACCGCGAGGAGTTTGCCTGCGCGCGCATACACGATGTGTCCTGACGGTGAGTAAGTGGCGTTCGTGCCGCCGGTGATCAACGTCTTTCTCTCATGCGACCGTAAATCCCACAGGTCGATTCGCGCGTCGTCGTAGCTGTCGATCCCGTCGAAGGCCACGGTATAGATGAGCGCTTCGCCTCCGGGCAGCAGGCTGGCGAACCGGTGACTTCGCTCGCCGGGTCCGAGTTCCGTCACGTTCTGGATATCGCCTCCCGCATCTGAAATGCGAACGATCCCACCTGGATAATGCGCCGTCCAGTAGATCCATCCGTCATCGGCCCAGTCACCCTTGTGGAACGCGTCGTACTCCGCGAGCTTCACTGCGGCGCCGCCCGACAGCGCCGCTCTATAGAACGGGCGCGCCCACGAAAAGATTGCGTTGCCTTGGATAAAGGACACGTTGCTGCCGTCCGGTGAAAAGAGAGGCGCACCGCGAAAGCCTGGAGAGGCTGATGACTCGAGTGTCCGCGTCTCGAGGCTGTCGAACCGCCGTATCGACACAGGCCCAGGCAGCGGCGTAATGGCTAACTGCGTCCCGTCGGGCGAAAGCGCCAGGTTCGGATTGAAGCTTCCCACGATCACCTGACCCGGTGGAACATCCACCGTGAAACGCGTCACTCGACGCTCGCCGACGGGCCCGCTTGCGCGGACGAAGCCAAACCACAAGCCTCCGGCGAGCATCGGCACCACCACGATGCTCAAAGCGGCCGCGATCCGTGTGCGGGTTCCCAGCCATCGCGTGTGTGCGGCTGCCAACGTGCGTCCACGCCTGCCGACGCCGCGCGACGATGGGACGACCCAGGCACTCGATTCGAGGATCCGAGCGAGGTCCTCGAGCTGACCACGCAAATCAATCGCAGATTGCATCCGCCGGGCCGGATCTTTGACGAGGCACCGATCGATGATCCGAACAAGTTCCTCGGGCAGATCTGGATTGATTTCGCGTGCGAGCGGTGGAGTGTCCTTGAGGATTGCGGTTAACGTCGCCAGCGGTGTGCGACCGCTGAACGGACGATGACCGGTGGCCATCTCGAACATCACGATTCCCAGCGAAAACAGATCCGATCGCGCATCGGCCGCATGACCCTCGATCTGTTCGGGGGACATGTACGGCGCTGTGCCCATCAGGTGTCCGTCGATCGTCAGCGACTCGGTCGTTTCCTTGCTACCGCTCTCATCGACCGCAAGCCTCGACAGACCAAAATCAAGAACTTTGATCGCGCCGTCGCGCGTGATCATGATGTTTGCCGGCTTCAGATCACGGTGCACGATGCCAAGACCGTGTGCCGCGCTGAGCGCGTCGGCCAGCTGGATGGCGAGTGGAAGCAGACGATCGAGTGGGAAGCCCCGTGCGGGAAGGGCCGCCGACAGCGTGGAACCCTCGATCAGTTCCATCGTAATGAACAGGACCCCATCGTGCTCGTCGAGCGAGTGCACGGTCACGATGTGCGGATGATTGAGCCTCGCGACCGCACTCGCCTCGCGCTCGAGGCGCGCGCGACGCACGGGATCCGACGCCACCTCGCTGCGCACCACTTTCAGCGCGACACGGCGGTGCAGCCGTGTGTCCTCCGCCTCATACACTTCGCCCATCCCGCCCGCGCCAAGCGACCCTTGGATGACGAATTGACCAAGCGTCGAGCCAACGGCGATCTGTCGAGAGGAATCGGTCATTATTTTCGAGCCCTCGAGCCGCGAGACGTATTTAGAGTCTGAGTGGAAGTCATACCGGCTGCTCGCCGGAAGCACACGACCGCTGGCCCCACGCGTATCTCCGTGCCGTCGGTCAGCGTCATTGGCGATGTAACGCGGACGTCATCGACGTACGTGCCGTTCTTGCTGGACAGATCGTGAAGCGTCACATGATCGCTTGCGACAACGATCATCGCGTGGCGTCTCGACACGCCAACGACCTCAATCGACACACGTGCGGCCGGGTCCCGTCCAATAAGGTTCTCCCCCGACACGAGCGGCGCGCGCTGGGCACCCCACGTGAGCCAGCACGATGCGGTGTCGCACGTGAAACCGGGACCGGTGTCCAACGGCTCCACTGCTCCGAGAAACGCGTAGCCGAATCGCTGAACAGTTCGGACAAATTCAGGCTGACGCGCGCTGTCGCCGAGAGCATCGCGAATTTCGCCGATGAGGACGGCGAGGTTTCCTTCCGAGACGAATGTGTCGGGCCAGAGGTGCTGGTGAATATCCCCTTTTGAGATCGCGGCGGGTCGCTGCCGTACCAGAAGGGTCAAGAGATCGAAGGCTTTCGGCGAGAGGTGAACCTGGTCCCTGCCGCGCCGAAGAATGCGCGCCCGGTCGTCAAGCGAGAAGGGACCGAAGTGAACATCCAAGATAGCCTCCGAACTCGCTGCAGAACCAAGCGAATTCTAATCCGCTCCCAAAGACTCGGCTGAGCGTGCTCCGGATAATACACGGCGGCGGCTACAGCCTGCCCATTCAAGAGGGGGACACCATGCGAGCCTTGGTAAGAATCGCGGTAACGGCATGCCTGTGCGCTCTGGCGGCGACGACTGCGGGTGCGGCGAATGCCCTGGTCATTTCGACGATCGATTTTCCAGGATCGATCCTCACCAACGCTCAGGGTATCAACGCCCAGGGTGACATCGTCGGTTTCTACACCGACACGGCCGGACGCACTCACGGATTCCTGCAAAGCGGCGGGCACTTTCGCTCCATCGATTATCCGAACTCCGATGCGACACAGGCGCTGGGGATCGGGCCAGCCGGAGACATCGTCGGCACGTACCAGCGATCAGGCGAGCCGGCGCCGATCGCCGGCGCCATACCCATCCACGGTTTCCTCATGACGAGACGCGGTGGATTCTTCAAGGTCGATTATCCCGGTCACCAGAACACCATCGCGCAGCGGATTCTCCCCGACGGCACCATCCTGGGCTGTTATCACGACGCCGACAGGATGGCCACGATGTTTGGCATGGCGGTATCGCGGCACGGCTTCGAAGACACCACGGAACCTGCAAGCATGCACAACGGGGCGACGCCAGACGGACAGCTGATTGTCGGGCTTTTCACGGACATGAGGGACAACCGCGGCAAGGCCTACATGATCGACCGAGGACGGTTCTCGACACTCGAAGTTCCTGGGAGCGTCTCCACGGCAGCATGGGACGTCAATCCCTCCCGCGTCGTCGTCGGTAACTTCGCCGACAGTGCCGGAGTGGTTCACGGTTTCCAATACAACGGACAGACCTTCGGCGCCGTGGATGTCACAGGCGCGAGGGCGACACGCATTTTTGGGATCAACGCGGGCGGCGACATGGTCGGCGCATTCGTGGACGCCGCCGGGCGAACGCACGGATTTCTCGCGCAGTGGGTGACCCAATGACGTCGTTCCTCTATCGCGCTGAGGATTGCATCATGTCTGTCAATCGCGTAATCGATGGCGTTGTGCCGGTACTGATGGCGACGTTACTGATCACGTCGATCGCCGCGCCCGTCGCGGCACAGGAGCGAGTGGATCCAAACCCTGGGAAGATCGCGATCACGGGAGGGTTCGACTTCAGGAATGCGTACATGTTCCGCGGCATCCTGCAGGATGACACGGGCATCATCGCGTGGCCTCACGCGGATCTCGGACTCGGGTTGCGCTCGGGCGACGGCGGGCTGAAGAACGTGAGCCTGCACGTCGGCACCTGGAACAGCCTGAACAGCGGCGTGGCAGGTTCGGACGGGCGGAGCGGCAAGCCGTGGTACGAATCAGACGTCTATGCGACGCTCGGCCTCCGGTTTGGTGGCGGCGTCAGCGTCGCGACAACCTACACCGCCTACACCAGCCCGAACAGCATGTTCACGACGGTGAAGGAAATTGGGCTCAAGGTGGCGGTGGACGACGATTCGGGACGACGGGCCGCTGCCCTCAACCCGTACGCGTCGGTAGCGTTCGAGCTCGATACCAAGCCTGGCATCGGACAGCTCGATGGTGGATTCAAGGCTGGGAGATACCTCGAGCTTGGCGCCGCACCTGGATATTCGGTTCGGCGCATCGGCGTTGCCGTTCCCGTCAAGGTCGGCCTGAGCCTCGGCAACTACTACGAGCTGGCAGGCAAGGACCGGAAGTTCGGTTACGCCAGTTTTGCGGGGATCGTGACCGTGCCGCTCGGCGGGATCGCGAGCTCCAGAGGATGGAACCTCCACGGCGGTGTGGAGTACCAGGCACTCGGCGATATGGCGAAGGCCATCAACGACGCGGACGGCTCAAAGGTAATTGGGTCCCTCGGCGTTGGGTTCTCTTACTAGCGACTTGGTCAGGCACAGCCAATGGACGGTCGCGCGCAGCTTCGAGCGGCCAAAGATGGAACGCTTGCATGCCACCTGTCTTGTAAGACCCGATGCGATCGCGTCCGGCCCCGTCGCTCAACCAGCGGCCGAACGTCGTCGCCGCAGGACTGGTCTCCGGACGCTCAGGGTTCACGATGACGGCGTACGTGTTCAGGAGACGCGGATCGCCTTCCGAAACGATCCGCAGCGCAAGCGCTGGCGCGAGCCACCAGTGAGGATGTGTCGCAAGCGCCTTCGCTTCTGCTTCCGGCGCGTGACTGATTGCCACATCCGCGTCAAACGACAGGTCTCGTCATTGGTCCGGAAGGTGCTCGCGGTTCAAATCATGTCGAACCATCTCGTTCCCTGCGACCGTTGGATTGATCGCGAATGGCTCGAGCATCTCGGCATGGACGATCCGCGTAGGAACAGAAAACGCAGCAGTCACCGCTCTTTGGTTTGAGAAGGGTGTCACACCCGAGGCATTGATAGAAGAAGAGGCATTGGTCTGCCGGCAATTCCTCCACGCTCTCGTGGCCGCAGACGGGACATGTCAGCCGGGCCGTCAATGCGCTCATGCTCTCTCCTGTTCGCTCGTGGTCCGCGACGATATCAAGGTTCCGCGACGCAGCGCCCGCGCCTTCATGACATAGAAGATCACGGGCGTGATGATCAGCACGTGGATGGTTGACGTCACCATCCCGCCGATGATCGGCGCGGCGATCGGTTTCATCACGTCCGATCCGACGCCCGTGCTCCACATGATTGGCACGAGACTGGCCATCACGACCGTCACGGTCATCAGTTTTGGCCGCAGACGGAGTACGGAGCCCTCCACGGCGGCGTCGAACACATCCTGCTCCGTCAGAGGCACGCCGCGTTGCAGCTTGCGGTTGAGCGCCTCATGCAGGTAGACGACCATGACCACGCCAGTCTGCACGGCCACGCCGTACAGCGCGATGTAGCCAACCCAGACCGCCACCGAAAAGTTGTAGCCGAGCAGCCACTGCAGGATGACCCCGCCCGTCATCGCGTAGATGACGGAGAGCATGACGATCGTCGCCTCCGCAGCCGAGTGGAACGTCATGTAGAGCAGGATGAAGATGATGAAGAAGACGACCGGGATCAGGACGCGGAGCCGCTCGCGCGCGCGCACCTGGAATTCGTACTGACCCGTCCATTCCAGCGTGTAGCCAGCCGGCAGCTTCAACTCCCGCGCAACGGCATCCTGCGCCCGCGCGACGTAACCGCCGATGTCGCGCGTGGACGTGTCGACGTAGACGTATCCCGCGAGCTGACCGTCCTCGTCGCGGATCATCGACGGCCCCGGCATCAGCACGATGTCGGCGAGCTGGCCCAGTGGCACGGACGCGCCCGATGATGTCTTCACCAATACGCGTTGCAGAGCCGGCAGATCCTGGCGGAACGCCG
>Ga0209515_10010665_pt1 | contig 10179 bp, 9 predicted proteins | sample Subgroupgradi54m_FD_187454 | JGI IMG/M metagenome (GOLD analysis project Ga0209515, IMG submission 187454) | Subsurface groundwater microbial communities from S. Glens Falls, New York, USA - GMW60B uncontaminated upgradient, 5.4 m (SPAdes)... ...
ATCGGCCGTGGTGTACCCCGCGGCCGGCTTCGCGCGTCATGCGCAGTCGCGCGGCGCGTTCACCGCGGAAATCAACCTCGAGGAAACACCCGCCTCACCTCTGGTCGATCTATCGATTCTCGGCGCCGCGGAAGAGGTCTTGCCGGCGCTCGACGCGCTTCTTTAAGCTACGATCCCGACATGCACAACCCGTTCGTTCCCGAGACGCTCGAGGGATGGAGCATCCTGCACCTGATGTATCGCGTGCGCTGGGATCGCGTTCGCGCCATGGAGGAGGCCGACCGGCGCCGCATGGCGGATGAAGCCGTCACCGCGCTGGCAGTACCCGATGCGGGATCGACGGCGTTGGTCCAGGTCCTCGGGCACAAGGCGGACCTGATGATCGTCTGCTTCCGCAGCGGCTTCGAGGCGCTGGCGGAAGCGCAGCTCGCCTTCTCCCGGACCGCGCTTCACGACGTGCTCGAGCCGACCTCGTCGTACGTCTCCATCGTCGAGCTCGGGATGTACGAGATGACGGCAAAGATGCACGCGCAGGTGGGCGCGGCGCACAAACCCGGTTCCGAGGAATTCGACCGCGCGTTCGATTCGGAAATGGAAACGCAGCGGCAACGCGTCATGAGCCGGCTCTTTCTCGACATGCCGTCGGCGCGCTACGTCTGCTTCTATCCGATGAACAAGCGGCGCGGCGAGGCGCTCAATTGGTACTCCGAGAGCTTCGATCGCCGCGCGTCGATGATGCGCGAGCACGGCATGATCGGCCGCCACTACGCGGGCAGGGTGACGCAGGTGATCTCGGGCTCGATCGGATTCGACGACTGGGAATGGGGCGTCGATCTGTTCGCGCAGGATCCGCTCGTGTTCAAGAAACTGATCTACGAGATGCGCTTCGACGAAGCGAGCGCGAAGTTCGCGGAGTTTGGTCCCTTCTATACCGGTCTCCAGTTCGCGCCCGGCCAGCTCGCCGCGTACCTGGACGGGCACGTTCCTTCGTTAGTGTAGTGACCCTTCGACTACGCTCAGGGTCATCCCGAGCAACGTCGAGGGATGACGAATTCTCAACACGAATTGTGATCCAATGCAGCGTTTTCGTACCACTTCGTTTGGATCACAAAAGTGCACACCTCCGGGTAACTCTCACATCCTGAAGACGTAGCGTCCACCGCAGACGACATCGTACTAAGGCGCGGTAATTGCTGGGGTTGGTCCACGTCCACGTGGAGAATCAGATGACCCCTCAGCAAACCTTCATCGCGCGTCTCCGGCGGCACCGCGAGCGCAACCACATTTCCCTTGACGAGATCGTCAGCCAGACGCGCATCAAGCGCGAGCAGCTCGACGCGTTCGAGCGCGGCGAGCTCGAGACGTGGCCGCGCGGCATCTATGCACGCGCCTGGATTCGCGGCTACGCGAGCGTGATCGGCCTCGATCCGATCGACACGGTCGACGAGTTCTGCAAGTTGTTCCCCCAGGGCGATCGGCGCGCGGAGGGAACGTTCCGTGATTTCGCCGCGATCATCGCGCACCCGTCGACCTACCAGGACGAGTTCGAGCATGTGGCGGACGAAGACCGGCGCCGCTCGACGCCGGAGGACAACGTCATGCCCTCCGCATCGTGGCGCCAGCAGATGACGCGCCTGGTGCGCAGTCTTCTCAGCCTTCGCCCGGCGCGCTCGCCGCGTCCGGTGCGCTCGATGCGCGCCAACTAGAAGCCGCGCCGTCTTCACTCGGGCAGAAGCGGCTTCTCCAACTCAATAAATCTGTGATGTAACGCCCGCACGGCCTCGTTGGTACGGTCGCGCGGAATCATCCAGGTGATTCGAAAGGAGGACGTCGAAATCATCGCGGGAGCAATCCGTTTCTCCTCCAGCATTGCCGAGCCCGCCCGCACGTTGGCGTAGGTCGCGTTGATGCCGGCGCCGACCGCGCTGACCGCGGCGAGCCCGTCGACGAGCGTGGCGCAACCGGCGAACGTCGAATCGAGCGCCGCCCGAAACCGTGGCTCGTCGTGCAGGTTCTCGCGCGAAATCACCATGTCCACGCGGTTGTCGAACACGTGCAGCTGCTTCCCCGCGACGCTGCGCTCGTCGAGCAGGCCCAGAACCTCGGACGGCTTTGCGTCGGCCTGCAGGACGAGCACGTCGCGCTCGCTCGCGACGCCGACGACGGTGCCGGGCATTCGCGGCGCCGACTTCCGGACGACCGTGCCGTCGCTCGAAGGATCGGGGCCGGGAAGGGGCCCTGAGGTTGCGCGGGCGTAGATCGCAATCCCTTTCTCTTTCGCGAACTCGACCGCCTGCGCGTTCAGCACCTTCGCCCCGGCTTCGGCCATCTCCTGCGTCTCTTCGTACGACAGCGTCCCGATGCGGCGCGCCCCAGCCACGACACGCGGGTCGGCAGAGTACACGCCATCAACGTCCGAGCAGATCTCGCAGTACTCGGCATCGAGCGCCGCCGCCATCGCGACCGCGGTCGTATCGCTCCCTCCGCGACCGAGCGTCGTCACCTCCTTGCGATAGGAAACGCCCTGATAGCCTGCAATGACGACAATCTGTCCGCGGGCGAGCTCATCCTGCACGCGGAACGGGCGCACCTCGATGATCCGCGCGTCGACGTGACGGTCGTTGGTGATGATGCCCGACTGGCTGCCCGTGAAGCTGATGGCGTCGCCGCCGAGATCGTGAATCGCGAGCGACAGAAGCGCCATCGAGATCCGCTCGCCGGCCGACAGCAACATGTCCAGCTCGCGGCGGTGCGGGTTCGGCGAGACCTTCTTCGCCATCGCGAGCAGCTCGTCGGTCGTGTCGCCCATCGCCGAGACGACCACGACGACGCTGTGTCCCTGCGCGCGAGTCCTCATCACGCGCTCCGCGACACGCCTGAGCTTGTCGACATCGGCCACGCTGCTGCCGCCGTACTTCTGGACGATGACCGCCATAAGCCCTGAGCATAGCCGACGGCTTGCCCCGAGCGAGCGGAGCGAGTCGAGGGGTAACATTGACGATCGGGGAAGCGCATGACACGTCGCGCCTTCGGTCTTGCCGTCCTGCTGGCGTGTGTCGCTGTCACACCCACTCTCGCGCAGCAGACCGCTGCGCCGAGGCAGCCCGACGTCATCTTCGTACCCACGCCGCCTGATGTTGTCGACGCGATGCTCAAGCTCGCGAAAGTAACGTCGAACGACGTTGTCTACGATCTCGGGTCCGGTGACGGACGCATCCTGATCGCCGCGGCAAAAACGTTCGGCGCGCGCGGCGTCGGCATTGATATCGATCCGGAACGCACGCGCGAAGCGACAGCCAACGCGCGCGCCAGCGGTGTTGCCGACAAGGTGACGTTCCGCACTGAAGATCTCTTCACGGCGGACATCAGCCCGGCGACGGTCGTGACGCTGTACCTATCGCCCGCGGTGAATTCCAGGCTCGCAGGGAAGCTGATGAAGGAGCTGAAGCCCGGCACGCGCATCGTCTCTCATGCATTCGACCTGGGCGATTGGAAGCCGCAGCAGCGCATGACGGTAAGCGGCCGGCCCATCTTCTTCTGGACCGTCGCAGCGCCACGCTCCAGGTAGGGCCGGGACCCCCGCTTGATCCGACCAATCTGGTCGGGTTAGACTTTCCTGCGACTCAATCTCATTTCGATTACAGCCATGCTACAGGCCTTTGTCATCACCCTGCGGGAAGGACTCGAAGCCTTCCTGATTGTCGCCATCAGCCTCGCGTACCTCCGGAAATCGGGCAGGCGCGAGCTGACCCGGGCGGTTCATACGGGCATCCTGGCGGCGCTGGTCATCAGCGCCATCGGCGGTTATCTGCTCTACAACGCGTCGAACCAGGAGCTTCTGGAGGGGCCGCTGGCCCTCATCGCCGCCATCTCGGTCACGTGGATGGTCATCCACATGTGGCGCACCGGGCGTCACATGAAGGGCGACATCGAGGGGCGCCTCGCCTCGTCGAGCGGACGCGCCGGCGCGGCCGCATTCGCCGGCGTATTCCTGTTCACCGCCCTGATGGTGTCGCGTGAAGGGATGGAGACGGCGCTGCTTCTCATGCAGCTGAAAGAGACGCTGCACCTCGCGCTCGGCGCGACGCTCGGCCTGGTTGGCGCTGCCGGCCTTGCCTCACTCTGGTCGCGCTACGGGCATCGCGTGAACCTTGGCCTGTTCTTCCAGGTCACGGCAATCTTCCTGTTCGTCTTCGTCGTGCAGCTGCTGATCGCCGGCGTTCACGAGATGTCCGAGCAGCACATGCTGCCGTTCAGCGAGCCGATTCACGAAGCCACCGAGTCGTGGGGTCCCGACAGCGCGTTCGGGCACGCGCTGACCTACATGCTGGTGCTGCTCCCTGCCGGATGGCTTGCGCTCAAGGCAATGCTCGGCGGCACGTCTCACAAGCCGGGACCTCCGCCGCATACGGCCACCGCGCGCTGATTCACATCTGATGGCCGACGCCAGACCGCCGCTTGTCGCCGAGCTGGTGTGGTCTGGCGACCTGCATTTCGACGCGTCGAGCGGCGCGAACACGGCCATCGTCGACGGCGACAGCAAGCAGGGTCCTTCGCCGATGCAATACGCGGCCATGGGTCTGGCGGGCTGCATGGGTGCGGACGTCGTTGACATCATCCGGAAGGGGCGGCATCCGCTGGCGGGGCTGCGCGTCATCTTCACCGGGACGCGCGCGGACACCCCGCCGCGCAGGTTCCTTCGGATCTCCCTGACATTCGAGATCAAGGGCGGCGTCCCGGCGGACGCCGTCGAACGCGCCATCGCGCTTTCACGCGAGAAGTACTGCTCGGTGTGGCATTCTTACCGCCAGGACATCGAGCTCGAGACCTCCTTTCACATCTCTCCATGACGAGGCGTGGGTACATCGACTGGCTGCGCGGCATCTCCGTGCTGATCATGATCGAGGCCCACACGCTGGACGCCTGGACCCGCCTCGACGCCCGTCATAACAGCACGTATGGCTGGGCGATGATCGTCGGCGGATTCGCGGCGCCGAGTTTTCTGTTTCTCGCCGGCATCGCCCTCGCGCTTGCCGCTGGATCGCGCATGCGGCGCGGGCGGACGCCGGACGAAGTGGCTGCGCTCGCGCGGCGCCGCGCTCTGCAGATTTTCGGCCTCGCGTTTCTCTTCCGGCTTCAGTCGTGGGTGATCAGCGGCGGCGATGTCGCGCAATCGCTGCTGAAAGTTGACATCCTGAACGTGATGGGGCTGTCGATGCTCGCGGCGGCGATTCTGTGGAGCCTCGGTCGATCGCGATGGGACCGCCTCGTCTGGATGATCGGCGCGACGGTCGTCGTCGCGATGGTCACGCCGATCGTTCGTGCGACGCCCTTGTTGTCTGTGCTTCCCGACCCGATTGAGTGGTACGTCCGGCCGATTCCGGGGCGCGGGACGTTCACGCTCTTTCCGTGGGCGGGCTTTCTTCTCGGCGGCGCAGCTATTGGTCTGTGGCTGGATCCTGCCAGGACCCCTGACCAGGAGCGGCGTGTCAACGTCGTCTTTGCCGCTCTCGGTGTCGGACTCGCGGTTGCAGGCTATGCGGCGTCGTTTCTACCCGCGATCTACCGCGACTCCTCTTTTTTCTGGACGACGTCGCCCACCTTTTTCTTCCTACGTCTCGGGATTCTGATCCTGTCGCTGCCGGTCGCCTACGTGTGGAACGCACTGTGGGCGGGCCGATCGGTGATGCAGGAATTCGGCCGCGCGTCGTTGTTCGTCTACTGGATTCACGTGGAGCTCGCCTACGGCGTGCTGAGCGGGCCGATTCACAAGGCCCTGACGCTCGGCCAGGCGTTCACCGCGTACGCGCTCTTCACGATCGCGCTTTTCGGCGCGGCGAAGCTGAAGGATCAGGTCGTCGACTGGTGGAATACCGGGCGTCTGCAGCCGTCCGGCGCGCTCTAGAACCTAGAACGCCATCATGTACGTCATCTTCGCGATCAGCGAGCGGTCCTGCAGCAGCCCCGAGAGCTCGTCGCGGTGCTCGTTGTAGACGAAGAAGAAGTCGCTCAGCGGCCGGTGAATGATGTTGAACCGGATGTTCGAGCTGAGCTGGTGCGAGTCGGTGTTGTACTGCAGCAGCGCGTTCACGAACACTTTTGTGTTGAAGTTGTAGTTCACACGGCTGGTCGTCAGCGTCGACAGGTACGACGCGGTCGGCAGCTCGATGTCGTTCAGCTGCATCGCGACCGACGCATTGAACTTCTCGTTGGGCCGGAACGTCGGGCCAAACGCGTAGCCATGCTTGTAACCACCGTAGAACTCGCCAATCGAGTAGCGCAGGCCCATCGAGGCGCGCGCCGAGTCGTTCGGCCGGTAGGTGACGAAATACTCCGTGTACTCGTACCGCCCGGCCACGATTTTCGCCCCACGAAGGCCGTTCAACGTGAATGGCGTGCGAATGACCTCGACGTTGGTGTTCGCCCCGGGCTCGACGAACGAGCCGTTCGCAAAGTTGATCGCAAAGTGGAAGTCCTGCTGTCGCAGGTCCAGCCCGCGTCCATCGGCACGATCGGACTGCACGAGGACCCAGTGCGGCATCAGTTCGCGAATGGCGCGCGGAAGCCAGTTCGGCCGCAACGTGCGATTGATGTTCACATTCGTTTCATTGACGCCTCGCCGCGGAATGAAGCCGAGCTCGTCGTTGAAGCGCTCGCCGATCGTCGTGTACCTGCCGCTGAAACGCCATTGCCGATTCCGGTATTCGGCGTTCGCCCGGGTCGTGACCTCGCTTCCCGTACCGCTCACCGTACCAGCGGGTGAGACTGTCTTCGCCGCAAATCCGTTCATCGTCAGGTTGCCAAAACGCAAGTTCGCGTCGAAGCCGGCGAGCCGGTTGAAGCCCGGACCCGCGACTTCCTTGTCCAGCAGCACAACACCGACGTCCGAGTTGGCGAGGACGTCGCGTCGCAGCCGCAGCGCGGTGAAATTCGTCGCCGGAACGCCTCCGTCTTCGCGCTGCTGGATGTTCAGAGCGCCGATCGAGTAGGCGCCCTGGCGCCCACTCAGGCGCGTTCCGCCCAGGATCGGCAGCGCCTGACCGTCGTCCGACAAGCCGATCCGGCGCGTGAAGAAGAGGCGCATGTCCTGGATTTGGTTGGTTCGGCCCGCCCCGAAGTTGCCGCCACCGCCGAAATTGCGATCGTCGGCGAACGAAAAAATGCCCTGGTTCTCGAGGAAGAAGTCGCGCTTCTCCGGGAAGAAGAGATTGAAGCGGGTGAGATTGACCTGCTGCTCGTCGGCTTCGACCTGCGAGAAGTCGGTATTGGCCGTGAAGTCCCAGACGAGCCCGTTCGTGACGCCGTACTTCACGTCGACGCCTCCCTGGAAATCACCAGCCATCGGCTTGGTCGTCACACGGCTGCCGCTGGACAGCACGTAGGGCTTCACGCGGATGTTCTTGCCCGCGTGGAGGCCGCGCATCCCTTCGAGCGTTCCCGCCAGCGAGACGCGCCGCGCGTCGTAGATGCGCGGGAGCGGCGACCAGTAGCTGTCCTCGTTCAACCGGCGCAGCTTGCGCTCGAAGTTGATTCCCCACACCTGCGGATCCTCGTCACCGAACTTCAGCGTGCGGAAGGGAATCCGGATCTCCGCCACCCACCCGGTCTCGGTGATTCGCGTCTTCACGTCCCAGATGCCGTCCCAGTTCGAGTTGTTGTCGCGACCTTCGTTCGCCATCTGCGCGTCCCACTTCGCGCCCGCAGGATTGGTAGAAAACTGATAGGCGTTCCGGCCGTCGTGGAATGTGTCGAGCACGACGGTGAACCCGTCACTGCTGCCGACGTTGTAGTCCTTCTTCAGATCGCTGACGATGATCTTCGACGGCTCCAGGTCGTGCGCGAACACGCCGAAGTAGAGCGCATCGTCCGTGTAGAGGACTCGAACGTCGGTGTCGTAGGTGGCCGCGGTCCCTTCCCGCGGATCGTTCTGAATGAAGCCGTTGGCGACCGGCGCGTCTCTCCACGCGGGCTCGTCGAGCGCGCCGTCGAGCGTGATCGTGCTCACCGTTCGCGCGGCTGTGAGCCGCTTCTCGAGATGAATGGTCTCGTAGTTGATGACAGCCGCCGGCGTCGCGGCGCGAGGAGCCGCCTCGGTCCGGCCGGCCGCCGGAAGGGTCACCGAACCGGTCGCGATATTCTGGGCGACGGCGGAACCGGCGGTGAGCACAGCTATGGCGAAAGCGCAGGTCTCGATAAATTTCTTCATGAGAAGCGGAAATTATACTTGTTAAGTGTCTGCTTCGAAAGGAGCTTCCGGCCGTTCGAGGCGATGAAACTGCGAAAAGAAATGCAAAAAATCATTGAGATTCTGGTGGGCAGATGACTACAATTCGCAGCTTTCCTAGGCCGCTTTGGCGCGGTCCGGAGGGGAAACGGGAATGATCAACGTCGCTGCGATTCGGATGCAGCAGTTTGGCGTGCAGTTCTACCAGGCGGCTCTGACCGCGGAAGACATCGACAAGCTCGTGCGCTTCGAGGTGCTGAGCTATGGGGAGTCGGGGCAGCAGCCCGTTCGCGGCGGCAAAAAGAAGGCGCCGTCAAAGGTGAACTGGGACCTGCTCGAGCGCCGCATTGCGTCAAGCGAGAAGGCCTACCAGCGCCAGATCATCCGGCGAAAGATCGACGAACTCGTGCAGTATTACGAGCAATGTCGGCAGGCGCAGGATCTTCCCTCGATTCCCGGCGCCGTGATCATCTCGTGCGACGAAAAGCTCTCGTTCGAACCAGTGGATGGGGGCTCGTCGGTCGGCCGCCTCAAGGTGCCGGAGCGCGAGGGCATCCTGCGCGCCATCGACGGCCAGCACCGGCTGCTCGCCCTGCACGCGGACATCGAGAACATCCGCGATCACAACTTCACGGTGCCGGCAATTATCTTCGACCGGGTCCCGGAAGATCACATCGTGCAGATGTTCGTCACGATCAACGCGAAGCACACGCGCCTGAACGCGTCCCACCTCGTCAGCCTGTCCGGCCGCCAGCTCTATCGTGACGATTCGCTGGCCGCGGCGCACGACGTCGTGCGGGCGCTCAACGACAAGGAAGACTCGCCGCTTCACGGCGAGATCAAGCTGCTCGGCGTCGGCCGCGGACGTGTCGCCCAGGCGCCGCTCGCGCAGGAGCTGAAGAAGCTGTTCGCCAGCGATGCGTTTGGAGGGCCGCGCAAGTCGGCCGACTTCCGCGAAGAAGGGAAGCGGTTCTTCGTCAACTACTTCAAGCAGATCTCGATGGTGTTCGGCGCCGCCTGGGGCGGCCGCAAGTACAGCATCAAGTCGGCGACCGCGCTTCGCGCGTTCATCAGGGTCTCGCCTGACGTGGTCCGCCGGCTCGATCAGGATCACGCGGACCGGGGCGACTATCGCGCGATTGGCCGGGTCATCGCGCCGTGGGGACGCCGCATCGGTGACCTGCGGTTCGAGACAGACGGCGCGTGGAAGCGCAGCGGCACGACTGTCGAAACGCTGGCGCGTGAGCTCAAGCTGGCGTTGGAATATCCGGAAGGCGCTGGGGTGTAGAAACCGGAAGGGGCGCCCGAAGGCGCCCCGTCCTGGTAGCCGACCTGGCTCCCCCCAGCATTTACGGCGCCCTGCCGTAAACCACAGGCCGACGGCCACCACATAGCGCAACGGGTGTGCCGCGCGATTTTCTTAGGAAAACCGCGATCTGGACCCTGAAGCCGGTTTCAAGAATGTGCCAGGAATTACAAGCGTGTTCGTGGCCAACGCATGCGCATCGATCTCAATGCTGACGTAGGTGAGGGGGGCGGGCAGGATGCCGCGCTGATGCGCTGCATCAGCTCCGCGAACGTTGCGTGCGGTCTTCACGCGGGCGACCCGGCCGTGATGCGCGACACGATTCTGCTGGCGCGCGAACATGGCGTCGCCGTCGGCGCGCATCCCGGCTTCGCGGATCGCGAACATTTCGGGCGCCGCGATCTGCAGCTGCCGCCGCACGAGATTACAGATCTCGTCGCTCGCCAGATCGACGCGCTCTCGGAGATCGCAGCTGCCGTCGGCGTCCGGCTGCAGCACGTCAAGCCGCACGGCGCGCTTTACAACATCGCCGTTCGCGATCGGCGCGTCGCCGACGCGATTGCTCGGGCTGCTGCCGCGGCCGATCCGTCGTTGATCCTGTTTGGTCTTCCCGAATCGGAGCTTGTCGCGGCGGGAGAAGCCGCGGGTC
>Ga0209515_10010666_pt1 | contig 10179 bp, 7 predicted proteins | sample Subgroupgradi54m_FD_187454 | JGI IMG/M metagenome (GOLD analysis project Ga0209515, IMG submission 187454) | Subsurface groundwater microbial communities from S. Glens Falls, New York, USA - GMW60B uncontaminated upgradient, 5.4 m (SPAdes)... ...
AGAGTATTATGGAGGGAATCGTCATACCTATGTGTATCCACCAACCTTTATCCATGCATGGATAACGAAAAGTAATGTTAACGAAGTTATTCGAAGCGGTGGGATTGAGGGGGATATCGATTTGTTATCGATTGACGTCGATGGCATGGATTATTGGATATGGGAATCAATACACGTCATCAATCCAAGAGTAGTTGTTATTGAATATAACGATATCCTCGGTCCCAATGAAACAATTACTGTTCCGTATAGCGAAAATTTTAATGCGTATGTCTATCCTACTACAAGGGGTATGCCAAATTATTGCGGAGCGTCACTCGCAGCTTTTACAAAACTTGCTAAAAGAAATGGGTATCGACTTGTTGGGTGCAATAGATATGGGTACAATGCATTTTTTATCAAAAATTCAATTGGAGATGCGTTGATACCTGAAGTACCGATTGAGACATGCTTCACCCATCCAAAAGTGCTATGGGGTATGAAGGATCGATTTCAAACCGTCAAGGATTTTCCATGGGAGCGTGTATAGGGGATTGCTATGTCGATACAATCAGCACATACGGAATATAACTCGTTCAAAATATGGCCACTAAAAGTTTTCTTACAACAGTCAGCGGATTGATTCAGAATGAATCGTTACCGAGAATTGATCACAGTATTGCAATTCTCGATCAAGTATTTAAGCTTCCTCCACTAACACCTGAATTGCTTAGAGCAATTAATCTCATAGCTCCGCAATTCGAACTTACGATGAGTGAGAAGAGCAGGGTATTCTTCGAGGCAGCATGCAATGGAGCCTGTTGGGGTGAGTATCACTCTCTTCGTGATTTTTTCAGGTCATTTAAAAATCCCAAAAAGATTCTTGAAATTGGACCAGGACTTGGGCGTTCAATTATTTTTTTTCAAAAGAAATTAGAATGGCGTAATTGTGAATTGCACCTGTACGAAGGAGAAGGCACTATAACGCGATATACGATACTCGGACCACGCTTTAGCGATTCATTTTGCGGCAATTTTCGTATGCTGAATTGCATTCTTGGATATAATAACATGCAAGATATTGTTATTCATAATGCAAACAAGAAAACATTGGGCACATTAGAGCATCGTTATGATCTCATTTATAGTTTCTATGCAGTTGGGTTGCATTGGGCGCTTGAGCATTTTCTCGATGATATTTTATCGCTTATGCATAATACATCAGTAGGAATTTTTACTGTCCCGAACGAATTTGAGGCATCAAAGAATTTAAAGAAGCTGGCTTTTAAAATAGTAGATATGCGGACAGAATGGCCTAAAAATGGTAAATTAAAATTACTTCTCATCGCCAAACAGCGAACATCTTTTTTTTGACCTAAGATTTTTCTATGCCTCACCAGGATGGTATCATTGCAACCGTTATCATATGTACCTTCAATAGGGCAACTCTTTTGAGAGATGCTTTCGACTCAGTTGCAAATCAGGAGTTTGATAAAAGAAATTTTGAAATTATTATAGTCGACAATAATTCGATCGATGCAACCCCTACTATTGCACAATCGCTCGCACGATCTACTGATATAAGGACTTTGTATGTACTTGAAAAACAGCAAGGGCTCTCCTATGCACGTAATGCAGGTTTGCGAGCTGCTCGCGGGAAGATTGTTTGTTATATTGATGACGATATAATTGTTTGTCGTGGTTGGCTGCGTGCTCTGATAGGAGCTTTCACTAATCCAGTAATTGCATGTGCGGGTGGTCCCGTTCATCCTATTTGGCCGAAAGGGCGACCAAGCTGGCTTGTGCCAGAGTGGGAATGGTGCCTTTCAATTAATGAATTTACGATAGCATGTAAAAACAGAGAGTTTACATGGCCTCGTGATCTTCCCATTGGTGCAAATATAGCATTTAGGAAAGAGGTACTTCATGACATGGGTTCTTTCGCAACACATCTTGGACGTAATGGTTCACGCTTATTGTCAGGTGAGGAGGTTGATATCTGCAAAAAAATTATTAAAAATGGTTTTAAAATTGCATGTTCCCCGAGCGCAGTTGCATACCACAAGATTGATGTTCAGCGAATGGAGAAAAAATGGTTTTATAAACGCTTATACTGGGAGGGGAGGACCAACGCACTTCTTGAAGATAGACACCCCATTAAAGGTATTCAAAAGGGTATGTATAATTTTTTTTCGACATCTTGCATAGACGGAATTATCACCTTCTCGAAACAATGTGGGGAAATGGTTGCTATCGGGTATCTCGATCAGTCTATTCGAAATGGTTTTATAAAAGCAAAAAAAATAATTGCTCGTTTCAAATGGGAAATTCTTTTCAGCCAGCTTTCTTCTTATTTCCTGAGACATCCAAAAAATATTCCACCGGCACACATGATCTTTGTTGGTGGGGGTGTTAATGATTTTAAGAAAGTTGGCGAGATGTACCTAGCACTATTAAAGGAAGTCGGGCATTTAAGAAAAGAAGACGATATTCTTGATCTTGGGTGCGGTATAGGACGAATAGCACTTCCCCTTACTAAGTATCTATCTCTTAAGGCACGTTACGAAGGTCTTGATATTGTGAACGATGCAATCGTTTGGTGTAAGAGGAATATTTCTTCTCGATTTGATAATTTCAACTTCACCTGCATCGATGTATATAATGGAGCATACCTACCATCAGGAAAGATACAGGCAGCTGAGTTAAAACTTCCTTATGGAGATGGTATATTTGATATTGTTTTTTTAGGATCCGTATTCACACATATGGTGCCACATGATATTCGCAATTACGTAAAAGAAATCCATAGAGTTTTGAAAAAAGGAGGACGTTGTTTCGTAACATTTTTTTTAATTAATCAGGAGTCTCAAGATTTGATTGCTAGCAAGTTGAGCACAATAGATTTTATTTATTCTACCCCAGAATACTATACAACCTCAATGGATTGCCCCGAGAACGCAATTGGGCTTAACGAGCAATGGATTATAGGACTTTTCCATGAGTTTAATTTTAACGTTCACGCTAATATTTACTACGGGAGTTGGTGTGGGAGAAATAATCCGTACCCAGGAACTTTTCAGGATATTGTCCTTGCTTTTAAATGATTCTTAGGCAGTCACTAGAATCTAAGTTATAGATAATTCATATAAAAATAATTGCGTGCACTTTAAAGAATTGTTTTACAACAAGAAGTTATTAATTGGGACATTTTTGGTTATAGGTCTTATTGTTGGATACATTTTGATTCATTATTTTGAAGGTACTTATTCGACCGTGAATGTAATCGTCGGAAGTATTAGGACTATCCTTACTATGTACTGGTGGGCACTACTCTTTTTTTCTGTCTTGTTGTGCTGGGCGCTCTTTTTTTTAATGCGGCGCACTACCTATGTTTACCTCATTTATACCCCGCTGTTCCTATTGTTTGCAGGCGTTCTTACACAAACTCTTAGTTTCATCAGCCCCCATATAGGAAAAAATATCCCCGACGTATCTGATGTTGTTGGATTTGCAAATTATTACGGCTATTTTAAGGATGTCGATTTCACTACTTTTTGGATTGCGATTATAGGAGGGTCGATCCTTACTTATTTATTGGTAATTTTTTTTCAAGCATTTAAAAAAAATAAGACAACATCTTATCGCTGCATTTCCAGTGGTGAAAAAAAGTCAGTTTTCTCCTGGTTTCCCCTTTTAATCCTACTCCTTATCTATGCCATCCTAAATTTCCCTTACTTTAATTTTCTTCTTGAGGGTTCAGGAATGATAATGCACGCTGATAATTACGATGCGCAAAATCTCGTAACTTGGCAATATTTGAAACACCTTGGGTTTATTCCAATGAAGGATTTTTGGTATCCATATGGAGGTTTTTTCTATTCATCATTAGCATTTCCGCCAGAAGCACTGCTGAGCTGGATTCACAATATTGTACTTTTTGGTGTATTGGCTTTTTCTGTTTGCAAAAATTTAAACTATAGAAAAATAAGGATTTATTTAATCATTTTATCTGTTTGGCTGCTACAATTGATAACGGGTGGCACCCATAGATATTTTTTAGGACTCAGCATCGTTCTTTTTTTTGCTGCCTGCATAAAAATAGTTAATCCTGCAGTGTTTTTTCTATTGGGGCTGTACGCTGGATATGCATTCTTTATGGAGCCCGTGCAGTTACTGTACGCTGCACCGGCATGCTTGTTGTTACTTGCTATCAGTTTCATCCTTCAAAAACAAAGAGCGGTGAAGGCCTCATTGGTTAGGGGATATTTCATTTCTTTTATAACATTAACCGTTGTTATTGGTGTGTACGTTTACATTCTCGCGCTTCAGGGTGCATTAGCTGAATACCTTAAATTTTATATGAATTTAGATTTACTGGGTATCTATGGGATGAGTAGTGCGATGCAAGCATATCACTCACTTTCACTTCTTGGAGTATATTGGTGGTTGACATTTACTCTTCTGATTTTTTCCCTCCATACATTATTTAGCCGTCCAAAAAAAGATCTAAAATTTGAGGATTTCCTTCCCCTTGGAATTGCGCTTTTAAATATAATGATATTCCAAAAATGTCTGCTTCGCCCCTTTAATAATTCGCAGGGCATGGGAGTGGCAATCATTGGATTTTTATTTCTCATTGCACAATCTGATTTGAGAGGATTTTTTCGGAATTCTTTTATACGGTATAGCACGGCGTTTGTTGTCGGAATCAGCATCATTATGATAGTAAAAATTAATAATCCCCTGGTTGCTAATTTAGGGGCATACGCTAAACGCCCCCTTACCATTCGCAAAGATGTTATGGCTGTATTTGCCGGAACCGAGAGATGGGCTGTTGTTAAAAAAAATTATTTTTCTCAAGATGCATTTCAAGTTAACGGCGTAAATGGGAAGGAATTTAGAGATAGCGTGCTCAAAAAAATAAATTTTGAAAAAAAAGACGATCTTTTCGTTCTTGGAGATGATTCATATCTCTATATTTTATTTCAGCAATTAGCACCTTTCTATATTACATTATATAACCAATCAATTCTCTATTCTCAGCAAAATACAGTCGATTGGCTTACGACACATAATCCTGGGTACGTTTTATGGAAAAAATCGTTCGAAAAAGCTGATGGAGTACCAAATATTGTTCGCGCACCTCTTATTTATGAAAAAGTTATCAATAATTACAAATATAGTGATAAGGTGGGTTCATTTCTTATTCTTCGGAGAAGCGACAGCGGCACCCCTGTCGATCTAGATTTTTGGAGGGAACAGCTTGGGGATATACTAGACCTTGGTTTTATCCCAAGCCAATCAAATCCAGAGCGTTTTATTGGTAAAAAAGAGGGTGCGATATCTACTGGTACTTTCTTGACTGTACTAGTTGACAATCCAATGCATGGCAGGTCTCGTGATGTGGCGCTAATCATTAAGAACAAGCAATACACCGTACACTTTCTTGAATATAAAGACAAAAAAACATATCGTATACATCTTGAGCGCTTATGGTTTTGGGAGGCAGCAAAGAAAAATGGAATAACCCCTCGTCTTCTGGATGATCAGAATGGCACGATACATATAAACACCTTCCCTCTATCGAGAGAGATTCTCTACTAGGGTGTGAGTGGGCTCTATTTACAGAGGGCATTTTTGTATTAAGCTTGTTTTTAGGATAGGATACTATGTGCTAGTTACTATTTGGAATAATTGTGGCACCATACATGGCTTGTATTATTTGTAAATCTGATCAAGAAAAGAAGGCCTTTTTTTATAAATCAACCCAGTATTACAAATGTAAGGGTTGCGGTTTAATTCGCACCCTACCATTTCCATCAAATGATGAACTTATTGTGCACTATCAAAGAGGATTTGATGCGGATAACTATTCTATTCTCAGCGCCAACAAGGATGTATATACCCATATCTATAAGCAGTATCTGAATATTATCAAAGGAACAATAGAATTACGTGGAAAGAAGATTCTTGACATAGGATGCTTTACGGGAGATTTTCTTGATATGGCCAAGAATGAAGGTGCACTAACATTTGGTGTTGAACTTCAGGATGTTGCGGCAGCAATTGCGAACGAAAAACATTCAGGAAGGATATTAAATTGTGATGTGAACAATGCAGTATTTAAAGAAAAATTTGATATTATTACCGCATTCGGTCTAATTGAACATATAAAGAAACCCGAAGGATTACTTCGCCTAGCGTATAGCAATCTTGTCGAAGGGGGATTGCTTGTTCTTCAAACGCCAAACTCTGGATCTTTGTCTGCACGGCTCCTCGGTAAGTACTGGCCACCCTATACACCCGTAGAGCATATTCATCATTTCTCCAGCTCTAATATTAAACTTTTTTTAAAGAATTTTAATTTTATTGATATTTCAGTGAGTCCCCATTTTAAACAATTAAGCGTTGAGTATGTGTATGCCATGCTTCAGACATTTGGCACTGAATTCTACTCATTGTTTACCCCGATTTTTAATTGCTTGCCTCGCTCGGTTAAAAAAATGATCCTCCCATTTTATGGTGGTGAAATGATTGTTCTCGCCAGAACGCCAGTCAAATAGCGCTATATTTATATGCCCGTAATTCATAATTATTTTACCGCTCGACTCGCGAGACCGTTAGGTCTGATGAATTTGGGCCCAAATGAAGCGCGCATCCTCTTTGATCTAATTATTGGACTTGGATCTTCTATAGGAACAGAGCTTTTTTTTAAGTTTTTTTTGGCTCGGTCTCTGGAGTGGCGGTTCGCCCTTGCTCCGCTCCTGCTCCTGGCGGCAAACGCCGGCATGGGTATCTATTCACGGAATAGATCATCAACCTGGCGTGTAAAGGTTGTCATACTTTCTTGTTCACTTTTGTTTGTTTTTGCCGTCCTTTTATTGCTGACCAGTGATATGGCAAAAGCACTTTTTTGGGTAATGCTTGCGGCCCCCCCGATTGTTCTTATTCGTCTCATTGTAGGGCTCCAGTTTAGTAAACATAAAAATATAGCAAAATCTATTATAACACAGCACGGTTCGATACTGATAACGGGAGGAGCTGGTTATATTGGTACGTGCCTTATTGATCTCTTACTAAAGAAGGGGTATTCGGTGAAAGTGCTCGATAGGTTGATGTATGGCCGTACAATGATTGCGGATTTTGAGCGTGAGCCGAAGTTTGAATTCGTTGAAGGCGATGTTACCGATATTAGCAAGCTGACATATTCGATGAGGGGTGTATCAACGGTTGTTCATCTTGCGGGGCTTGTCGGTGACGCAGCGTGTGCCCTTGATCCAGATTTTACGCGACAGATGAATATCATTTCAACACGAATGGTTAAGGATGTCGCCCAGTCAATGGGGGTGAGTCGTTTTGTCTTTGCATCCAGCTGTTCTGTATACGGCATGGGTGATCATGAGCTCAAGGAAACAGATGAACTTGGACCGTTGTCGCTTTACGCACAGACAAAAATAGACAGTGAAAATGAACTTCTCGCAATCTCGCGTGACGATTTTTTTGTGACGGTACTTCGTTTTGCTACGGTTTTCGGACACTCACGACGACCTCGTTTTGATCTTGTTGGTAACTTGTTCACTGCCCAAGCAATGAATAATGGAATTATTTCAGTTGTCGGGCCACAGCAAATTCGCCCATTTGTCCATGTTAATGATATTGCGCAAGCCATTTTCTGTGTTATTAACGCAAATCCAGTACTTGTACAAAATCAAATTTTAAATGTAGGGGATACGCGCTATAATATGACTATCCTTGAGCTTGCAAAGCTAGTGCAATCTGTTGTCGCACAACATGGCAAGGAAGTTACTATCACAGTAGAGGACCAAAGCGAGCACGATCGCCGTAATTATTTAGTGTCCTTTGAAAAAATTCAAAGAGTACTTGGATTTGAGGCGAAAACAACAATAGAAAAGGGCGTGAATGAAATGATTCAAAATTTTAACGCCGGGATATACACACACTATGGCGAACAGCTCTATAGTAATGTTGCGATGACAAAAATGGCCGTGAGCGATTTTTATGATCCGATGCAGCTTATGAAGTTATACGCACCGCTTAAATAATTAATTTTCTGTGCTTATGGACACACCCTCACTTATTGAAGGAGCTATCTCAGTTGACGACAGAGGTGATCTTTCTTATGTAAATGATTTTAATTTTAAGAACATCAGGCGCTATTACATGGTGAGAAATCACGCGCGAGGGTTTGTACGGGCATGGCATGCACATCGCAAGGAAGCAAAATACGCGATAGTTGTTAGCGGGGCAGTATTATGTGGGGCGGTTGCGATTGATAATTGGGAGTACCCATCAAAAGATACGTCGCCCCATCGATACATACTTACGGAGAAAAAACCTGCCGTGTTTTATATTCCGCCAGGGTATGCCAATGGTTTTATGACGCTTACAGATGACGCAAGCATTATTTTTTACTCAACAGCAACACTTGCAGAGAGTCGGGGTGATGATGTCCGCTATGACGCACGCTACTGGGATATTTGGAATATAATTGAACGATAAATATATTTATGCAACGTTCAGGATTTGCCGTAGTTATCCCAATGTATAATGAAGAATCTGGTGTCGAAGATTGCATTCGCAAAGTTTCCGACGTATTATCAAATATTGAAATGCGCCATGCATTAATAGTTGTGGAGGACGGGGGTAGTGATCGAACGTGGGATATTATTATGTCACTCAATCAATCCTATCCTGATCTCATCGCAATCAAGCATGATAAGAACCATGGATATGGTGGTGCCCTACGAACTGGAACCCGCCGGGCTATAGCGGAGGGGTACGAATATGTTCTTTATATGGATAGCGATCTCACAAACAATCCTGTAGACATACCGAAATTTTTTGAGAAGATGAAGGACGGGGTTGATGTTATCAAGGCGACACGCTATTCTCATGGAGGAGGGGTTGATGGTGTTCCATTCGTTCGCGTAATTCTTTCTAGATTAGGGAATAGTATAGCTGGGTTTCTTTTTCAACTGCCTCTTCGTGACTGCACGAATGGATATAGGGCAATAAAAACTGAGATATTGGAGAAGATGAATCTTAAGGAAAATAATTTTTCCATCATAATGGAAGAATTGTATTATTCTAGGTACCTTGCTAAATCCTTTGATTGCGTCCCCGTAGTGTTAACGGACAGATCGATCGATCAGCGACCAACCAGCTTTAACTACAGCCCCTCTTTGCTGTGGGGCTATCTTAAATACCCTTTGAGATCTTTTTTTTGTGGAGCACCAGCCAAAAAAATGGAACAGAATAAGAAGTAATTTATGGATAGCAACAAATCAAATGAAATCAATCCAACAAATAAGGGTATAATAAATTTGCACGATGTGCCTCCGGGTTTGAGCAACCCATCCTCCTTACTGTGGGAGCTAGGCAGACCAATTGATAGAATATCAATACAGTGTAATCAGGATTCTCTTTCTTTGCCAAAAGAGGTTGAAACATTAAGATCTAAAATTCAACAGAAGAAATCGCAAGATTTCTTTAATGGACCTATTGCCACCATTAATGAATTAGTGGTAGATGATAGTGAATTAACGATTATAACCGCCCTATCTGATTTTTATTCTTATCTGGCATCCTCATATCATTTTCGTGAGACGCAGGGCGATAATCCAGTACGACCCTTAGCTGTTCAGTGTGCAATACTACTGCCCGGTGATAAATTATTAGTAGAGAGACGAGTAAACGTGCATGATATGTTGGGAAAGTTGAGCTTGTTTGGTGGAGCACTTTCACCGACCGATTTAGATCCGGCAGATGCAATGAGGAAGATTTTGCATAAAAAAATGGGTATTAATACTGACGTATCCCAGATACAAGCGACCGGGTTTGATCGAGATAATATCAATAATATTTATTGCATCTTTTTCCTCCTCAAAATAAGTGAAGATGCAGCTCGGGATCTTTATAGTAATTTTATGAATAAACTAAGAGCAAAGGAAAAGATTTTTTACAGTGTTTCCTTGCGGCAGGAAAATCAGTTTGTTGAGAGGCTTCTTGAGCATAATGAAATCGGTAACTGGAATCCCGCAGGATTTGATAATCTGCTTTACACACTTGCTGCATTAAAGCTGAGAACACCCGAGGAAATCGAAGAGATTTGTAAAAATGCTCATCAAAGGATTGACGCGCTTTCATATCAGTATCCAATACAGGCGATACTCGGCGATG
>Ga0209515_10010668_pt1 | contig 10177 bp, 12 predicted proteins | sample Subgroupgradi54m_FD_187454 | JGI IMG/M metagenome (GOLD analysis project Ga0209515, IMG submission 187454) | Subsurface groundwater microbial communities from S. Glens Falls, New York, USA - GMW60B uncontaminated upgradient, 5.4 m (SPAdes)... ...
TATTGGCTTGAAGTTTCCTTTCTCTAAATCTTTGACATAATCTGATTTAGTGAGAACTGTTACCAAATCATCACCAACCTTATTTCTTAAAAATTCTAAGTCGCTACTATTCTCAACTTTATTACCGATGACACCGATTTTGACGTCGTGATTTTTGGCATAATCTTTGTATTGCTGATATACGGTTAAACCTTTTAATGTCGGCTCACTAACCAAGAAGGTCATGTCAAATTTTGTAAACATTCCTGAAGCAAACGAGTCAGAACCGGCAGTCATGTCCACTATGACGTACTCATTTTCTTTATCAAGCATATGGTTAAGCAATAGCTCCACTGCCCCGACTTTAGAGTGGTAACATTTTACTCCCAGATCTTCTTCGCTGAATGGACCTGTTGCCAAAAAATTAACGTCACCGATCTTGCGTCTAAAATGAGAATAGATGGGATTATCTTCTGATATGGTAATAAGCCGAGAGCCTTTACCGGGGGGAGTGGTTTTAACCATAGAAGCAACAGACGAAATTCTCGGGTTATCTCCCCTCAAATAATCTTTTATATAGTCTATCTGCAATCCTAATGGAGGAATCAATTCAGCCTCTTTTTGGCTTAGACCTAAAGCCATGGCCAGATGCTGATTTATATCTGCATCAATAGCTAAGACTGGCAGTTGCTGGGAAGCTAAATAGCGACTGAATAAGGCACTTAAAGTAGTTTTGCCTGAACCTCCTTTTCCGACGAATGCTATTTTCATAATTTACTGGCAACTTCTACAAATGCCATAAAACTCAAGGGTATGGTTTAGTATTTTAAATTTTTTATTCTTCGCGATTGCCTTTTCTTGTAAATCTAGGTCTTTTTCTAGCACTACATGCTCAACTTTATCGCATTTTACACATACAACGTGATGGTGATGATCTTCCGGCATTATCTCGTAGTATTTTGCGGCATCACTGAATTTAAGCTCCCTAATCATCTCTTGGCTTTGTAAGAAGTATAACTCCCGATATACAGTTGTTTTATTGGCCGGTATCCTATTGTTCTCAAGAAGGGCCTGTATATCTACAGAAGATAGAGGCTCTTTTGCTTTTGCCAATAGATTTAGGATGGCTTCTCTTATTTTTGTGATCCTATGGCTTTTAACCCTTAATTCGTTAATGAGTTGTTTTGAGTTATGCATATCCTCATCTTAATGCAACTGGGTTGCATTTGTCAATAACCACACTTAAAGTAAAAATTTTACCATCCCCGGTAAGCCCTAAGTGTCGCCCCCATAATCTCGTTATAATTACTTCTCTCATATTGACTCTCAAGCGACTGGACCGTTTATTCATATGTAAGACATAAATCAGCCCAAAAATGTTTTTGTTGCTGGATAATCTGAAACATTATATCCTATAGAGTATGTCACGATATATAGCCATATCATTTTTAGTCGTTATAATTTTTGCCACAGTTGTCGGCATGTTCCTATTGAATTACAGATCTATGTTATCTAATAATGCGATACAGAAAAATTCGGAGATTGCCGTTATTCCTACTTTAACGCCTACGCCAGCTTCTAGTCCTGTCCCTGCCATTACCGTAAAAGATATTGCTGCGGCCGGATATTTAGGAGTTGATCAGCAACAACCGGATAGCGGCAGATTTATGCCGCCTAATCTTTATTTTAAAGTTAAACAGAGCGTACACAATTCCCTAAACGGTAATTTAGTTATGGTGTTGATTCTAAGTAATAGCAATTCAAGCTCACTTCCTAATTATGGTTCGGATATAAAGCCGTTTGATATTAAGGGAGGTACCGGCCAGGAAGGAACTATGCCTGACGGCAGAACGGCCATTAACTTTATCAAGGGCTCAATCTATACTGTTGTTATGGGCCCCGGTTCGGCTGAAGTAGAAAAATTGGCCCAGATAATGAGCTCAAAAATCTAAAATGAACATAAACTTATTTGATCACATATTTATTCTTGGCGCGAAATACCTGTATCTGCTCATTCTGGGTATAGCCGCTATTTTTTTCTTCAAACAACCGCGAGATGTTCAAAAGAAAATGGCGGTCTACGGTCTTATCGCCTTGCCGATAATGTACATAGGTCTTAAAATAGCCGGATATTTATACTATGACCCCAGGCCGTTTGTAGTAGGTCATTTTATTCCTCTAGTACCCCATATTCCCGATAACGGCTTTCCGTCTGATCACACCATATTAAGCGCGGCAGTAGCGATGATAGTCCTTCCTTTTAGCCGGCGCTGGGCCTCGGTTCTATGGGTCTTAACCTTGGGAGTGGCTGTTTCCAGGGTATACGTAGGGATACATCACCCGACAGATATTATTGCCAGTATTTTGATTGCGGTTATTGTCGGTTGGATTATTTATGCCTTTATTTTAGAAAAAGTAATGTCATCGGCTCAATATAAAAAGCTGGCCGATCATTACTATCCAGATAGATGATTACAAATCGCTTAAACTTAGGAGTAAAAGTCCCCGAGGTTACATTGTATTTTTGGATTATCAAAGTCTTAACTACCGGAATGGGCGAAACAACCTCTGATTTTTTAGTTCATCTATTCAATCCTGTAATTGTGGTGGCTGTTGCCGGCATTATATTAGCGGCTTCGCTACTATTGCAGTTTGCGGTACGGCGATACATTCCATGGATATATTGGTTTGCCGTTGTTATGGTTAGCGTATTCGGTACCATGGCGGCTGATGTCTTGCATATCCAGTTTGGTATTCCATATCTGGTATCAACCGTATTCTTTACGGTAACATTAGCGGCCATCTTCTTAGTCTGGTACTTAAGCGAGAAAACTTTATCTATTCACAGCATCTATACTTCTAGGCGGGAGCTGTTTTACTGGGCTACGGTATTAACTACCTTTGCCCTCGGCACTGCCACAGGAGACATGACTGCGATAACTCTTCATTTAGGTTATTTGTCCTCGGGCTATCTGTTCGCCGTCTTGATAGCAATTCCAGCCATTGGCCATTATGTCATTAAGGGAGTCTTAGCAGAGGAACATCGGTATCAATCTACTAATGCAGTCCTGGCTTTCTGGCTGGCATATATTCTTACCCGGCCTTTAGGAGCTTCATTCGCCGACTGGATGGGGGTATCTCATGCTCGAGGCGGACTTGCATGGGGCACCGGATTGGTTAGCCTTGTTCTATTTATCATTATAATCGGCTTTGTCGGCTATTTAGCGGTTACACATAAAGACACAGAGAAACACGCCGGATTAAAGGTGATAAAATAAAAAATGCCCCGTAGGACATTATACTCTAGCTAGAGAATCAATTCGCCATTGCGCCAGTACCTTATCGATATATGCTTTTCTTCTGGTCGGATCGTTAAATAGAGCATAGGCAGAAATAATTAGCCGCTCCTCCTTGCTGTTATATTTATTATCAATAAACTTTGGCGCTAAAGCCTCTCTTAATCTTTGGGCATCTTTTGCGCTGATGGTATTATCAATCGCTTTCTTCATTAGTTTTTGAAATTCGGCTTGCTCCAAGGTATCTCCGTCGTTAATTTTAAGTCAACTGATATAAATACGGACCGGAGATTATGTTTGGTGCATTTAAATTTATTTTTCTTAAGATTATTGTCATTTCGTTGTCATTAGTTATACTTATACTCCATACATATGAAGGTTTTAATCATTGAAGATAACGAGAAACTGGCCCAATCCCTGAAGCGTGGACTTGAACAAGAGGGCTTTGCCGCCGACTATCTTCTTGACGGTGAATCCGGCCAGAGAAGGGTCGAATCAAAAAATAACCTCTACGATGCCATAATATTGGATGTCATGTTGCCATTGAAAGATGGGATATCTGTCTGCAAAGAATTGCGGGCCAAACAAATTACTATCCCGATCCTAATCCTTACCGCAAAAGATACTGTTGAGGACAAGATCACGGGTCTGAATATCGGCGCCGACGATTATCTCATCAAGCCATTTTCTTTTGACGAGCTTTTGGCTCGACTTAATGCGTTGATGCGCCGGCCCCGCTCAAGCTATTCTCAAGAGATCAGAATAAAAAATATAACCCTCAACTTGCTTACTCGGCGAGTATTTAAAAACGATAAAGAGGTAAGATTGACTCAAAAAGAATTTGCATTGCTATCATATTTTATGAGAAATCCGGATGTTGTGCTAACTCGTCAAGAGATTCTTGATCATGTCTGGGATTATGATTTTACAACCTTCAGCAATCTGGTTGACGTCAAAGTTAAAAATCTTCGAAAAAAGATTGATCCGAAGGGCGAGATTATTGAGACAATTTGGAACGTCGGTTATCGTTTTAATAAAAAATAAACATGTTTACTCAAGCAAGAATTAAACTCACCGTCTTCTATGTTGGTATCATCGGAGCTATCCTTATTGTCTTCAGCTTGCTTCTAATTAATTACACCGCTCAGCATATCCGAGACAACGTTGAAGAAGATTCCACGAAACATGATGTCCAGTCTGCTTTTGCCGAAAATGCCATTGACGAGGTCCAGCACTCTATTGTCATCGGGGATATAGTCGTGATTGTGTTGACCGGACTTTTTGGCTACTGGCTGGCGGGGAAAACCCTAAAACCGATCCAAACGGCTTTAGATGCTCAGGAAAATTTCAGCGCCCATGCCTCTCATGAGTTGCGTACGCCGCTCTCGGTATTAAAAACGGATATTGAGGTCTTTTTAAAAAATAAACAGCCTACCATGAAAGATGCCCATGAGGTTGCTTCGCGAAGTCTTGAAGAAATAGATCGTCTAAGCGGCATGGTAGAGAACCTTCTTATTATGGCCCGAAGCAAGAAGTCCGGAAATGCCGTTAAATTTTCGGAGGTTGATGTATCAAAAGTTATCCATGCAGTCGTGAATAAGCTCCGGTCGTCAGCTGAAGCTAAGAAACTTTATTTAACAATCAACGAAGATGGCCATCCTCTGATATCTGGCAACGAAAGATTAATGGAGCAGTTATTTTTTAATCTAGTCCAGAATGCCATCACCTACACCCACAAAGGAGGTATAAATGTAAAAATATCATCACTACCTCACGGGATAACCGTCACAATAACCGATACTGGCATTGGTATTGCTCCTCATGATTTGGAAAAGATCTTTGAGCCGTTCTATAAAGCCGATGCCTCCAGAAATACCAGTACCGGAGGTGTAGGACTTGGGCTTTCCGTAGTTAAGGAAATAGTCGAGAAACATAATGGCTCAATAAATATTATCAGCAAGCCCAATGAGGGCACTACCGTTACCGTAAAGTTATCCACTTTGCCATCAAAATTGTCATAGTTGCGACATAGGCCTTTTGTATGATGATGGTAATGTTTCATGGTCGAGGGACATAGTATTAAAAAGCGATTTAATTTTATGAATAAAAAAATATTAGTATTTACGACGGCAATAGCTTTGGCGATCGGTGGCATAGCCTCTATAGCTATCCAGTCTTTTGCTCAGAACGTAGCCACGCCCACACCAACTCCGACAGTAACCGTTACCCCATCGCAGGAAAATACATCCACTGATAGCGATAACGTTCAAAATGATAACGGCGGTATAGATAAGCCGGACGCAGCCGTTAAGCCAGACACAGACAAAGAAACTAATGATGATAAGGGAGTTGTGTCAGGTACTGACACTAAGGAATCTGGCGAAAAAGGAACATCCAATACCACCGAGACGGAAGATGGCAATTGATCGTTCGGGCACTAAAAAGTCGTGGCAACCGTCACGATTTTTTAGTGCCGGTTTATAAGCTTATCAACTTTCACGAAGTTATTGTCATAATTTTGTCATTTATTATTTTTAGGATACACAGTATTATATTTTAAATAATTTTTAGTATGAATAAATTTAAGAATTGGTTAACAAATGACGGTTCACGAATGCTCAACAAAGTCCCAGAGATCACTCTCTGGTTCTGGCTTATCAAAGTCATGTGTACGACCGTCGGAGAAACCGCAGCAGACTTCCTTAATGTAAATCTAAATTTCGGCCTGACTGGAACCTCTATCGTGACAGGAGTATTGCTCGCTATAGCATTGTTTTTCCAATTCAGATCTAAAAAGTATATCCCGGTTACATATTGGCTTTCCGTGATGTTCATCAGTGTTTTCGGCACACTCGTAACTGACAACCTAACCGATAAGATCGGCATCCCGCTTGAAACAAGCACGATTGTTTTTAGCATCCTCTTGGCCGCTTCTTTCTTGATCTGGTATTACTTCGAAAAAACACTCTCTATCCACTCGATCTTTACATCCCGTAGAGAAGCATTTTATTGGCTCACAATTTTGTTTACCTTCGCGCTTGGCACGGCGTCTGGTGATCTAATGGCTGAAGGGCTCGGCCTTGGCTATGCCGTTACCGGCTTTATTATTGCGGGTCTCATCATACTCTTTGCCGTTGGCTGGAAGCTCAAGATGAATCATGTTCTTTCATTCTGGATGATATACATTTTAACCAGACCTCTTGGCGCCTCAATCGGCGATTTTCTTTCACAACCTCCCAAGTACGGTGGTTTGGGACTTGGAGCAACAATAACCAGCTTTATCTTTGTCGGCGGCATTCTTGTAATCGTGACTTATCTCTCATTTACTAAGAGAGATGTTATTGAAAAAGAACCGAAGGCAGAGATCAAGGAAGAAATCGCTGAGGATGTAAGCAGGGGCGGTCTATGGCAGACAGCTGTTGTTGTAGTAACCCTCACCATTGCTGGAGTAATCGGCTATCACATCCGCCAAGCCCAACTTCAGGCGCCAGCAACAAGTACACAACCAAGCAGCACGGGCACTTCAACCACACAACAAACTTCACCTCTCGGCGATCTCTCTACGTTTAAGACTATCACTCAAGATACACTTGATAAGCTCAATGCTGGAGATCAGTCCGGTGCCACAACTCGCATCGGAGACTTGGAATATGAATGGGACAACTCAGAAGCCAGATTGAAACCTAAAGATCCGGCTCAATGGACGGTTATTGATGAAAAGATTAATACAGTCCTACAAGAGCTTCGATCTGTGCATCCGAATGTCATTACCGAAAAGGATGCCTTAAATGCGCTTTTGGCGGTCCTGCAATAGTCTTACCAGTCTCATTAAAATAATGAATTATAAATTAGCCCTTGCAATTCTTGTTTCTGGTATAGCAGGGATCATCTGCGGTCTATTAAGTACTTATATTCCTTCTTGGTTGAACATACTCTTGTCTGTAATTGTTGCTATTGTAGCAGGCTTATTGATAGTCGATAAAAAAACGGCCAAGTGGTCCGGGATTATTTTTGGTGCTTGTCTCACGATTACTTTAATTTCTTCTATATTTGAAGGTAGCTCAGATAAGCTTTCCGGTTTTATTCTATTATCTGTATTTCTCAGCTTATTCGGCGCTCTTTACGGTGCGATATTGGTATCTATAGGAAGCTGGATCAGGAGAGAACATTTTGTATAATCATCATCAAATTATGGCCTACAGATATAACAACGCACCAAATTTTAACTTTAAGCCTTATAAAAAATCTTTGTGGAAGCGATTGATCTACTGGACCATAGGCGTATTTATGCTGACACTAATCGGGGCCGTACTGTTTATTAAACTTGATACTGCGGTAGCGGCAAATTTTACTGATGATACGCTACGTCCCATATTTGGGGATACCGCGGTTGTTTATCTAGAAAAGATATTTTTTAATGCATCAGATCGGGTCAATCAGTTAAAGTACAAGATGGCTACGCCGGTAAGTCCATTTCTCTCTACTAATAGTGCGACGATATCAGTTATAGACAAGGTGGTGCAATCGTATGACCTCAATCTTGTAGCTATACGTCCTACCTCGGACAATCCCCTTGATGGCGAGGGACAATGGCATAATATTCCTCTGAGCCTATTTCCTAATCAAATCGTTCTTGTGGATACATTCATCCGGCCGGACCCATCTCGCTCTTATGCTTTTGCCACCCTAGTACAAATGGACATGTCTAAATTGCGTCTTTATAGCGTAGCAGGCACTAAGGAGCCTGGAGGTAAAGTTAATAAGCCTGGACCCGGTGTAGTTCCAAAGGATATTCAAGATAAGGGAATCTTAGTTGCGGCTTTTGATGGTGGTTTTCAGTATCAAGATGGCCAATATGGCATGATTGTGGGTAACATGACTTATTTGCCATTACAAAATGACCTAGCCACTCTAGTTGGACATAATGATGGTCGCCTAGAGATTGTTAAATATGAAGGGCAGGATCTTGGTAGTGATGTAGCCTTTGTTCGTCAGAACTGTCCCATGCTTATTGAAAACGGTGTTATCGGAACTCAAGATGATAAAAACCATAAACTTTGGGGACGTACACTCACTGCAGATATCTATACCTGGCGGTCAGGAATCGGTATTACTGCAAACGGCAATTTAATTTTTGCAGCCGGTAATGCTCTGGTGCCATCGACATTGGCCGCTGCACTCAAGGCTGCCGGAGCTGTTAATGCAATGCAGCTGGATATTAATCCGAATTGGGTAAGATTCAATATTTTTGATAATTATAACAATGGCGCTTATTCTTCAGTATTAATCATGCAAGGAATCCAAGACGGTTCAATCGCTTACCTGCATGGATATAAAAAGGACTTTTTCTATGTCACAAAGAAATAAAAAATTCTTCTTTCGGCGCTTCCTCATCTCACTAGGTGTTGTTTTAGCGTGCATAATTCTCGGACTATTTTTTATTAAAAATAGCCTGTCAGCTCTTACTGTATACCAAGTAGTTCCCATACCCACTGCTCTTGATCCGAACTTTCTAACTCAAGTTAATGAATGTTTTATACCGACCGCGGCCATATACGGTTATACATTACGCATTACTTCGGGCTTTAGGAGTGCAGCAGAACAGGCCGCCATATATGATTCAGGAAGGAGCGTCGATGGCCATATTGTTACCTGGGCTGAACCTGGAAGAAGTCTGCATAATTATGGATTTGCCGTAGATGTTGTAGATCGATACAGAGGCTATAATATCGATTTTGATAAACTTGCAAAAATAGGCACATATTGCGGGCTTGAACAAGTTGATCCTCCTCATTTTGAACATAGGGCGGGCCTGACTACGGATCAATTCGAGGCAGGAATGAGACCACCGCCACTTACACTTCCCTGTGCTATTATGGATCAAAGGGCGAAAGCAAACCAACTTCTTACCCTTCAAAATCTAAAGGATAATAATTGCGGTACGCCTCAATTCTGATGAATAAATTTATATTTATACTCGTACTTATTGTCTTTTTGACTGTGGGTTACTATTTTCTTCGGCAAAATCCTAACCAAACAGTGGTTGTCCAGAATACGGCCACATTATTACCCAGCATTCCCACCGCACTTAAAACATGCCCCGACGGTTTCATAAAAGTACCCGGTAATCCCAATTATCACACTGCTGATTTTTGTGTAATGAAGTACGATGCCAAATGTGCCAGTACTTCCGATTTAAGCGTTGGCCTTCAGCCCAAACTCGGTGATCCGGCTTCCGGAGAAGCTAAGGGCCATGCCTATGGGGTATATAAAAATAATGGAGCAGGTTCTGCTTGTACGGCTAGTAATGGTAAGCAAATTGTTTCTACCGCATCCGGTTTTCCGATTACATATATTCCCGAATCGGGGAATGGAACTGATAATGCAGAAAACTACTGCACTCAAATGGGTTGGCATTTAATTACTAATAATGAATGGATGACTATCGCCAGGAATGCTGAGCGAGTACCTGCTAATTGGTGCAATCCAGATGGGACTGGATGCGTAGCCTCACCGGGTGCATCAGGTAAAGTTTTAGCCAGGGGGCATTCTCATGCTCAGCCCGATAGCGCATTAGTTGCTTCACCGGATGACAGCCAGGCTTGCTTTGGAACGGCTACAGATGGTTCCAATATTTGCGGCAGTCCAAATTCTGAAAAGCGTACCCTAACCCTGACTAATGGGGAGGTTATTTGGGACTTCGCAGGTAATGTCTGGCAATGGGTAGACGGTACGGTGCAACGCAAAGATGAACCCAAATCTCAAACTAATGGTCGCCTTGATACCGGTTGGCTTTCCAGTGAGTTTGCAAGTGGTGGACTTGTTGCTAGTACAATCATAGATAACGGTCATGGATCTTCTTTGGGTTATGATTCCTTTCGACCATCCAATTCGACCTGGAA
>Ga0209515_10010669_pt1 | contig 10177 bp, 3 predicted proteins | sample Subgroupgradi54m_FD_187454 | JGI IMG/M metagenome (GOLD analysis project Ga0209515, IMG submission 187454) | Subsurface groundwater microbial communities from S. Glens Falls, New York, USA - GMW60B uncontaminated upgradient, 5.4 m (SPAdes)... ...
CGTCACGACCGAGACAGGAGCGGTCGCGCTCATATTGCCCGCCCCATCGATCGCCTGTGCCATGAGGGTGTGCGCGCCGTTCGTCTCGCGAGCGGTGTTCCAGATCATCGTAAACGGGGCGGCGTTGGTGGCCCCGAAGAGGAGCGTATCTTTGTAAAACTCGACACGCTCAACACGCTGGTCATCCGATGCAGACGCCGTCAGCGTCACCTTGCCGCTCAACGTCGATCCCGCAGCCGGCGATGTCAGCGTGACCGTCGGAGGCTGCGTATCGACAGTGACGATGACGGTGTGACTCGTCGAGCCCAAAGCATTCTTACACGCCAGCACAAAGCTAGCACTCGCCGATGGTGTGAGAGTTTCTGATCCGCTCACGGGCTTGTCACCACCCCATCCGCCCGAGGCCGTGCACGCGGTGGCCCTCGTGGTGGACCACGACAGGATCGTCGTCCCGCCTCCTTTGATGAGCTCCGGCGTCGCGTTGAGCATCAGCGTTGGCGTAACGCTACCGGCGAAGAAATCGAGCTTCGCACTGAGCAGACGTTGCGACACCACGTTGAAATATTGGCACCCCAGACTCAGCATGATGCTGCAGGAGGACGAGCGGTACCAGTTGGGAAACTTGCAACCACCGGCGTAGTCCGTCGGTGTCGCGAGACCATTCCATGTCGCGTCGGGCGGGGTGCCGGCGTAGCAGTTCGCATACGTGCCGCCATCGGTGGACCCGTTGGACGAATACAGATTGTACTCATCCAACAAATTGCCCAGCGAGTGCCCGAACTCGTGGACGACGACTTGGGGCGCGCTGTCACCGTTGTAAGACACCGCGATGGAGCCTCCTGATCCGCCATAATTCGGATCATTCACCAAGACGATGATCTTGTCATACGGTGCGCCGGCGTCGTTCACCACCGAGACCACCGCCGTGTCATTGCACGTGATGAGACGGTTCGTCATCGTGTCATGCACGCAGCCCAGATCGACGGTGGTATTGTCCACGCTGTGAACATGGATCTGGTCGGATCGTGACGCGTACGGTTCATACGTCAGCAGGTGGGCGACGACTCGGTCCACATCTTGCTGGAAGCGCAGCAAATCTGCCGAGGTGTATTTGTCTCCGACAAACACGATGTCGAGCGCAGTCCCGTCGGTGGTCGCGGCTTCGACAGATGGCATCAGCCCCTCGAGCCATGTTGCCCATCGCGATTTGCCCTGAGGTATCGTGCGCCACGACGAAGTGGCGGGGGAAGATTTCTTGTGCCGGGGTGAGCGGAACTTGGGACGGTTGTGTTTGACCGGGATATCCCGCAAGGACTCGGTGATGAGTTGGAGTCCCTGCGGGTCGGTCACGCGCAACTCGACCGCGTCGGGCAGCATCGGAACCGTGAGCGAAAAATCCATCGCGCGACGGATGACCGGGTTGCCATCGCCGACGTCGCCGGTTTGAGGGGGCGGATCGGAGACGCGATTCGGAATCTGAAACGACATCGTCGAGAGAATCTCACCAGCCCCTCCGTGCAAGGACAGGACGTAGCCGTCGCTGACGGGGTCGTAGTTCGGGGCGTAACCCTGCTTGATTGTTAGCTTCTTCACTCGTAGCGGCGGCGTTTTGTCTGCGTCAAACTGCAAATTGACTTCGAGAATGGCAATGGGCGCGGGGACGTCGCCACTTTGAATGAGCTCATCCGCGCCGCGCCACGGCCCGAGATCGCCCGCGTTTTTCGCCACCACCTCGCCACTCATGAACACGCACGCCATCAGCCCGCCCAACGTCATCACGACACGCGTCGTAGCCCCAACCACTCGCCGCCATGTGTTCATCGGTCCCTCCCCCGGCTGAGCGACGCCATCACCCGTCGCTGAGTACCAGCGTTGAACGATCTCGACCTCTGCCTCCTCCACGCCGTTCGCTGAGGGCAAACAAAAATCGGGCTACCAATTTTGGTAGCCCGGCATCCATATCTGGAGACTGCGAATCGTGTCTGACGACCCGCCCCACGATTCAGTTTCAGTCGGGGCCGCGGCGTGCACCCCAACTCACGTGGAGTGCCTTTCGCTTACTGCTCCATCAATTGTCTACTTCGAAGTATACCCGACCATTGACGCGTCTGAGAAGATGTCGGGATTCTGCAGCGAGATGTCGCCGAGTCTTCTTTGCTAGAGCGTATCCAAAACATTTTGGCCGGATGACGCGGGAATGCTCGTGAGTGGGAGGATCCACACCGGGCGGAGGGGCCCACGAGCGAGCGTCCCGCGGCAGGACCCGGCCAAGTCTCCAATTAATGGAACCAATTCTCAAGAAACAAAAATCCCAGTTGGCGACGACCAACTGGGGTGTCAGAACAAGTATCGGAGGCGCGAAGTTACCGGGCGCGCTCCCACACGAGGCGCCGTCGACTAAAACAAAACTTCAGCAGACCCGCGAGCATCGCCAGGTTACCGAGGCAGAAGTACAGTGGCGCGAAGAGCCAGCGGATCTTCAGTCCTCGACGCTGGCAGACATAGCCAAGCCAAGCACTGCCGTAGAAGAGCGTTTGTACGGTCAGGGCGACGGCGGCAAACGGTTGCGGCAACCAGCAACTCGTGACGAACACCGCAATCATGAACAGGGGGGCCAGCGTGCGCAGCACTTTATGGGAGAAGAAGCAGAACGCCACCCAGCCGTACCACGGGCTCAAGAGCCGGCGCAGCTCGACGATTTGTTGACAGTTGCCGACGGCGATCCGTCGCCGACGGGCGAACTCGCCTCTGAGTGAAGCAGCTTCCAATTCCCAGGCAATGGCACGCGGCTCATAGACCGCGCGATAGCCCTGCTCGACGATGTGCATCGGAATCAAATAGTCGTCGTTGATCGAGCGACCGGTCAGCTGTTGAAAGAGTGATTTGCGGATCGCATAAAATGCGCCGTGCGCTCCAAGGATCGAGTGCAGTCGGCTTTCTTGTCGTTTGAGAAACGTCTCATACCTCCAGTACCATCCCTCCCCCTCGGCGCGAAGATCACCAGATTCTTTCAGTCGATACAACCCCGACACACAGCCGACGCGACGATCCGCAAAGTTTTGGACGAGCTCTCGCAGCGCCTCGCGCGCTAACTCACTCGACACATCCGAGAAGACGACGATCTCTCCGCGCACAAGCGGCACTGTCCGACCCAGCATCGCGGCCTTGCCGATGTGATCCTGCATCGCGAGCAGCCGCACTCCCTGCGAGCGAAATCGTTCCACGATCGCATTCGTGCGATCGGTTGAGCCATCGCTGGCGACGACGATTTCGAGTCGGCCCTTGGGATAGTCGAGTGAGAGACTATTGCGCAGCTTCTGTTCGATGTGGGCTGCTTCATTGTACGCAGGAATGAGGAGCGACACGGCGGGAATCCCTTGACGACGCATCGGTGCCCGACCAAACACCCGCGCCAGCGCCCACACGAGCAACGGATAGCCGAGGTAGATGTAGAGCAGCGTGCTGAGAGACCACCGGAAGAGGGTTGTCATTGGATGACTGTTGGCGCGTTGGCGCGTTGGCGCGTTGACACATGGTGCATCTGTAACGCGCTAACTCGCAAACGCGCTAACCTACTCATGTGTTGTTCACGCATTTGGTACTAATCTTCGCTTGAGTTGTTCATACCAATACACACCGAGGACGCGTTTCAAGATTCGAATGAGCGCCTGTTGATTAGCCGCCCACCAAAACGAGGGCTGCCATCCTTCGACCATCGAGACGACGTGCGCGGCGGAAAACGGCTGGCGTACGACGACGCGGCGCAGCGCGAGCGGGCTCGTTTCCTTGCCATTGGTCCCAATGTTTGAGACCCACACCGCCTCATAGCCGGCTTGCTTGGACGCCTCGGCCACGGCGCGATTCCAGAATCCGCCGGGCGCAGCCATCGCTTGGATGGGGACGCCAAGCTGCTGTTCAAGCAACCGCTTCGAGGACATGACTTCCTCCCTCACGTCATGCACCGAGAGGTGCGTCAGTGGACGGTGCGTGGCGCCATGCGAGCCGATCTCCATCCCGAGGAAGACGAGCTTACGCAGCTGATCCCACGTCATGTAACCAGATTTCCCGATGTAGCCGGTCGCCACAAAAAACGTTCCGGTGAATCGGTAGCGAACAAGCAGTGGCGCCACCAACTCAAAATGACTCACATGGCCGTCATCGAAAGTGAGCACGACGGTGCGCTCGGGCAACGTGCCTTTTCCCTGTTGCCAGGCGTGAAAGGTGCGCGAGCTGACTGTTTGGTAGCCAAGCTTCCGCAGCTGCGAAAGGAGCGTGTCCATCTCGCTTGCTTTGATGCGATAAAACTCATCGCTCGTAGCGCGGGCGGTGTCCGTATCCGCGACGACGTCATGAAACGTCAGGGCCACAATCCGCATCGTCAACTCCCTATGAGGTGTTGGAGCTTCTCGATCGTGACAGCTATCGCATCTCGCTGCGAAAGCAGCACGCTGGGATCCTGCGCATAGCTGGCCATGGATCCCACCAGCGCAGGTTGAATCGTCAAGAGCGCCTCGGCGTCTGCCAGCAGGGTTTGGACGGCAGGATCCGCCATCAGCATCGTCCGCGATCGGACACGCTCGATCAGCGTCTGAAGACGCACGAGGTACTCGTAATCTTCCATGCCATCTCGCAACACCTCAAGACGAATCGACGGCACCGGCCCCTCGGCGCCAGGATAGTACAACGACCCATTACCATTTTGTTGCCACGGGGTATTCATCGGCTCTTGATACGGGTTCGTCGTCCAATAGTTCACGCTCCAATAGAGCAATCCCTGCAGCCGATATTTCCAACACATCCACGGCAGGATGCGATACGCCACCGCGGGCGCATCAATCACCAGTGTTGGATAGGGCGGCTTGGGACCGGACACGTAGAGCCACACCTCCTTGCCCATCCGCTTCAACGGCTCCACGATGGTCGGATCGAACGCGACGTTGCGCATACAGACCACGTCGATGTCCTTGAACCAGGAGGCAAGACGGGATACCTCCGGCGTCGTGTTCAATGTGACCAGATTCTTCAAGTGGGGATCCGCCTGATGGATCATCTCGGCCACCTTTGCCACGCGCGGCAGCCCAAGCTCGGGTTCATCGAACGTGTAGACGTACTGCGCATCCATCAGTCCCGCATCGCGCAGCTGATGGGCATCAAAGCGATACTCGGGCTGCAATTGCGCCAGCTCTGTCGCATCCATCGGCCAGTTATTATCAAAGCTGCCGCCACGATGACCGACGGCGAAGGCGGAGAGCCCGCGCGCCCGAAGACGCCGGACTTCGGTGACCACGTCGGGCTGGCGCAGATCCGCATTGAGGATGGGCGCAAGACGGTGGCGGATGAGATCGTCGTAGATGCGCTGCATCAACTCCGCTACGCGCGGTTGCCATCGGCTCCACCACTGTGGGAAGAATTGCCGATAGGCGCTTTCGATCCGGTTCGGGTAGACGTCGAAAGCACTCTTGAGTGACGGCGTCATCGGCAACTCGAAGTCCCACACCTTGACCGCGATCGCCACCTGCTGCGCTGGCGCATTGGCGGGCCGAATCGTGACGGTGCCGGTGTAGTCGCCCGCTGGGGTGCCCGGCGCAGCATAGACGGTCAACCAAATCGGTTGCCACCATCCCGCCTGCACATCGAACGGCGCAGACGCGGGAAGCGGATCGGGCCACCAGCCCACGCGAGAGACGGGGTAATCCGGCTGGCGCGTTTTGACAAAGCCCACCGGCGACCAGGTCATGGCCGATCGAGGAATCACACCAGACCCGTTGAGCTGTGTGAGATCGTGCGTCTCCACCGTCACCTGCTGCAGCGCTGACGCTGGAGAGCGCAGCACAAGTTGGATGGACTCAAACTCATTGCGCGCTAAGGACAGCTGCGCCGGATTGGCATGTGCTCTCGTTGGCGTCGCGACGTCCGGAAACACCTTCTCTGTTGAGGGGACGATCAGCGTTTCATAGGAAGGGGGTGTGGTCGCGGTTGGACTCGTCGCGATAGGGACGGACACCGGCGTTGTTTTTTCCAACGTCGGGAAATCCGGCATGTCCATCGCGCCAATCGCAAACGGCACGGTATAGAGCAGCGGCCCCACGCGATCGTAGATCATTTTGTCAAAGACCATACCGTTTCGCACCGGATCCTCCACATACTGCTGATGGCGAGCCATCGCACGCATCCCACGCAGCGCAGTGTTCAAATACTCCCCATTGCCGCTCACAAGCGACGAATAGGCCAGCGCATCAAAAAACGGTAGGTACGGCTCTTTCGCTAACATCGCCTCGGTCCCTTTGATAATGGCTTGGGCGACCTCGGGGTTGCCCGTCAACCGATGGTACGCGATGAGTGCCGGGAGAATGTGGTAGACAATGTAGTTCGTCTTCACGTCCCCACTCCACGTTATGGTCTGCGGATTATAGGTCTCAAACCACGTGCCATCTTTCTGCTGCCCTTTCAGCAGCACACGCACCCAACGGTCCGCGCTCGTCCGGTAGCGTCGGTCCCAGGTCGCTTCATACAGGAGCACATCGCCCCACACCACATTACCAATCGCCCGCGAGGGCGCGATATCGGGATGCTTCGTATACGTCACCGGATCGCGCAAGAGAAATCCGCCGACCTCTTTCGCCACATCGAATGCTCGCTCATAGCCGGTCAGATAGTAGTACATCAACAGGCCTGTGACGTTGGTGTGCGTGGCCTCTTCATTGCGCCCGCTCCAGTGATACGCGCTATGCCGATGCATCGACCCCACCTGCGAGAACTCATCGGAGATTTTTCGAGTCAGCCGCGGATCGTTCGCGACGGTGTTGTAGTGGACGGTGTCCACATCCATGACGTGACGCGCCTTGGCCTCGCCAAACCGAAAATACTTGAGCGCTTGTGTGCGCATGAAACTCATGAGCGCGCCACCGTGCGTGCCCACCGCCTCACAGTTGTGCCAGCCCCAGCGGCCTTCCGGATGCCAGCCCCAGTCGTCGTAAGATTTGTCGTAGGCTTCCTTGCGATACCAGGTGAGCGTATCGCCGTAATTGAGCATGCCGTACCACGCGAAGTTCGCGGGCTGGCGCTCGGCCCAACTGAAGAGATCCTCCACCATCTGCTCGCCTTCTTTAAACCGATCCGACTGTGTGGGTCCAATCTCGCCCCAGGCATTCGTCGCTTGCAACCAGGCGGGGTGAACGCTGAGCAGCCACGGTTCTTGCCAGAGTCCGGCCAGGCCACTGGCGATGCCGCCATCGATCGGCCTGCCAAGAAACCCGACCCAGAGCTCGTGCGTCTTGCCAAGACCAAACGCGCTGCCGCGCGCCACATCGTCGGGACCGATCGCTTCCGGACCCGTCTGTACATCGAGGAGCCCCGCCGACGACGGCCACAGTTTCACCTGCAGCTGTCCGCTCGTCGGATCAGCGACGAGCTCCTTGGGATACTGCTGCCACGCATCGCGCACGCCCACGATCGCGCCCGCGTCAGCGTTTTGGACCAAGAGCCAGCCGGCCGTCCGCGTGCCATCGACGGGGAGGACTTGCTCCCCGTGACGGAGCTGCCACGCATCGTGCGCCAACTGGGAGATCGTCGTCGTCGCATCCAGCGGCACGGTGTAAGTCTTGCGCTCATCGGCCATCAAGACCGAACCGTGAGAGGCCACCGTTACCGGCAGCTCAAGACGCAGTTCTTGAATCGGTTCATTGTCTGGCAACCGAATGCCCTCGTAGACGCCGTTATAGCGGTTGGCGGGATAGCCGGTATAGATCACGGTGTGATAGACGCGCACCTGGGGCAGTCCGGCAAACGCTTGGAGTCTCACAACAAACTGACAAAACCCATTGCCGCTGGCATCGCGAAACCAGCCACTGGCCTTGAGCGTCGCGCGCAGCGGACCAGCCTCTTCCACCTGCAGGGTGTAGCTCTTCGTATCCTGTGAACTGCGAAACTCGCGATCGTGAAACTTCACGACCAGATCGCCACGCCCCGCCAACCGCTCAGACTCAGCAAACACGCCGTCGCCGTTACGGTCCACGGCCGCGGACTCAAAAAGAGTAAAGCGTCGCTTGCTGACCGAGAAGCGTAACGGTCCAGTCGTCACGATCACCGCCTCTGGCGTGTCCTCAAGGCGGAGTGGCGACTCCACCTGATCCGCGCGCACCGACGGGCCATACTCCAACCAGAGCTGCCGGCTGCGCGCATTGAGCGGGACACGCGTCGTCACAAGCAACCACTTCACGCTGCCGTCTTCCCAGGTGGCCAGCACGCGTGTCTGGATGGGCCAGAGCGTGCCGCCGAGATCCTGCAGCCGCACCGCCATGCTCGATTGGAACTGACCCATCGCAAATGGCACGCCACCGGACACGGAAAATCCGACGGAGAGTGGTGTTTCAGGACCGACCAGCGTGATGGGAATCCGAATCGCTGAACGTCCGGTCGCGGGGTCATTCACCTGCCAGCGTTGGATCTCCTGCGTAAAGTGCCAGCGTTCGAGTTGATCCGGGGTGACCGTCGCATCAGGCATCGAAGATCGTGTGGGCGAAACGGCGTCACTCTCAGGGCTGGCGCTGGTCACTGTCGCTGAGGGCTGGCCGGGCTCAAGACGAATGGCATCGAGGTAGAAGACCGCCGGCGTCTTGGCATTCACCCGGGACACACTCAGCTGGGCGATGTGTGCGCGATCCAGCAGCTCATTGACGTCGGCAAGCGACAGGCTCACACGCTGCGCGGCATGCGCCTTCAGCGCCACCTCTTCATGATGCTCATGGCCTTTGTCATCTCGCACCGTCAGAACCAGCAATTCTTGAGTCGGCTGGTCGTTGTACACCTCGAGCGTTAACGTGCCGTAGCCACTCCAATCTCGCCGCGTTCGATCACCACTGAGGTACTGATCCATGGTCAACGACGACACCTCACCCGGTTGAAAGGTCACCTGCACCGCATGCTGGCCGTGAGTCGCGTGATCCGTCGTCAGACGCACTTGCGCGTTGGCAATCTTCCATCGCACGATATGCTCGTCCTTCGATTCGAAATCGGCCAGCCAGAGCTCGCGATCCGCGGTCCGCGCGGTCGTGCCAGGATTGGCGAAACCAAAGAACGCCGCCAGTCCTCCATGACGTGGACGAAATTGAATCACGGTGACCTCGGGAGGCGCAAGAAAGCGATACGGCATAATTTTCCAACCAATGCCGCGATTCACATAGAGTTGCGTGTCGTGATCGCGATAGAGCCCGCCGGAAACATACGGTCCACGATCCGCGTATTTGGAGAAGCGACGAATCCATTCCACCCCGACTTGGCCACCATGCGTGTGGCCCACGAGCACGAGGGGAATGTGCGCATCCGTGGCAGCAGGAAAAATATCTGGTGAGTGGGCGAGCAAAATGATCGGTGGCAGCGCCTGGGGATTGAGCCCCTTGAGCGCTTCCTTCAGTTGATCTTGATGCTCCACGGGATCGTCGACCCCAACCAGCCACGCCCCCGTCTGTCCAAGCTCCCGCCGGCTATTCCGAAGAACATGCGCGCCGATTTTTGAGAGCCCCTCCTGAAATTCGTCTGCGCTCAAGAACGCGTTATCCGTATTCCCAGGGACGACCCAGACGCCATGCGCGGCCTTAAGTCGTTTGATCACCTCGAGCGTCACTGACCATCCCTCGCGTTCATTGAGGAGATCGCCGGTAATGACGATCCAATCCGGACGCTGACGATTGACCTGCCAAATCATGGCGTGTTCGCGAAATCCAAAGTGCTCGATGTGTAGGTCAGTGATCTGCACAATGCGCGCGCGACCCAACGCCTGCGCGAGCTCGTCATTCGCGACGTTCAGATGCGTCACCATCACCCAATTGGGCTCGAGGTGGCGCGTATACACATACCCGCCTACTTCCAGCACAAGCAGCAGGCTCAACTTCAAGAACGCCGATCGGACGAAGGCGATCGCTGAAGCGCGCGAGGTCGTGAACAAGAAGGCTGCGCGCAGCCCGATGAGCCCGAACACGGCGAGGTGCGCGAGGATCACGAGAGATTTGATCAGATTCAGGAGATTCATCGACCCCGCCATCGGGCCACGGCCTCGGCCGTGGGTCCCGTCGGTGGTGCTTGCTCCAGCGGGTGGGCGGGATGTCGCCCCCATCGGGGCGGGATTGCGGGTGCCACCCCCCTGCTTTCTTGCGAAAGCAAGAAGGGGGGTGGGGCTCCA
>Ga0209515_10010670_pt1 | contig 10177 bp, 7 predicted proteins | sample Subgroupgradi54m_FD_187454 | JGI IMG/M metagenome (GOLD analysis project Ga0209515, IMG submission 187454) | Subsurface groundwater microbial communities from S. Glens Falls, New York, USA - GMW60B uncontaminated upgradient, 5.4 m (SPAdes)... ...
CGACCATCCTGAACGGCCCGTCGTGCAACGGGACGATGGTGGGATTCACGAGCCGTCAGATCAAAGTGGGCGACATCATCGTGATTCCGGAAAAGGTGCCGCACGGATTTTCGGCCATCCCCGATCACGTCACGTACCTGAGCGTGCGGCCGGATCTGAAGAAGGTTCTCCAGCACGGATACGTCAATCCGGCGCTCAAACAAAAGTAAGGTCGAGAAACTATGGCGCTGCGCTATGGGTGACGGAGCCCCGACGCTCAGTCCGCGCCGTTGGTAGGCCCGTTCTGGCTATCGTTTGTTGCCGCCCTGGCCGTTGCCGTTCTGACCGTCGCTGTTGCCGCCCTGGCCGTTGCCGTTCTGACCGTCGCTGTTGCCGCCCTGGCCTTTGCCGTTCTGGCCGTCGTTGTTGCCGCCCTGGCCCTTGCCGTTCTGGCCATCACTCTTGCCACCCTGGCCCTTGCCGTTCTGACCGTCGCTCTTGCCGCCCTGGCCCTTGCCGTTCTGGCCGTCGTTGTTGCCGCCCTGGCCCTTACCGTTCTGTCCGCCGTTGCTGCCGATCTGGCCGTTGCCGCTCTGACCGTCGCTGTTGCCATCCTGGTCGACAAGGTCGCCTGCAGGCGAGACACCTGCGGTTGCCGCGCTACTTGACGCACGAAGTGGAATGACGCTGAGTGACCTTGGACTTGCAGGCAAGGCGGCGCTCGCGCTGAAGCCGAGCGCCAGCACCGCGACCGCCAGTCCAAGAAATCTTTTACGCATCTTTATCCCTCAGTGATTGATACCGGAGACTGTTTTGTCGACTAGTGACGATTCCGCGGAAGCATAGAACGCGCCACAGGCGATGCGCACGAATTGACAACGGGCGTGGACTCTGTAACACGAACTTCGTCACCGCCCACTTACAAAAACGGTGCGCTGTCGTTGACATTGAATGCCGAGCGGGCTAGGGTGCTGCCGGAGACCGCGCTGGCGCACGTCACGTTTGGGAGGACCCAAGATGCCTGGACAGACGTTTCCACGCCTGAGTGTTACGTGTCTGATCGTGATATCCGGCTGCCTGCTGCTGCCGGGGATCGCGGCGGCGCAGTCCGCGACGAGCGGCGCCATCGCGGGCGTGGTGAGTGACTCGTCGGCCGGGGCGCTACCCGGCGTGACGGTGGAAGCGTCCAGTCCTGCCCTGATCGAAAAAGTCCGGACGGTTGTCACCGACGGTCAGGGGCGGTACAACATCGTCACCCTGCCCACCGGCGTCTACACCGTGACGTTCACGCTGCCCGGCTTCAGCACGTTCAAGCGTGAAGGTATCGCGTTGACGACGGGGTTCACCGCGCGCGTGGACGCCGAGATGCGCGTGGGCGCGCTCGAGGAGACGATCACGGTCACGAGCGAAAGCCCGGTCGTCGACACCCAGAACGTGCGAAAGCAGACCGTCATGTCGCGCGAGGTGTTGGATACCCTCCCAACCGCGCAGAACTTCACGGGCATCAGTGCGCTCACCCTGGGCGCGACCAGCACGCGGGATGTCGGCGGCAGCGCGGGCGATCGGGCGGGGACCATGGCCTTCGCCGGCAGCCGCCTGGATGGCATCGCGAATTTTGACGGCTTGAACACCCTGTCCATCCTCGCCAATGCCGCGCGCCGCATCATGCCGAACCAGCTGGCGATCGCGGAAATCACCGTCCAGACGCGTGGCATGGGCGCCGAAGCGGAAACCGGTGGCGTGACCACCAACATCGTCCCCAAGGACGGAGGCAACACGTTCCGTGGCGTCGTCAATGCCGAGTACACCGGCAAGGCGCTGATCAACGACAACTTCTCCCCTGCTCTGCGCGCGCGCGGGCTGAACAAATCGGCCACCCCGCGGTACACATATGACTCAGGGGTGGGCATCGGCGGCCCGATCAAGAGAGACCGCCTGTGGTTCTACACGGCGCCGACCAGGCGAGGCAATCAGCAGGAGCTCGCAGGCGTCTACTACAACAAACTGCAATCGCTGCACGGCTTGTTCTACGAGCCCGATGTGAGCCGGCCGGCCTACACCGACAATCCCGTGAAGGAGTTCATCACCGGGCGCCTGACGTGGCAGGCCACGCAGAAGAACAAGATCACCTTCGTCGGAATCGATCAGGACGCGCCGAATTGGTTTACCGGCATGGGCCCGACCCGTGCGCCCGAAGCGGCGTGGAACGGACTGTTCAAGCAGATCCTGCTTCAACCGGGCTGGAATTACGCGGCGACCAGCCGGCTTCTGTTCGAGGCGGCCGGCGTGTGGCGGAGTGACGGCGGACCCTCCCCGCCGACTCCGGGGGTGACGTCGGGCGACCGGCCGGTCATGGATGTCGGACTGAACCTCTGGTACGGCTCCCAGGTGAACGGCCAGAACCCCGCTCTGAGAACCGCGACTGGATTCCTGGCTGAATACGGCAAGCAGACGGGCCACTACTACAACACCCGTTTTGCCGTGAACTACGTCACGGGTTCGCATGCGTTCAAGGTCGGGTTCAACACGCAGAACGGAAGCCAGTCGTACGGCCCGGGAAACAAGAACTTCTTCGACGAGGCGTACCAGTTCCGCAATCGCGTGCCGATCGGACTGTGGCAATTTGCGGGGCCCGGTTACGCCGTCTACAAGTTCAAGTTGAACCTCGGGGTCTACGCGCAGGATCAGTGGAACCTGGACAAGCTGACGCTCAATCTCGCCGGGCGCATCGACTCCATCAACACCTACAGCCCGGCGCAGGTGCGGCCGGCGGGGAAGTACACGCCTGAGTTCCGCTGGGACGCGGTCAACAACATCCCGAACTGGAAAGATTTCTCGCCGCGCCTGGGCGCAACCTATGACCTGTTCGGCAATGGCAAGACGGCGCTCAAGGTTTCCGTAGGCAAGTACATGGCGCTCGTGGGGCTCAGCATCCCCGTGGAGCTCAATCCCTCGGAGGCGATTGCCTCAACGGTGTTGCGGACGTGGAACGACAGCTTGTTCGGGGCCGGTGATCCCCGCAGCGGCAATTACGTCCCTGATTGTGATCTGTTCAATCCACTCGTCAACGGCGAGTGCGGGCAGATCAACAATTTGAACTTCGGAAAATCTGTCTCGACCCGCCACTATGACCCCGCGTACCTGAATGGCTGGGGCAAGCGCGGGTACAACTGGCAGACGACGGTATCCGTCCAGCACGAGTTGGTGCCGAGGGTGGCGCTGAACGCCGGCTACTACCGTACGACGTACGGGAACTTTCAGGCGACCGACAATCAGCTGGTGACGCCGGCGGATTACGACCAGTTCTGCTTTACGGCGCCGGCGGATTCGCGACTACCCGAAGGCGGCACGCCAATCTGCGGGCTCTACGACCTCAGAAACACGAAGCTCGGCCAGGTCGACAACGTCGTGACCCTGGCGAAGAAGTTCGGGAAGCAGACCGAGGTGTACAACGGAGGGGATGTCGGCATCAACGCGCGGTTGGGCGCAGGTCTGATGTTGTTCGGTGGCCTGAGTGGCGGGAAGACGGTGACCGACAACTGCTTCGTCGTGGATTCTCCGCAGCTGCGGTTTTGCCACAATGCGAACCCCGCCATGCAGATCAAGTTTGCCGGGTCTTACCCGCTGCCCTGGTGGCACCTCCAGGCAAGTGCGGTCTTCCAGAACTTCGACGGCGTCAACAGGGCGGCGACCATCGCGGCGACCAACGCGCAGGTGGCCCAGTCGCTGGGGCGCAACCTCGGCGCGTGCGCGCCGACCGCAGCCACGTGTACTGCGACGGTCACTGCAACCCTGCTCGAACCCAACACCTGGCGCGAGCCGCGGCAGAATCAGTTGGACCTCCGTTTCTCCTCGACCATCAACGTGGGGCGGTTCAGCGTGAAGCCGAGATTCGATATCTACAATCTGACGAACGCGAACGACGTGCAATCGATGGTGACCACGTACGGAGGGAGCTGGCTGAACGCGTCGAGCATTCTGCCCGGGCGCACGTTCAAGTTCGGGTTCCGAACGGAATTCTGAGGAGAGCCGACATGTACACACGGTTGCTCGCGTCACTCGCTGTGGCGGCGTCTGTCATGGCCGCCGTCGCGTTCGTGAACCTGACGTCGCACCCGGTCTCGGCCCAGACCCCCCGGGCCATCAAGACAGCGTGGGGCGAACCGGATCTCCAGGGCCTCTGGGCCCAGAAGTACCAGATCCCGCTCCAGCGAAACGCCCGTGACGCAGGCAAAGAGCTTCTGACGGCGGCGGAAGTCGCGCAACGTGAGGCCGACCGGGCCACGCAGGCAGCGAGCGCGCCCAAGAGAGGTGACCGCATCGCGCCGCGAGGGACGTTGGAGGATCTCACCGGCGCGTACGACACGACATTCGAAGCGGACGTCGTCGATACCGCGAGGCCGATTGGCCCACGCACCTCGCTCATCGTGGATCCCGCGGACGGAAGGATTCCGCGTCTAACGGCGGAGGTGCAGAAGCGGATGCGCGAGATGCGGGATTTCATGCTCGCCCTCATGCAGTCCGTGGACGCGTGCAAGAGGTCGCAGGACATCGCGTGCGCTGGCGTGAAGCCCGGGCCGGTATCACCGCGGCGAAAGGAGCCGCCCCCGCACTACCTGGCGGCTCAGATCATGGGCGATCGCGTCATCAATCGCTCGGATGGTCCGGAGGATTTTGGCTTGAGCGAGCGGTGCCTGTCGGGCGGGTTGCCGAATCTCGGCGGCGTGCAGCAGATCGTGCAATCGCCCGGAGCGGTGTCGTTTCTCTATGAAGGGTGGCAGCGAGTCGTCCCGATCACAACCGCTCCGCATCTGCCGTCTCAGATCCGCCAGTGGCGAGGAGACTCGCGCGGTCATTGGGAGGGCGACACGCTTGTCGTCGACGTCACCAATTTCACCCCCAAGACGGACTACCAGGGATCCCGCGAGAACCTGCATTTGATCGAGCGCTTCAGGCGCATGGACGCGAACAATCTCGAGTATGTCGTGACGATGGACGACCCGACGACGTGGGAGAAGCCCTGGACGGTCAAGGTCGAATTGGCCCTGCAGGACGCGAAGGCGAATGCCATCTACGACGAGCCGCGTTGTCACGACGGGAACATCGCGCTGAACGACATGCTCGTAGGCGCGCGGATGGATGACAAGGCGTTCGCCGCGGGCCGCGGACCCGACCCGGCGACCATGTGCTACCTGCTGTGTGGAACCGGGAATCCCGAGTATGCGAAGAACCGGGCGCAGGGCAGAGGCGGCGGAGCTGCAATAGAAAACGCACCGGTGACCAAAGGCCGCGGCGAGGGGAGATAGCCCATGCGAAACCGGGCTCACGTCTCGCTGTTCGTCATGGCCATCGCCGCGGCGATGACCGGAGGCGCCATCACCTGGGTCGCGGACACCCGAGTGGCCGGGCAGGCCGCGCGTTCCGCGCGCACCGCGGACGGCAAGCCGAATGTCAGCGGTATCTGGCAAGCCCTCAACGAAGCCAACTGGGATCTGCAGGCCCACGAAGCACGTCCGGCAGCGGTGACGCAACGGGGCATCTATCCCTACGAGTACGCACGGGTGCCTGCCGCGCCCGTCCTGTCGCTCGGCGCAGCCGGCGGAGTCCCCGCATCGGTGGGCGTGGTCGACGGCGACGGCCAGATTCCGTACAAAGCGGAAGCCGCCGCGATCAGGAAGGCGAACGCCGATCACTGGATTGACCGCGATCCGGAACTGAAATGCTACCTGCCGGGAACTCCCCGCGCGACGTACATGCCCTATCCGTTCCAGATCGTCCAGAGCACGAACAAGATCCAGATCGACTACGCGTTCGCAAACGCGGCCCGCACGATCCACCTCGACAAGGTCAACGAACCACCCGCGGACACCGCGATGGGTTACTCGGTTGGCCGGTGGGAGGGGGACACGCTCGTCGTCGACGTGACCCAACTCCACGGCAACTGGCTCGACCGGGCCGGAAATTTCTACAGCGATACCCTGCACGTGGTCGAACGCTTCACGCCGGTGACGCCCGACGCGATCCGCTATGAGGCGACGATCGAGGATCCCTACGTCTTCGCGCGACCGTGGAAGATCTCGATGCCGCTCTATCGTCGTCTCGAGTCGAATGCGCAGCTACTCGACTACCCATGCGTCGAGTTCGTCGAGGAATTCATGTACGGGAACGCGCGCAAGAGGCCGTTGGTGACGCACTGGGAGGGCGAGACCATCATCGTGGACATCAAGCGTAAGATTCCACCAGTGAGCGCGAGGTAACATCGCGGCAGTCGCGTAGGGCGGGTCCTTTCGGACCCGCCGGAGGTTTATCCGATGGGAACGAAGCTCTCGGTTGTGATCGTGGGTATCGGCCTGTGTCTGGCCGGGACGGGAGTGTCGCTGTCGGCGCATCACTCGTTTGCCGCCGAGTTCGACGCCCAGAAGCCTGTCCTTTTCAAGGGCACCGTCACGAAGATGGATTGGATCAACCCCCACGTGTGGATCCACATGGACGTGGCCCAGCCGAACGGCACGACGGAGAGCTGGATGGTGGAAGGCGGCGCGCCGACCGTCCTGTTCAGGCGAGGCTTTACGAAAACGTCGCTGCAGGCCGGTACGCAGGTCGTGGTCGATGGATACCGCGCGAAGGACGGGACGAACAAAATGAACGCCAGGGAGATCACGCTTCCCGATGGGCGCAAGTTGTTTGCCGGCGCGTCCGAGACAGGCGCCGTCCCGAAATAGATTCGCGGGTTCGTCAGCGTGAGCGGGTCTTGACCGCGTTGTACTCCGCGGTCGCCGCTCGCGTCGTCTCGCCGTCGGTCTCCGGCGTCAGCGTGTCCTTGAATTCCGCATATAGCCGTACGACGCTGTTGACGGTTCGAATCGCCGCCGGATCGGTCCACGACTCGAACTTGCCCAGGCGCGCATCGATCTCGGCTGCGGCCCGGCCGGGACTCACGCCGGCGTCGTAACGCCGCCTGGCTTCCTGCTTGAGAAACACGAGGTACTCGCGCGTCTCCGCGAGCTCCTTCTTGCTGCCGATGGGCCCATGCCCCGGCACGATGACGTCGACATCCATCTTGGTGATGCGGTCGATCGCTTCGATCCATTTGCTGATGTGGCCGCTCTGGGCCGCCGGGGCGACGTAGAAGAACGCGATGTCGCCGGCCCACAGAATCTTGTATTGAGGCAGGTAGATCAGCGTATCGCCCCATGTATGCGCAGGGCCGCCGAACATGAGGTGCACCTCGGTGTTGCCGTAGTGATACGTGATCTTCGAGTTGTCATCGAAGGTCGTGACGGGAGGCGCGAGCTTCAACTCCTGCGCGCCCACCTTCCAGGATTCGGGCCGGCCGCGAAGGTCCGAAATGCCGCCCTTGATCACCGCCTGTCGGCAATACTCGTGGCCCACGATCTCGGCCGGCAGGAAAAAGCAATTGCCCGTCGTGTGATCGGCGTGGTGATGCGTGTTGATCAGGCGGTCGCACGACTTGCCGCCGGTGGTCTTGTTCGCCGCTGCCAGAAACGCCTTGGTGTGGGGCGGCGCTGCGAACGCGTCGATCGCCAGGTAGTGGTCGGCCCCGACGATGCAGGCGCCGTTGCTGATGGCGGAGCTGGGGACGTGCGGACCACCCGCCTGCGTGTAGGCGTAGACGTTCGGCGCGAGTTGTCTCATCTCGGTGTTCCAACTCGGGTACGGAGGGTTCGTGGTCCGAGTCTGCCGTGCAGGACTCGCGACACCTGCGCCCTCTCCGGCTCTCAGCACCGAGACAATCCCGAGCCCTGCACCTGCCACCCGTCCGATCGCCTCTCGACGACTCAGTAGCCCCGCCCGCGAAATCTGCGGCTTCCCCATACACGCTCCTCGAAAATGATGCCCGCTCGATGCGTCAGCGCGGACGTGGTGTGGCGGACTTCTGCGGAGCGGCGAACGCAACGAGCTCGCCGCTGTACCCGTTACCGGAGATGGCGACGACGAGGTACTGCTTGCCATTCAGCACGTAGGTCATCGGCGATCCCGTCTGCGGAGCCGGCATGTACACCGCGCCGACCTCGGCGCCGGTCGCCTTGTCGTAGGCGCGCAGCATCGCACCGCGCTGTCCGTTCGGCGTGGTGCCGAAGCCGGGCTCGCCGGCAATGACCAGCGTCTTCGTCACGAGCACGCCGATGCGGCCGTTCGCGCGACCCGTGCGCGGGATCGTGAGCCCCTTGAGCGCCGGGTTGTTCTTGATCGCGTCGGGCGTCTCGCCGTGCGCCACCTGCCAGGCGATCTCACCCCTGTTCAGATCGATGGCCGAGATCGTGCCGTAGGGCGGCTTGAGCAGGGGCAGCCCCTGCACGGTCACCGCCGCTCCACCACCCTCGGCCGCCACCGCCGGTGCGGCGCCCGCTGCCGGGGCCGGCGCATTCGGGTCGCGTGCCTGTCCGTTGACGTACGCGAACTCCTCGGGCTTTGGCCCGGGGACCAACCCGATCACCGAGGGGTTTCGGAAGGAGTAGAGATAGAAGAGATTCGTCTCCGGATCCAGCGCGCCGCCCGGCCAGTTCGCGCCGCCGGTCGACGAAGGCACCATCAGCAGGCCGAGCGGGCCTTCCCATGTGCTGACGGGAGGCGGCGTGAAGAGCGGACCGATCTTGTAGCGCGACACGACCTTGATCGCTTCCGCACGGAGCTCCGGCGTGAAGTCGATGAGATCGTCGATCGCGATGCCCTGCAGATCGTACGCCCGCGGCTTCGTCACGAACGGCTGCGTCGGCGAGTACCACTCGCCCGGCGCGTCGCCCCTGGCCACCGGCCGTTCCTCGATCGGCCAGACCGGCTGCCCCGTCACGCGATCGAGGACATACAGCCAGCTCTGTTTGGTCGGCTGTGCGATCGCCTTGATGCGCCGGCCGTCGGACGTGATGTCGGCCAGGATCGGCGCGGCCGGGATGTCGAAGTCCCAGATGCCGTGGTGCACGAGCTGGTAATGCCACTTCCGCTTCCCGGTCTTCAGGTCGAGCGCGACGAGACTTTCGCCGAACAGGCCCGACCCGGGACGATGGCCGCCGTAGTAGTCGCCGGTCGGCAGCTCCACGGGCAGGTAGAGGATTCCCAGCTCTTCATCGACGGTCATCTGCGCCCAGACGCCCGCGTTGCCCGTGTACGAAGCCGAGTCTTTCTCCCAGGTATTGCCGCCGAACTCGCCGGCCTCGGGAATCGTGTGGAAGATCCAGAGGCGCTTGCCGGTGCGTGCGTCAAAGCCGCGGATGTAACCCTTTTCGTGGACCTTGCTTTTCGGCGTTCCGCCAGGCAGGTGGGCGGCGCCGATGACGATGATGTCCTTCGTGATGATGGGCGCGGCATGCAGCCCGATCTCGCCGGTCTCCAGATCGACCACCTGGTCGTCATTCAGCTTGAGATCGACGATGCCGTTGTTGCCGAACCCCGGCACGCGCTGGCCCGTCTTCGCGTCGAGCGCGATCATCTGGTAGCCGGGCGTAACGTAGACGATCCGGGAGTCTCTTCCGTCGCTCCAGTAGGCGAGGCCGCGTCCGGAGAGGCGGCGCGGCGCCGCGTCCCCGCGCTTGCCTTCGTCCTCGCGGTGCATCCAGAGCATCTCGCCGGTCGCCGCGTCGAGCGCGACCACGGCGCGGCGCGTGCCGGCCGTCGTGTAGACGACGCCCTTGACCATCAGGGGCGTCACCTCGAAGTTGAATTCCGGCCTGGCCCCGAGCGCATCGGTCTTGAAGCGCCACGCGACTTCGAGGTCCTTGAAGTTGTCGCGATTGATCTGGTCGAACGGGCGGTAGCGCCGGCTGGCAAGGTCGCCCCCGTAGGTAGCCCAGTCGGTGCTGGACGTGGGAACCTGCCCGATGATGTCGGCGCTGGTCCAGGCAAGGAGGCCGAGAACGGCGGCGACCGGCGCCGCGACGTGTTTCATTTCTTTGCCGGTGTCTCGTCCGGCGCGCCCGTCCCTTCCGCCCCGACGAACAACGTGCGCCCATCCGGGAGCGTGAGATCGCGGCCGTTCGCGCGCAGCGACCCGTCCTTCGACTGATAGCCGTCGACGAGGATCTTGGTGCCCGGCAGCAGGGAGGCCTTCGTGAAGCCCCGCCTCAGCAGCGTGTTGGGTGTGCCCGCCTCGACCATCCACTCTTCCGTCGTGCCATCAGCCTTCTTCACGTCGACGTAGATCCAGGCATGCGGGTTGACCCACATCATCTTCGTGACCGTC
>Ga0209515_10010672_pt1 | contig 10176 bp, 18 predicted proteins | sample Subgroupgradi54m_FD_187454 | JGI IMG/M metagenome (GOLD analysis project Ga0209515, IMG submission 187454) | Subsurface groundwater microbial communities from S. Glens Falls, New York, USA - GMW60B uncontaminated upgradient, 5.4 m (SPAdes)... ...
CTGCCTGCTATCGCGCCCAGGGGCAGCGCAAGCTTGGGATCCTGTCCCTCCTCGAGAACTGGAAACGCGTCTATCATCTCCGCCCTGAACTCCTCCTTGAAGATGCTGATCGGCTCACCATCCCAGGTTTCCTTGATGGCTGGATGGTGCCTGTAGCGGTGAGGTCCCATGCACGTATATCCACCATACCTCTGGTTCTGGTTCTGGTGGACATCCCAGTGCCTCTGGATCCAATCGGGCCTCACAAAGGCGTAGTCGCACAGGAAGATGCAGAGCTCCCCTTCCGCGTTGCATATCGCAGAGTTGCGGTGCTTGCTTCCCGAGTCGAGGGGCATGTTGTCTCTTGCGGGCTTGACGTGCACCAGCGGAACGTTGAACTTCTTGTTGTAGTCTGCTACGGCGTCCTTTCTTCGTTCGTAATGAGGGTCGCACAAAATGACCTCAAAGTCGCGGAAGGTCTGGTTGGAAAGGCCTGCTAGAGAGACGTCGAGCCCTCCCCACCGATAAGTAGCGAGCAAGACAGAAACCTTGGCCATGCCCTAGACTCGAAAAGGTGCGGTTATAAACGGTAACGTTAGAGGGTACAGACATGGGTGGAAATGACATCGTCCAGATCCTTCCCGACGGCGCGCGCAACCAAATCGGTGAGTCCAATCCTGCAAAAAGGTCAGATACCAGAAGGAAAATTTCTCAAGCGCTAACTGGCAAACCGCATCCTTGGAGTCTTGGCGAGCATAACGTTGCCAAGCGTGATGATGTCAAGCGAAAGATTTCTGAAGCCTTAAAGGGAATGCCCCATCCTTGGAACGTTGGAGAGAAACAACGTAAAGCAGGTAGGGCCAATAAGGGTAAAAAAAGGCCTGATATCACGGGCAAGAACAGTTATTGGCATAGCAGACCCGGTTTTAGAGAGAAGGTAGTCGCAGCCATGCAAGGCATCCCTCAATCGGCAGAGCATATTAAGAAATTGAGTGCAATTAGAAAGGGCAAGAGGCCGAAATCCTTTGAGGCGTTGCAACGAGTAGTTCACTCGCCAGAATTCAGGCAAAAGCAGAGAGTTAGGGGGGCCATCAGAGTTGCTACCATGCAAAAGAAGAACACGGGCATCGAATTGAAGATTCAAGGACTCTTAAATCAGAATGGAATTCCATTCTTTACTCATGTCCCGATAATGTACTACAATGCCGATATCGTGCTTGCAGATGCAAAGGTCGCAATCTTCTGCGATGGTTGTTATTGGCATGGTTGTAAGGTTTGTAACAAGGCGGGCAGAAAAATGAAACCAACCGACAAATCGGCTATCAGCTATCTCTCTAATAGAGGATGGAGAGTTGTCAGGCTATGGGAACATGAAATTAATAACGGCCTTGATGCATGCCAAGAAAAGATACTAAATGCGATAAACGAAGCCAGTCCTATGGAGTCGTTATGGATCTATATGCAAGGAGCAGAGTTATGACAACCGTCGGTGTGTGTGGACTAGGACTCGGGATAAATTTAGCATATTATTTGGCATCCGTGGGCAAGAAGGTGGTCGGAGTCGACATCGACAAAAGAACCTTCCAGGAGCCCAGTCCCAAAGCCGATGCGGACCTTGACGCCTATAAGAGGCTCGAGAGCGTCAAGCAGAACCTGGTCGGTTTCTCTGACAAGTTCGAATACCTTGCTTCCTGCGAATACATCATGGTCTATGTTACCACCCCTCGAGAGGACGGAAGGCTGTCCTTGAAGAACGTCGAAGACGCTATCCAGGCAACAAACGAGCACAACAGCACTGCGACCTACCTCGTCCTTTCGACGCTGCCGATGGGAGGAATGGAGCGCCTTCACAGACTGTTCCCTCGCAGGAGGATCTTATACTGTCCGCCGATGGCCAGAGAGGGACAGTTCGTCGAAACGTTCAGGCGCCCGCCGAGCGGCTGGCAGCTCGTAGGGACCGAGAAGCAGCTGACGGAGATGCTGGACATCGTAGGTCTCTATAGGTCGATCCTGGCAAAAGAGGTAACCGTAATTCTTGTGGACGACGTCGTGGTCGAGGCTGTCAAGCTTGTGACCAACCTGATGCTGGCAGTCAATCTCATCATGGCCAATAACATGGGCAGCTGGCTTGGCGATCCTGTCATTGTGGAGAGGGTCTGCAGCATAGTGAATGCGTATCCAGGGGTGGGGAAAGGCTATTTTACGCCTGGAGGAAAGGCGTCTGAACCAGGCCTGGAAAGAGACCTCGCTGAACTTCTTAATGCTTCGGAGCCGTCTGCTCTCGCTGAGATAGTCAGGGTGCTCAATAAACTCAACGGGACAGGAGAGCTCGTAAAGGTTTTAACGCCCTCCCCGCCAACTTGATGACTCCAAAACACGCAACTCGGCTTTTCCCTGATTAATTAGCTGCGCGCACCCGTGTGTACGGCGTACACAGGCCTGTTTGACAGTTTAGTTCTGAGCCTATAGTCCACGCTTGTCGCAGGGAATTCCCTTCTCGAGCCAGCCTCTCCTTATTGCGACGGCAATCTCCTTGTTCTTGTCCTTTGTGAACTTCGGCTCACCATGATCGTTGGTCTGGACCTCGAAGTACACGCCTTCCTTCGATATGTCGTAGTGCATCCAGAGCTTCATGTGCTCCCACTGGAAATTTCCGAGTCTCCACTCCAAAGAATGGTAGCTCTTGAACTGTTCCTTGATGTGCTCAGGGTCGATGTCGGTCTTTGAGAGGTGGGCGCGGATCTCTTCCCTGCGGCGTAATTCGTTCTGATAGGCGTTCTTGAAGTATATCTCAAAGACGTCGACGAGCATGTCGCGGCTCAGCGCAGCCAGAGGGATCGTGTCCAACTTGATTCGACCAAACTATAGCGGTTATTGATAATCGTTAACGATTACGATAAACGATCATTATTATCTGTTAATAACTTAACAGATAATATCAACAGTGACACTTCCCGAATCTCCTGGCCTCGGTGGCGCAGTTCTGGCACTCTGCATGGTCTTTGACGAACGCGAACTTCTCTTTGAAGTCCTGGTTGGCCAGCACGCCCAATATCCCAAGATCTACTCCAAGAGGCATCAGCGCCAGGCCCAGCGCGAATTGATAGCACCTTTTGCAGACCTTCAGAGGCCCAGTCGTCCTCACCCATTCATTCATTCATTCATTCATTGCACCAGCTCCCGTTTTCAGGATGCCATAATAGGTTCCAGTCTTCCTATTGCGGAAGACACAATCGAAGACTTGCCATTGCCATTTTGGAGGAAAAGGGAGTGCAAACAGCTCCCAGATCTCATTTTTCAAATTAGCGCTTCAGCTTGATGCGCAGTACTTTCTATTATGGTTTTCCCTGCTTTCCTATTTTCTTCGTCAACCTTGACATTATGCGTAAGAAAGTTCTTTGTCTGTATGAAGTATCGAAGCGCATGAATGACATCCATCCCTAGCTTTGTGGCGCAATCTATGTGCAGGACAAATTCTCGCTGCGGCCGCCAGACGATCGAGGAGTAGGCCTTACCATCAACAATACCACCTCTTTGTATACCCTGCCTTCTTTCTTCGGCCTCTGCCTTTAGGTACGCGCTCCATCCTACAAGTGTGTCTATCTTGATCTCATTGGCTGTAATTTCATGGGCGCAGAAATCACAGATCTTTTGACTCATTCGGCGATCACTCCGAGAGGCTTCTCGGTGAACGTGATGTAATACTCCTTTCCAATCTCGAATTGATTGGTTGCCTTATCATTCGTGCTGCCGAGCTCTATCTTTCCTGACGGAGTAGCCTCCCAGAACTTCCTATTTTCATGGTTCGGCTCATCGGACTTTGGATAAACTGGAAAGAATTCGAGCGTCCTCAGAATCTTCAGCGTCCCATCAGGGTTATTTCCGTACTCTCTTGTGCTAATCCCAGAGAGTTTGAACTTTGCGACTACGGGAACCACGTAATTATTTCAGGAAACAGGAGTTGAAATAGTTTTAATTTATATAGTCACCTAAAAATGAACCGTTTAATTAGAGCAAAATATTTCTTCAAAGCGTTAAACCAGTCATCTAATACATCCTTGAGCCCGTACACATTCCCTCCTTTGTCTATGTCGTCCCAGAACTCCTTCTTCTCGCTTGCGCCGAACCTGCTGTCCCACCACTGTCGCAGATATCTGACGGGTTTCATGATCTAGCAGCACTCGCAGCCTGTCCAGCACTTTGGATAAGGATGATCTGAGAAGCCCATCTTGGTCTCTCTCTCTGGCTCTGCTGGCACCTCTTGTTTCTTCGTGCCCTTCAGGTAGTCGTCGATGGTGAAGCTCATTTCTCAGCTCTCCTATACTATACTATACTATAAACCGCTAGCCGCCAATCTTTCGTCCAATTCGATGGTGAATTTATTCAGATTGTCTGGTATATGTTCAGTGCAATACCTTGCCATGGATTTTCGATACCTGTGGACTAGAGTTGCAGGTTTGCCACAAATCTTACCGTCAGAAGTCCACCGTCGACTCTGACATTGCCCAAGATCTAGCAGTCCTGCTTCTTCTACAGGTTTTAGGGTTTGTTCTTGGCTCATCCTTTACAACCCTCATCTAAAATTCTGTGCAGGTCTTCCCTGTTGTAGATGACTGCATACTGTCCGTGAATAGCGCACCTGATCAGTCCAAAACCACCATCGTCAAGCCATCGGTCTTCAAAGACATGAAACTCTTTGCTCAAATTAACCACTGTCTGTCAGGTCGAAATAACAGTTCCCGCAGATGTACTTCCACTCTCGGAACTGGTCTTTGATCTTCCCTGGCATCTCCTTGAGAGGGAAATTGTATCCCATCCGCATCGGCACCTTGAACCCTTTCGGAACTTCTGGACGCAACGGGAAGTCTTCCTTGCATCGGCCGCAGAACACTTCGTCGCTGAGCTCGCTCATTCATATTCGCCCTCAATCACACGCCGTCTAATGGGTTCGCGGAGAGCCTTCCCTTCAGCGAGCCTGACAAGCTCATCAATCTGAATCATCGGCGTCATCATCGTCCCAGTTGTCGTCGTCCTGGTCTTCGTCCGGCTTTTCGCTCCTATCAGCGACCATTGGTATTGGCGGCATCGCCAGTCCTCCACTCAGGCACCGTTATATACCTTACTTGGTTACCCACTAAGTTGGTATGGTTGGACATTCATGAAGAACGTCAATATAGTATTCGATGACGAACAGCACGCCAGGCTCGTCAAAAAGAAGGGGAAGCTGTCGTGGATGGATTACGTCCTCGGCACCCTGGACACGCCAGACAAGCGCGAATGGAAGGCCAGGGTGCTTGCCAGGGCGAAAGAGGAGGAGGCAGACCGGGACCGACTCCTGGACATCGCATTCGAAGAGCTGGAGCGGGTGAAGTAAGCAGATGAGCAACAGCATCTACATCGGCAAACACGAAGACAGGCCCTTCCATATCGATATCTTTCACACATTCGTTTCAGGAATTACTCAATGTGTTGCCGAAGGTACTCTTGTCTGGCAGAAAGATGGCACTATCAAAAAGATAGAGAACGATTCAGATGCATGGTATAGTGGTTTTAAGGAAACGGTCAAGGTGCAGACAAGGGCAGGCAGGATCCTGCAATGTACTCCCAATCACAAATTAAGAGCAAAAGTAGGTAGGCGTGTTGAATGGGTAGAGGCAGGTAAACTAGGGATTGGTGCCAAAATACTGGTTCCGAGTATCTGGCCCATCTTCGGCAACGATGAATATCAGGTGAGTTTTAACAAACATGTCTATGCATCAGTAGCAGAACACAGAACGCAGTTAGTTCAGTATATTTCTAAATTCGATGAGTACCAAGCAAAGGTTCTTGCTTACATGATAACGGATGGCAGCTTCTGTGAAGGACAATCACCAAAGTTCACTAATATCACCAATGCCTATCTGAACGAATTTGACGAATCTGTTCTACACTGCTTCCCTGATATCAGAACAAAATGGTATCAAAAAGGCAAGGGTTACGATATACTTTGTACTGGGAAGACTGGGCATACTACATCACTTGGCGTCTTCTTGAAGGGGCAGCGATACATCAACGGACTTCCTGAGGCCTGTTTCAACATGAGTAGGAAAATACTGGCCTTGTTCTTGAACCGCATGTGGTCTGCTGATGGTTACGTTGCAGTAAAGAAAAAATACATCGAAGTTGCTTTGGGAGATCCTAGTGAAGCGAAGGTAACCACACTTCAGCAACTGCTACTCAAATTTGGCGTTAGCTCCCACATAACATCGGAAATCATGGGCAAAAACCAATTCTTCCGTGTCAAAATAGTTCATGGTAAGGATGTGTGCAGGTTCTTCGAGGCGCTAGGCCCAATATTCGGCAAAGAGGCTCAAAGTTTCCTTGCTTGGAAGAAGGCCCTTGGTTACGACAAATTCTACCAACATGGTAGGAAGCAAGATAAGCGGTGGGAGGATGTCATGGTAGATTCAGTATCATCAATAAAACCTGCTGGCTGGACCCACACATATGACAAAGAAGTAATCCCGGAGCATCAGTTTGTGGCTAACGGTATTTTGACCCATAACTCAGGGAAGACCACGGCCCTGAAGCGCATGATCTATGAAGCAAGCAAGCTGCGCTACACCATAATCGTAATCGACGTCAAGAAGAAGCCGCAGGAGAAGGCGGATTTTGAAGGTATTGGAAACTACATGCCCACGTTCGTCAGGGAAGCTGCCAGGATGGGCGTCGACCCGCTGGGCCTGAAGGGGCTCCTGGAGAGCGAATCCAAGCTCAGGCTCAATTTCCAGTTCCCCGAACTGATCAAGGTGTGCGAAGGCTCAAAGTCGCTCAGGGACGTGCTGAACAAGATCAACGTTACACTGGACAAGACAAGGATCCACCCGATACAAAGGGACAAGCTGGAAGTCCTGAAGTTCCTGCTCCAGGGCCTGGTGGAGGAGCTGTCCCACGTCGAACCATCCAGGGAGATGAACTTTGTGGCTGGAGAAATCAACGTAATGAATGTCAGCGGGTTCAGCGACGGCTTCAAGCAGATGGTTGTTAAGAGCGTCGCCGAGGAGGTTCGCGAAAAATACACGGGCGTCATAGTCGTCTTCGACGAGGCTCACATCCAGCTGCCGCAGCAGTATTCGTCGGCTTCGAAGCACGCATGCACCAAACTGATCAAGGAAGGCGCCGGCAGCAGGCAGTTCGTCTGGCTCGCCGATCAGACCGTCACGGAGGTGGACAAGGACGTTCTCAAGCAGTGCGAGGTCTGGCTCCTGGGCCGCCAGCGGGAACTCAACGAGGCAAAGAGGGCCTTGAACCAGCTTCCGTTCAAGCAGGGCATTTCAATGCAGGACATCATGCGGCTGAAGGTCGGCGACTTTTTCGTGGCGACTTCCGAGTACGTGAAGAAGGTCCACGTGGAGCCAGTAAGTAGTGGCGTACCTACAGGTTTTGTGCCTCCATACCCTGAATCGCCCTGGAAGGTTACGTCCGAGAGTGTCGCCCGTGAAAATCTTCTCCGCGAGAAAAATGCCGCAATACAGCAACACCTCAACACCGAAGACGAAGAAGTTCCTCTCGAGTTGGTGAAGAGGCTTTCCGCCATCGAGCAGAGAATAGGAGAGTTCTACGATGAGCGATGATGATGGTATACCGTTCTTCGTGATGGTATACCGTTCTTCGCAAGGCTGCGGCTCGCGTGGCTCGTCCTGAGGGGGAAGGAGTCGTATATGATGGTGAAGTGGGGGAAGCCTGTCGCCACCCGTACTCCAGTGCAGCCGAGATACTGCAACTATCCCAGCAGCATGAGCGACTACGATCGCGCCAGGGCAAAATGCAAGAACCCCGTTACGGAGTGCGTGGGTTACAGGAGGGCCAGCGTCATGGTATCAAAAGATCCAGAAGACATCGAGCTCTGCCAAGTGCATCAGCGGCTGAAGTTTGGCAGGGCGTTCAGGGAGGTCGAGCGGTAAATGCTCCTGCAGGTCGAATGCACTCTATGCGGCAAGTACTTGGGTGCCTACCAGGGGGAGAATTTCGACATCAACATAGACAACGTAGATACTTCTTCCGTCATCGAGCCGAACATAAAGATAGCCTGCACGGATCATAGATTGCATTCTAGCGAGCCCGAAAAGACCGTGAGGGCGTCGAGGTTGCTGACAATATGAACGCTGAAGCATTCGAGAAGAGACTGCTGGAGATGGAGCAGAGGCTCGACCGCGAAGTGAAGGAACTGAAGGAGAGCGTCCTGGCGGAGAGGCGGCAGAGTGACGAGTGGAGGGAGCAACTGAACATTGCCCAAAGGGCGAAAGAGGACTTGCAGAACCAGGCCATAGCATTAGCAAAGGCTGTTGAAAATGCCCAAGATGCCCTGCAGGGATATGAAGACTTCAGAAAGGCGCTAACGGCGGTGATCGTCAAGATAGGAGGACCGGTTGATGCCGAGACCGTAAGGATGTGGATGAAGCAGGAAGTCAAAGATTACCTTGGCCCTGGAGAGGGAGCTGAAGTCGACCTTGAGCATGTTAAGAAGGTCATCAAGGTCAAGAAGGTTATGAAGCACCTCCCTACGATAGACACGACTACGCCCAAAGGGAAAGTGCTAGGGCTCATGGCCGAGGGCTTCTTCGACGCCCCGAAGTTCATGAGCCAGATACAGAAGGCCATACCGAACCTTCTGGGGATCCGCATCGACGAAGCCACGAAACTGCTGATAGAGGAGGGTTTCATGCTGAGGGGCAAGGCTCCAGACAGGCGCAACACGTTCCAGAAGGATCCCGACGTTCTTATCGAGATGGTGGTGTAAGAGCATTGAAGAGTGAAGGGTCTAAAGTGACGATTCCTCGTATGGGAAGGGAGATCGAGATCGATGCGGAGATGATCGACCTCGTTGCGAGCGAGCCTTACCACTGGTACATGGCGAACGTCGTTTTGAAGGGCTTTACCGCTAAAGAGATGGCCGACCAGGTCAGGGCCCAGAAAGACAGGAACCCCGGCCTTGAGTTCCACTACTACGACCAGGTGTAGGTAGGCGGGTAGTTAGTCGTTGAAGAAGGAATTCGTGGTTATGGGAGCGTTCTACAAATGGGGAGGGTCGATAGGCATCACCCTGAGAGAAGTAAGGAAGATCCCTGAGATGGAGCAGAGGAATGCACAAGAAGAAATGGAACACGATATCGATTCTCACTTGGCAAAGACCGGCATGAGCAAGGAAGACGTAAAGGAGTACGGGAAGATCGCCAAGGCCGCACTGATCCCTATCTTCATGAGCCAGCGCACCAGCATGCCGCCCGAGCCAGAACCGACTACCCTGAACGTGACCGAAGAAGACTACGCCGCCCTTGGCAGGCCTACCTACGGCGACAGGATCTCCCTGGAGATAACCAGACCGGATATCCAGTCAGGTACAGCCGAGGGCGGCGACAGGCGGCATGAACTAAAGGGGGATCAAGCATGAGCGCAAGGTCAAACCTCTGCGAGTTTCCTTTGTGCGGGAAGGCCATGGAGAAGCCTTGCGACCTCTGCAGGAAGAGGCTATGCCCCGAACACCTTGCGGGCCACAACTGCGAAGCGGAACAAGAGATGGAGCGGAAGGAGGCCGGGTCGGCGTCGAAAGCCCTGATACTGGACGCGTCAAACGTGGTCCTCATCCGGATCGGGCCCATGATCGAGAGGCCAGAGGGTCCGCACGGCGCAGTGATGCTGCTTATCCGGACCGACGTGCGGGAGATCGCAGGGATAATCGACGCGGCCCTGAACGCGGCTGGCATCAGGCACATCGCCAACATCCCTGCCGATGAAGTGGGTTAGGTTAGACTTGTGGCCTTAAAATCAAAATTAAAATGGGAAAACGCCGACAAGGGCTTATGCGTAGTCTGCGACAAACCGCTTCCCGATAGAGGCTCTTACCGATGCCTCATATGCGGCAATTTATGCGAAGTAAACCACAAGACAATAGATAGAACATACCCATCATCCAACCTCGTCATTTTGGACATCAAGAGTAAATGCTGTGGTGCGGACGTGGAGATTTTGAAAAAGACGGCTTGCTCAAACACATGCCATAACACTCTCGTATCGGAGCTGGAGAAGCTTTTTGGTAAATACAAGTAGGCAGTTGATTCTAAAGGCATAGCCTACAAAGTCCCCACGAAATACATTATTGAATTTGGATTGCATGAAACAGAGCTATCGAAGTTTCCGAAGTGGGAAGCTGTTAGTATT
>Ga0209515_10010673_pt1 | contig 10176 bp, 11 predicted proteins | sample Subgroupgradi54m_FD_187454 | JGI IMG/M metagenome (GOLD analysis project Ga0209515, IMG submission 187454) | Subsurface groundwater microbial communities from S. Glens Falls, New York, USA - GMW60B uncontaminated upgradient, 5.4 m (SPAdes)... ...
TATAATTCTTTTAATACAACAATTACAAGTATTAACTTAACAAGTAATGCTCTTTATGGATTACTCTTGAATCAAAGTTCAAACAACAATCTTCTTTTTACTAAAGTAGAAAATAGTAGTTATGGATTTTATCTTTCTACGAGTAATAATAATCTTTTAACAAATCTTACGAGTTATAACACAAGTATTGGATTTAGTTTTTACTCAAGTCAAGGAAATAACTTAAGTGGGAATAATGTTACTCTTTCTAGCGATACTGCTTATTTATTTAATAATTCTAATGGAACTTTGACAGGAGATAATTATGCAACTAATTTACTCAATAATGCAACTGTGATGAATATTAGTGAGGGAAGCGTTGTCAGTGCTTTAACTAACACTGTTCTTTCTACAGATTACCTTAACTTTAGTTTTTTAAATGCGACGAGCGTTTCTTTACGAACGACAAATAATACTAGTGCAGAAGGAGTTGGAATTACTACTTGTACGAGTTCAAGCAAGACGTGTTTACTTAGTTCAAATTTATTAATGATTACTAATTTTAGTTCAACTTCAAGTCTTTATAATTTAACATTGTATTATAATGCAAGTTTACTTTCGGGTTATAGTGCGAGTGAACTTACTGTTGCGAGTTATCATAATGGATGGGCAAGTTTAGGAACTGTAGAAATAAATACTGCTTTAGCTTATGTTCGATTACTTGGAAATTTAAATAGTTTCAGTCCTTTTGGTGCTGTTGTTTTTAGAGACATTCCTGTTAGTTCAAGTTCTAGTAGTTCTAGTAGTTCAAGTGGTGGATCAGGACCTGGACCTTCCTTAGATACAACAACTGAAACTTCTTCCTCTACAACTAGTACAAAGACTGTTCTTGGAGGAAGTGCTGGAGAGACAAGAACGTTAACTGCTCTTTTAGGAACGGATCGTCTTGAACTTGGATTTACTTTTTATAAAGATTATCATCGTCCTCTTAGCTTTGGTTTTACAAGAATTACTGATCCTTCTTCTGTTTCTGGTACAGGAAAAGAAATTGTTTTGGAAACTTTAGAAGAAATAAAAGATAAGAAGGGAAAATTTAAACTTTACAAAGTAGATGTGGATAAGAAACTTAAAGAAGAAGTTTTATGTAAGGAGGGTCAAGAAGGAATGAAGTTACGTTTTGAAATTCCTTTACTTGACTTAGGACTAACTGAAGCTGAAGTTAGTTCTATTGACGCTTCAATTATAAGAGTTGATGATGCTGGAACGAGGAGTTCTTTAGACACAAAAACTACATTTTTACATGGAAAATTAATTATTACTGCTTCTTTACCTTGTCTTAGTTATTTCATTGTGAGTGTTACTCCTCAACAACGTATTACTTCTTTCTTAGCTTCTTTTCCTAAAATTGCGTTTGGTTCTTTAAAAGAAAGTGTAAGAGAAAATTATTTATTATTTTTATTATTATTTTCAATTATCTTCCTTACATTACTTGGGGGATATTTCATTCAGAAACTTAAGTTCAAATATAATTGGTAAATTTTAGAATTTTTTTATTGGTTTTTTCACCTTAAGCGAAAGAGTTATAAGTATCTCTTTGAAGTAATTAATTAATGGTTCATACTGATAAAATTGTTCGAGATTTAGAATTTGTTTATGAAGGTGTTTTTGATTTTAAAGAAGTCCTTTCTTTACTGAAAAGTTATTTTAAAAGAAATGATTATGATCTTGATGAAAAGTTATATGATACTAAAATTAAAACAGGTTTAAAAAATATTAAACTTAGATGGGAATGTGATCGAAGATTAGATGATTATAATAAAGCTCTTGCTAAACTTGTTATCGATGTAACTGATGCTAAAGAAGCGTATGTTGATGGTGTGAAAGTTGTAGAAGGTAAATTAAAAATAACCTTTAATGGTGAAATGGAGAGAGATTATGATCTAAAATGGAAACCTAAACCTGTTTTAAAATTTACTCGAGCACTTTATGAAAAATATATCTCTGAAGAAAAACAAACAAATGTTGATGCTCAATTGAAAAATCTTATTGATAAACTTATTAAAGAATTAAAACAATATTTTAAGGCTTAGTTCTTTTCTTTTTTCGTTTTCTTTAAAATTCAATTTATAAGGTTTTCAAGATTCAACTTTATCTTTTTTTGCGATACATTTATATATCTTTAATTGTTTATAGAATTATGACAAAGAGAATTGGCGGAAGTAGAAGGAAGACGAGACATAAAATGGCGAAGAATGTTCGAGCTAAAGGAAAAATTAGTTTGACTTCTTATTTTCAACAATTTAAACTTGGAGAACAAGTTTGTTTAGTTGCAGATTCTGCTGTACATAAAGGTTTATTTCATGGAAGATTTTATGGTAAACCTGGTATTGTTAAAGCTAAACGTGGAAGATGTTATGAAGTTGAAATAAAAGATATTAAAATGCTTAAGACTTTAGTTGTCCATCCCGTACATATGAGGAGAATGAAATAAAAAATGGTAGAATTAGATATTATTGAACAAAAACCTATATCTCTGGCTGAACTTAAGGGAAGATTAGATGCTACTAAACTTAGTGGTAAGGAACTTAATTTTAGAGCTAATAAAGTTTATTCTTATTTAGAAGAATTTACCTCCTTAGATTTACCTCATTATGAAGAGTTTTATAAAAAGTTAAGTGGCTTAGGAATTCAAAAATTAAGAGATAGGCAAATTGTTAAAATTATAGACCTTATGCCTGAAGATGCAGATAGTCTTAAAACTATTTTTATAGGTGAATCATCAACCTTAAAACAAGATGAAATTAAACAAATACTCGATGCTTTACACGGTTAAAATGTTATTAAAAGGAACTCAACATGGTAAGGGAAGAATATGCAATCATTTTAGATTTTTTACCCCATGGGTATCCTATGGATCGAAGACCGATGCATTTGAAAACCTCTATAGCTCATGCTATTGGAAAAGAAACGTTAGTTCTTTTAGAATTAGTTCCTAAAAAAGATTGTTTTCTTCAGCCCCATGAAGAAGTATATATTGGTGAAGGAAGAAGAGATAAGATTCATCATATTGTTAGTAAAATTTCTCCTGAAAGACTTACTGAAACTGGTAAATCTGAACTCCATTATATTATTGAAGAAATTGTTGTCAAGAATCAAAAAAGATTTGTTGATTTTTATAATAAAGCTGGACCAATAAATACAAGGATTCATCAATTAGAATTATTACCTGGAATAGGAAAAAAACATATGCTTGCTCTTCTTGAATCTCGAGATCAAAAATCTTTTGATAGTTTTAATGATATTAAAGAACGAGTTAAATTATTACCTGATCCAGAAAAAGCAATTGTGAAAAGAATCTTATTGGAACTTGAAGGAAGCGAAAAGCATTATTTATTTGTTAAGAACTTCTAGTAAATCTATTATACTTAAAACTCCATTTTCTCTTATATTTAATTTTATAGATTGTTTGTTCTTTTTCTTTTAATGGGATTTTTAAAACGATTTAATATTCGTAATCATCAACCTCCTGCTAAATGTTACCTTCACGATAGTTATCTTGTTGGAAATAGAAATGGGACTTCGGTTATGGATATTATTGAAGATGGATTAACTCATTTTCTCCATGTTCTTGATCTTCCAAGTAAAACTCATTATTCTGGAAGTACTTATCTTCTTGGAATTGTATGGAAGGATACTCGAGAAAATAATTTTCCTGTTGTTGATCTGTTTGGATATAAATATTTTTATTCTTGGTTAAATAATCCTGAAGTTCATTCTTGGGTTGTGCGTGATAATCTTTACACAAGACCAAATAATATCTCTTGTGAGAATGGTTTGATTGCTCTGGGATTAGAAGAAGCTTATCGAAGAACAACCTTGAATTTAGATTCATATCTTAAAGGACATCCTGATACTTCTTTAAGAAATTTTTTTGGAAAACATGAACTTTTAAATGGAAGAGTTTTGACTGAAATTGTTCAACTTTAGTTAGTTTTAAATAGAAAATTACTTCTAAATTCTTATGTATAAAAGAGGACAGGTGACTATTTGGATTATCATAAGTATTGTTCTTTTAATTTTATTTTTTGTTGGATTCTTTTTTAAATCTACTTTTTTAGAATTTTTGAGAGAGAAACATGTTTTAAGTTCTGCTGTTCTTCCTAAAGAACTTGAACCTATTCATTCTTTTATTTTAAACTGTGTACGACAAGTTGGAGAAGAAAGTTTAAGTTTTGTTAGTTTTTATGGTGGATATTATGATCTTACAACTGTTAAAAAAAATAAAAGAGGAATACCTTATTATTTTAATCAAGGTATCTTAAATATTCCAAGTAAGAACTTTCTTGAAAAAAGTTTAAGTTCTTATTTGAATGATCATTTGAAAATATGTACTTCCGGATTTAAAGACTTTAATAAAAGTTTTACTTTTGAGGAGAAAAAAGTTACGAGTAAAGTTTCTCTTGTTTCTGGAAAAGTTCGTTTTGATGTTAGCTATCCTGTGAAATTACATAAGGAAAATTCGATATATGAATTAACTTCTTTTGCTTTAGATATTCCTCATAATTTAAATAATATTTATTCTGCTGTTGCTTTAGCTATGAATGAACAACGTACTTATCCTGATATGTGTCTAAGTTGTTTGTATACTTCTACAAATTTATATAATCTAAGTGTTCAAATTTATAATCCTACTTTAAATGAAGTTGAATATAGTTTTATTGATCATTCTCAACAGGTTATGGGGGAACCTTCTCGATTTGTTTTTGCCTTGAAATTTAATACAACACTCTGATGAAAAAAATACTTAGTTTTGTTTTGATCTTTTTTTTAATTAGTTCGATGGTTCTTGCTATAGAACCGTTTAATCAATCTCGTTCTCCAATTTCTGTTCCTAGTGGGGCTCTGCAGTGTGCAGATGGAATTGATAATGATGGAGATGGCCTTCTTGACTTTGATGGACATGGAGATGTTACTAAAAAAGACTTAGGTTGTTTTGGACCTGCAGATAATGATGAAAAAGATGAAGTTAAAATTAATCCTGCACTCAATACTACTGAAAATAAAAGTACAGAAAGTAAAAGTGAAAGCGATCCTCCATGGGGAATGATTCTAGGTTTAGCTGGACCTGGATTATTTTTACTAGCAGGATTAGCTAAAGATGATAAGGGTGCTGCTGATTTAGCGAAGGATAAATTGAAAGGTGTTGGTTCAAACCAATTAGCTGCTGCTTTTACGCCTAGTGCTCCTCAGATTCTTCAAGGTGTTACTTTGGTTCAATCTGCAAGTGTTGATGCAACTTCTTTAGCAATCCAGACTGCTCAAAGTGAAGTTCAGAAAAAAATATTTGAAACTCTAGCAAGCAGTGATCCTAAAGTTAAAGTCATGCTTGAACTTTATGAAAAAGTTAATGGTGCTTATGATGAAGGGAAAGTTTTATTTTTTGAAGGTAATGAGAAAGAAGATTTACCTTCTGGAAATATTAAGATTGATTATGAGCATGGAGTTACGAGTTTTGATAATGTTGGATTTGTTAAAGGAGAAGATGGAAGTTCTGCTGATATTTCAGATCTTGTTTTAAATAGAGAACAACTTGAGAAAAAAGATGGAACTTCTCTTTCTGCTCATGGTTTTTCAGGAAGTAAAAAAGAAGGAATTACTACATTAAAAGCAACACAAGATCAAAGTTTAGAACTTAATGCTCATGGAATAACTCGTACTTACAAAGATATGAAAGAAGGAAGTGAAATTACATTAAATGAACAAGGAGAGATTGTAAAAGCACGTATTGATGTTGGCGGTGAAGGTAGGATGTATGTTTTTGGTGATAAGTCTTATGTTCTTCCTAAAAATGCACATTTAGAATATGATCAAAAAACAGGAGATGTTCTCATTACTCAACTAGGTGAAGAACGTGCTACACTTTATCTTTTAGATGAGAAAGGTAAACCAATTTTAACTGATCCTAAAAAAAAGTTTAATCTTGAAGGTGAAGGAAGATTTGAAATAAAAAACGATAATACTATTTTTGGATTTGATAAAGGAGCTAAACTTACTTATTTAGGTGAAGAGATAGAATTTTCTCCTGTTGAAGATCAAGAATTATATCCTAATAAAAAGAAACAAGGACTTTTTGTTGCACAAATTGTAGAAGATAAAGGGGTTCTTGTTGAACGGGGAATTGCAACAAAAGATCATTTTAAATTTACTGCATCAGATGAGAAAAGTAGAGTTTTCCTTGTTCAATCTAAACTTGATGAAAAAGAATTAACTGCGTATCTTAAAAAAAATCCTGAAACGAGTTATGCTTTTATTAAAAAAGATGCTACTGGAAAAGTTACTGGTTTAGATGTACGGGCTGGTTCTGATAATATCGAAAGTAATACTAAGGGGCCTAGTTCCGTTCTTAGAGTTAATTTTGAAATTGAAAAAGATGAACATTTATTTAAATTTAAAAGTCCTAAATCTCTTGTTGTTGGGGAAGGTGCGAAACTTTCTGTAACTCCTCCTTTGCGAGAACTTGCAAAGGGAGAGAGTTATGTTCCTCATTTAGAGATAGGTGTTAAAAAAGTTACAGCTCCTTCTGATTCACCTGCTGGGAACGTTTATTTTCGAGAACTTGTTCAACATAGAAATGAAGAACCTCATTATCATCCTACTATGAGCTTTGGTTCAAAAATAGATCCTAAATCTGCTGTAAAACATGGTGCTGTTTTATCAAAATCTAGTTCTTTTATTGGTACTTGTCCTTGTCGAAATGAAGTTGTAAACTATGATCCTCTCTTTATAAAAGTAAAAAATTTAGATACTACAACTTCCGAAACTCTTGTTGTTACTCGTGATGGAACGATTCATCTTGAAGAGATAAAAGATCCTGTGACTTTCGTAAGTAAGTATGATCAAGTTAAAAAAGAAGAATTATTAGAAGATGTTGGAACTATTGTTGGAAAAAGAGTTTCTGGTGCCTCAGAGATAACTCAGGTTTCAAAAAAATTAACTTCTTCTTCAGCTTCTAAATTTGTAACTCCACCAACTTTAGAAGGTAGAGGACAAGTTGCATCTGAAAATACTTTAATTGATATTGATTTGCCTCTTTCTGATACTGATCCTAATCCTAAGCTTAGTTATAAAGCGAGAGATCCTGCAACTGGAAAACCTTTTGAAGAACCTGAAGAAATAGTATCTGAAAAAGCTGAACCTCCAGTGGTTGAACCTAAAAAGAAACAACCTGTTAAAAAAACAAAAGAAAAGAAACCTCTAGAAAAGCCTTCTTCTGAACCCATTGTTGAAACTACTCAAACACCTGCTCAATTGCCTGTTTCTGTTGTTTCAGATACACGTGGAAAAATTAATCCTACTGTTCAGACATCCTTAGGACTTCGAAGTACTGTTCCTGCTGAAGTTCGAGCATTTATAGCACCAGACATTAATACTCCTCTTAAGGTTTTTGTTCAATTAGATGATCAGGGAAGATTTAGTCAAGTATTAGGATATAAATCTGAAACTAATTCTTTTGTTTCTCCAGATAAATTAGGAATAGATGCAGACTTTTTAAAGGAAGCAATAGCTGCTCATGTTTATGACAACCAAGGTGTAGAAAATAGTGTTCTTCAAATAGATATTCATCCTGAATCTTAGTTCTCTTCTTTTTTATAATCAGTTTTAGAATGAGACGTAATTTTTTACTAACGGAATATTTATAAAGAACATTTGAATCACTTTTAAAATATGGTTGAAGAGAAACAGCAATTAAGACCTTTTTTTAGGGTTATGAATACAGATCTTATTGGAGAGAAGCCTATTGTTCAAGCTCTTTTGAAAGTAAGAGGTTTAGGTTTCTCTATGTCAAATACTATTTGTACGCTCTTGCATTTACCAAAAACAAAACAAGCAGGATTATTAACTGATGCTGAAGCTAGAAAAATAGAGGCTTTATTTGTAGATTTAAAAGATATTCCTGTTTGGATGTATAATAGAAGACTTGATGAACAAGACGGATCAAATAAACATTTAACTGGTTCTGATTTAAAATTTGCAGTTGAAAATGATATTAAACGATTAAGAAAGAATAAAACCTATAGAGGAGTTAGACATTCTTTAGGACAGCCTGTAAGAGGACAAAGAACAAGAAGTCACTTTAGACATGGAAGGGCTGTTGGAGTTCAAAAGAGTAAACTTCCTGGTTCAGCACCAGCTGCTAGTAAACCTGCTAAATCTGGAAAAGATTCAGGGGGTAAGAAGTAACTATGGGTGATCCAAGAAAAACAAGAAAACAGTATAAAGGTCCGAGACATCCTTGGGAAGCTTGGAGAATTGCAGAAGAAAAAGGAATTAAAAATGAATATGCTCTTAAAAATAAAACTGAAATTTGGAAAGCTAAATCTGAATTAAGAAGATTAAATTCTCAAGCTAAAAGTTTAATTCGAGAAACAAGTAAAGGAATTGCCCAAGCATCTTTAGAAGAAAAACAACTTTTAGGAAGATTATTTAAATTAGGATTATTAGATGAAAAGGCTACTTTATCTGATGTCCTTGCTTTAGAACTAAAAGACTTTTTAGGAAGAAGATTACAAACTGCAGTCTATAAATCAGGAATGACTATGACTGCAAAACAAGCTCGACAGTTTATTATTCATGGTCATATTTTTGTTAATGGAAGAAAAATTACTGTTCCTTCTTACATCCTTAATCGAGGAGAAGAGTTTATGATTACTTATAATCTTCATTCAAGTTTATTTTCAGATGAACATCCTGAGAGAGTTAAAAAAGCTCAAACTAAGAAAGTTAGTGATGCTTTGAAACAAACAGCTGATGATAAAAAAGCAGAAGTTGAAAAGGGTGAATTAACAGAAGAAGAACTTGAAAAAATAGAAAAGGAAATTGGTCCTGTGGATGTAGAGGTTTAAATTTATGAATGAACAAAAATCAAGATGGGGAATTGCACATATTTATTCAAGTTATAATAATACCATTATTCATATTACAGATATTACTGGTTCTGAAACTTTAGGAAGAGCTTCTGGTGGTATGGTTGTTAAATCTCATAGACTTGAAAGTTCTCCTACTGCTGCTATGAATGCTGCAAAGATTGCTGCTGAACAAGCTAAAGAAAAAGGTATTAATGCTTTACATATTAAAGTACGAGCTCCTGGTGGACATAATGGGCCTGCTAGTACTGGACCTGGTGCTAATGCTGCTGTTCGAGCTTTAAGTAGAATGGGTTTTAGAATTGGCGTTATAGAAGATGTGACTTCTTTTCCAACTGATACTTGTCGAAAAAGCGGTGGTAAAAGAGGAAGAAGAGTTTAGTTATTTTTTTCTTTAATTACTAATTTTATTTATTAACTACAATGGGAATTGAACAAAGAATTTATAATTTTGAGAATATTGTCCCTCTTCCAAGAGAACCTCGTTTTACATAAAAATATTTGCCTACTTTTTTAAAATTAGCACAATATGGAGGATATTTTAAACCTGTTTCTGAAGTTGAACCTATAAATTATCCTTTTGAAATTTCTATTACTATGCCTAAAATTCCTTTCAATGCTGGGAGAGATGAACAGACACATCGTCCTTTTGTTTATCTTTTTGACAGAACTGAAGAATTACTAAATAAAATTAAATTTACAAATGGTCAAAAAAGAAAATTAATTTTAAAGATGGATGAACTTTCATTTGAAGATTTTTATGATGATGTTCCTTCCAGGTCTGATGATAATATGTTTGGAGATGCACTGTTTGCATTGATAGCAATTAAAGATTATGCAGAACAGAGATTTAAAGAAAAACAACTTAGAGTTTTAAGTACAGGTTTTAGTACTAATCATGAGGGTATAACCTTAGAATTACAACGAATTGAATAATTCTTTTTTAAGTTTAGATTTTAATAACATTTTTAAATTAAGATCTTCTTAGTATAGTCAACCAACAAAATAATTAGTTTAAATTTTAGATTTGTTGTTGACTAACAGCAAACCCCAACAATTTATTCCTAAAGACTTTTGTGGTTTGCTATATTCATTATGGTTTCTCGTAAAAAAAAGATGGTTGGTACGGGATTATTTGCCTTACTTCTTCTAGCTTTAAATCTTTTTGATGAGGTTGATAGAAAGTTAGATACAGAAATAATAAAACAAAAAAGGGTTTTACCAAATCTAAGTGTAAAGTCTAGCACTTTTACCAAAACTACTACAACTTGGC
>Ga0209515_10010675_pt1 | contig 10175 bp, 9 predicted proteins | sample Subgroupgradi54m_FD_187454 | JGI IMG/M metagenome (GOLD analysis project Ga0209515, IMG submission 187454) | Subsurface groundwater microbial communities from S. Glens Falls, New York, USA - GMW60B uncontaminated upgradient, 5.4 m (SPAdes)... ...
CTAAGAGGACAAGACCCAATAGGAAAGTTAATCTACTCTTAAGTTTATAAAAGGAGATAGCCGCTACATAAAGTCCTAAAATTCCAAATATTCTAAGATCCGAATTTCCTTTAATCAAAAGGGTGTCTGCAATAATTCCCAGAAAAATAACGGACAAAACAACCGGTTTGTTATTCTTAAACCACAAAACACCTTTTTTACCATATCTGCTATCTAATATTTTTTTAATCATTGTGCTTACGCATTATATCATGAATACCCCAAAGCGCACATCCAAGAAAAATAGCTAAAGATAAAGCTAAGCCTGCATAAAACACTCTCTGATCAGTCATCTCTACAATCAGCTCGTAATTTTCTTTTCTTCCCGTATCCTGCGGAGCAATACTCCATGCATTTGCATAACCATTTACCAAGAAATGAGAACTTTCCGGCAGGCTTTTTGCTCCAAGCGTTTCAAATGTTTGTTTATCAAAAAATATATTTTTATGTTCCCCTTCTTTGATATTTCCATTGAAATAACTTGCTGTAGTTAATCCTCCTGAAGATTCTTTATTTGATAAAAATACTTTCCAACTGCTATTAAATGCCTCGGAAAAAACTAATAGATACGGACCTTTTACATTTGATACTTTTACTTTATATTTTGTTGGATTTATTTTCTCAAATTGAATTTTTGGTAAATTATTCTTTTCATAAATAATTTTTTGGTTACATTCCTGTTTTGGAAAAACCCTCCTGCATGTCTCTTTCTCAATATATACAGTCCGCGCATCAAAGTCTTTCTCGTCAATAAAAAAAGACATTGTCTTGCCATACCAATCATTAACAGTATTATCGTATGGAACCAAATCTTGAGCGATATAGAAATGGGGAAGATAACTTGATCCATCAACAGAGAAAAGTTTATATGAACCGCTCTCATAAACTTTCTCGCCTTTTAAACTCTTCACAAGCTCGCCATAAGTTTTTTGATCACCAGGTAAGTACTGACGGACATGGCTATATGGATAGCCTGGAAATGTTGTGTTGTAAATTTTTGGGTCGGAATTATGAAAAATGTATTTAATGTTAAGAAATCCCAACATCCTCTTAATTGATTCATAATCCTGTTCCTTTGCTAACTTTAAAAAAACATCGCTAAATGGCGCGATATCTGCATATCCGGCAAAGTCTTTTTTTCCGGTAAGATATCCTATGGTTGATACTCCCACATAGGCTCCATTGTTTGTACCATGAATCACTTGATAATTGGGATCTGTAAATGGCAAGGTTAATATTTTACTGTCGTCTGGTAACGAACGAATGAATGCGAGTGTTTCTTCGTACTTCGGATCCATGACCATCGCGATTTTAACATTGTTTGACTGAAAATGAATCTTGTTTACAAGTTCTCCATTTATAAATGGCCACGCCGAAACTGTTATGGTTATCCCAATTAGAAATGTGATTGCAATAATTAAGCTTCGTCTCTTTAATTTCCCGAAAATATTAAAAATTGCTAAACCAAAAAGGAGTGAATAAAAAAATGAATAAACAAAAAGCCATTGGCCGATAAAGTTTCTAAACATACCAAAACCGGGAATATAAAAAAGCCTTTTATACAACTCAATCCCTAAGTCCGTAATTTTAGCGCTTAGTAAAAAAAGAGTTATTAAGAAAAATATACCGGTTAAAAGTATTGTTTTATTTTTGCCTCTATTTAATAAAAATCCAAGAATTACAACCAAAGGCGCCATTATCGACGCAAAGCCAAGTTCCTTAATTGGCGAGAGAGAAAGAATATTTAAGCTAACTTTGGCAAGCGGCAAAACTCCAAAGAAATAATCCAGCTGGGGAGCTTGTCTGCTGAATATCCTTGTGTTCGTATTGCTGCCCGGGTCAAACAAACTTATAACCGAGGGAATAAGGTGAAAAGAATGAAGCCCGACAAATATTAAAAGACCGATGAAAATTGCCTTCCATGGAAGTTTTTTGCGCCGAATAAGAGTTGTGTAGAAAAGAAGACACAATAAACTCAAAGGATAAAACGCAAAAAAAGGCGGCGCAGAAGCCCAAGAAAAATTCGCGGCGAAGACAAAACTTGTTATAAGCGCTATTAAAAGATAGCGGATATTGTATGTAGGAAAATATTTTAATATAAAATAGAACATTAGGGGATTTAAAAACACCTGATCGTGACTAAGTAATGCCTTATCCCAGTTTCCTATCATTCTGGGAGAAAGGATATAAAATAAACCTGCAAGCACCGAAGAAATCTCGCGAAGCATCGAAAAATATTTATTATTTGACTTTTTATCAATTAGTTCTTTAACAATTCCGTAAACTGCCAAAAAAGCAATAACTAATTTGATGGAATTGAATATTGAAATTAAAAGATAGGAAGATTGCAATACTGACTGCATGATTAGGAAAAGTGTTACAATGGGCAGACTATAAAAATGAGGCTCTACTAAACCCGTTCCAAAAGGCATAATACCATAGAGGCTGGAATTTTTAAGGTAGTTAATAGGATCATAAAAATACAGCCTGCTACTATCCCCACCCAAATCCATCTCGCCCGGCTTTATCCAGAAAAATGGAATGATAAAAAGAATAAAAGAGATTATAAATAAGTAAGTTTTTGGACTGCGCAGAAACTTCATTGATGTTGGTATTATATCATCTTGGTATTGCTAAAAAGAAGGGAAGGGAATATAATTTCCGTATGATCAAAAATGGAAACAATAAGCTTCGCGTTCCTTACGCGCTGGCCGTTCATGGAGACGAAGAAAAGAAAAGAGTTATAAAAGTTTTAGACGAACACAGAACAAATTTAGGGAAAGAGACAATAGAATTTGAAAAAAATGTTGCGAGAGCATTTGGCAAAAAATTCGGCGTAATGGTAAATTCAGGCTCTTCTGCAAATTTTCTGGCTTTTGAACTTCTTAACTTACCCAAAGGTTCCGAAGTAATAACTCCCCTTCTTACCTTCTCTACAACTGTTGCGCCCATTGTTCAGCATGAACTTATCCCAGTCTTTGCGGATGTTGAGCAGGGTTCGTACGTTATTAACGTAGCCCATGTAGAGAAGCTCATTACAGATAAAACAAGAGCTCTTATGATTCCGCTTCTTTTGGGAAATGTTCCGGACATGGAAAAATTAAAAAAAATTGCTCAAAAATATAATCTCCTGCTGATTGAAGACTCATGCGATACCTTAGGAGCTGAATTTAACGGAAAACCAACAGGTACATATTCCGACATCTCAACTACAAGTTTCTTTGGCTCGCACATTATAACTGCGGGTGGAAACGGCGGAATGATATTAGTAAATCGATCCGATTGGAAAGATAGAGCAAAAGTACTAAGAGGATGGGGAAGATCGTCTGCTCTTTTTGCCGAATCGGAAAATATTGAGGAACGCTTTAAAACTAAATTGGGAACTATTCCCTATGATGCAAAGTATTTTTTTGTGGAAGCAGGATATAACTTCCTTCCAAATGAAATGGGATCAGCATTTGGAAATGCGCAGCTTGAAAAGCTTCCTAAGTTTAGAAGAATAAGAGAAAGAAATTTTTCTTATTTGAGGCGCTTCTTTAAAAAATATGAAGATATATTTATACTTTCAAAACAAGAAGAAAATGTATCAACACAATGGCTTGCTTTCCCCTTAACCATAAGAACTAACGCTCCCTTCTCAAGGCTTGAATTGGTAAAATATCTTGAAGCGGAAAATATCCAAACCCGCCCAATTTTTACAGGAAATATATTAAAACACCCGGGTTTTAAGCATATTCCGCACAGGATAATCAGTGGCGGATGTCCAATCACAGATGAAATTACGGAAAGGGGCTTTGTTATTGGCTGCCACCAAGGCCTAGAAAAAAAACATCTCGAAAGAATAAAACAAGTATTTGTTTTTTTCTTTAAGAAATATTTATAAAATTTAGAATTGTTTCTATTATTTGTTCGGCAGAAAGTCCATTTGCTCTCCTCATATATTCCTGACTCCCAATCACTTTAGAGAAACGATCGGGTACGCCAATTCTTTTAAAAATCACATTTGCTCTATTTTCTACAAGAACCTCTGCAACGGCGCTACCCAAACCCCCAATAATACTGTGTTCTTCCAACGTAAAAATTGCAGGAGTTTTTCTAGCAGATTCAAGTATTATTTGAGTATCAAGAGGTTTAATCGTATGCATACTAATTAATCTTATTGATAAACCTTTTTCTTTTAATGAAGATACTACTTCCCAAGCTCTTTGGAGAAGTGTTGATGTTCCTATAATGGTAATGTCTTTTCCATCTTCAATTAAAATTCCCTTTCCAATTTTAAAACTTGGCATAGCTTTATGAATATTTGGTTCGCCTGCTCTACCAAGTCTTAAATAAACAGGACCAATGTGATTTAACATAGCTTTTGTTGCAAGAGCTACTTCAATTGGATCACCAGGACAAAGAATAATCAAATTTGCTAATGTCCGCAATATCCCAATATCCTCCAAGCCATGATGCGTATGAGCATATGGTCCGTAGGAAAATCCAGCTCCCACTCCCACAATTTTCACATTTAGATTCTGATAACAAATATCGTTTCTTATCTGTTCAAAATTCCTCATAGTAACAAAAGGGACAATTGAATAAATAAAGGGTATTTTGCCTTCCATTGCCATTCCAGCTGCAACCCCTGTCATATTCTGCTCTGCAACTCCCATATTGAGATATTGTTTAGGCAATTCCTTTATGTATTGTTCAAACACTGAAAAACCTAGATCACCGGTTAAAAGCATAATACGCTTATCCTTTTTAGCCATCTCAAACAGTGTATTTACAAATGTAATTCTCATTATATTTTTAATTTCTTAATTACTCCATTGGCTTCTTCTTTACTTGGTGGCTTATACTGTGAGGAGACTTGATTTATATGAATTGGAACACCACCCAACCCCTTGATGGTATGAGCAATAATTACGGAAGGTTTGTTAATCTTTAATGGTAGTTTAGATAATATACCAATGATCTCGTTAAAACTATGCCCATCAATTTCTTTTACTTCCCAGCCAAAACTCCCAAACTTAGCCGAAAAGGGTTCTAAATCTAATATGTCCTTTGTATATCCAAATCCTTGCAGCTTATTGTAATCTACAATTGCTATGAGATTATCTAATTTATGATGTCCGGCAAAAAGGATTGCTTCCCAGGTTGAACCCTCATCACACTCCCCATCGGAAAGGACTGCAAAGACTCGAAATTTTTTGTTATCTTGTTTTCCAACGTATGCCATTCCAGCAGCCATCGATAACCCATGTCCTAGCGCACCTGCAGAAATTTCAACTCCGGGAACACAATGTCGTGTAGAATGTCCGGGAAGCCTTCCTCCATCCAACTCATAACCATCAAGAATTTTCTTGTTAAAAAAACCACGCTGCGCTAAAACTGCATATAAAGCCTTGCCATCGTGAGCTTTACTAAAAATTAAACGATCGCGTTGCGGATCTTCAGAGTCTTTTGGAAAAACCTTCATTATCCTAAAATAAAGAGCCACCAAAATTTCTACACAAGATAAGGCCCCTCCTGTATGAGCGCTTTTTGCTCTCATGCTCATCAAAATAATATCTTTCCTAACTTCTTTTGATATTTTTTTAAGCTCTTTTTCCATATTTCATCGTCACAAAGTACCTATCTGTACTTTCCTTCCTGCTATCATCCTCTACCCAACTTACGACTCCATTATTAATGGTCTTAAACAAAGGAACCCTGTTCACTTCCGAAAATCCGAGCCTTTCATAAAGCTTAATTGCTCTTGTATTATCAGAAAAAACCTTAAGATAAAGATTATCTATACTCAAATATTTAAAAGTCCAATCAATTAAGATCTGTAGTCCCGTTGTCATTCCGCCCTTTGAGCTTTCCGACTCTTCTCCTCGAATAACATTATCAATCTCACATGAGCGCTTTTCATAATCAAATCTATACAGCCCGGCATGAGCAAAAGGTAATCCTTCATCTTTTACTTTAAAAAAGAAAAGAATTCTGTCTTTTTTATTGATAAGCTGTTCAGAAGCCCACTTTTTTGTACCTTTAAGGGTTACCTTAAATTGAGCTGGAAACCAAGCATTTGCCTTATCTCTCCATTTTGCAAGAAGCTTAATTACTAAATCGTCATCAACAAGACTCTTAGTTATTACATAAATCTCCAACTTCTCTCCGCTAGGCAAAATTGTTTCCATTTTAGAGGGAATTGACGTTTTTTTATCACGCTTTAGGTTAATAAAAACATTTTCTATATTTGATTGAAAAATATCTTCCATACACAGGACTTAAAGAGAATTTTTATTTAAAATATCAATAATCTGAGCAGAAATGTAATCTACTTCTTCCTTTGTTAGATTGACACCGCTGGGCAGATTTATTCCTTTTAGTCCTATGTGGTAAGCAACAGGATTGTCTACATTTGTTTTATACATGGGAAGCATGGAGAAAGGGAAAAAGAAAGGACGAGTATCTATCATTTTGATCTTTAATTCATTCATGAAGTCATCTCTTGTTATCGATAATTTTCTATCTATAACTATCGAGCTCATCCAATAGACATTTCTTGCCCAAGGCTTTTCCGTATTCATCGACAAACTCTCGATAGCACCAAGTTTTTTATAATACCATTCGAAAATTCTCCTTTTTCTCTTGATAAGACTTTCTACTCTTTCCAACTGCCCCAAACCCAAAGCTGCCTGCAGATTCGACATTTTATATTTATACCCAATTAGCGTATGCCAGAAGGCTCCTCTTTTTCTATCTCTGCCCAGGTTTGCAATATATGCTACCTTTTCAAAAAGCTTACTATTGTTCGTAGCCAACATTCCGCCTTCGCCTGTTACAACAATTTTAGCACCTTGGAAACTAAATGCTGCCATATCACCTAGGCTTCCTGTTTTTTTACCTTCAAATGTCGCACCCAAAGAAGGACAAGCATCCTCAAGCACAAATAAACCATTTTCCTTTGCTATTTTATTTATTTCACCCATATTAGCGGGATGACCATATATATGAACCGGCATAACGGCTTTTGTTCTTTTTGTAATAGCTTTTCTAAAACTCTGAGGATCAATGCACCATGTATCTTTTTCTACATCTACAAAAATAGGCTTTGCTCTAACATAGGTCACGACATTTGCAGATGCTACGGCACTTATTTCGGGCAAAATAACTTCGTCTCCCTCTCCGATTCCCATCGCAAGAAGAGAAAGATGCAAGGCTCCAGTTCCGCTTGAGGTCGTCATGGCATATTTTACACCTAGATATTTTGCAAAGGCCTGCTCAAACTTTTCAACATAATCATTAAAATGGAAATTCCAGCCGTTTTTGACTGCATCCAGTACATAATCTATTTCTTTTTGGGTTATTGAAGGACCCGCAGTCAATATTGTTTTTTTTGGCTTATACATACAATACGATTATATCAAAAAAAAACTTCTATACAAGGCTAGTATTCGTGGGAAGGTCTTATCAAGAGAATACTTGTGGTTCCAGCCCATACTTTTTATTTTTTCATCATTAAGATGTTGGTAGGAAATTTCATTTTTTGCAGTATTTAGTATTTTATATGGAATTTTTACTCTCAATATTTGTTCTGCTTTCTTAACAACGTCAAGAACTGAAAGCGTATCGCTTGATGAAAAATTAAATGCTTCCCCTTTTACCTTATCAAAGTTATCCAACAAGAACATATATCCATCGACAACATCTTTAACGTATAAATAATCCCTAACATAGGTTCCATCACTTCGTATCTTAAGAACTTTTTTTTTAATTATTGCTTCGCAAATATCTGGTATAATTCTGCCAAAATGTAAATCTCCCTCCCCATATACATTTCCAAAACGAGTTATCACAATGGGAAGATTATACGTCGTAAAATATGACTGACATATAAGATCCATAGACGACTTCGAAACATCATATGGATGATCTCCTTTGAGGGGATCCTTTTCCTTATAAGCTTTTTTGGTTTTTCCGTATGCCTTATCTGAAGAGGCAACAATCACGCCTTTTATTTTTTTATTTCTTCTCACCGCTTCCAATATATTGACAGTGCCCATAATATTTGTTTCAAATGCAGAATAAGGATTCTTAAATGCCTCTTCAACAATAGGCTCTGCCGCAAGATGAAAAACATAATCAAAACTGGATTTATCAAAATACTCAAATACTTTTTCTTTATTTCTAATATCCACGATATCAAGAGAAACATGAGATGATAAATTCTGTGAGGCAAAAAATGATTTGGAATTAATTTTTATATCCAAAACGGAAACTTTTGCGCCAATTTTTATTAACTCCAGAGCTAAATGTCCTCCAATAAAACCCGCTCCGCCCGTTACCAATACTTTCATAAGATTTATGATTTATGATGTATGACTTAAGATCTAGGATTTATAACAGATTCCGAAAGGATATTTTTTACATCTTACGTCTTAGATCTTACATCTTTTCTCAAGTACCTTATTAAACCATTTATCATTTTGCTTATCTTTTCTGCCCGAACTTGAAGGTTATCGTATTCAGAGGTTGATAAATATCCAAGATCTTTTGATAAAATTAAATAATATTTTACTTCCTCAAGTGATCCATTAGATAAGTACAAAAACTGTATAAATTCTTTTTTATGATTGCGTGCATTTCCTTCTACTATATTAGCTACGACGGAAACACTTGCTTTTCTAATTTGACTTATCAACCCAAAACTTTCGTCTTTTGGAAATTTACTAGTTAATTTATAAATTATAATAACAAATGAATGTGCTTCTTGATAAACATCTAACTTTTCGAACTTATTGCTCATATTATCCTCCATCCTACATCCTAGATCCTAGATCCGCTTTATTTCCATATCTTCCATTTAGGATCCTCTTTCCAATAGCGATTAAGACTATCTACATCCGGATATGTATCCATTGAATGCCAAAATCCATCATGTATATACAGAGAAAGCTGTTTTTTTCCCATAAGACGTTTTAGCGCTTCGTGTTCCATTTCCTTTTCTCTTAAATAATTAAAAAAATCTTTTTTAAAAATCATGAATCCTCCATTTACCCATTCTCTTAGAACAGGTTTTTCAATAAACGAAGTTACTATTTTATTTTTGTTGGTACCAAGCAATCCATATTTGCTGCGCGGATGAACACCTGTTACAGTTCCTATCGTACCCTGTTTTTTGTGAAATTTTACTAGTTCTTTAATATTAATATCTGATACTCCATCACCGTATGTAACCATAAAGTTTTCATCGGTATCCGGAATATAGTTTTTAAGTCTTAATATTCTTTCTCCCGGCAATGTTTCTTCCCCAGTATTAACAAAAGTTATTTTAAAATCTTCCAATCTAGTGTCATTTTTTATTATTTTTGTTTTTCCGTTTAATGTATCAAGACTAAAATCATAAACCATATTTTTTTCATTAAGAAAATATTGTTTTATGTAATCTCCTTTATATCCTAATGCTATAATGAAATCATTAAATCCGTAATGGGCGTAAATTTTCATTATATGCCACAAGATAGGCTTATCTCCAATCTGAACCATGGGTTTTGGCTTAAATTCTGTCTCTTCCTTTAATCTATATCCTATTCCTCCACAAAGAATTATTGTTTTCATAGTTCGAATACATCACTATGACCCTGAGGCTATCGAAGGGTCATATCAAGATTATACCTTCCTTTTTACAAATAAGAAAGCTTGAATCATCCAGAATGTTTCATAGTAAACCAAAAAAATGTCGATGAATGATAAAAGAAGAATTCGAGGATTTATTAGAGTAGATAGAGTCGTATACATTTTTTTTGAATTAACAAAAGCATAAATAATTAATAACACAACCCCAAATAAATGCAGGTTTGGTATAAATGGCAAAACTGCCAATGTTGGCTTAATCATAAAGTTTAAAATTCCTAGTGGGATCAATAAGCCTTTCCCGTGAGTTTTAAACGGGAGAGATTTCCCCCGAAACCTAATAAGCCTGCCATACGTTCTGGCGAGTAGTTTTCTATTTCTTATCCAATCAGCTAACTTATATTTACTTCCTAGATAATGTAGATGAATTACTTTTGCCTTACTTAAAACTATTTTTCCTTCATTATCCAAGCGTAAATATAAATCTGCGTCCTCTCCACCCACTCCTTTGCCTGCGAAGTTCT
>Ga0209515_10010677_pt1 | contig 10173 bp, 10 predicted proteins | sample Subgroupgradi54m_FD_187454 | JGI IMG/M metagenome (GOLD analysis project Ga0209515, IMG submission 187454) | Subsurface groundwater microbial communities from S. Glens Falls, New York, USA - GMW60B uncontaminated upgradient, 5.4 m (SPAdes)... ...
CCCGCGCTCCCAAAGATTGAGCTTGGGGAACCGAGCCCTCAGGTCGTCCACGGTCTTGCCGGCGCGCTCACGCGCCCAGCGAAGAAGTGCAGGTCTAACGGCTACTTTCATCACGCGGCCTGATACGGCAAGAAAAACTCGCCCGTGTCTCTGGTGCCGGAGCGGTTCTCCAAGTGGCCTTTGTCGATCAGGAGCTCGCCGTCATCCGCCAGTTGGATCGCGCAGCGCCAGAGCGGCTTGGGAGCCGGGCCGGCGATCACGTCGCCGTCCTTGTTGAAGTTCGACCCGTGGCAGGGACACTTAAACCGGCCTTCCGCTTCAAACCAGTTGGGGGTGCAGCCCAGGTGCGTGCAGCGCGCCCAGAAACAGTAGAAGCCTTTTTCTTTGCGCACGACCCACACCCGCTGCGCCTTCTTCCATTTCTCGCTCACCCCCAGCGCATACTCCTGGGGCTTGCCGGCCTTGAACGAGAGGGTGGGCTCATAGAGGACGTTGGGAAAGAGATAGCGCAGGTTGGACAACAGCCACCCGCCCAGGAAAATGTAAAAAAACGCCCAGCCGGCTTTCAATAAGAAATCCCGTCGACCAAATCGCTCCTCCAGTTGTCCCCAGAGCGTGGGGGCCCTGACCTCGGCGTTCATCGGGTTACGAATCCTTCCCAGGCGGATCGTGGCGATCGCCTTTGAGGGCTCGCTGAAACTCTCGAATGGATTCCCCCAGCGAACGGGCTAACGCCGGCAACCGCTTGGCGCCGACGAACAACAATACGACGGCCAGAATGAGGAGTAACTCTCCCAGACCTACGCGTCCCATCAATTACCTCGCTTCGCTCGGTGAGTGACCAGTGACTCGTCACTCGCCACTCGTTATTGCACCCGCTCCACGGCATACTGGGCCAACTGCCGGTACGTCCCGGCCAAGACGATCCCATCGCGCTCGGCCACCGCCTGCGTGGCCTGCCGGAGAAACCGATCCGCCGTCTGCAAGGCGTGGTCAATCGCGCCGGATTCGTGCGCCGCTTTGGCCACCTTGGAGAGCGCCTCCGCTGACAGCGCTTGCCGGCGCTGCAGCGGAGCAAACCACCTCTCGCGCACCGCCCTCGGCAGCTCGCCGGCCAAGTAGATGACCGGCAGCGACAGCGAGCCTTTGTCGAGATCCGAGCGCAGGGTCTTGCCCACGAGATGTTCCTGCCCGATCAGATCCAGGCAGTCGTCCATGATCTGGAAGGCCATCCCGAAATTCCACCCGAACTGCGTGAGCCGCTCCAGGGTCTGCGGTTTGGCGCCGGCCACGTACGCGCCCAGATGGCAGGACGCCGCGATCAGCGAGGCGGTCTTGTCCCGCACGATCTGCAGGTACTGCGCCTCGGTGGTCTGGACGTTGAAGCGGCTCTCCACTTCCAGGAATTCCCCGCGAGACATCTGCTGGCAGACCTCGGCCATGTAGCTGATCACGTGCGATTCGTCCAGTTCGGCCAGGGCCGCAAAGGCCGTGGCGTAGAGGTAGTCACCCATCAGGACCGCGCGCTCCGTGCCGAACCGGTGATGGAACGTGGGCTGCTTGCGCCGCAGGATGGAGCCGTCGATGATGTCATCGTGAATCAACGTCGCCGTGTGGATCAGCTCGACCGCCGCGGCCAGATCCACCAGCGCCTTCTGGCGAGAGCCGGCTCGAGGCCCGCTGCGCCCGGCGAGCAAGACGAGCGCCGGCCGCAGCCGCTTGCCGCCGGCGGTGATCAGGTAGACGACCTGCCGCGCGATTGGGTGTTGCAAACGGGCCAAGAGCCGCTCGGTCACATGATCCAACCCGGGGTCCACCGGCCGCAAGATTTGTTTCAGGACACTCATGCGCAGACCTTGTCGGCCACGTACAGGCTCGCCAGCCCCCAGGACAACGGCACATACCGGGCCTGCGTCCCGCAGGTGTTCAGCAACGCCACCATCTCCCCAGGCGAGAGAAAGCCCTTCACCGACCGCGCCAGGTACGTAAACGGCCAGACCCGCCCGGTGAGCACGAACCCGATGACGCGCGCCACCGTCCCCAGGAACACCAGATACCCCATCCGAACCAGGCGATTGGACGGGTGGCCGGTCTCCAGGATCATCAGTTGCCCGCGCGGCTTCAACACCCGAACCATCTCACCCAGTCCCTGGCTGAGGTCGCTCAAGTTTCTCGTCGAAAATCCGATCAGGACCCGGTCAAACCGTTCCGGGCCGAATGGCAAGGCTTGCGCATCGCCGCGCAGCCAGCCGATGGCCGGCTCGCCCGGCCGTTGTTTGCGCACGGCGCCCCGCAGCATGGTCTCATTAAAATCCACGCCGACGACCGCCCCCCATCCCTGGAGCCGGCGCGCGCAGAGCACCGCCAGATCCCCGGTGCCGGTGCAGACATCCAAGACCTGCATCCCGCCGCTCAGGCCGCTTTCGTCCACGGCCCGCCGGCGCCAGCGCTGGTCCAGTCCCAGGCTGCCCAACCGGTTAAACCAGTCGTAGCGCGGGGCGATCGTGGTGAAGAGCCGATGCACGAACGCGCGCTTCGACTCCATGTGACTCATTTTTGCAAGCCGTCCGTCAAAATCTTGCCGCGGCCCAGATAAAAGGCCAAGGCTTCCAACTCAAGCGCCAGATCGACGTTGCGCAACCGCACCCCTGAGGGCACTTCCAGCCGCGCGGGCGCAAAATTCACGATCGCCTTGACCCCGCCCCGGATGAACTGGTCGCAGACGGCTTGAGCCGCGTCCGACGGGACGGTGACGATGCCGATGTGGATGCGGTGACGCCGCACCAACTCCTCCAATTGGCGGCTGGACGCGATCGTCAAGCCCTGGATGACCCGGCCCACTTTCTGGGAATCCGCATCCACGACCACCTTGAACACAAAGCCCCGATCCTGGAATCCGCGATAGGCCAGCAGCGCCGAGCCGAGGTTGCCCGCCCCGGCCAACGCCACGTGCCAGACACGCCCCTGGATGCCGAGAATCTCGCTCAACGTGCTCAGCAACCGGCGGACTTCATAGCCGCGGCCGCTGGTGCCGAACTGCCCGAAGTAGCTCAAATCCCGACGCACTTGCGCGTCCGTCAGGCCCAGCGGCTCGGCCAGCCGCCGCGAGGACACAAACCCACAGCTCCGCCGCTGCAATTGTCCCAGCTCGCGCACGTAGAGCGAGAGCCGCTCGATACAGGCTTCAGGAATCTGTCGCTTCATCCCAGCACCTTCGACGCCGCCTGCACGATGCGTTCGACCTGCTCGCGCGTATGGGCGGTGGAGAGACACATCGCTTCAAACTGGGAGGGTGGAATGAGCACGCCGTGATCGGCCAGCCCATTCGCAAAACGGGCAAAGCGCGCGGGATCGGCGCGCTGCGCGTCCTGGAACCGCCTGACAGGCTGGTTGGTGAAGAACACCGTCAACAGCGATCCCAGGTGATTCACCTCGACCGCCACACCCGCGCGCTGCGCGGCGTCACGTATCCCGTTGGCCAGTTGCGCCGCAAGCGCCTCCAAACGTTCGTAAGGCGCTCGGCGCTGCAGCTCCTGCAGGGTCGCCAGGCCCGCCGCCATCGCCACCGGATGGCCGGCAAACGTCCCGGCGTGATACACCTTCCCTTCCGGCGCCAGGCGCTGCATCAGATGCCGAGGCCCGCCGATCGCGCCGACCGGAAACCCGCCCCCGATGATCTTCCCCAGCACGGTGAGATCCGGTGTGACGCCGAACAGCGTCTGCGCCCCGCCATAGGCGACGCGGAATCCCGTCACGACCTCATCGAACATCAGCAGGACGCCATGGCGCCGGGTCAACTCCCGCAGGCGCGGCAGGAAGTCGGCTTCAGGCGCGACGACACCCATGTTCGCCGCCACCGGCTCCAGTAGCACGCAGGCCATCTCATCCTGAAACCGCCGGAACGCCTCCTTGAGCGCGTCGAGGTCGTTGTACGGAATCACGATCGTCTCCTGCGCAATCGCCTCCGGCACGCCCTCGCTGCCGGCCAATCCCAGCGTCGCCAGTCCGGAGCCGCGTTTGACCAGGAGCCCGTCGCTGTGCCCGTGGTAGCAGCCTTCAAACGTCAGGACCTTGGAGCGGCCGGTGCAGGCACGAGCCAGACGGATCGCCGTCATGCAGGCTTCGGTCCCCGAGGGGGTAAACCGCACCTGCTCAATCGAGGGCATGGCCTCGCTGATCACCTTGGCCAGCGCCGCTTCAGCCGGACTCGTCAATCCGAAGTGCACTCCGCTGGCCGTTTGCCGGCGGACCGCGCGCAGGACGCCGGGGTGGGCATGTCCCAGGATCAACGCCCCCCAGCCCATCACGCAGTCAATCCACGTACGCCTGGAGGCGTCGCTGATCAGCGCCCCCTGCCCTTTCGTCACGAAGATCGGATCCCGCCCGACCGCCCGGAACGCGCGCACCGGGCTGTTGACGCCTCCGACTAAATACCGTTGCGCTTCCTCTAGTAGCAGTCGCGAAGAAGCCGCCTGCGGCTGCGGAAACGACCGCTTTCGATTTTGGATTTTGGATTTTGGATTTTGGATTGAGGTCATTTCTCCTGTAGCAATTTCGAGGCTTCCTTGGCCCAATACGTGATGATGAAATCGGCTCCCGCGCGCCGCATCGCGATCAAGCACTCAAGCCAGGTCGGACGCTCGAGCAGCCAGCCGCGGGCGGCAGCGGCCTTGACCATCGCGTATTCCCCGCTGACGTTGAAGGCCGCCACCGGGCAGCTGAATCGCTGCTTGATGCGCAGGATCACATCCAGATACGCCAGCGCCGGCTTGACCATCACAATGTCCGCGCCTTCCTCCAGGTCCAGCGCGACCTCCCGGATCGCCTCCTCGACGTTGGCCACATCCATCTGATACGACTTGCGGTCGCCGAACGCCGGGCCTGAGCCGACCGCCTCCCGGAAAGGCCCGTAGAGGCTGGAGGCGTACTTAGCGGCGTACGACATGATCGGCAGATGCGAAAAGCCCGTCTCGTCCAGCGCGTGACGGATCGCGCCGATGCGCCCGTCCATCATGTCTGACGGGGCGACCATGTCCGCGCCGGCCTGCGCGTGGGACACGGCGGTCTTAGCGAGCAGCTCCAGCGTCGCATCGTTATCAATGAAGAAGTCCCGCTCGGTTCTGGGTTCTGGGCTGTGGGCTCTGGGCCGTGATTTCTTTGACTTGGCTTTGCCCTGAACCCTCAACCCTGAGCCCCGAGCCAATTTCACCACGCCGCAATGCCCATGGCTCGTAAAGGGGCACAGGCACACATCCGTGATCACCAGCACGTCAGGCACCTGCGCTTTGATGGCTTGCACCGCGTGCTGGACGGTGCCGTCCTTAGCGTACGCCTGGGTCGCTTTCTCGTCCTTCTGCTGCGGCGAGACGCCGAACAGCAGCACCGCGGGAATCCGGTGCGCCTGCAGCTCCTGGCATTCCTTGATCACCTGGTCGACCGAGAGCTGGAATTGCCCCGGCATGGACGGAATGGGCAACCGGATGTTCTTGCCCGCGCGCACGAACAGCGGCATGACGAGCTGGTCCGCCGCCAGGCGCGTCTCGCGGAGCAGCCGGCGGAGCGGCTCACGCGCTCGAAGCCGACGCGGTCGATGGACAGGGTATCCCACGGTGGTCACCCTCCGCGTTGATGGACTGCCGACACGATCGCATCCACCAAGGCCTCGATGGTGGCTTGTTTGGCCTCAACAGCAATCTGGCCGCCGTAGCGGCGGACCGTCGACGAAGTGACCGGCCCGATGGACGCAAACCGGATCCGCCGTACGTGCCGATGGAGCCCGCCGGCGCGCAGCGCCTCCACCACGTGATCCACGCAACTGGACGACGTGACGGTCACCAGATCCACGGGCCGCGCAAAGACCTCGCGCACCCGCCGCGCCAATGCCGCCGGCACGGCGGTCTGATAGATCGGCACCTTCACCACGTCCATCCCGCAGCGCTTCAAGCCCCGCTCCAGGACATCACGGCTGTTTTTGGCGCTCAGGATCAGCGCCCGCCTGCCCGCGAGCCGCCGGCGCCCTAGTCCTTCGAGCATGCCGTCCTGGCTGAACGTCTTGGGGACGAAGTCGACGTGGATGCCAAGCTGCTCGATGGACGCCGCCGTCTTGGGGCCGATCGCGCCGATGTGCCGCCCGCGCAGGATGCGTAAATCCCTGCGCTCGGAGGCCAGCAGCCGCCGGAACCACTGAATGCCTTCGGGGCTGGTGAAAAACACCCACGCAAATTCATCGAGAGCGTGCATGGCCCGATGGAACGCCCCATTCGCCTGCACCGGCGCCAATTCGATTGCGGGAAGCTGGATAGTCTCGGCCCCCAGCGCTTCCAACAGGTCCGCCAGCCGCTCGGAGCGGTCGGCGGGCCGCGTGACGACGATGCGCTTGCCGAACAAGGGCTTGCGCTCAAACCAGTTGAGCCGCCGCCGGAGGCGGACCACCTCGCCGACCACCAGAACCGCCGGCGGCTTGAGGTTCGCCTGCCGGCAACGCGACGCGATCGTCGCGAGCGTTCCCGTCACCGTGCGCTGCCGGGGCAGCGTGCCCCATTCAATCACCGCGCAGGGGGTGGCGCGGGAACGGCCGTGCCGGATCAATTGCCCGGTGATCGCCGGCAGCGTGCTCACCCCCATCAGACACACCAGCGTATCGGTCGCCGTGGCAAGTCGGTCCCAACGAATGGCCTGCCCGGGTTTCGCCGGGTCTTCGTGCCCGGTGATAATCGCTACGGAGGAGGAGAGCCGGCGATGCGTGACGGGAATCCCGGCGTAGGCCGGGACCGCGAGCGCGCTTGTGACGCCCGGCACCAGCTCATACCTGACGCCGGCGCGCGAGAGCTCCAGCGCCTCTTCCCCGCCGCGCCCGAACAGCACCGGGTCGCCGCCTTTGAGCCGCACGACGGTCTTGCCGGATTTGGCCAGACGAATCAGCAGGCGGTTGATGGCGTCCTGGGATTTGGCGTGGCGGCCTTTTTCCTTGCCGACGTAGATACGCTTAGAGGCCACAGGCGCATGGTCGAGGAGCCGCTGCGAAACCAGGTGATCATAGACCACGACATCCGCCCGCGTGAGCGCTTCACACCCCTTGACGGTGATCAGCTTCGGATCCCCCGGCCCCGCTCCAACCAGAAAGACTATCCCCTTTTTCTGCTTTTCGTTCATCGCTTAATCACTTAACTTTCTTCTCCCGGTTCTTCATCTTGTTCCTGTGAAATTAATTCCGAAGTAGCCTCGACGAACGATTCAATTTTTACCTTGCCAGCCTCTTTGCGTAGAAAGGCTTCGACTTGGGAATCGGGCATGTCGCAGATTCTGTGCTGATACCCCACCTTCAGGCGCAGCGCTTGCGCCAAGAGCTTCGGCCAGTAACTCATGCTCATCTGAATAATCGTCCCGTTAATCGCTTTAACCTGTTCCTGAATTTTGCTTCGCTCGCCGATCCTATCAACGACCACTATCGTGGCGCAAAAATGTTTCTCGCCTGCCACTTCGAGTTCTCGTTCAAATCGAGAAACTTTATCCTTCGAAATCTCCGGATTTCCACGTCCAATGAATCCAATGTCAAAACGAACTGCTTTACCCGGACCACAAAGCACGGCAGCATCGCTTTCACGTGTTCCAATGCGATTGCTGAGCCAAAATACATTTCTTGTCTCTTTTAGTGGAAGCTTGACGTGCTTGAAGCCGAGCACCTGTAACACTGAACCGAGAACCAAACGCTCGAATAGTTTTCCGTATGTTGATTTTTCAGAACCACGAATTGCCAACGTTTGGCTCCCAATGGTACAGAATAAATGGAGCAAAAAGTCCCAAGAAAGAGGGACCTTTTGCTCACCGTCGAGCTGAATCGAACCGGCAATGACTCCAAATTCTTTGATGCATCGTTGAACGATATCTTTATTGGTCGTATCAAATTTTGCCTGATAGATATCTAAAGCGCCGCTTGCGCTGTCTCGGAGAATATTCTGGACGCCTTTCGTGGTCAATCCTAATATCCACTGCAAGAGCCATTGTTCTTGTTTCGCTGGGTGCCCCCTCAGACCTTCTACCGCAATTCTGGGTAGCTTATCGATAAACTTCTTCGAAGCCATGATTCCGTGAAGAAACAATACGAGCGTAGCGGCGTTCAACATACCGATCCGCCGTCGAGTGAGCATTTCAGTCGAACCCCGAAGGTTCACACCACACAACACATCGGCGACAACGCGCTTCACTTCTTCGACACCGATTTGCTTCAGGACGTCGACCCCTCGGCTCCCTATCAATTCGGTCACTGCCGTTGGGACGTACGGTGCAATCGCTGATTTGTAGATGGGGGCTGTTTTGCTGGATTTCTTCTTCATTAAAACAAGACCGATTCCGTTGTTTCAGGCACCTCGCAATTCACCCAGAGGACGTCTTTGGCAGACTGACCTAACCAGTCAACCATACTACGACGTATATGATCGATGTACTTCGCCTCATTCTCGATGAGGACAAACCGTCGTCGAAGAGAAACGGCCGCTTTACCTGTCGTCCCAATGCCTGCAAAAGGGTCTAACACAACGTCGTTCTCAAAAGAATAATAACTCACGACTTTTTTCGCTAGTTCCATTGGGAATACGGCAGGGTGAATGCTTGAGTGAGCTGGACTAATTTTCCAAATGTTTGTTCGCTCATAGTCATCTCTTATCTTGGAACGACGGACAGCTTCTTGGTCGGGATGGTTCCGTATATTCCAATCGATCAATTTCTGCGTCTGCTTCCGATAGACGAGGACATACTCGGTAACAGGAACGGGTTTGTACTGAAGTGGGTTCCGATCAGCTGAAAAGCGGCGCCCTCGTCCAGTAGCCCACCCAGCTCCAGCGGGTTTTTCCCAAATGATGTCATCGACGAAATCATACCCTTCTTCTACAAAAATTCGGTGGAAGTCGAAGGGAACGGCGATACGCTTAGAAGCCTCGTTTCTGGAAGCACGCCGAACCAAGACCGGAGAGACGTTGATGACAAAAAATCTACCTTCGGCTAGCACGCGATGGCAATTGTGAATAACCTTCCGCATCTTTGTTAAATAGTCTTCGTAGGAAAGATAGTCTTCATACTCAGGCCTAGCGTTGTAATAAGGAGGTGAGGTAAAAATAAGATCGATCGACTCGGCCGGAAAGTCTCTCAGCGTCATTTCGCAATCGCCGAGGACCACCGTATTCCTAACAGAAGAGAGGAGAACTTTTTCAGACTGCTGGTCGTTCTGGCTTAATTGTTTTCCTAATAATCTTGCCTCGAGGATTTCACGTCTCGTTGTTCGTTCTGTAAGCACCAGTGATGAGCGAGCGTCAATAACGACTTCTCCTAGTCTCTTTTTTGACGAATCTTTCTTCACCAGGGGGACTCGCCAAATATGATAGCGATCGTCAACTTCTGGCAGGCCAAAATCCAGCGCCTCCTGGAACCCTACACTTAAAAGCCAAGTTTTGGCAGCTTCTCGTGCTTGTTGAGCTGTGAGCAGTCCATATCGTCTCGTTAAGGCTACTCTTGGCACTCTTGTGGAACTTGAATAACTATTGGTGGTTTCTTTTACGTAGGAATGCGAGGATCGTTTCAGTTTTGGGTACTTGTTCCCGTGAGGTCGCCTGGTAATTTTTGACGTCACTCCTTTTTTCTTAATCATCGTCAACAATACTCAGCTCTTTGCCGTTTACCACTGACTTAATCACTGCTTTTAAACAACGCGCCCGACGGGGATCGAACCCATAACCTTTGGCTCCGGAGGCCAACGCTCTGTCCAATTGAGCTACGGGCGCACAAATTTTGGTTCAGACTTCAACAGTTCTTCTGCACCCTGAGCACGCAGGCGATCGGCCAGTCTCCGGCCCAACTGGGTTGGCGAACTCGCCAGCCCATCGGCGTGGTCACGCAAGCGGCGAGAGCCGTCAGGCGACAGCACCGCGCCATCCAACTGCAACGTCCCTCTCGACACCTGCGCGTACGCGGCGATGGGCACGCGGCACCCTCCTCCCAACGCACCCAAGAAGGCACGCTCGGTTTCGACACAGGCCCTCGTCGTGGGGTCATCCAACTGTCGCAGGATTTTAAGGGTTTCGTCATCTTCCTCGCGCGCCTCAATCCCCAGCGCCCCCTGTCCCGGCTCCGGTAGCATTTGCTCAAATGAGAGGTACTCCGTGATGCGTTCCTCCAGCCCTA
>Ga0209515_10010678_pt1 | contig 10173 bp, 7 predicted proteins | sample Subgroupgradi54m_FD_187454 | JGI IMG/M metagenome (GOLD analysis project Ga0209515, IMG submission 187454) | Subsurface groundwater microbial communities from S. Glens Falls, New York, USA - GMW60B uncontaminated upgradient, 5.4 m (SPAdes)... ...
TCATTCTGGAAAAGCCATATTCCGTCGTCTCGGAAATAAAGTAATCGCGCTTAAATGCTGGTGGGTAATAAAGCCCAATCGAAAATTTCCTTTTGATTCCATTTACAATGAATTCTCCCCGATCCGTGAATTCTACTTGCTCCTTATTGATGCCTGAATAATCCCCTTCTAGGCAAATCTTGCTTACAAATCGTTCAAGGTTCACTATGTAGGTATATCCCACGCTCGGATGACCTTTGTAGCCAAAAGCAAAATGGGTTGAATCGATCCCTTTTAACTCAGGATCGGATCCACCCCCTTCTATTGATTGTGGCGGTTTGTTTTTCTCCAACCTAAAAACCGGTCCACCTTCATTGAAGTCCTCAATGGTTTTTAACGTGACACCTTTTTTATCCGTTTCAATTTTTATCGATTGCGGGCGCAAGGTTTCTGATGCTTTTACGGGGGATTGGGAATCGGAAATGGTATGTAGATATTCTTCACTAACGAATTCCCCGCTCTTTAGATCGGCGGCCTGTGAGCAATTAAATAGGATGAACGGCGAGATTGCCAAAAAGGTAGTAGTGATGATTTGCTTCATTCAAATCCGTCCTTTACTTCAAGTACCTGTACCAAATCACGCCAGTCTTATAGTGTTCGTCAAACCACTGATACCGAGCTACACCAAATTCCAAACCATTGGGATGAGTCGCAGACCATCCATTGGCAAGTTCGCCTTTCCTCGTGGTGCCAGAACCTGATTCGTAAATCATCAAATGACCCGGCCAGAATCCAACATCCCCGGCTTGCGGTTCATTATTGGGAACCTTTTTGAATTGGACTAGATCAGAAAAAGCGTATGACGATACTCTTGGAAAGGGGAAGCCCGCTTCCGTATAGATCCCGAACACGGAACCTGAGCAATCCGCGCCATCCTTGCTTTCACCTCCCATTAAATAGGGGGTACCAACCCATCCCTTTGCGGCAGCCGCTATCTTCTGGCCCTCCTGAAGCGAAATGAACCCCTTTTCCGACTTCTTGGCATCTTGTCCTGGCGGATGCTCGATTGGCGCAGGGCTAGCCGCGCTCTCTTGCTTCACCTCCCTCACCAACTCATCATAGAACAAGCACCCGATCCCTGCCCCGGAACGCTTCCCAGCCTTCTTGCATTGCACCTGACAAGGTCCCTCGTTTCCATCCTTGCAGGGAAAATGCACCGGGAAGTTCTTACACGGCACGATGAGGATAAAGGCCACGCGACAATTTTCTGGCGCAGCCTCCTTGCTCTCCTTGGACTGGTTGTTCGACGCGCATCCCATCCAGGGATTCCCCGCTACTTTGCAAAAACGCGACGCTTCAATCTTGATGTCGTGCTTGCCCTTCATGTACGCGGCAAACAGCGCCTTGCGGGTAGTGGCTTCATCCCCAGATTCTGGCACCCCGGCGGTCTTTCGGAATGCCGTAAAAGCGGCTTGCGTCATCGGGCCGTCGACTCCATGAGTTGCCCCGTGGTAATGGCCCAGGTCCTTGAGTATGGATTGCAGGGCTTTCAATCCCCACTTTTCCACGTTGTACAACTTCTCCCATGTCGCCGCGTCACCGGTAATGAACGCATGCGCGCTTTGCGCCCGCCGCTCGCTCAGACCCTTCGCATCCTTCTCGCCCTTGTCGGTATGGCCGAATACGGCTATTTGGGACTTCTTTGAATACTTCTTGTCCCACTCATTGAATTTCGCTTCTACCGGCTTGAGGCTGTGCGCGCCCTTCGGAGGAATGAGGCTGGATTCGGTCTCGAAGGTGATTCCGGGAACCAAGACATGATCCGTCGATTTCAAAGCCATCTCCGACACCTGACGGGACTGCTTCTCGCCGCTCAGCATCTTGGCAAGAGAATGATAGACGCGAAAGAAATATTCCACCGCACCGTCCACATAGCCCTCGGGTTTATACACCGGTAAAGTTACCACGGCCTTGCCGTCTGCTTGGGCCCAGGCTTCGCCTTTCGAAATGGATTTCGGTCCGGAGGGCGTCTTGGCGAAAAGTTCCGCCTGGACCTTGGTAAGGTGTTCTTTTTCCTTTGGCAGTGTGAGTTGAACGGACACTTCCGCTTCCTGGTGGAAAAGCGTATCGGATTGGACCTACTTCGGCTCGGACAGGACTGCGGTATCGGCTTTCGTCGTATCTTCCGTTGAAGCCGTGTTCTCGGTAGGAAACTCATATGTTTCCGGCGGGGGCTCTGGCGGTTGATTTGATTGCTGTCGCTCCTCAAGAGTTTTCTGCGCGGCTCCGCCTCCGCCGCCTCCCTTGCTCCTGACGAGCACGCTATCGGCGGATCGGGACGTCGAATCCGGTTGCATCGGATTCAGAAGCCCCATTTTATCGAAATCTTTGTCGCCGGGTCCGCTCATAGGATTTAGTTCTTTCCTGGCTTTGGCAGTACAATCCAGCATTGGGCCTGGAGCGACTGATAGATGCCCTCCAGCTTTTCCCGAAACGCATGAACCATCCGGGAGATCGCAGAATCCGGAGGCGACTTTGTCTCAGGGTTCACGGACCAACTCCATTCGGGAAACTCCATGCCTCTAGCCGTTTCGTGCCGAGACCGCGCATTAGACGCGGCTGGGCTGCGCTTTTGTAAACGTTCAAAGATAAGAAATGCGGAACGGGGAGATCGTGTGATGGGGAACACAAGTCGCAGTCGCTGTCCTTGAAATTGAGAAAGTGCAACATTGTTGGGGAGAACAATGGCCACTTGGTCCCAATCCCCTATAAAACGGGCTTATTGGGCTTTTGAAGTTCGTCCCTTTGAACGAATCTTGGCTTCAATTTAACCTTCGGAAACGGGGTTCTTCATCAATGCAATTCGAATTTCCGGAAGAGGGGCCGGGCTGGAAATCCGGTCGTCCTGCCTATCCATTCGTTCGTTAAACAGGTTGCAGGTGGCCCTTTTGAATCAACACTTCAAAGTTGCGTTGCAATCGAGTGACCACCAGCGCGTCCCTGACTACAAACCCTGCCTCAATATTCCGGCACAACGCAGTAACCCTTCCCGGGCATAGATACTTCACACGTGTAAACTTTAACCACCACGACCTCAGCCGGACGCAGTGTGCGCCTGGTGCGCCGAAGCCGGCTACTTGAGAATCCGATACCGCGCGGTCAGGCCGAATTCGGTTCCGGAAGCATCCGCAGTACGCGCCGCCGTGAACCGCTCCAGCTGTCCGGGAAAGCTGATCAGGCCGTCCACGCCCACCTGATCCCGCAACAGGGCCAGGCCGAAACCCAGTTGGAATGAGCTATAAGCCGCGGGGGCATCGGGCTTGGCGTTGAGCGAGGGCAGGCGCGTCGGCACCGCGGTGGAAGGCACGAACGGATCGAAGTGGAAGTCCCGATAACCCGGCTCTTCCTTCGGTTCCTGGCGCCAGGTCCAACCGGCCCGCACGGCCAGGCTCATGCCTTCCGGAAAATGCATGACGGGCAGCTTATCGACCTGATGTTCCAGTCCCAGGGAAAACCGATCGTAGCTCTCTTCCCGCGTGCTGTCCGATTTGTAGGAATGGCCGGACGTTTCCCACTCCAGCATCAAGGTGACGAGTTCCCGGAACCCGAAATTCCCGCCCAGGCCGTAAGACGTGATGCCGCGCTGCACCTTGAGCGCCGCGACCTTGTCGCCCTTCTTGAAAGGGTTCTGGTTGCCTTTGATGCCGAGATACCCTTGCACGTCCTCGGAGCGGTGGGCGAACCGGATCGCGGGCTCGATGCGGAAATCCCGCGCCTGGATCGGATACAGCCATTGCGTCTGCAGACTCCAATAGTCATTCCAAACGATGGGATATTCCTGTCCGGTTCCGTTCTCCTGTTTGTATTCCCCGAAGAAGCGCTCCGTCCCGAATTCCATGGCGACATTGCCTTGCAATGGAATCACTTCCAGCCCGCCCACGTCCGCGAGGAAGCCGTAACGTGGAATGGTCACGACGGCCACGCGCTCCAGGCGCTTGAGCGGATTCTCCAGGCTGTCGAAATGCCCGCCGAAACCGACGAAGCCCCCGAACTCCAGGCCCGGCACCACACGGCTGCCCAGGTCGAACCGCAACGACGGCACTTCCAGGAGCACGCGTTTGTTATCGCCGGAATAGCTCAGGTCGCCCAGACGCGCATGCGCGCTGAAGCCGAAGCGGAAAATCCCCGAAGCGGGTCCCGCCGCCAGATCCAGGCCGAAGCGGGATGCCCCGAGCTCGACGCTGTCCCCGCCCTTGCGCTGGTAGGCTTCGGATTCGCGCTGGTAATACAGGACGGCGCCGAAAACCCCGGGCTGGAAGAATCCCAGTTGCGGGATGAAATAATCGTGATGCCCGATGGCCAGGGAATCCCCTCCCGTAGCACGGTCGTTACCCAGCAAGCCCAAGGTCGCGCTCATGCGCTCCGGATGGATTTCCAACAGGCCCATCGGCGAACCACCCTGATCATAAAGGTTGTACAACCGTTCGTTGGTGAAGCGCGGCTCTCCCAGGGCCAGGTTGCGCGGGGAATAGGCTTCGGAGGCGGCGCGGTTGACGGGCGTGGTACCGGGATAGGTTTGGGCGGGCGCGGGCAATCGTCCCAAGGCGGAGACCATGAGTGCGAACAATAATATTTTGGACAACGGGATCCCCTCTTATCGTCTTTTGAAGTAGGAGACTAAATATGCAAAATCGGAAGGGTCTTCCCATGCGGACAGGGCCTGGAAATGGGGGCAAAAACGGAATCTTATCCGTCCGGAGGGCAACTTTCCGCCCGGCATCCAGGTGATGCATCAAAGGAGGGACCCGATACCCAGGTTGATATGGTAGGCGTCCTCGGCGATCAGGGAAGAAAAGGTTTGAGCGACTGCCGGGCGGCTTCGGCATCGGAGAAGGTTTTCATGGGAATCGCCAGGGGCTCGAACGCGAACAGCACGTTCATGAGGATTTTTCCCAGCCCGGAATCCGAAACCATGGCCATGGCGCAGCGCCTACTTGCCCGCTCCCGCGGTCAAAGACGCTTGCGGTACCAACGCTTTGAGCTTCCCGATGTACAACGCGATGCCGTGATCGTGCAGGGCCTGCTCTTGCGCTTGCGCCCACCATGAGTCCGGATCGAAACGCTTGCGATAATGTTCCGTCAGGCATTCATAGCTCTTGCCGTCCAGGAGCGCCACCTCGCGCCCGAAATGCTCGTAGGATCCGAGGTTGCCGGGCTGGTAGCTTAGCGGCGGAACCTGGGTCACCAGATCCTCGCCGTTGAGGAAACGCGTGAGGTTCAGGGAATCGGCCCGACGCGCGCCCGCCTCATTGGTTACCTTGGGCTGGCCGAAGGTCTCGACTTGGACGGAGAAGCCCTGGGCCCGAAGGTATAGGCCGGTTATCGCGGCGATGGCGCCGCCCAGGCTATGGCCGGTGACGCGCGTGCGGTAGCCCGGACGCAGATGCGGCATGATCAAGGGATATAGATCGCGCGTGGCCGCCGCGAATCCGCGATGCAGACGGATGTGCAGGATGGAGTCGTCGGTCTGGGTATAATCCGCGTCGAGCTTCACGTCCGTGAAGGTCTTGGTGCCCCGGAAGGCGATCCATTGCACGCGCGCGGAGTCGTTGACCTGGACGAAGGCGCGGGCGTCGGTGGTGGGACCGGTGAAGATGAAACAACTGTCATGGCCGCACTCGGTCTGGATGGCCGTGTCCGGCGCATAAGCCAGATCGGCCAAGGTCGCGAAATGCAGGGCCTCCGCAAAGTCGATGCTGTAGTCCTGGGGACAGAACTTCTTGGTGGGCGCGCAGGCGCTCAAGAGCGCGGCGGCAAGTGCGGCAAGGGCGATGGGCAAAGGACGGGATGCATGCATGGGGCCTCCGGGAAGGGGATTCCTTTTATCGTGGAAAGGTAACCGATTTCCGGAGGATTTGTGATTTTGGAGAAGAGGTTCCTGACTGGATAATCCGGGGCGGGAAATCCGGATCAGAGCCGTCCTGGGAGATCCAGGTTTCTTCCGGTGGCATCGGTCCAGGCCTCGAAAGCGCCATCGGTTCCGGCGGTTCGCAGGGGTATCCTCCAGGTTTCGGTCGCGCCGGCAGTACCGGGACCGGCTTTACGCAACCGCTTGCGGCCATTACGGCCATGGCCCCCATCAAGGCCCGGCGCGATCCCCGTAGCGATTCCCAGATATTGTTTTACGTAAGGTAGCAGGGCATCGGAATATTTCTGCTGTCCGCTGACGTTGGGGTGAAAATCGCAGCCCAGATCGGTCGAGGCCAAAGTCGGCATATGCACGCGGTGGATCTTCTGATCCCCCTTCGCGATGGCCCGGTTCACCACCGAGTCCACGTATTTCTTCTGATAGGAATCCACGGCATAGGTCATGCACAGGATCTGCGCGTTGGGGTACCAGCCGCGGATTTTGCCCAGGAAATCGGCGTAGGCGCCGGTGTATTGCGCTTCGCTGGGTTTGACCGTGGTGCTGAAATCGTTGGTGCCCAAGGCGACGACAATCAGGTCCGGGATCCATTTCGCCATGTCCCACGAGGGCTTGGCCGAACCGAACAGGGTTTGTTCGAAATAGCTGGGCAAAGGCCTGGCGGACATGGGCACGGTATCCCCGTAATTGTGCGCCATGCCGATTCCGGAAATGGCCTGCACGCTGTACTCGGCGTCCACGGCCCGCGCGGTGACGGGGCCGTAAGCCACGTAGTTGTTGTCAAAGGGACGGCGGTCCGGGCAGGACAACACGTTGGCCTCGTCCCCGTAGCCCACGGTGAAGGAGTCCCCGATGAACTGGATTTTGCGGATGGGGCGCGGCGGCGGGGCGGCCAGGGCCTTGCCGTCCTCAAGTTGGAAGCCGGCGAAAACGGACACGCCCTGAAAGCCTTCCGTACGCTTGGTCAGCAGCAAGGTATGCGTTCCGTCCGTGAGCCCGGAAGCCGCCACCTGGGAGGTTTTGCCGTCCACGGTCAGCTTGGACTTCCAGACGCCGTCGACGATGACGTTGAAATCGTTCTGGCCGCCGCTGATCTTGACAGTGATGGCGGTGCCGGTGAAGCGCGCCAGGATGGAGCATCCGGGCCAATCGCAAGCGGGTTTTTTGGGGTCGGAAAAATCGAAGCGGCCGGAATATTGGATGTTCGCGTCGTCCGCGGCCACGTCCACCGCGGCTCGCGCCGTCGTCATCGCTCCCACGGTCATGAAGAGCAGGACGCCCAAGGCGGCCCGCGCACTGATCCGGATCCCGTTCATGATCGCCTCCCCCATGCCTCACGGATGCCTGAAACGCTGCGCAGTTGCTTCCTTGCGCCGTTGCTTCGTCGCCCCGTTATCGGGACGCCTGGGGAATGATAACCATGCCGCTTGCATTCTGCAGGGGGATTTCCGCCCTGAATTCCGACTTGCTCCCGGAGGCGCGGTGGTTCGCGAGATAGGCGATGTCATCGCCGGAACCGTCATTTCGGCCGACTCCGGGCAAGTCGTGGATCAGGGAAGCGTTTATCCGCTTTTGCTCAAATAGCCAGGAAGGCAAACCCGGCTCCTTCAAGGCTTTACTCCAGGAATCATGCCCCACTCCCGGATACTCCGTGTATTTGGGATGCCCGCCCGCGCGCTCCAGTACCGCGATCATACTGCGGGAGCCGGATACGTTGACGGTCGGATCCATGTCCCCGTGGAAAGCCCAGATGGGAATGTCCTTGATGCGCGCGGCCTTGGTGGTGTCCCCCGCCCCGCAGATGGGTACCGCGGCGGCGAACCGATCGGGAAAGCGCACGGTCAGATCCCAGCCTGCGTAGCCGCCCATGGAAAGGCCGACCACGTAATGGCGATCCGGATCCAGGGAGAATTCCCGGTCCAGGGAATCGACGATCTCCATGACGATTTTAAGGGTGCCGGAAAAGGGGACGGCGTCCACGGGCTTGCCGTAATTGACCCAGGTGCTTTCGGCCGGGCATTGCGGCGCGATCACGAAATGCGGCACGCGGTTCTGCAGGCTATCCGCGATCCAGGCCGTGGCCAATTGGTTCGCGGTGAGCTGGATGTTGTTGTCCTTCCCCCGCTCGCCCGATCCGTGCAAGGCCAGCACCACGGGATATTGTTTGGACTTGTCGTAGTTGGCCGGAACGAAAAGGCGATAGCCAATCACCAGCCCCGACTTGCCCTTTTGCGTGCGCACCTGGAACTTGCTGGATTCCGCGGATACCAGCACGCTGAATGCCGCCAACGCCAAGAATATTTTCCCCGCCATGATTCCCTCACCCTGCATTGCCTATGGCAAAGCATACCCGTGGAAAGCCGCACGGACCAGCAAATTCCGGCGTAGGTTTCCGTACCTTTTCCAAGGAAGGAAAAGCTGCTGAATTCCCCTGATTTCCTAGCGGGCGCGTACCCTTCTTCCCCGGAAATCCGGGGTTCCCGGTTCCGGAAAACGAAGACCCCCTGCATGGCGATCCGGTGGGGGTAATGCGAATGGGGCTAAGTGATCTTGGGTTCCGGTGCTGCCCATGGCGTAGGAGACCCTCCCCAGATGCGGGCCGGGAACAGGGCATCGGAATAGCTCGCCGTGGCATGCCCCATGGATGGCGACAAGACCGCCTCCCGCGCTGAGATATTTCCGAAGGCGGAAAGCGGATATGGAGTCAGGCGGAAAAGTTCCGGACTTTTTTCATGCCCGGAATTTAACTCACGGTCCTACGGGGGATAAGCTCCGGACGGCCGTGCCCAGGGCGCTTTTCACTTTGATTCTGTAAACGCCCGTGACAGGCAGCACAGGTAGGCTATACCGCCGGGGACCTTCTCCGCTCAGGGAGAAAACCACGCGACCGCGCAGGTCCAGGATCTCGATAGCCTGCGGTCCCGGGGCGTCCACGAAGAGGGAGCGGCGATCCAGTTGCAGCCATTGCGAGGGGGCCGCGCGGGCCGCCACGGCGGTCATGCCGGTGCAGAGCCGCGGGTCGTTGAATTCCTTGGGCAGGGCGGCATCGTAATTGGTCGCCCCGGGCACGCCGCATCCGGTCTTCTCCTGCACGAAAGCCGCGTCCTTGCAGGCGCCGGTATAATCGATTCGGTACAAGCCCGTGTTCCAGCTGATGTAGTACAAGGCGCCGTCCGGTCCCTGTTTCAAATCCACCAAGGTCTGGACCCCGAATTGGCTGAAGATCTTGGTGTTGGTGAGAACCTTCTCGCCCGCATCGTCCAGGGTCACAAGATGGAATCCGTAGCCGTCGCAACCGGAGATCATCCACTTGCGGTTGAACTGGGGCGGGAATTGGGTGGCGCCCGTGACGGAGGCTTGGTAGCGGAAGATCGGACCGGTCATGGCGCATCCCTCGGTGCGTGCGAAGATGGGCTCGCGGATGGGGGGAAGTTGCTTGACGCCGAGAATGCCGGCGAAGTTGTTGACCGGGCCGGCCGTCCGACTGGAACCTTTGGGGATGGGCAAATCATAGGGCTGTATGCCGCCCATGTCCTCTTCGCCGGCGAAGTACGGCCAGCCCATGTAGAACGGCTCCTTCACCAGGTTGTGCTCTTCGGAAACCTTGCTCTGATCGGGACCCACGTCCCCCCACGTCAACCAGCGCCGCACGGGATCGACCGTGATGGTATAGGCGTTGCGCGTGCCCTTCACGTAAATCTCCGCCTTGACCTTGGAGGTATCCGCGTATTGCGCGGCCAGATCGGCGTTTCCCGCCGCCTTGAAACCGGCCGAGAGATGCGCGCCGAAATTGCCCGCGGGGATGGAATAGCCTTTGGCGGATTCATCGGGATGGATGCGCAGGATGCCGCCGCGCAGATCGGCGGTGTTTCCGGGGCCCATTTCGGTCTGCTGGTTGTCGCCTATGGCGATCCAAAGGTCATCGTAGTCGTCGAAGACCATGGATCCGGAAGTGTGCCATGAGACGGATTTGCGCACGATCTTGATGAGGATCTTTTCCGAGGCCATGTCCAGGCCCGACAATCCCGGGTTCAGCTTGAAGCGGACGATGCGGTGGGTATAGACGTTTCCCGCCTCGATGAAGGAGTACATGAAATAGAGATAGGGGGTCTTCAGGAAATCCCGCGGCGCCGCAACGCCTACCAGACCGTATTCGGATTTGTGATCCACGGAAATGGTGCCCAGGGAATCGACGGTTCCGGACTTGCCGTTGTACCGTTTCACCGCCCCCTGCTTCTGGATGAAATAAACATCCGTGGAACCGTCCG
>Ga0209515_10010680_pt1 | contig 10171 bp, 8 predicted proteins | sample Subgroupgradi54m_FD_187454 | JGI IMG/M metagenome (GOLD analysis project Ga0209515, IMG submission 187454) | Subsurface groundwater microbial communities from S. Glens Falls, New York, USA - GMW60B uncontaminated upgradient, 5.4 m (SPAdes)... ...
GCGCTTATCACAAAAAAGCCGCGCTCACCAACACCACCACGCCGGGCTACGTCAATCTCAACCCGGCCACCAACACCGAAAAACAGGATTCGCAAAACGCCAAAGACGCCATCGTCAACCAGCAAAATCAGCCGAGTAATTCAACCGGCGGCTCGCGCCAGGTCTCGCCGTTTATCACCAGCGCCAGCGCCAGCCAGGTTAAGGCTTATGTTTCAGGGGTGGTCGAGGACGGCGGCAGCTGTACGGCCACTTTCACTCAGGGTTACATAACTAAGACTTTCACCTCGACGGCCGCCGCCAACGCCACCAACACGGTCTGCGCGCCGATTAGTGTCAGCGGTTTAACTGCCGGTAGCTGGTCAGTCGTGGTTAGCTATAGCTCGGCGACGGCTAGCGGTAGCTCGGCCGCTGTAACCGTAAAGGTCTGACATGATTTCAATCCTCAAAAAGCTTAGCTTGAGCACCGGCCTGGGCCTGGCCGGCCTGCTGCTGATTGGCTTGGCGCTACCTTCTAGGAGCCTGGCTGCCAACGCTAGCGACTGGCAGGCCGGCCGGATCATAGACGACTCGGTTTTCTTCAACCCAAACACCATGGACAGTGGTGGCATCCAGACTTTCTTAAACGCCAAGCTGCCCAGTTGCGACACCAACGGCAGCCAACCCTCCGGCCGCGCCGGCTATCCGACGCGCGCCGACTGGGGCCGAGCCAACGGCGCGCCGCCGCCCTACACCTGCCTCAAGGACTATGCCCAGGATGCGCCGAGCATGGGCGCCGACGCCTACTGCGGCGTGATTACCGGCGGCCACCTGAGCGCCGCGACCATGATCAAAGTCGTCAGCGCGGCCTGCGGCGTCAACCCCCAGGTCATCATCGTTACCCTCCAAAAAGAACAAGCTTTAATAACTGATGATTGGCCGTGGCCGACCGAGTACCGCAGTGCTATGGGCTATGGCTGCCCGGACAGCGCGCCGTGCGACGCCCAATACTACGGCTTTTTTAACCAGATCTGGAATGCCGCCCACCAGTTCCAGCGCTATGTCAAGCTGCCGCAGCAGTTCAACTTCGCCGTCGGCCAAACTTCTAACGTCCAATATAACCCCGATGCCAGCTGCGGCAGCAGCGCCATCGGTATGCAAACTCAGGCTACGGCGGCGCTCTATAATTACACGCCCTACCAGCCCAACCAGGCGGCGCTGAATAACCTTTATGGCACCGGCGACTCCTGTAGTGCTTACGGCAACCGCAATTTTTGGCGGCAGTTCTGGGATTGGTTCGGCAATCCGATTGGCCCCGAATACGCCTGGCTGATCGACAGCTTCACCTACTCCGGCGGCGACAACCTGTTGAGCGTCGGCCAGACCAAAACTCTGACGCTTAAAGCCCGTAACGTCAGTCGCCATCCCTGGTATAACAGCGGCGATCACCCGATTCGTCTCGGCACCTGGCAGCCGCCGGATCACGGCAGTCCGCTGCTCAATGGCGGCACGCGTTACGCCACCCTCCAAGAAAGCTCGGTCGATCCCAACCAGACCGGCACTTTCACCTTCCAGCTGACGCCCAGTAGCCAAGGCACCTACGTCGAACCGATGAACCTGGTCGTTGAAAATTATACCTGGATGGCCTGGCCGGGCTTCAGCCCGACCATCGTCGTCGGTAACGGTTATCAGTGGCAGGTCCAGCAGGTTATCTATAGCAACGGCACCGGTGTGATGGACCCCAACTCGACCCAGGCGATTACGGTGATCGCCAAAAATAGCGGCAATACTACCTGGACTAAGAACGGTAGCGGGCCGATCTGGTTGGGCACCTGGGGGCCAGATCGGCCCAGCGCCGTCAGCTCGCCCGGCGGCGCCAAGTGGCCGAGCTTGACCCGTGTCAGCCAGGCCAACGAAGACAATGTCGCGCCCGGCGCCACCGCCGGCTTCCAGTTCAACGTCCACACGCCGGGTTCCGGCAACTACTACGAAAGCTTCAACCTGGTATCTGAAGGAGCCAGCTGGTTCAATGACACCGGCCTGACGCTGTATTTGCACGGCAAGAATTTCAGCTGGACGCCACTCTGGTCTAGCTTAAGCACCGGCAATCCAAACATCGGCGCCGGCCAGACTTTCGACGTCACCATCAAAGCCCACAACACCGGCGAGACGACCTGGACTAAGGCCAGCAGCTTCCCGGTTCGGCTAGGCACCGCCCGACCCCTCGGCCGTGGCAGTGGGATGTACTACCCGAGCTGGATCAACGACACCCGCCCAGCCGGCTTGCTGGAAGATTCGGTGCCGCCGGGCGGCAACGGCACCTTTACCTTCACCGCCCGGGCGCCCAGCGGCAGCGGTGCCCACTACGAGTACTTCGACTTGGTGGCCGAGGGCCAGAGCTGGGCCAGTGATAACGGCTTCTACATTTATGTGAATGTGCCTTAGCGGTTAGCCAATAGCGGTTAGCGTCAGATAGTGCTTATGGTAAAATATTGCCGTGAGAAGGCAACTACCCAAGCGGCGCTATTATCGACTGGCCAGTTTACTGCTGGCCGGGGCAGCGGTAGCTTTGGCGCTGCTCTTTTATCGAGCTGCACCGCACCACGGCGCCAGCCTCCAGCCGCCGACCTTGCCGACGGCCCGCTCGCTGACGCCGACCGCCCAGCCATTGACGACTAAGGCTCAGCCGGCTCAGACCATCGGCACAGTGGTGCGCACCGCCCAGCCCGAGCAGGTCAAGCAGTTTGCCGCCGCCCATAATCTAACCGTTACTCAGACCGAAAGCCTACCCGGCGGCGAGGCCATTATTACTCTCGCCCAAGGCGCCGATGACGCCAATGTCAAAGCCCTGGCAGCGGCCGTGCCCGATACTACTACCGGCCAAAATATCGTCTACCATGCCCTGGCCACCACCAACGATCCGTTCTTCCCGCAGTGGTACGAGACCAAGATTTCACTGCCGGCGGCTTGGGATACAACGACCGGTTCGCCGAGCGTCAAGGTGGCCATTATCGACACCGGCTTCGCCCTCAACCACGAAGACCTGGCCGGCCAGTGGGCGGCCGGCGGCCGCGACTTTGTCCACGGCGATAATGACCCCTCAACAACGGTCATCGGCCACGGCACCGAAACCGCCGGGCTGATCGGCGCGGCCGCCAACAACGGTAAGGGCGTGGCCGGCGTTGACTGGCACCCCCAGCTGCTGCCGCTCCAGGCCCTCGATGATTCCGGTAGCGGCAGCACCGCGACGATTGTCAGCGCCCTGGCCTATGCCCGTAGCCAAGGTGTCCAGGTCGTCAACCTGAGTCTAGGCACGCCCGGCAACGACCCGCTGCTGGGCGCCGAAATCAGCACCGATCTAGCCGCCGGTATTTCCGTAGTAGCCGCCGCCGGCAACTGCGGCAATCCGGCCACCTATTTCTTGAATAACTGCTTCCGCGTTGGCCAGATTATCTATCCGGCGGCTTACCCTGGCGTCATCGCCGTCGGCGCCAGCGACAGCAATGACCAGCGCACCAGCTTCAGTAGCTACGGCGCCGGTCTGGCAGTCGTCGCGCCGGGCACCGGCAGCCTTACTTCACCAACAGTCAGCGGCGGCAATACCGTCAATGCTTACGCTACGACGCTCAACGGCACCTCCTACGCTTCGCCGATTGTAGCCGGTGTGGTGGCTCTTACCAAGGCCCACTTCCCCAGCGCTAGCCCGGCCGATCTGGCCAACTATATTAAAAACGGCGCCGACAAAGTGCCCGGCATGAACGGTGCCAGCTTTAGTAATTACTATGGTTATGGCCGGGTCGATGCCGCCGCCAGTGTCAATGGCACGACCGGCAGCGGTAATCCTTCGCCACCACCGAACCCTAATCCGCCGCCGAACCCCAATCCGCCGCCGCAGGCTAGCTATAGCTGGCAGCTAGTCAGCGTCAGCCACAGCTTCGGCACGGCCATCATGGAACCGGGCCAAACTCAAACCATCACCATCCGGGCCAAAAATACCGGCACCGCCACCTGGACTCAGAGCGGCCCTTACCCGCTGCGACTGGGCACCTGGCCGCCCGGCCGGACGAGTGCTGTGGCCACCGCCGGCTGGCTAAGCCCGATCCGGCCGGCCGGTCTAACCGAAGCCACCGTCGCCCCCGGCGACAGCGGCACCTTCAGCTTCCCGGTCCGCGCCAACTCCGGCGGCGCCTTCAGCGAGCGCGTCAATCTGGTCGCCGAGGGCCTGCAGTGGCTCAACGACGTCAACGCCAGCTTCTACATCCAGGTCAACGACAACTACGCCTGGCAGCCGCTCTGGCAATCACTCAGCACCGGCAACCCCAACATCCCGCGCAGCCAAACCTTTACGATTACCGTCCGAGTTCGCAATACCGGTAATGTGACCTGGCATCAGGGCGGCGATTTCCCGGTCCGCCTGGGCACCGAGGCACCTAAAAACCGCGGCAGCCAGCTCTACGATCCGTCGTGGATTCGCGACAATCGGCCGACCAGCCTGGTCGAAGACTCCGTCCCGCCCGGCGGCGAGGGCACCTTCACTTTCCAGGCCCATACGCTCAACTACCGAGTGGTGCTTTACGAGCGCTTCACGCCTGTCGCCGAAGGTTACAAGTGGTTTAACGACGCCGGCTTCGGCATTTTCGTGAACGTCCTCTAGCAGCCCAAAACCGCTTTAGCTAACCGGCCCAGATTTCAGCGTACTAGTACGCTGAAATCTGGCTTTTTGGATGAGCCAGCTAATTTTTGGTGAGGTCGATTGTTAGACATTAAATGCTAGATTCGGATCTCGAACTTCGAACTTCCAACTCCTAACTTCTAATACAGGAGCTTCTTGCGCATCGAGAAGTTCCAGCCGAAAATCAGCAGCGTCGACCACAGCTTAGCGACCCGGTAATCCATGCCCAGCCGCTCGACGGCCAGGTGCAAAATCAGCAGATTGAGTCCCAGCCCGACCAGCATAATCAAGAAAAAGACGGTCAGCTCCAGCTGCCAGGAGTCAAACTGGCGGTGGGCAAATACCCACTTGGCGCTGAAGTAAAAGTTGAGCAGGCCGCCGACCATAAAGCCGATGGTTGCCGCCAGCAGGTAATGGAGGTGGACGACCTGGGCCAGCACCACCAGCGTGGTGAAATCGGCAACGAAGGCTGTAAACGACACGCCGAGGCTACGCAGAAACTGGATCTGATACCTATGAGTTGGCTGTTTGTCGAAAATCTCTTTGGCCAGAACGCTGAGGGCTGGCCAATTTCGAACTAGAGTATTAGGCTGCTGTTTGGACAATTACTTTCCCGCTTATGCTGACTATTTTAGCATCTTCAGAAAGGGTCTTGACCCTGTGGAATGCTGGCAGGGCCAGCCAAATTCTACTAATTTGATTCCACAGGGTTGACAGAGGTGTTGGTTATGCTATAATAGGCGCTAAGATCTCGTCGAGGCTCCTTTATTTTGGGGCTTCCGAGACCGTTATTTGACAAGTAGATAATCACGAGATGAGAGATCAGCTCTGCCAAATTAGCAGGGCTAGTTCCTCATCTCGTGAAAGTGTTCTCGGGTAGAACACGTGAGGAGAAAGGAGAAGCTTAGCAGTCAATCCTGTTTTCCAAACCACGAACCTCAGCAGGGAGAGGCCCATGTCCAAGCACACCCCGAAAGCGAGCTGGCACAGCTAGCTCGACAAGGGATCTTTCGCCGAAGGGCACGGCGGCGGCCCAGGCGGGGCATTGCGGCGATACGTCCGCTCCCCGCCTGGCTCCCGCCACCCAATTCGCAGCGCGAGGGAACGGAAAGGAGGGCCGACAGGCCGGTGAGGCATGAAAGTTGCCAAGCTGGCCGTAACATGTAGCGACTCCTACCTACCGAGACTTCTTCACGCTGAACACAGGGGCGACCGGGCCAACTCGGTGCAAACGCGGCCCGGTCGCCCCACATCTGTTTGCTTTCGGATGCTTTCAGCACCCTGCAACAACTGCTACTGGACCTGCTTCGAGTCTGGCTTTTAGAGTTTGCCAAGCGACCGGGCCACAGCCTGAAAAGAACAGGTCGGCCCGCATTGATGGTCCAAAGTCACCTTCGAGGTGGCGGCCCTTGAGGCCAACCTTCTGCGGTTCAGCGAGGGGCGCGCCGGCAATGCCATCATCATAGGGAGATCCCCGGATGGCACCCGAGCCGCCCCTCCCACCGCATTCTATCCTAGAGACACAACCACTATCTACTTGTCTCTTTCCAGATCCAGTGAAGCCAGAAGCTTCACTCCAACTGAAAAGACAATCTTCAACCAACCACCACAAAACGGTGGTTATTTTCTATGGCTCATTTTTCTATTACCACTCTGCTCCTTTCATTCGTCCTCACTGCGTCTACAATGCATATTCAACCATTTGGTTGAATATGCATTGCCCTTCCCTTTAGTTGGGGTTGAGTGGTACTGCTTGTCCTTGTGGCTTAGGTTAGGCAGAGAAGTTGCGGAAAGTGGGGCTTGGTTGTAAAATAAGCCCGTTGGTCGCCCTGGTGGCGGCCTTGTTTTTTCTCGCGCTCCGAAAGCGCTTGAGATTTAACAATCCAGTAGACCCGGTAGTAGACTTTCGAGTCAGCTCGTCACCAAGACGAGCTCGTTGTTTGACAACAAGATCTGCAATAGCTCTTGGTCTTCCAGCTACTGGAAGGCTGTCTGACGAGCTAAAGGATCTCAAGTCGAAGTCGAACAATCTCGAAAGCTCACTGCTGGGCAGACAATTCAAGGGAGGATACCGTGTCAGAAGCCGAGACGGAGCTCCAGCCGCCAGATCGGCCGGAAGCTTCCATCCACCGGACTTCGACGAATACCAGTACCACCCGGTTAATCGGCTATCTAGCGATCGTCTTGATTCTGCTGGGCGGTTTCGCGTTCTGGGGCTACAACCTCAGCGCAGATCGAGATCTCCGACAACAAGTCCTTTTCACCTGCGATCAGCCACGGTCGACGCCTGAACAAGTCGCCCAGTGCGTTAAGATCATCAACGACGACTTCGCCCGCACGGGCTAGCCCCACAACTTCGAGAGAAGGAGAACAGATGGAAATTTATGCCATCAAATGCGCCACAGTGATCATTGTCGGCGCACTGATGATTCTCCTCGCCGCCTGTTTTAGCCGAGTTAAACATCTACTTACTCCACAGCGGTCGCGACGAGAAGCGGGAGACTATCTTCTTCCTTACGTTGCTCTAGCGGTCTTTGGTCTAACGATGGTGCTGGTAGGTACCATCGAGTCCCCCTGAACCTACCGCCAACTTCGAGGGAAGGAACCATGTTGTTCGACTGGCTATTTACCAAAACCGCCACGATTTGTGCAACCGTTCTGATCGTGGCAACAATCGGGTTTGCAGCAGTGGTCGAAGTGGACTCATCGAACAACCAGCAGCAGCGGCAGCAAGAGATCATCGCGCTGTGCTCGAAGGGAACGACCTACGTCCAGTTCGAGAATTGCGTCACCAATCTGCTCAAGCAGGCTGGCTAACCCCGCAACTTCGAGGGAAGGAGTAGGATGTTTTTTTTCGCGCTCATCTTCGCGTTTCTGAGCGGGCTTGCCTGTGCGGCGGTCAGTGCCGCTTCACTTACCGGAGACTTGGTGGCCAAATATATCAATGCTACCCACGTCGAGCTTAAGGCCGGTTTTCTGGTCCTAGGCATCACAACCATCGCTTGGAGTCTGACTTGGTTGGTCATCAACGAGCTTCGGCGTCGATGATCGGAAGGCGAACGGGGAGTCGTTAACAACTACCGCCAGCCGCGCCAGAATTGTCTGTTCGACTGCCACCCAGTTTTGCTCAGCCGAGCAAAACTGGGTGGCTCACTTCAAACTTTTATTAACTTCTGGGTCCTGGTTAGAGCGACTCGATGGCTTGGATGGCGGCGCTGCGGTCGTAGAACCAGACGTCGGCATTCATGATATTGGCAACTCGGGCGTCGCCATTGGTGCAATCAAAATTGGGCGCGCCGATTGAATACTCATAGCTGCCGATGGTTTTTACGGCCGGGAAGTCGGCACCGCCTCGGGCGGCTTCGGCTTGGCGAGCGGCCGGTGTTTGTCGGCCAATCGACGAGCGCGGCGAGTTATTGAGGCAATCACTGAGCAGGCTCAGCTGCTGGTCCGACAAGAACTTCTTGTCACTGTCTAGCTGCTTTTTATAGACGACCACCAGTTGATTATTTTGGAATAGATAAGCCAGCGAGTCGCTGCTCGAGATAGTATCTTTTTTAAATTTGATCCCCCACTCTGGGACGTTTAGCCACTGGCTGGCCGCCGGCTGGACTTGATTGCTGGGTTGGCTTTTAGAGACTTGTGAGGTGGCGAGCTGGTTTGAGGCGCTGGTTTTATTCTTGCTGTGCTGGCTGCCGGCCGAAACGATGCCGCCGACGGCCAAGATCAGAACGGCGGCACCGGCGATTAGTTTGGTTTGACTACTCATGACAAATCTCCTCTTATACCGCTATTATCTACCATAACGGTAGTCTTGCATATTGCCGATTGGAATGCCGACCTCTTGCGGCCGGGCAAAACTGCCGCCGGTCGACTTCAGCCACCACTCCTCAACGGAGCCGGCGTCGTGGGGCTGGATAGCCAGGACATCCATTAGGCCGTCGCCGTTGAGATCGGCCGGCAGGTAGATAGCGTCTTTGCGGCGAATTTCGCCGGGCGCGCTCCACAGCTTGGGCGGCGCATAGCTGTTGCCGCCGTCAGACGCCAGCACCTGGAGGTTGGGCGCGGCGTCGGAACGCGGCGTGACCATCAGCAGATCGGTGGTGTTGTTGCGGTCGAACTTACCGGCCATAAACTGGGCGTCTTCGTATTTGTAGCCGGGGATGGCTGTCAGCACCGGCGATTCGAAGTTTTGGCCGGTGGAGCGCAGCCAGTAGACGTAAGGGTTGGGGCTGTCGGGGTGTTTGGCGATGGCGTAGAGCCCGTCGCGGCCTAGGCCAGTCTTATCGCCCGGCAAAAAGCGGCTGGCGTCGAAGGGGATGTCGGCGCCGGTGCTGCCCCAGAACTGGCCGCCGCCCAGCCAGTTGCCCAGCGAGGGGAAGACGGTCAAGTTGGTGCCGACGTCGCCGCGGCGGCTGAAAGCGGCCAGGTCAATCAGGTGATCGCCGTTGAAATCGCCCATTGCCCAGCGGGTATCTTTGGCGATCAGGTTGGGCACGCCGACCAAGTCGGGCGGGCCGAAGCTGGCGCCGAGGGAGCGCTGCAACCAGATGTCGGGGTGGACACCGTCGGCGTCGGGCGTGATGGTGATCAGGTCGGCCCGCCCGTCACCGGTCACGTCGCCGGCCAGGTTGAGTGAGCCGGCAAAGGGGATTTTGTCGCCGGGCGGTGCTGCCCAGAGGTTTGGTGCGCCCAGCCAGTTGTTGCCGAGCTGGACCTGCTCGTTTTGGGCCGGGTCGCCGCGCTTAGATGTCAGCTCGACGTCGCCGAAGCCGTCGCCGTTGAAGTCAACCGGGTAGACGGCTTCAACCCGTGAGGCCGACGACGGCCCGCCCAAGCCCATCTGGGCATCATAGTTGGCTCGCTGGGCGTCGGTCATGAAGTGGATGTAGGCGTCGGCTCGCCGGTTGGGCTCCTGGGTGAACTCACCTCGGCCATTGCGATTGTACTGGCTGACGTTGACGCTGCCGTCGGGGTTGACGGAGTCGACGAAAGCCACGTGGCCATAGGCGCCGGCGTTCCAAACGGCGACGTCGCCGTCGCGCGGACTAGTATCGACGCCGTAACCGTACTTCGGCGCATTGTCGTCCCAGTTCTTGGCGTTGCCCAGGCCGCGCGGCATGCTGACGCCCCACTTGGCTTCGTCCCAAGCCGCGAAGGAAGTGCAGTTGCGATAGTTGTAGCTATAGGGGTCGATATCTTCGCCGCGGTCGAAGCGGCCATTGCCGTTTTGGTCGATCCACCAGTCGTAGACTTGGCCGGTCGGTCTGGCGCTATCCCAAGGATAGCCGCCACCGGCGCGGGCCGGCTTAGCTTCGATGGCGCCGACTAGCGACAGGGCACCGGCGGCCACTACCGCGGCGGCTTTTTTACTAAAGCTGCGCAGCAGTTCGGCGGTTTTTTTGGCTTCGGGCGTATCGGTTTTTTGCGGCGGCAGAGGCTGATCTACCTCAAGGCCACCAAGTTCTGGTCCGCTCATCTAAGACCTCCCGTTGGTTGATGCGCCAAATAGTATTTGACAAA
>Ga0209515_10010685_pt1 | contig 10167 bp, 9 predicted proteins | sample Subgroupgradi54m_FD_187454 | JGI IMG/M metagenome (GOLD analysis project Ga0209515, IMG submission 187454) | Subsurface groundwater microbial communities from S. Glens Falls, New York, USA - GMW60B uncontaminated upgradient, 5.4 m (SPAdes)... ...
TTTGTAAATAAGAGCTTTTCGGGTATTATATGTACAAGGATCCTGTTTATTTTTTAGCGCAAAGCGGGTTTGTGTGCTAACAGGCTTATCCAGAGGAGCAGAGGGACTGGCCCCATGAAGCTACAGCAACCTATCAAAGACCCTATTGAACGTGCTTGCAAAGACATGAGCGAAGGAAGCTTCAGCTTGTCTGAAGCATTAAAAAGAAAAGGGGCTAATTCCAGATAGATGAGCGGTAAAAATGAGGAAATAAAGAAATGAAAAGATTGTTTACTTCAGAGTCTGTAACAGAAGGTCACCCAGATAAATTATGTGATCAGATTTCAGATGCAGTACTTGATGCAGCATTAGCCGGCGATCCTAAAAGTCGTGTAGCTTGTGAAACCTATGCTACTACTGGTTTAGTTGTGGTTGGTGGTGAAATTACTTCAAAAACCAGAATTGACTTTGATACCTTAGCAAGAAAAACAATTGAAGAAATTGGCTATGCTGGTCCTGATGCTGGTGGATTTGATGCCCATACATGTGGAGTTATTGTTTGTGTAAAAGAACAATCTGCTGACATCAGTCAAGGCGTTTCAATGGCAAAAGAACATAGGGATGAAGACTCAAACGATGCTATAGATAAACTTGGAGCAGGCGACCAAGGACTGATGTTTGGTTATGCTTGTGATGAGACTCCTGAATTAATGCCCTTGCCTATAAGCCTTGCTCAAAAACTTGCTTTGAAATTATCACAGGTAAGAAAACAGGGGATCCTTTCATATCTAAGACCTGACGGCAAGACACAGGTAACCATAGAATATGATGAAAAAGGTCTGCCAAAAAGAATTGATACTCTTGTAATTTCAACTCAACATGCTGCAAAGATAAACGGAAAAACTGATAATGCAGATATTCAAAAAATTATTCAGGCAGATATGAAAGAGTTTGTTATTAAACCTGTAGTTGATCAACTCGGACATCTAATTGACGGTGAAACAAAATATTTCATAAACCCTTCGGGACGCTTTGTAATAGGTGGTCCACAAGGAGATGCAGGATTAACTGGCAGAAAAATTATTGTTGATACTTATGGAGGCTATGCACGTCATGGCGGTGGAGCTTTCTCAGGAAAAGATCCTACAAAAGTAGACAGATCTGCTTCTTATGCAGCCAGATACATTGCAAAGAATGTTGTAGGCGCAGGACTTGCAAGACAATGTGAGGTTCAAGTTTCATATGCTATTGGAGTTGCAAAACCAATTTCAATTTCTGTATCAACTTTCGGCACAGGAAAAATAAAAGATGAGCTTCTTGGTGACTTGATAAACAAAGTCTTTGACTTAAGACCACTTGCAATTATTAAAAAACTGAATTTGCAAAATCTACCAAAATTAAATAACGGAGTGTTTTACAGAAACACTGCTAGTTATGGACATTTTGGAAGACCGGATCTAAAGCTCACTTGGGAAGAATTGGATAAAGTAGCAGAACTAAAAAAAGCAGCTAATGGTGCATATGTCTCAGTTTAAGGTAAAAGTAAATCCGTTTTATAAGGGATAAGGTCTTTAACTGATTTTCCTTTTTCAATCTTATTTCTTATTTCAGTACTTGATATTTTTACTGGTCTTGTGTGAACCATATACCACTTAAGATTTTTTATTTTTGGCGGTTTTATATTTTTTGGCGGTCTGGGCAAAACAAGAAATGTTACCAAGCCAGCTAATTTGCTTGGTTTATTCCAGGTGTGAAGTTTTTCAAATTCATCTGCACCGATTAAAAAGTACAGCTTTTGACGTGGCAATCTAATTAAGTTTTTGAGATTGCTTCGTTGCTTCACTCCTCGCAATGACAGGACAGTATCAACTGTATAAGCCGGCTTCTTTTTTTTTATTTCAATATCTAAAACCTTAAAGTATTTTTTATTTTTTACTGCTTCTTTTACAAGTTTATATCTTAATCTTGCAGACAGTAAGGACATACGGCCGTATATCCTTACATTTGACTTATGAGGCGGGATTCCACATGGAATAAAATAAATGCAGGAAAGCTTATATTCTTTTCTTGCAGCTTCTGCCATCTTTAGGTGTCCAACGTGTATTGGATTAAATGTGCCGCCGAAAATTCCTATACGTTTCACGTCATCGCGCGGCAATCTAATTACATTCTTGAGACTGCTTCGCTTCATTCCTCGTCGCAATGACATCCTAACCTCTAACTTGTCCTTGACCATTTATCAAATACTTATACGTTACAAGCTGTTCTAGTCCAATGGGTCCTCTTGCATGTAATTTTTGTGTAGAAATCCCTACCTCTGATCCAAATCCAAACTCCTCACCATCAGTAAATCGCGTACTGGCATTGACATATACACACGCTGCATCAATCTCGTTCTGGAATTTTAAAGCGTTAGCTTTGTTTTCAGTAATAATTGATTCTGAATGTTTAGTGCCATATTTATTCACATGGTCAATCGCTTCCTCAATAGAATCAACAACTTTAACTGCGACTTTTAAATCTAAATATTCTTTATACCAGTCCTCTTCAGTTGCTGTTTTTAAACCCGGAATAATTTTTCTTGTTTTTTCACAGGCAAAAATCTCAACATTTTTTGTATCAAGAGCAGATTTCAATTTTAGTAATATGGCACCAGCAATATTTTTATGGACTAATATTGTTTCTATTGCATTGCATACACCTGGTCTTTGTGTCTTTGCATTTATTGCTATTTCTAAAGCAGATTTTTCAGATGCTGACTCATCAATAAATAGATGGCAAGTCCCGCCACCAGCGCCAATTACAGGAATTTTTGAATTTTTCAGAACAAACTCTTTTAAATCTTCTCCCCCGCGCGGAATTACAAGATCAACATATTCTTTTGCTTCAAGGACCTTTATTGATTCTTGCCTATCCTTAGAAGAAATAAACTGAACAACATTTGAGTCAATTTGACTTTTAGTCAGAGCTTTTTGTATTGCATCAATAATAGCCTGATTAGAATTTGTTGCATGCTGACTGCCACGCAGAACAATTGCATTTCCAGATTTTATAGCTAGTGAAACAGCATCTGTAGTCACATTTGGTCTTGCTTCATAAATAACACAAATAACTCCAAGTGGTACTGTTACTTTTTCAATGTTCATTCCATTTGGATGTTTCCATGAGGCTATAATGATTCCTATAGGATCTTTTTGAGCAATCACTTTTTTAATACTTTGTGCCATTCCCAATAGTCTTTTTTCATTCAATAAAAGTCTGTCTAAAAGAGCACTTGAAAGATTGTTCTTTTTTCCTTCCTCAATATCTTTGTTATTTGCATTGAAAATATTTTCTTTTGAATCAATGAGTTCTTTAGAAATGAGTTCCAGAGCTTGGTTTCTTTGTTCATTAGTAGAACTTACAAGTTTTCTTGAGGCATTTTTTGCAGCTTTTAATTGATCTATTGTGTTTGTTAAAGTCACTGGCTTATTCATACAAGTATTATAGCTTCACTATTTACATTTCATAGATTTTAATTATAGGTCCAGGTCTTTCTCTTTTCCACAAACTTAAAAATGGAGAATATAGTTCTTCTATTATTAATCCTTGTCTAGCAATTTTTCCGTTTTCCGCAAGATACGGATTAAAAACAAGAGCGGGTTTTAATTTTAATATTCCCTTATAATATTTTTTTTCTATTTTATGCCCTGGCTCTCTTAAGAATTTCTCATACTCAATATTCCCTACTATTATGTAGTCAACTTTTTTCTTCAGGAGTTTAAGCCACCTATCTCTTTTTAAAAGCTCAGGATTAATTAAAAACTTTCTTTTATCTACAATCAAATACGGATCGCTAACTAATTTTTCCAATTCTATCTTATTATAGGCATCATACCAGTGTGGCTGGACACTATTTTTATCCCAGACTATTTTTAGATTTCCTAATGCATTTTCCTGAATCCATTCAGTTGCAATTACTCTTGTATCAGAAAGACTCATTATCTTTTTATATTTGAAAGTATATTTAAGCGGAATCCAGAATGCAATTAAAAGTAGAAATATAAACATAAATTTTGAATTGTCATCGACTTTTCTTTTATATAAGTAGTTAAATCCCAGTCCACATGCTAGACAAGCATAAGGAACAAGAACTGCTCCATAACCAATACTTGTAACATGAAAAAAACCTAAAACTCCAAGATAAATCAGAGGAAAAGAAAATAAAATCTTTAATAAATTTATGTTGTAGTCTTCTTTACAAAATAAAAGAAAAAATATAGATAGCCAAGCAATAGGTCCAACTCCCTGAAGAAGAGAACTAAAACCATAAAGCAAGTATGAGCTTCCATGATAAGAGAAGTATCCATTTATATAGTCTGTAACACCGTTTTTAAAAAGCATTGGCAGGGTCAAAATTACCTGAGGATTAATAACAAGATAAAAAATAAGGCTAACTAACCAAAATTTCTTTAGTGTTGAAAAGTCATTTTTTATTGCCATGACAATAAAAACAGGAACGTAATTCAACAGTCCAAAATAATTAATAGAAGAACCTATAAAAGAAAAAACAAAAGGCAGAGTCATTTTAGAGCTTTTGCTGTTAAGTATTTTTATTAGTGAGTAGACATTGAGCAAAGAAAAAAACACTAATGCACTATAAGGTAAAAATAATTGAGAAAATTTTATATGTAATAAAGATACAGCAATTAGTCCGCTAGCTATTATTCCAACAATTGAACCAAACACCAAGCCAATAAAATAAACAAGCACAACTGATCCTACGCCAAAGATTACGCTTAAAAGTCTCAATGAAACATAAAGGCTCCCTGATTTTAGTTCAAGAATATTTAAAATGGAATTAGTATCAAATGTCCAAGAATTAATGAAAAGAATTATTGCATTTAAGTAGTTATAAAGCGAGGGCTCTAAAGATTTGAATTTTAAAAAGTCTTTAAATAAAGATACCGCCTTAAGGAAATTACTTGATTCATCAAGATTCAGTATATAAGGTAAGCCATTATAAATCCCCGGAAGCCTGAAATAGGCTGAAACAAATACTATAAATAAAAACAAAAGGGTTGTAATTTTTGCATCACTGATGCTTTGTTCTTTTCCATTTTTGCTTAAGTCTTGTATTTTTACAGGGCTAAGATTGTCTACTTTCATTCAATGCACTACTCAGGTTTTACGCATTCACTTTTTACAAATTCTTCTTCTTCCTCAGCGTATTCTTTTACGTTGGTTGCATATTCTTTAATTTTTTCATCTGAGATCTTAGCTATGGATTCATTTAATGACTTAATGGTATCTGCATATAGTCCCAAAGCAAATGGACAGTTTGGTTGTTCTGCGCCATCTAGATGACTTCCGCCTTCTGCATATTTTTGAAACGCTTCTATTATTTTTTGATACTCAGCAACCTCAGGGCACTTACAGGTTTTTGCTAGATTTTTTATAGCAACAACTGAATCTTTGCATGTTTTAATTGCTTTTTCCCATTCATCTTCTTCTACAGAACCATAAGATTTTTCCACTGCATCAGTTGCAGGTTTCAGACAGGAACATCCTGAGTCTGCTTTTTTTTCTGGTTCTGCCATTGCTGGTTCTTGTGATTTAGTTTCTTTTGTTTCCACTGGTTTTGCTTCTTGAGCAAATAATTTGTTTCCATTCCCTATAGTAAAAAGCAAGGTTGAAAATATTAGAGCAAATAATAAATTTTTCATGTGTTTTCTTCTCTTTAACTCCTCAAGAAATTTATACCACAATAAAACAAATTGCTCGCGTGATACATATCGTCACAAGACTTGTAGATAACAAAAATAACTAAGGCTTTATAGCTACTTGAATTGCTTCGCCAGACTCATGCATGAGTAGTGCATCCTTAAGCTTGCTTAAAGGGAAAGTGTGGGTAATTATCTTCTTTAAAGCCTCTCTTATAGTCAAGTGGTTTTTAAGCAGATTCAATGCTTCTTCTACATAGAACGGTGTATGATGGAAAACTCCTAAAAGTTTTAGCTCATCATAGTGAATTCTATAAGTATCGAGTTCAACTTTAGTCTCTTTTTTACAACCACCAAAAAAATTTACAAGTCCGCCCCGTCTTACAATTTTAGTAGCTAATTCCCATAAATTAGGAAGTCCTACGGCTTCTATTACAACATCAGGCCCAATTCCATTAGTTAGGGTACGTACTTCTTTCAACAACATTTGCTCATCTTTATATTGAGTAAGATTTATGACATGATCTGCTCCTAAATCTTTTGCAACTTTTAGTTTATGCTCTTTTCTTCCTATAGAAATTACTTTCACATTATTTAAGTTTGCTAAAGCAACAAACATAAGACCAATTGAGCCTGTTCCAAGAATACAAATGGTTTTCTCTTTTGTAATTTCTGATCTATTGAATCCATGAGCAACAACAGCAAGGCTTTCCAGGGCTGCTGCAGAGTTAAAGTCAATTTCTTCAGGGACTATATGTGTGTTGTGTTTTACTATTCTCTCAGGAATAGCAATGTAATCTGCATATGCTCCATTTAAAAACTCTATATTCTCACATAGACTAAATTCTTTTTTATTACAATAAATGCAATTAAAACATGGTGCAGAATTAAGTGCTATAACTTTATCTCCCATTTTAAACTTATTAATGTTCTTCCCCATCTTTGCAACAGTTCCTGAAAATTGATGCCCAAATGTAGATGGAATAGATTTTATTAATTTCGGATGACTTCTTTGAAAAGTTTTAAGATCCGTTCCACATGTAAGAGCAGTGTTTACTTTTACTAAAATCTCATTTTCATTTATTTTAGGCATTGGGAGTTTTTCATATCTGATATCATATGGTCCATAAAAAAGACAGGCATTCATAGTATCTGGAATGCTCTCAATATCTTTGTTTAACGACTTTTCAACACCAACAACCATGCTATTAATATACCAAAGCAATACTATATTTACTTTCTAAGGAGGCTTTCATAGTAAAATAAGAGTCAATAAATTACTTTAAAGTCATATGAGTACAGCTATACAGGCTGTTATGCCTGTTTCAATGCAAAGCACCACAGTTTCTTCTCTCAAGGCAAAAAGCAAGGCTGAAGAAGATATTAATTTTCTCCTTATTTATATGAGTGGAGGTACTTTTTTTATTAAATGTCCTCTATATGAAAAAATCAAAAAGCATGTTGATCTCTTTAAATATATTGATGTTGAGGAAAGCAAAAAACTTTTCACGTTTGAAGAATATCCAAGAGAAAAATTAGGAAATAATATTGCTTTAAGATGGGTAGGAGATATTGGATTTGGAAAGACAAGCATAGTAAATCCTGAACAATTAAAAGAAATTATTTTAACCCTTCATAATATAGATCCTAATTTGGGGAGAGATTTTTATAATGAAATGATTTATCTTGCATTTTACGGAGCAAAAAAAACTTCTAGCTATTAGTTTATCTTTCTTTAGTTAGTCGTCTTAAATTCTTTTAATTTCTTTTTAAATTCTTTTGTATGTCCCCAAGGTTGTTTATTTGTATAAAGCCAAAAATGCACCATTTCATGGTATAAAACTTTTGCTATTTCTTTCGGCTCATCACAAAGTCTTCTTGAAAGTCTTATAAATGGCTTCTTTCCAGGATGAGCCTGAAAGTCTCCAAATTGCTTAAACCACTCACCATGCCCAAAAGTATCACACCATAAGATTCTTATGTATGGCAAGGTGCTACTAAAATATTGCTTGTTTAATTTATCGTATATTTCGTAAATCTGTTCACTTTGGATTGACTTGCTCATAAATAAACCATATTAAATTATTCTATACACTACAATAATAAATTACCATGAGTCCGTTTAACTCTGAAAAAATCATAACCAATATAATCCCAAAGAAAAAAGACGCAACTTCTATGGCAATTGCATTTCCAAATACATACTCAATAGGGATGGCAAGTCTTGGTTATCAAACTGCTTGGAAACTGTTTAATCAAAATGAGAATTTAACTGCTGCTCGATGGTTTATCGACATACAAGAGGGTATGGGCAGGCCTTATGCCCCAACATATATTGGGTTTTCATTTAGCTGGGAACTAGACTATAAAAATATATTTGCAATGCTGGAAAAAAACAATATTCCTCTTTACTCTAAAGACAGAACTGAAACCGATCCACTGGTTTTTTGCGGTGGTCAGGTGCCAAATGCAAATCCGGAATCATTTTGTGATTTTTTTGATTTTTTTCTACTGGGGGATCTTGAAGTAACTGCTGAAAACTTGATAAATAAAATTGTTGAGATAAAAGACTTAAAAAGAGAAGAAAAATTAAATGAACTTGCAAAATTACCAGGAGTTTATGTACCACGATGTAAAGACTTGCCATGGCAAGTCTCAACAAAGAAATTAACGACAAAGAGCGATTTAACATCCTCTGCAATCCTCACCCCTAACTGCGTTTGGCCAAATACATTTATTGTAGAAGTGGTTAGAAGTTGTCCTGAGCTCTGTAGGTTTTGTTTAGCAAGCTATGGTTCTTTACCTTTTCGTGCACCAGATATTAAAGACAATTTAATTCCAATTATTGATTTTGGATTAAAGCATACAAGTAAAATTGGTCTGCTTGGAGCATCAGTTACACAGCATCCAGGATTTGAAGATTTATTAAATCATCTTTTAACAAAAAAGAGTAGTGTTCAGGTGCAAATTGCATCTGTTCGCGCTGATTCAATATCAAAAAACATTTCAGATGGTTTACATAAGCTTGGCGCAAAGTCGCTCACCATGGCTGTTGAAACCGGTTCACAAAGATTAAGAGATATTATAAATAAAAAAGTAAGCAATGAAACAATAATAAACTCAATACAAACAATATATAATTCAGGATTTAATTCAATTAAACTCTATGGAATGGTTGGCTTGCCTCATGAAACAATTGATGACTTAAAAGAAACCATGGCTTTTCTAAAAGAGATAAAACAAAAAAACAAAGGGAAAAAACTTATTTGGGGATGTTCTGTTTTTGTGCCTAAAGCAGGAACACCATTTCAATGGTATGGAGTGAGTCCTGATGCAGAGGAGAAATTAAAATTTTTAGAAAAAGAATTGCACAAAGTCGGGGTTGAATTCAGGGGTGAGAGCTATAACTGGGCTACTATACAAGCTTTAATTTCAAGAGGAGATCAAAAACTAGGCAAGGTTCTGGAACTAGCTTATAGATATGGAAACACTCTTGGCAGCTTTAAAAAAGCAATGAAAGAATGTAAAAAAGAAATTAATTGTGATGACTATATTTTTAAGAATTGGGATACAAATTTAAAACTTCCATGGGAAAGAGGAAATACTCAAGGATTTTTAAATAAGAATATAATTAAAGGGCACTATGAAAAAGCGTTAGCAATTACTGTTTAAGAAAGACTACTATGTTTGATCAGCTATCCGATAATTTACAAAATATTTTCAAAACCCTTAGAGGGAAATCTGTTCTTGATGAAGAGAATATAGAATCTGCTATTCGGGAAGTAAAAAGAGCACTTATAGATGCAGATGTAAGCTTAAAAGCAATTAAAACATTTACAAATAAGGTTCGTGAAAAAGCAGTTGGAGAAAGTGTTTTAAAAGGTGTTGAGCCACAACAACAGTTTATAAAGATCATAAACGATGAACTTACAACTCTTTTAGGCGGTCAGCAAAATGAGTTAAATCTAAAAGAAAATCCAAGTGTAATTCTTATGCTTGGTTTGCAAGGTGCTGGAAAAACCACAACTTGTGCAAAGCTTGCAAAGCTTTTAAAGAAAAAAGGTAAAAATCCTCTCTTGGTTTCTTTAGACTTAAAACGTCCTGCTGCTGTTGAACAACTGAAAATATTAGGAGAACAAGTTGAGGCAGCAGTATATGATGGCGTTGGGGCAGACGGCCGTTTACCCCAACAGGCTATAGACTATGCCAAACAAAACAATCATGACGTGGTAATCCTCGACAGTGCAGGCAGATTACAAATTGATTCTGAGCTTATGGCAGAGTTGCTTTTAATAGATAGAACAATTCAACCTTCTGAAAAACTCCTTGTAATAGATTCAATGATTGGTCAGGAAGCTGCAAATGTTGCAGGCGCTTTTAATACTCAGATTGGTATTACAGGAGTTATTCTTACAAAGCTTGACGGAGACTCCAGAGGCGGGGCTGCTCTTTCAATTACAGAAGAAACAGATCGGAAGAGCGTCGT
>Ga0209515_10010688_pt1 | contig 10165 bp, 10 predicted proteins | sample Subgroupgradi54m_FD_187454 | JGI IMG/M metagenome (GOLD analysis project Ga0209515, IMG submission 187454) | Subsurface groundwater microbial communities from S. Glens Falls, New York, USA - GMW60B uncontaminated upgradient, 5.4 m (SPAdes)... ...
TGATCTGGGCGCCGAACGCCACGATCGGCGCGAGCACGCCGGTCTCGTGCGCCCGCTCCTTCATCAACCGGCTCGATGTGACGAGAAACTTCACCCGCGGATGCACGCGCTGTCCGGCGACGAGTGGCGCGAGCAGGCTGAATTCGGCGAGCGAGAAATGCGGGCTGCCCAGAATCACCATGTCGAGCTCGCGGCCGTCCGCCGTCGTCAACTCGCGGCGAGCGGCGCGCAGATCGGCTGTGGTGACAGTGACAGTTGTGGCGCAGGACTTCAGTCCTGCGTCACCATGAAACGCCGCCTCCAACGTCGGCGCTTCGGGCGTCACGCCGACCATGTGAAACAGCGCGACGCGGCCTGACGAAGCGGCCGCCGCCGCGAACGCCTTGAGCTGATCCTCGGCCGGTGAAACGACGATGCCGTCGATGACCGGAATGCGATCGCCGGCGAGCTTGCCGACGAGATGGCCGAGGACGGCGAAGAACTGATCGTCCTGCTGCAGCGCATCCGGCACGCCGGCGAGACGCAGGAGCATCTGGCCACCGCGGTTTTCCGTGAGGTGCAGACCGACCGCCGGCACGCGGCCGGTGATCGCGCAGCAGATGTCGAGCAGATCGGGGTACCGCTCGGTGCGCGCGCCGATCACCGAGTTGGCAAAGGCAATCGCGTTCGACTCGCCCCACGCGATCTGCTGGCCGAACACCGGCCGCATGTGCGTCTGGTACGGCGCGCACGTCCACATCGGCACCGCGCCCATGCGCTCGTACGCGAGCATCTGCCGCGCCGCCTTCGCCGCCCACTGCGGCGACACCGCCCAGTCCTTCCAGCCGCACTCGTCCACACCGCTGACGTTCAGGCTCGTCGGCACGGCCACACGCGCGCCGAGCGACGCGAGCCGTTCGGCGAACTCCAGCGTTGCATCGCCCAGGTAGATCGTGCTGTCGATGTGCGCCTGCGAGATGTCCATCAGCTCAGTGGCACCGTATACGTCCGCCATCCGAACGAGGATCGACATCGCCAGCTGCGCGGCCGGGCTGTGCGTGCCGTCGAGCATCGCGCGATCGCGATCAGTCAGGTGGAGCATTGAGCGGTCAGTGGACGCCGGTCATCACGTACAGATCGGAGAACCCAAGGCCGTAGCCGTACGCGTACGTCCGGCCGTCAGGTGTGATGAACGGCTGCCCGGGCCTGACTCCGACGATAGCCGGGGCGCGCAGTTCGCGCCAGATCGTGCGCTTGCCCGTGAAGGGGTTGAGCTTGTCGATCCGCCGCAATGTCGCAGGACCGTTGGCGACATAGATTTGACCATCGTCGGTCCAGCCTCGCACCGATTCTCCCGGCTGCGCGCCCTGAATCGTCTGTGGGGGACCGCCTTCGACCGGCACCAGCGCCGGACCGGCTGGGGACCCGACAGCGATCCAGCGCTGGTCGGGCGAGATCAGCACTCCCGTGACGCCCTCAGCGGTAATGGCCCGGGGGGCGCCGCCATCGAGCGTCTGGATGTAGGTTCGGGCTCGCTGGCTCTTCGGTTCGCGCGCGGTGAACACGATCCGTTTGCCATCGGCAAAGAACTGTCCCGCGTTGGATGCCGCCCAGCCAGAAGGACTGATCCGGCGCGATTGTCCTGCGCCGACCGGCTGCAGCCAGATTTCGTTTCCGCCTTCGACGAAGCGCATGGACAGCGTCCACGCCTTGTCGTCGGAGATCGCCACTCCATACCCCAGCCCCACTTCGACCGCTGGCGAGCCGTCCACGTTCCGTACGAACGTGCGGTAGCCGCCCTGGGCCGCGTTGCCTTCTTCCTCGAAGACGATCGTCTTTCCGTCCGTGCTGATTCCCCGCAGGTACGAATAGTCGAGCCACGACACATCACGCTGCGACTCTCCGTTATCGGCAACCACAACGATGCCCCTGCGAGTGTCGCCTTCATCGAGCAGAACCCGGCCATCCGACGCGACGTCGCGGACGAAGAGCCTTCCCGGCATGTTCAGCAACTCGCGGCTCCGGCCTTTGAGGTCCAGGCCGAACAGGCGGGCGTCCGCCAGCGGCGACGTCAGCCAGATCTCGTCGCCCGCGGGGCTCCACACGACGCCGCGCTGGCTGTCGCGGAGCGGTCCCGTGGCGACCTTCTCGCCGGTCGCGCGCAGGATCACGGCGTTGCCGCGATCATCCCCGGCGCTGGTGTGATCGACGAACGCGAGATACCGGCCGTCAGCTGAAAAACGCAGGTCGGTCAGCAGTGCATTCTTGAACAACACGGTGCCGATCGGGTATTCCAACTGGCAGATGCGCTGGTCCGGCATGTAGCGGACGATAGCCAACGACTTGCCGTCTGGCGCGTAGTCGGCAGCAGCAACGCTCTCGATTTCCGCTTTCGGCGCGCCCCCGGCCATCGATCCGCGCGCGAGTGTGCCGGGGAGCACGAACGGACTGACTGCCCGGGGCGCTAGAGAAAGGGCCAGCTCCCCGGTCCTCGAGACCGCCAGCAACCGAGCGTTCGGGATGCCGAGGGACCGGCCGCCGTTCTGATTCGCCGGCACGGTGAAGATCTCGGGCGGAGCGCCCTCCCACGACGCCGTGTAGACGATGTTCTGGCCGTCGGCGGTGAAGCGCGCGTTGTCCAGTTCGCCGTGACGGAAGGTCACCTGATGGAACACCGGGTTGCCGCGCGACGCCGCAGCGAACCGCCACAGCACGGTCGCCGCCACGACCGCCACGGCCGCAGCGGCCATCGCCAGATAGAGCGTCGTGCGTCGCCGCTTCGGTGTGGCCGCCGCAATGGTCCCTGTGGTCGACGTCGCGAACATCGTCGACAGCGCGTCGAGATTGAAGACGATGTCGCGCGCCGACTGAAATCGCATCTCCGCCATCTTCTCGAGGCAATGGCGGACGATGCGATCAAGCGCGGGCGTGACGGCGGTGTGCCCGGCCGTCAGGTCGGCCGGCTCGCTCGCGAGGATCGCGGTGATCGTGTCGGCCGCCGTCGCGCCTTTGAACGCGCGCGCGCCCGACAGCATTTCGTAGAGCACAGCGCCGAAGCTGAAGATGTCACTGCGATGATCGACCGCCTGGCCGCGCACCTGCTCGGGCGACATGTAGCCGACCGTCCCGAGCACGACGCCGGCTCCAGTCCCCCCCGCCTGAGTGGCAAGCATCGTCGCGCCCGCGCCGGCCAGGGCGCTGTCTTCCTTGAGCTTGGCAAGCCCGAAGTCGAGGATCTTCAGGCGGCCGTCGCGCGTGACGAAGATGTTCTCGGGCTTCACATCGCGATGGACGATGCTTTTCTCGTGCGCCGCGGCCAGGCCGTTCGCGAGCTGGGTCGCGTAGTCGATCGCTTTGCGAGCGGCGAGTCCTTTCGGAGCCTCGGCGAGTGTCTCGCGAAGATTCCGGCCTTCGAGCAGCTCGGAGACGACGTACGGAACAGCAGGACCGGACGCCGGCGTGTGCGTGCCGATTTCATGAACCGTCAGGATGTTGGGATGGTTCAGCGCCGCAGCCGCGCGGGCTTCCTGCTCGAATCGGTGGAGCCGATCGGCGTCGGCAGTGAATGCGGCCGGCAACACCTTGATGGCGACGTCGCGGCCGAGCCGGCTGTCACGAGCGCGGTAGACCTCGCCCATGCCGCCGGCGCCGACCAGCGACAGCACTTCATACGGACCGATCCGGGTGCCAGGGGCGATAGCCATGATGTCTTGGAAGCGCGAGAATTATACGCGCCCGGACGCGAATAGGCTCCTCGCAGGGCCGAAGCCCTGCGCCACATTCACACCTGACACCCATATAATCCGCGCATGCGAACGACACCCGCTGTGCTCGCGGCTGCCCTCCTGGCGGTCGCATCCCCGATCGCGCACCCTTCGACTGGCTCAGGGTGGCCCGATCCGGTCGAGGGCCAGAATCCACCAGCGGCCGTGACGATTCTGAAACCGGCGCGCGTCTTCGACGGCGAGACGATGCACGACGGCTGGGCCGTGCGGGTGAAAGGCGAACGCATCGACGCTGTCGGGACTGAAGCGAGTATCGCCGCGGCTGGCGCGAAGGTCATCGATCTGCCTGGCACGACGCTGACGCCGGGGCTGGTCGAAGGGCACTCGCACATCCTGCTGCACGCGTACAGCGAAGCGTCGTGGACCGATCAGGTGTCGAAAGAAGGGCTCGCGCTGCGCGTGGCGCGGGCGACGAATCACCTGCGCGCGACGCTCATGGCCGGCTTCACCACCGTCCGCGACCTCGGCACGGAAGGCGCGCAGTACGCCGACGTCGAGCTGAGGGACGCGGTACGGCAAGGCATCATCTCCGGTCCGCGCATCCTCGCCTCGACGAAAGCGATCGTCGCCACCGGGAGCTATCAGCCGAAGTTCATCGCCGAGTGGAACGTGCCTCAGGGCGCCGAAGAAGCCGACGGCGTCGACAGCCTCACGCGCGTCGTCCGCGATCAGATCGGGAAAGGCGCCGACTGGATCAAGTTGTACGGGGACTACCGGTGGGGGCCGCTGGCGGGCTCGCATCCGACATTCTCCCAGGAGGAGATGAAGCTGGCGGTCGAGACGGCGGCGAGCGCAGGCGTCCCGGTGGCCGTGCATGCGAGCACTCCCGAAGGGATGCGGCGCGCAACGCTGGCCAACGTCGCCACAATCGAACACGGCAACGACGGCACCCCTGAGATCTTCAAGCTCATGGTCGAGCACCACGTCGCGTGGTGTCCCACCCTGACGGCTGGCGCCGGTCCGTGGCCGCCGGCCGATCCGAACTCGACGGCAAACACGCGCAAGCGCGCGGTCTTCAAGGCCGCGCTCGACGCCGGCGTGACGATCATCAACGGCAGCGACGTCGGCACGTTCCCGCACGGCGACAACGCACGCGAGCTGGACGCGATGGTGAGCTACGGGATGACGCCGGTTGCGGCGGTCAAAAGCGCGACGTCGACCGCCGCGCGCGTGCTGCGCATGGAGAATCAGATCGGTCAGGTGAAGGCCGGGCTCCTCGCCGATCTCGTCGCCTTCGACGGCGATCCGACGAAGGACATCGCGGCCCTGCGGCGCGTGAAGTTCGTGATGAAAAGCGGCACCGTCTACAAACAGCCGTAACAACGACGATCAACGCAGAAACCGCTGAACACGCAGAAAAACGTTTGCTCTGCGGATTCCGCGAGTTCTGCGTTGTACGTCGTCAGTAATTGAGCCAGTACGCGAGCTTGACGAGGAACACGTTCTTGGGCGCGACGCCGAAGATGTCATGCACGTCGCGGCCGAAGCGGAAGCCGCCGGGGACGATGTCGTTCTCGCGCGCAGGCCTAGCCGGGGATCGCGGAGCCGAAACGGCGGACGCGCGATGGCCAAGCAGATTCCAACACACTTCGGCGATGTCTTGATTCTGCAGACGACCCAGTCGTATGCCGTCCATGCGGTCGGGCGAGTGTCCAGGGACGGCCAGCAGGATTTCAGCAGCGAGACGAACGTGAAGTACCAGATCGACTACGTCACTGCGGTCGCTCAGGCGAGAGCCCTGGTCTCGCCCGGAGGACGGATCTTCCTTCGGAACATCGACACCGGCGACTGGAATGAGATTTCACGTTGACCACGCCAGGGATCGACGATTTCAGCACGCGTGCATGGCCGCCCTGTTGCTTCTCGACGCCCGCCGAGAGCCCGCTGGATCCGCGAGATCGTGGGCGAGTTGACGGCCGGGTCTCGACGCGATCCGGCGTGGCCTTCCCGGAAACGGAGCCGTGGGCCTTCAATGCCGGTGGACCGACACGGGGTAGCGGACGCATCGACGCGGGGTTGTTCTTCGGCCTGACCAGGGCCGATCCCACCATCGGGTTCACCGCCGGCGTCACCTACGTCTTCAACGCGTTCACGGTGCCTTAGGACGTCCTCACAACTCTGAACTTTGCGTTTCGGTGTCGTCGACGGGCGACGGGTACAAGCGACGCCAGTCCGGCGAGCAGGGTCATATACGTGCCCGGCTCGGGTACTGGTGAGGCGACTCGTTCGAACGCTACGCTGACGAACGTACCGACGATGTTGAAATCGGGATCGTACGGGCCAGCGTGGCCAAGGAAGCTCGGATCGCTCAAATCGCTAGCGAGGCCTGCGAGCTCGCCGTTGAGGCCGGCAGTCGCGCTCAGGCGGATATCGTAGTCGATGGTCATTTGATCGAAGCGTGAAAAGGAGCTCTTCTCGCTGTAGATGTAGTAGTAGCCATCCCCCGAAGCCGGCGTCTGGTTCAGCACGCCGGTGAAGGCGCGCTGGCTATCGAAAAAAAACTGGCCGTTGGCCGCCATGATGTCGACGATCGACCCTGCGACACTGACGGTTCCGGGCCCGTCCGTGGTCCACTTCCCGCTTTGGGTGAAGCTCGCGTCGTAGAGGCCCCACCCGGGCTTCGCCGTCAGGACGATCTGACCGGTCAGGCTCAGCTGCGGCGGCCCGGCCGACCCGTCGCTGGATACGCTCAGGTTGGGATCGAGGAAGAATCGCGCGAACCCGAACTGGTCGACTGGCGGCGACCCTGCGAAAGCGTCCGCCTCGAATGGAGACTTGATCGGACCCCATACGGCGCTGTCGTAACCAACCGAGAGCGCTTGGAACGTCGTGGTATCCGTCAGCGTCGTGGCGGAGGCGGCCGAAGGCCCAGCAACGAGCCCGACGGCCAGATACAGGAAGGCAGTACGAGCCAGAAATCGCAGCATAGTCAACCTCTGGGTTCCGGAAGTTGCCGCGCTCGCTTCGGTGGACGGTGATTACAGAATACGCTCGCGGCTTAGCAAGACCCGCACCGCCGGTTGGCGTACGCGGCTGGGGCGACCCATCTCGAAGGATCGGAGGTGGTTGGAACGTCAAACACGAGTGCGAAGTCTGGGGAACCTCTGCGGGTCAAACTGAAGTCGTTGCGCAATAGGGCGACTGAAGTCGGCTGTTTCGCAAACAATAGATAAGAAGCGACCCCAGGGTACGCCCAGGCTGGCTCGTGTCAGGGCAGTGCGGCCTTGATCTCGTTGGAAGACGAGCTCCTGAAGGAAGTCCGAGCCGCGTACGACGGCAAGGTCGTCTCCGCGCACGACCTCGACGTGTATTGAATCGCAGGGTGAACCCTGAACCAGAACGAACCTTGAACCCAGCCGATAGGACGGATCAGAGGGCTGTCGCGGGTAACGGAACGCCCGCTATCGGACACGCCCCCCGGCCACAGCCACAGCCCGCCTCGGTGGCCGGCGATGCGGATCGCCTCGCTCGCTTTCAGCGCGAAGCCGAAGTCCTCGCGGCACTCAACCATCCGAACATCGCGCAGATCTTCGGACTGGAGAAGACACCAGACTTCACCGCGCTGGTGATGGAACTCGTCGAGGCGACGATCTCTCGCAGCGCATCGCACGCGGCGCCATTCCGATCGACGAGGCGCTGCCGATCGCGAAGCAGATCGCCGACGCGCTTGAAGCGGCGCACGAGCAGGGCATCATGCATCGCGATCTGAAGCCCGCGAACATCAAGGTGCGCGCGGACGGCACGGTCAAGGTCCTCGACTTCGGCCTCGCGAAAGCGATAGACGTTGGGCTGGGGTCCAGTGGGCCGGGTGGGCCAGGTGGGTTGTCGATGCCGCCGACGCTGACGACGCCGGCGATGACGCAGGCGTGGATGATTCTCGGGACCGCGGCGTACATGTCGCCCGAACACGCGCGGTAAGAAGGTCGACCGGCGCACCGACATCTGGGCGTTCGGCTGCGTGCTGTTCGAGATGTTGACTGGCAGAAGGCCGTTCGACGGCGAGACGCTCACGGACACGGTAGCGGCCATCGTCAAGAACGAGCCCGACTGGCGGGCGTTGCCACCCGGAACGCCAGCAGTCGTTCAGTCCGTCATCGCGAGGTGCCTCAAGAAAGATCCGGCGCAGCGGCTTCACGACATCGCAGATGGGCGGCTCCAAATTGAGGAGGTGCTGAACGATCCCAGGGGTTCTACAGCGGTGGTCTTCCCTGCCCGGAACCTTCGCGAGTGGGCTGCGTGGATCGCGGCGATGCTGTTCCTGGGCGCGGCGCTGTTCGTTGCCGCGCGGCCTTCGATCACCTCGTCGTCTGGTGACCCGATCAGCTTCCCGGTCTTCCCTCCTGAGAAGACCGCCTTCTCGGCCCATTTACCTTGATTCTCGACGCCGCACCGACCGACAGCGCGGCGAGCATCGGCTTCAGCAGCACTGATTGCGACGCCGACTTCGCTGCACTCGTGGCGCGCGGCGCCATCATGCTGGAGCCGCCGCAAGACCGGCCCTACGGCGCACGCGTCGCCTATCTCCAAGGGCCGGGTGCCCTCAAGATCGAACTCGAGCAACTCCTGCCGTCGAACTCCTGACCAACTCGCGAGCGCGAAGACAAGGAAGGGCACGCTAGGACTGTGCGGCGGGCGCCTGGTCGAAACGCTGTTGACAATATTCAGCCATATGGCTGAATATTATTAGGCTGGTCCGTTGACAGGCTGTGGCCTGAGCCTGGCCTGTGCGTTCAGCTGGCGAGTGGGGATCGGCGAGAAAGGCAACGTTATGATCTTTGGTGCGCATGTCATTCTTTATAGCAAGGATGCGGTGGCTGATCGCGCCTTCTGCCGGGACGCCCTCGGATTTGCCTCTGTGGACGCTGGACACGGATGGCTGATCTTCGCGCTGCCTCCGGCAGAAATGGCTGTTCATCCCGCCGAAGAGATCGAGCGGCACGAACTGTTTTTCATGTGTGACGATTTGAAGGCCGAGATTGTCGCACTCGAAGAGAAGGGTGTTCGCGTGACGGACGTGCAAGAAGCTCGATGGGGCTCGATCGCAAAGATCGGTCTTCCCGGCGGAGGTGAAGTCGGCCTCTACCAGCCGAAGCATCCAACGGCATTGGCCCTCAACTCGCACTGACCGCCTGAGCACTGTTGATGCTTAAGCCGACTTCTAGGGCGCGTCCAGACGCGTATGAGGCGGTATTCGGTGCGCTGGCTCACCCTGCGCGGCGCCGCATGTTGCTCGCGGTCTATTTCAACGGAGGCGCGATGACCGCTGGAGAGATCGCGGCGACCTTTGCGCATGCCTGGCAGACCACCACTCGGCATCTTCAAGTGCTCGAAGCCGCGGGCCTCCTCAGCCACGAGAGGCAGGGCAGGATGCGCATCTATCGCCTTGAGCGAAAGCGTTTGGCGCTGGTGAGCGAGTGGCTTGCGCACTTTCAAAGACGAGCGAGACATCGCATTCGAGGAGAGCAAGATGTCAAAACCAAAGACACCAGGCGCCATCAAGGCGAAGTCCGCAAAGCGCGAAGCGCCTGACGATGTACCGCAGTTCTTCAGACTCAACGTCGAAGTCGGTGATCTCGACGCGGCGATCTCGTTCTATACGAACTTACTCGGCGTACAAGGCCGGAAACAGCCGGGGCACCGATGCTACTTCGATTGTGGCCCGGTGACGTTACAAGTGCTGGATGTGTCATTGAACAGTCAGCCGCATCCGGCGGCAAAGGCTTTGTACTTCACGGTTGAGAACTTAGAAGCTGCGTTCGATCGGGCAAAGGCGCTGAGCTGCCTGTCGCGTGAGGACGTGCACGATGCACCGGCAGGTGGCATCGTGGTGCGCCCATGGGGCGAGCGATCGTTCTACGCCGAGGACGCGTGGGGAAATCCCCTCTGCTTCGTGGAAGAGGGAACTGTTTATACGGGATAGCGACGAATTCAAGCATCGCCTTGGCTCGCAGCGAGAGGGCGTCACGGGGGGGCCGGACCAGGAATCGGTCTACCCTACGCCGTTTGTCAGGAGCCATCAGGTGACTCAGGCCGCACGAAGTGGTCTCAGCATGCGCCGCCACCGCGAAGTCGGGTGCCGCGCGGAGAGCGCCGGGGTAGGTGAGGCAAGTACGCGGAGACCAGGATTCCGCGCGAATGCGGCTCGATTCAGTGTAGGGTTACGTCATGGATGGAGGCGCCATGAACAGACGAACGATGATGACGACGCTCGCCGGCGGTGTGGTGGCCGTCGGATACGCCGGCCGCGCGAAAGCGGCGCCGGCGGCTGACGGGAGGCTGCCGGTTGCCAGCGCAGACACGGCGAAGGACTTTCCCGGTGCGAAGGAACTGCCGGATCCGAGCACCAACTACAAAGTCGTCTTCTCCGTTTCTGCGAAAGTGAAAGACGACGAAGTGCATCC
>Ga0209515_10010689_pt1 | contig 10163 bp, 8 predicted proteins | sample Subgroupgradi54m_FD_187454 | JGI IMG/M metagenome (GOLD analysis project Ga0209515, IMG submission 187454) | Subsurface groundwater microbial communities from S. Glens Falls, New York, USA - GMW60B uncontaminated upgradient, 5.4 m (SPAdes)... ...
GATGAGGCCAAGTCAAAGGGATTAGAGGGAAAGGAACGGGAGAAATTTCTCCGTCCCCATCAAGATCTCTACACAATCTTCAATCCTTACTCGGGTAACGGGCGGGAGACCCAGAAGGCGAACCTGTCTTCCTAAAAATCGATAATCAGGTTGGTCCGAGCCCCCCAGACCCAATTCGCTCCGTCAAAGGGAATTGAGTTGACTTGAGCGAGGTTGGTCGGTTCAAAGACCGCTACCTCCACATCATAGGCAGGCCCCGGCATCAGATACCCGCCAGTCAGATCAAACAGGCATCGCTCGAAAAAACGTGATTGGAAATTCAGGTCCGCTTCCCAACCATACCACTTGTTCGAATTCACAACACGGGGGAGACTTTGAAACCCAGTCATCTCGGCAAAGTCGATGTCGAAGTTATTGGAGGGGGCCCAGGCGGTGATGAATTTCACCCCGACCTTCGTATCGGTCGACTTCGGCACCAGGGCCGAGACATCGAGATGCTGCCAGTAGCCTAATGTGCTGTAGATCGCATTATTGATATAATTCCCCGTCACCGGAACCGCCCCGACAAGTTGACGGCTCCCGGCGCCGTTACCATTCGCCTGCGTCACCCGAGGCGAGGAACCGAGCGGGGCATGAAAGAGAAGAAGCGCTACTTGATAATCCGGGCGGAATCCGAACTGCGTGATCTTCGAAGAAAGCGGCCGGGCGTCGCCCGAGGCATAACCTCCTTGGAAGAGGAAATCTCCCCAATCGTAACCAGCCTCGAGTTCCATCGCCCCCATATGGATCTCGGCCGTATTTTGGGCGCCCAACTCGATCGGCCCTAAGGCGTTTGCGGGAAGATTGTTGAAAGGGATCGCATCGATCGCGACACCAGTCGAGAGCTTTCCCCGAAGATAGATGTATTCCCCTCGAAGCCGGAAGGGGGGGCGCTTGAACTCACCATAGAGATCGGTGAAATAGAGGAGCGTATCTCCGTCTCGGCCTGCTGCAATTGGGTCGGAGAGTTGGGCGTTCCCTTTGGAATCGAGGACCTGGTTTCCATTGGCATCGACCAGGATCTGGCGGGCTGTCGTTGTTGTCTGACCTTCCAGACCATTTCGGTAACGAATCCCTGAAAAGGTGCCCAGAGAGAAGGACTTTTGATCATAGAGAAAGATACCGGCGAACTGCCACATATTGCGCGTCGGGCCGGTGATCCTCGGGCCGAGGCCGCTGATGCGAGGATCTTGTTGTTCCGTGAAGGTGAAGTCGGCGGCTGCCCCAAAATTGAAGGTCCCCAAGTGGGGCGTCTCCATCGCGGCAAAATAGAGGATCCGATCGGCCGTATCACCGAAGTCGTCATTCAAACCGTTTCCGTCATTTTGAAAAATTCCCAGACCCCAGTGCGAAGGCTGGCGGCCGATTCGAAATTTTCCGCCCGGGGTCAGAATATCGGCATAGACCCGGCGCACATTGAGCGCCTTATTTTCTCCCGCCTCGCCCCCCGTCACCCCCAGGGCCCCGCCGGCCCCCGGGAGCTGGATTGTCCCTACGATCGGCGAGAGAAAGTCGATTTTCTTGCTCGTCTCGGTCCCAGCGATGATGTTGTCCAAGACGTCGAATTGGGAGTGAATGGAAAGATTGTCGTTCAGTTTTAAAATCGGCTCGATCCGAAGCCGATGTTGGGAAAAGAGCATCGACCCGAAGCGGTCGTTGTCGCCCAAACCCCCTTGATTGACCGACGCGTTCGGCTTCTGAGTATCGAGGTCGTGATAAGAAACGACTCGGTTGCGGAAATAACCCTGAGCGGTCAGATCGAAGGCGTCCGCGCCTGACGGGAAAAAGGCCAGCGAGAGGACGGCAAAGAGGAAAAGAAAAGGGGCGAACAAGGTAACCGAAGCTACCTTATCGCCCCTTTTTAAGTCAATTTCTAATCAGGGGAGATTGAATCTCCCCTGAAGGGCCTACATCATTCCGCCCATGCCACCCATACCACCACCGCCGCCCGAAGGCATTGAATGGCCTTTATCCTTCTCATCCGCCTTCTCCGCCACGAGCGCTTCGGTGGTGAGGAGGAGGGAGGCGACGCTCGCCGCGTTTTGCAACGCCGATCGTGTCACCTTGGTCGGATCGATGATCCCAGCCTTGATGAGGTCCTCAAACTTCCCGGTCTCGGCGTTAAATCCGAACGAGCCGGATCCCTTCTTGATCTCATCAACAATGACCGCCCCTTCATAACCGCCGTTCTGGACAATCCAACGGGTCGGCTCTTCCAAGGCTCTCTTCAAAATATCGACACCGGCCTGTTCGGGACCGGAGAGTTTGATTTTTTCGATCGCCGGGATGCAACGGAGCAACGCCACGCCGCCGCCCGCAACGATCCCTTCTTCAACCGCCGCGCGGGTTGCATGGAGCGCATCTTCCACGCGCGCCTTCTTTTCCTTCATCTCGGTCTCGGTCGCCGCGCCGACATTGATGACGGCCACGCCGCCGACGAGCTTCGCGAGTCTTTCCTGAAGCTTCTCACGATCGTAATCGGAGGTTGTCTCCTCGATCTGCGCACGGATCTGTTTGACGCGACCTTCGATCGCCGTCTTCTTGCCGGCTCCGTCGACGATGGTCGTATTATCTTTGTCGACCGTCACCCGTTTTGCGCGTCCAAGATCTTCGAGTTTGATATCTTCGAGCTTCCGTCCCAATTCCTCGGCAAGACAAACACCGCCGGTCAGGGTCGCGATATCGTCGAGCATCGACTTACGGCGATCGCCGAAACCGGGCGCCTTGATGGCACAGCATTGCAACGTTCCACGGAGTTTATTGACGACCAACGTCGCGAGCGCCTCGCCTTCCACATCCTCGGCAATGATCACGAGCGGACGTCCCGATCGGGCGATCGATTCGAGAAGGGGCAAAAGCTCCTTCATCGAGCTGATCTTCTTCTCATGGATCAAAATATACGGATCTTCGATGATCGCTTCCATCCTCTCCGGATCGGTCACGAAATAAGGGGAGAGATAACCGCGGTCGAACTGCATTCCTTCGACCACATCGAGGGTCGTTTCCATCGACTTCGCTTCCTCGACGGTGATGACCCCTTCCTTGCCGACCTTTTCCATCGCTTCCGAAATAATCTTGCCGATCGTTTCGTCGTTGTTGGCGGAAATGGTTCCGACCTGGGCAATCTCTTTCGGATCCTTGGTCGACTTTGAAAACTTCTTCAGTTCGTCCACCGCCGCGGCGACCCCTTTTTCGATCCCGCGCTTGATCGCCATCGGATTGTGACCGGCGGCGACCATTTTCATTCCTTCGCGATAAATGGACTGGGCGAGGACCGTCGCGGTCGTCGTGCCGTCTCCGGCAACGTCCGACGTCTTGGAGGCGACCTCCTTCACCATCTGAGCCCCCATGTTCTCAAATTTATTTTCGAGTTCGATCTCCTTGGCGACCGAGACACCGTCTTTCGTGATGGTCGGCGATCCGAACGATTTTTCCAAAATGACATTGCGTCCCTTGGGACCCAACGTGACCTTCACCGCATCAGCCAAGGCATTGACGCCTCGGAGAATCGCTTCGCGGGCCGCCTGGTCAAATATAATCTCTTTTGCTCCCATAACTGCCTCCTTAAGATTGTTTGATGAATTGTAAAATTAAGCTTCGAGAACTCCCAAAATCTCATCTTCTTTGAGGATCAGATGTTCTTCGCCCTCGAGCTTGATCTCGTTACCGGAATATTTGGTGAAAAGGATCCGATCGCCCACCTTGACATCCATGGGGATCACTTTGCCCTCATCGAATCGGCCTTTGCCGATCGCGACGACCTTACCTTCTTGTGGTTTTTCTTTGGCGGAATCGGGGATGATGATGCCCCCTTTGGTCTTCTCTTCTTCATTGATTCTTTTGATCAAAATCCGATCATGAAGGGGACGGATTTTGAGTTTCTTTTCGGCCATGGTCATTCCTCCTATTAAAATTTAAATTGCGTAGTTTTTTTAACTACTTACAACAGTTACCCACTGCGGTTTCACAGCGGCGCACGGAATATAGTCACTTGCGCCGCGTTGTCAAGGGAGATACCCCTTCGGATTCGATGATTTCAGCGAACGACACCATTGTAGCGATCTCGACTGCGCCTGGGAACGGAGCGATTGGGATTATCCGTCTCTCGGGCCCCGAGTCGCTGGCGATCTTGACCAAGGTCTGGGACGGGAAGCCGTCGGTGGGCGCCTTCCAACCGAAGACAATTTACCTTGGCAATATCAGAGACTTAACCTCCGAGGCCCCTCTCGATGAAGCGATTGTCTTCTGGATGAAGTCCCCGGCCTCTTATACCGGAGAAGACCTCGTCGAGGTCCAGGCCCATGGGGGACAACGACTGTTAGAGATCCTTTTACAAAACTTTGTCGCCGCCGGGGCGCGTCCGGCCGATCCGGGAGAATTCACCCGTCGCGCCTTCCTCAACGGCCGAATCGATCTGATCCAGGCGGAGGCGGTCGCCGATCTGATTAACGCGTCCGGCACCCGGGCGATCCGGGAGGCGGAGAGGCAATTGGAAGGAAGATTGTCGGACACCGTCCGGCTTCTCCGAAACGAACTCAAGGTCCTGCGCGCCCAGATGGAGGCGATGATCGATTTTCCCGAAGACGAAGATGTCCAGGGTCTGCACTACGATGAGGCCAAAGAACGGATCGGGCTGATTCAAAGTCGGATCTCTTCTCTCATTTCGACTTATGAAGAAGGGCGCTCGATCCGCGAGGGGGTCAAGATCGCGATCGTCGGGAAACCGAACGTCGGTAAGTCGAGCCTTTTTAACGCCCTGTTGAATGATGATCGGGCGATCGTCCATTCAACGCCCGGGACAACTCGCGATTTTCTCGAAGAGAGTTTGGATCTGAAGGGTCTTTCCGTCCGGTTCATCGACACGGCGGGAATTCGTGAGAGCAAAGATGTTTTAGAAGGGGAGGGGATTCGAAGGTCACTGGAACGATTATCGAAGGCCGATCTGATCTTGGCGGTTTTCGATGGAAGCCAGCCACTCAATCATGAAGACCACACAGTTCTCGAAATGGTCAAAGGGATATCGTCCTTTTATTTGATGAATAAAATGGATCTATTACAAGGGGACGGGTGGCCCGAGGGGAACTTTTTGGAGCGCGAAGCGAAGCGAGTCGGAGACAAAAAGTTTCCCGAAGGGACAGGACCCGTCTTTGGGATATCGGCCAAGAATGGGGAGGGGATCCGGGGGCTGAAAGACCGGATCTTTTCCCATGTTGTCAAACATCCGGATCGCGCCCAAGGAAGCGACCTGATCGTCACCAATCTCCGACACCGAGTCGGGCTTCAAAAAGGCCTCGACGCCCTCGAAGATGCGTCGAAGGGATGCGATGAAAAGAGAACCCTTGAACTTTTGGTGACTGATTTAACGAGTGCGATGAATGCTTTGGGAGAGATTACCGGGGAAGTGACGAACGACGAGATTTTAGGGGAAATCTTTTCGCGGTTTTGTATTGGGAAATGATGAAGTGGCAGTCTACTTCTGGAAAGCTTTTTGGAAAGAGATTGCTTCGATTCTCAGAGTAATACCGTCCTTCACCCTTACTTGTGCATAAGCTGCATAAGGAGAAGGAGGACCGTCTTTCCCTTCGCCAACTAAATCGTCGATACGCATGGGCTGAAGGCGACTCCCTTCCGCAAGCTCAGGAGGTTCTTTATGCCAATCCCATTCATCATACCGATGGATGACCTGAATTCCAGGATCTGAATCGAAGACTTTTGTGAGATGCATAGGTTGCCCCTCCTTAAAAAAGGATGGGGCCGATCCCTCTTGTGCCCAATAATATGTCTTATCTGGATCTTCCACCGCTTGATAAACTGGCAGACGGAGTACGTCGCTCATATAGTAAACAATACCATCCGATCTGACAGAAAAGTCGCGCAAGGCCTCGGTGTGGGCATCTTGCAGTTGATTTCTCATCTGGACATAACCATCGCTGAGTTTTCTGGAAACTCTTTCCCGGCTCGGACCAAATTTCTGATCCAGTCTTAAACTTGCTTCTTGAGCAATCAATGAAGGCCCTTGAGTCACTTGCAGTGAAGAGATAATCATATCTACTTGGCGAGATCCTTCCAAGATAGGAACGGGTATCTTCGTTGTTTGAAATAATTCACCTAATTGATCTTCTGCTTCCCTTCTTGTACCGGCATTTTGAATCAGTCTGGCCGCTTCTTCAGCAAGTTTGAGCACAACCCCACCACTTATATCTCGAACCTCATAGGAAACATGCCGACGATATTCCTCTGGAAGGCGACTCAAAGCGACCCTTAACGATGTTACACTCTTGCTGACGAGGATAACGCGATACTTCGCAGCCAAGTCATTTAATGGAATATCGTCGAAATAACCTTTTCCGAAAACCATGACAACCGGCCGCTCGTCAGACTCTTGCGGCCCAATCATCGTCCGTTTTGAATCCAAAACTGAGGCGACTTCCAAAATGTGACTTTTGTTCGTTTTAAAATGCTCCTGCCAATAACGTATACTCCTATAAGATGCTTCACCCAGTTCAACTTCCTCGTCTCCGACTCTCAATTGCTGGATGGCTTCCGTGGAGGTTGGCGAAGGCAAGCCAAGTTGTTTACGGTAACTTTCAAGATCGGCCACTGTGATGGAAGTTTTTAAGAAGGCCCCATAATCCCGCATCAAAAATTGGGCCAAGGCATAGGACTCGCTTCCGGAGTCAACTTTGTCTCCCCGACCGACAGGATTATCATTAAGAAAGGTCTTTATTTGTTCTTTGAAAAACTCGGGAGAGGGTAATTCATCATTAAGCAACGTTCGAATCCCGGATGCATCCAACCCTTCAAGTTTATCAATTGGATTCGGCATTCTGTAATGGTTATCGGCTAGTCTAGGAGAAATGTTGTTTGAAAATTGGTCTTTAAAAGCATAAACTTTTCGGGCCTAACGTTAGATAAGTGATTTCAATAAGTTATGGAGAGACCTTAATGAAGATAAAGATCATGAGTCATTACGACATCATCGTCATCGGTGCCGGCCATGCCGGGTGTGAAGCGGCACTTGCGGCGGCCCGGATGGGATGCTCCACGCTGCTCGTCACTTCAAACGTCGACAACATCGCCCAGATGAGCTGCAATCCGGCGATCGGGGGGATCGGCAAAGGGCATCTCGTCTGTGAGATCGACGCGTTGGGGGGCGAGATGGGAAGGGTCGCCGATCAGACCGGGATTCATTTCAAACGACTCAATACTAAGAAGGGACCGGCAGTCCGCGGGAGCCGATGTCAGTCCGACCGCCTCCTTTATAAGAGGCGGATGCAGGAGGTCATGCAGGCGCAAGCGAATCTGACGATCCATGAGGGGATGGTGGATGAACTTCTGACCGACGACGCTCGGAAGATCACGGGCGTTATTCTCGAAAATGGTGAAACGATTGCGACTCAAGCGGCGGTTATCTGCACCGGGACTTTTTTGCGTGGGCTGGCCCATACCGGTTTTGAAAAATTTCCGGCCGGTCGGCGCGGGGATCGACCTTCCGAAAAATTGTCGGAGAGTTTTTTGAAATTAGGTTTTCCGGTGGGGCGGCTCAAGACCGGCACGCCGCCGCGGCTCTGGGGACGGACGATCCAATTTGATCGTTTGGAAGAACAACGAGGCGACCCGGAACCTCACCGCTTCAGCTTTTCCGCCACCTCGATCGAACAGCGGCAGGTCTCCTGTTATATTACCTACACCAACGAAAAGACCCACGACGTGATCCGCCGCAATCTCGACCAATCGCCGCTCTATACCGGGGTCATCCAGTCGACCGGGCCGCGTTATTGCCCTTCGATCGAGGACAAGGTCGTCAAGTTCGCCGACAAAGACCGGCATCAGATCTTTTTGGAGCCGGAGGGGATCGATCATCCGGAGTGGTATCCGAATGGAATCTCGACCAGCCTTCCCGCCGACGTCCAGTTAGAGTTTCTCCGCACGATTCCCGGCCTCGAATCGGTGGAAATCTCCAAGCCGGGCTATGCCATCGAATACGACTACGTCCCGCCGACCGAGCTTCGTTCGACCTTGGAGACCAAAAAAGTCGAAGGGCTTTACCATGCGGGCCAGATCAACGGGACGACCGGGTACGAAGAGGCGGCGGCTCAAGGATTGATGGCGGGGATCAACGCCGCTTTGAAAGTTCAGAAAAAACCGCCGCTCGTCCTCGACCGGTCGCAGGCCTATCTCGGTATTTTGATCGATGACCTCGTCACGAAAGGGGTTGTCACCGAAGGGCGCGCCGAGCCTTATCGGATGTTCACTTCGCGTGCCGAATACCGACTGATCTTGAGGGAAGACAATGCCGATATCCGTCTTCGAAAGATCGGACACGACCTTGGACTGGTCGAGCCGCGCGAATATGAAAGATTTATCCAGAAACAAGCCGAGATCGGCCGGCTCCAGGCACTTTTGAAAAAGAGACGAGTGGACGGCATCGCGTTGGAAGTCATGCTGCGGAGACCCGAGGTCGAGGGGGAAGAGTTGCTGCAAAAATATTTTCCCGAATATCTTGAATCGACGGAATTTCTGGCGCTCGATCTTCTTCTCCGCGAAGAAGTTCTGGAACAGGTCGAGATCCAGGGAAAATACGAAGGATATCTTCAACGCCAAGACGAAGAGATCGTCCGTTTTCAAAAGATGGAGGGGATCTCAATCCCGGATACCTTTGGGTTTAAAGAAATCCCAGGGCTCTCGCGCGAGATCGTCGAGAAACTTTCGAAAATCCGACCCCGATCGGTCGGCCAGGCCTCGCGAATCCCCGGAATCACCCCCGCCGCCCTTTCGATTCTCATGATTTATTTGAAACGGCCTCAGAATGAACTCAATTCCCACTGATCTTTACGAGACCCATCGGCCGGAGTTTGCCGCGTACCAAGCCCTCCTCCTGAAATGGAACGAGAAGATCAATCTCACGGCGATCACCGATCCCAAAGAGATCGAGGAGCTTCACTTCCTCGATTCACTCGCCGTGGTCCCTCACCTCGAAAACTGCAAAACCCTTTTAGACATCGGCGCCGGGGCGGGGTTGCCGGGGTTGGCGATCAAGATCGTCCGGCCTGATTTAGAGGTAACGCTTATCGATGCGGTCAAAAAGAAGTGTGATTTTATGAAGGCGGTAGTTCGGGAGCTCAAACTCTCAGGTGTCACGGTCCTGCATCGTCATCTGGAATCGGGCGAATCGATCGGACAATTCGACGCGGTCGTCTCCCGCGCGACGTTCAAACTTCCTCAACTCATTGAGTTTGCCCAACCGAATCTCAAACCGGATGGGATCTTGATTGCGATGAAGGGGTTTGATGTAGAAAAGGAGGCCGAAGGAATCGGTCCTTTCCAAGAGGTTGTCTATTTACTTGCTGTCTCCAACCAAAAGAGGAAATTGTTGATTAGAAGGAATCATGTTACCTTTTAGGTAAGGATTGGCAAAATATGCGCGCACCCTCGACCAAAGAAAAGGTGATCCACTTCATAGAGGCCATGGGGAAACGGGCCAAAAAAGCGGGACGGGTTTATCTCACCGGCGGGGCGACGGCGGTTCTCAACGGCTGGCGTGATACAACGATCGATGTCGATCTCAAGCTAGACCCCGAGACCGACGAGCTTTTTCAAGCCATTTCGGCCATCAAAGATGAGTTGGATATTAATGTGGAGCTGGCTTCACCCGACAACTTCATCCCTCCTCTTCCCGGATGGAAAGAGCGTTCACTTTTTATCAAAAATGAGGGGCCTCTCCATTTTTTCCACTACGATCTTTATGCCCAGGCGCTCTCGAAGATCGAGAGAAAGCATGAGCAAGATGAAAAAGATGTCCAAGAAATGCTGTCTCGCGGTTTGATTCAGAAGGAAGAGCTTCTCCGGTATTTTAAGGCTATTCAACCTCATCTGACTCGATATCCAGCCATTGATCCTCAAGAATTTGAAAAGAAGGTTCGGGAGGTATTAGATGATCTCTGAGCCCCCATCGCTGATTCCCGGAGATGAGTTGGTAAAACCGGGCCTTGAAGATCTCTCACAAGGCCGTCTCACGATGGCCGCACTTCTTGTCTTGATCGGCGCCCCACGTCTCCGACGTCTCGGCATTCGTATCCCTCAATTGGATGGATCACCGACCGAACCCGAGCATGCCCTTTATC
>Ga0209515_10010690_pt1 | contig 10162 bp, 7 predicted proteins | sample Subgroupgradi54m_FD_187454 | JGI IMG/M metagenome (GOLD analysis project Ga0209515, IMG submission 187454) | Subsurface groundwater microbial communities from S. Glens Falls, New York, USA - GMW60B uncontaminated upgradient, 5.4 m (SPAdes)... ...
ACCTGATCGGGGATCCAGTGGTTTTCTGGATTCCCGCTTCCGCGGGAATGACAAAGGAAAAGGAATATATGTTAAATAACTTTACTATAAAAAATAACAAATTATTGATTGGAGGCATCAGTGCTGAAGAATTGGTGAAACAATACGGCTCACCATTGTATGCTTATGACGCGGCAATTATCAGAAGACAATATAAATCGTTGGTGGATAACATCACTTATCCAAAACTAAAAATTCATTATGCATGTAAAGCAAATACCAATATTGAGCTATTAAAAATTCTAAAAGAACAGGGTTCATGTTTAGAAGCGGTAAGTAAAGGAGAAATTTTAGCAGCATTAGAAGCAGGGTTTAGCGCGAATGAAATAATATATACATGCAGTTATATTACAAAAGAAGAATTACAATTTGTTATTGATAAAAATATTATTATTAATTTAGATTCGTTAACACAGTTAAAAAGATATGGTGAAATAAATCCCGGGGGTAAAGTTTCTCTTCGTTTGAATCAAGGAATAGGCGCTGCACATCATGAACATAACATCACGGGTGGACCGGATAGTAAATTTGGAATTGATATTACAGAAATTAATCAAGCAAAAAAAATTGCCAAAAAATATAAATTACAAATTGTTGGAATTCATCAACATATTGGTTCTTGTATTTTTGATAATGCAATATTTATGAAAGCGATTAAGAAGTTGTTAGATACAGCAAAGCAATTTGAAGATTTAGAATTTTTGGATTTTGGTGGTGGATTTGGTATTCCTTATAAACCTTCGGATAAACCTTTAGATATGGTCGTACTTGGAGGATTGATTACAAAAGAAATAGAAAAATTTGTCAAAGAGTATGGTCGCGAAGTAGAAATAAAATTTGAGCCTGGAAGATTTCTTATTGGTGAATCTGGAGTACTTTTGGGCACGGTAACAGAAATTAAAAAAGCACCATCGCATACCTTTGTTGGTATTGATGCTGGATTTAATCAACTTATTAGACCCATGATGTATGGATCGTATCATGAGATAGTTAATGCAAGTCGCGTAAAAGGAAAAGAAGAAACAGTTTGGGTGGTCGGAAATATTTGTGAATCCGGTGATATTTTTGCACAGGATAGAAAAATATCAAAAGCAAAAGAAGGAGATATTTTAGCCATTCTAGGTGCGGGTGCATATGGTTATGCTATGAGTTTTCCTTATAACGCTCGTCCACAACCAGCAGAGGTGTTGGTAGATGGCAAAACTTCACGACTCATTAGGAAAGAGAGAGGTCTTTAATATGGACCAATCTTATCCGATGACCAAAATGCATGGATGTGGCAATGATTTTGTTGTCTATGTAGATTTGGAAGAACAAACTCTTCCTGAACAAGTCAAAAAAATCTGTACACCACATACTGGAGTCGGAGCTGATGGAGTTATTACCGTTACAAAATCACGAGTACCAGAGGCAAAATACCGAATGAAATATTTCAATGCGGATGGATCAGTTGGGCAAATGTGTGGTAATGGTATTCGTTGTTTTGCAAAATATCTGATGGATAATGGATTAGTTACAGAAGGTAAAATTTCAGTCGATACCGATGCGGGGATTATTGTTCCAGAAGTTTTGGAAAATACACCACGAGAAGCAATTGTCAAAGTAAATATGGGCAGACCTATTCTGCAAGATATTAAGCAAGTAACACTTCCTGCAGATAAAGATGGATTGGTCCATGTACCTTTTCAAAAATTGACAGGTACGTATATCAGTATGGGAAATCCTCATGTGATCTTTTTTGTGGAAAAAGGGAAAGCAGAATTATATGCAAAAGAATATGGGTCACAAATAGAACATATGATAGAAATCTTTCCTACAAAAACAAATGTCGAATTTGTTGAAATCAATAACAGGAAAGATCTCGCCATGCATGTCTGGGAACGTGCTGTTGGACTGACGTTGGCTTGTGGGACTGGAGCATGTGCGACACTTATTGCTGCTGTTTTACAAGGTTTTGCAGAAACCCAAGCAAAGGTTCACTTGCCTGGAGGAACGCTTGAAATATCGTGGGAAGGAAAAGACGCACCTGTCTTTATGACTGGTCCTGCAACAAATGTTTTCAATATTCAGAATCTGCAGGAGCTTCTATTAGATGCAAAGAAGACAAAGAAGCCTCTCGGTTGAGGTGTCTCTCTTTGTATGCAAATAGAGAGAACCCCTCACTGGAGGGGTTTTTTAGTGGAGAAAGGAGATGATTTTTGATATGAGTGAAAAAAATCGGTTGATACCGGAAACAGCAATAAATGGTATGCCTGTCATTCCAGGTGGCTGTCAAGAACTTCCTGTTGCCCCTGCTAAAACTCGTGTAATAAGCTCATCATCGGATCTTACTATTTTTAGGGCAACAAAGCCGGTGATTTGTTATAATAGAAACTATGTTCTGGGCGGATAAAATTGGTCAAGAATTAAAAGATAGAGGATTGCGTTTTACGCCATAATTATGAAAACACAAATATTACTTGAAAAATTAGTGAGCATTCCATCAGCTTTTCCAGATGAAAAAGCTATTGGAGAGTATTTATTTACTTATCTTCAAAATCTTGGATTTCAGGTTACAAAAATTCAAACAGAAAAAGATCGTTTTAATATTGTTGCAGTCTTTGGGAGAGCAAGAAAATATCTTGCATTCTACGGCCACATGGATACTGTCCTTCCAGAACCAGATCAGGAAGATCCATATAGAGTTTCAATAAAGGATAATATTGCAATCGGCTTGGGGGTTGGAGATATGAAAGGCGGTATTGCTGCAATGTTACAAGCTGGAGAATATGCTGTAAGAAATAACCTTCCGGTGAAATTAATTTTTGGTGTTGATGAGGAAGGTATCTCCCAAGGAGCACACGATCTTGTTGATTCTGGATTTTTGGATGATGTTGATTTTTTAATCGTTGGAGAAAGCGGACAAGTTAAAAATTATCAACAAGCATTTAGTATTTGTTATGGAAGAAAAGGCAGAATTCTTTTTGAGACCTTTATTAAAGGAAAAAAAGCACATGCTGCGGAAAGTGAGAAAGCGATCAATGCTATTGAACAAGCAGCGGTAGTTGTTGAGATACTTAAAAAAATATCATTTCAAGAACACAAAAATTTAGGTATGACAAGAGTTGTTATGCATGAATTGCATAGTCAGACCGATTCTTTTTCTGTGCCTGATACAGCTCGAATTTTATTCTCTTTATTAACTACACCCAATATTGATAGTAAAGAGTTTTTAAGAAATATTAGAGAACAGGCAAGTAAGAAAAGGATTAATGTTGCATTAAAACCTTTTAAACGGAAGACACCATACAGTGAAAGTTACGAGGTAGATAAAGAAAATCATTTTTTGAAAAAATTAGAGGGAGAAATTTTTCATAAATATAACGTTGTGCCAATATATGCTTCTTCTGTAGCTGATGAAAACGTTTTTGCAAATAGATTAAAAATTCCTGTTATTAGTATTGGGCCAATTGGTGGAGAGGAACATACCCGTAATGAATGGTTAAATCTTAATTCACTTGCAACGGTTGAAGATGTCTATAAGAAGATAATTATGTTGTATAATAAAGACTATGTTCTGGGCGGATAAAATAGCACAAGATATAAAAGAAAAGAATTTACCTCTTGCGTGGGTGGATGATATGAAAACGCCGTCTGGTAGGATTCATGTCGGATCACTTTTTGGGGTTGTCTTTCATGATTTGGTTTATAAAGCGTTAAAAGATCAAGGCGTAAACGCAAAGTACACCTATGTTTTTGAAAATCACGACCCAATGGATGATATCCCGTCTTATCTCCCCCGAGAAAAATTTGAAAAATATCTTGGTATGCCTCTCTTCAAAGTCCCTTCACCTGTTGAAGGATATAAAGATTTTGCTGAGTATTATGCGCTTGAATTTAAAGAGACATTTAATAAAATTGGATCAAATCCTGAAATAATTTGGACGAAAGATTTGTATACCAGTGGAAAAATGAATCCAGGTATCAAAAAAGTACTTGATAATGCTGAAGAAATAAGAAAGATCTATCAAGAGATGTATAAAAAGGAGATTGCTTCAGATTGGTATCCGTTTCAAGTCTATTGTGAGAAATGTGGCAAAGTCTCTACCACTCGAGTTTATAACTGGGATGGTGAAAAAGTGCATTATCGTTGCGTTGTTGATGCAACTGATTGGACAAAAGGTTGCGGCTCAGAAGGTGCGACATCACCTTTTAGTGATGAATCGGGCATGAAAGGGAAGATGCCCTGGAAAGTTGAATGGGCTGTCAAATGGCAAGCAATCGGTGTGACGATTGAAGGAGCAGGAAAGGATCATATGAGTCGTGGGGGATCGCATGATCTTGCGACCTTAGTCTGTGAAAGAGTTTTAAAATATCCTGTGCCATACCCTATTCGATATGAATTTATGCTTATAGGCGGTAAAAAGATGTCTTCCTCAAAGGGGCAAGGATTTGCTGCTTCGGATATGCTTGACATCTTACCTGCCGAATTAGTTCGTTTTTTGATAGTAAAAAAAGACATAAATCAACAAACAAATTTTGATCCTGCCGAAAAAAATACTATCCCGACACTTTTTGATGAATACCAGAAGGCAGCAGATGCTTATTGCAACAAGACTGATGAAGATTTAGCGAGGATCTTTGAATTCTCCCAAGTTGATGGAATTAAGAAACTACCAGCAGTTCGTTTCTCAGTCCTTGCTCAATGGGTGCAGATGCCAAACATGCAGGATGAAATTAAAAAGCAGGGCTTGGAAGAGTGGGCGAAATATGCACGGGTTTATATTGAAAAGTATGCTCCTGATTCAGAAAAGTTTGTGGTACAGAAATCCTTACCTGATGTTGCAAAAAATCTTTCAGAGAAACAAAAAGAGTTTTTGAAAACGATTGCTTCTGAATTAGATAAAGCATTCAATGCCGAAGATTTTCAAACACAAATTTATGAGAGTGGCAAAGCATTGGGACTCAGTGGGAAAGAAACCTTTGCGGCAATTTATCTTTCTCTTATTGGTAAAGATCACGGTCCGAAGGCCGCGTGGTTGATACTCTCATTGGACAAAGAGTTTGTGAAGAAAAGATTTGAAGAAATAAGCAACGTCATTCTGGGGAGCAAAGCGACTCCAGAATCCCACAACGAAAGCGATTCTGGGCAAGCCAGAATGACGGATTTTCAACAAGCTCGAACAATATCACCTGAGATTTTTTCTCTTAGTAAGGAAGTAACAGAAAAATTTCCTTCAATTTCGGTTGGCGTTGCCGTCATTAAAGGGGTCAACATTGAAAAGACAAATCCTGATCTGGAAAAAGAAAAACAGGAAGTTTTAGAATCTTTGCATGGGTTGACTACTGAAGCTCTGGGGCAATACCAGGAAATTATTGCTTATAGAAAACTTTATAAAGAAATGGGTGTTGATTGGCACTCTCGTCGACCAAGTCCTGAGGCGCTTCTTCGTCGCGTTGCTCTGCATAAAGGGTTATATACAGTCAATACGTGTGTTGATGCTTATAATTTAGTTGTGATGAAGCATCGAGTTTCGATGGGGGCGTTTGACTTAGATAAAACTGTGTTTCCTACAGAGGTGCGTTTTGCAAAGGACGATGAAGAAATTCTTTTGCTTGGCGACACAGAGCCAACAAAATATAAACCTACAGAACTTGGTTATTTTGATGGCAATGGAGGATTTAGTTTGGACATCAATTATCGAGATGCACAAAGAACCGCAGCACAGTTAGAAACAAGAAATTTATTTATTAATGTTGACGGATTTTATGATATTACGCCTGAGATGGTAGAAAAAAGTTTGCAAGAAGCCTGTGATTTAATTATCAAATATTGTGGCGGAACAGTAGAGGTATTTGGAGTTAAAAAGTAGCGAGAGAGATTCTGGACGCCGCCAGAATGACGAAAAAGAAAAATGAAGAAAATACTCATTGCCACACATAATCCTGCGAAGTTGCAGGAACTGAGCAGCCTACTTGCTGATCTGCCTCTTGAACTTGTTTCATTGTCAGATGTTGGTATTAGTGAAGATGTCGAGGAAGATGGTACAACCTATGAGGAGAATTCTCAAAAGAAGGCACGTTTCTTTGCAAAAAAGAGTAATTTGCCGGCACTTTCCGATGATGGCGGGATTGAGATTGTCGCTTTGAACAATGAGCCGGGTATTCATTCCAAACGATGGCTTGGGGAGAATACTACTGAGGATGAATTGATTGCACATATGCAACAAGTCGCAAATACCCTGCCTGATGATAACAGAACAGCATATTTTAAAGTCGTTTTGTCACTTGCATTGCCCGATGGCAATGCGTGGAGCGTACAAGGTGTGATACAGGGTATTGTTGCCAAAAAGCCCTTTATGCAGAAGCGAAAGGGTTATCCCTATCGATCATTTTTCTATCTGCCCCAAATCAATAAATATTACCTTGAAAGTGAACTAACGCCTGCGGAACAAAAAAAATATAACCATAGAGTAAAAGCCCTTACTCATCTTAAACCAATTCTTCAGGAAAAACTTGGTTTATGCTATAGTTAAAGATACTCTGCATGAAAAAGTTTTTTTTGATTGTTATTCCTGCATTAGTGTTGACCGTTTTGCTTGTCTGGGGAATTCAGTTGCTCCTGCAGTATCGTACGCAGAAAGGGCCATTACAAGTTACTTCTGCTCCTGAAAGCAAAGTCTATCTCAACGATACCTATATTGGCAAAACGCCGCTGTGTAAATGTGAGGCATCAGATATGCTCCAGGCGGGGAACTATACGATCCGTTTGGTACCAACAGACAATACGTTGTCGGAGTTTCAAGAAAAGATTACTATCTCGGAAGCCGTGCTTACGGTTGTTGATCGGAAATTTGCCAAAGGTTCTTTCTCAGAAGGATACGTGCTGTCTCTGACACGATTGCCTGATAAGAAAAAAACAGAACTGCTTGTTGTCTCGATTCCAGAAAAAGCAACGATTTTGCTTGATGACGCAACCATCGGAGAAACGCCGTTTCTCTTTAAAGATCCGACAGATTCAGATCATATCTTGAAAGTGCGAAAAAATGGCTATCAAGAAAAAACGCTTCGTATTCATACGCCGCTTGGTTATAAATTGACCGTTGCTGTCTACTTAGGGACAAATCCTGACGATCTTTCCAGTCTCCCTGCGAGTTCCTCAGCAACAACTTCGATTACTCCTTCCCCCACGTTGTCTGGTGCGACGGTTACTATTCTTGAGACACCAACGGGATTTCTCCGAGTTCGTGGGACTATTGGCGGAGCTGAGATTGGGAAAGTGAATCCTGGAGAAACATACCAGCTTCTTGATGACAAGAATGGATGGCTTCAGATAAAACTGACGGATGGACAAAGTGGTTGGATTAGTTCGGAGTATGCGAAGAAACAATAATTAGAGTTTAATAAAGTATATTATCAGAATCACAAGGACCGTATAGACAATAATAGAACCCAACAGTGGTCGATCTGAGAAAAGCACTCGTTCTGGACTTTCTCCTTCATGTTTTTCATAGATCCGTTGTAAATAGCGCATGAGTCCATAGACGACAGGGATGATGGTAATCATCAGCCATTTTCGTTGCAGATAGGTGCCCAAAATATCCGCGGGAATTAAATTAGTATCAAAGGTGATGCCCTTGGGGTTCACAAGAAAAGCAAAAAGAGCGTAAGAGAGAAAGGTTGATGTCGCAAAAATTGATAAGTAGACGTCCAATAATTTTTCCGTATAATGAGAGAGCGTTTTTCGTGTCGTGTTAATTTGTTCTTTTGTTTGGTTGGCAAGAAGGGTGAGCTCTGATCGGCGCTTGCCGATTGCTAAGAAAAGTGCGAGAGAAATGACGGTCAAAAAGAGCCAAGCAGAAATATGATAGCCACTGACAACTTCTCCTGCAAAGACACGCAAGATATATCCGCCTGCCAAAGTCAAGATGTCAATGATTTCAATATGTTTGAGAAAAGCGGAATAACAAACATGCAGGATAAAATACACAATCGTTATCGCGAAAAAGCCCGGTCCGAGGAAGTAACTTGCAATCAGAGAACCCACAGCGAGTAAAACAGCGACAGCAGCAGCAAGTCGGAGTGGTACGTCATTGTGTGCTAAGGGTCGAAAACGTTTGAAGGGATGCATGCGGTCTTTTTTGATGTCAAAGAAGTCATTAATGACATAGATGCTACTTGAGATGGCACAAAAGATGAGAAATCCCCAGGATACTTTTTGGAGGATGCCAAGATCGAATAACCGTCCACTGAAGATAATTGCACCAAAGATAGCACCGTTTTTAATCCACTGGCGTGGCCGAAGAAGCCGCAACGTGTTACGAAGTAACTTTATCATTGGTGTTTTTGGTAACCGCATGTAAAAAAAACAGTCCTCCGACGGTAATAACGATTAACATAATAATAGCAAAAACTTTACTTCGACTCTCAAGCGTTAACGCTACTATCCCCAATATACCAGAGATCAGCCAATAAAACAATGCAATTTGTCGCTGGCTGTATCCAAGGCGCAGAAGAATATGATGCAAGTGTTTTTTGTCTCCGGTAAAGGGTGATTTTTTATTGACAAGTCTTCTGATAATCGTAAACACGAAATCAACAAGAGGCACCCCCATGACAAGAATTGCCGTTGCTAATTTAGCGCTTGAGAGAATAGAAACAACACCTAAGAGAAGATAGAGACTGGTTGCGCCATAACCTGGAAAAATTTTGGCAGGATGAAAGTTAAAAAGAAGAAATCCGAGAGCGCTTCCAGCAATGATGAATGATAACTGGGCATCAAGAAGATTACCGCTTTGATGCGTGAAACGAAGACTCAAGATTCCGATGACAAGTGCCGAGATAGCGACAATGCCTGGCATTTGTCCATCAACGCCTTTGCTCCAATTGAGCATATTCATCATCCAGACAAGCCATATAATTGAAATGACGCTGGCCGTAAGCGGATCAAAATGAATAACGCCTGTTCCAAAAGGGTTGGTGATAAATTGTATGCTGATGCCATTTGCGACGATGATAATTGCTGTTATGATGTTAATGATAAAACGAATAAAGGGCGGGAAATCCCTTCCCATAGCGTTTAAGATATCATCAATAACGCCAGCAGCAAGTGCGATAAAGGCAGCGGAAAAAATGGCTATGGTTATCGTATTTTGTTGCAGAAAGAAGCATCCTACAATCAGCGTGCCCAAGAAAATCGGGATACCTCCTCCTCGCGGAATCGGTTTGGTATGAATCATTGCTGGATGTTTATGCAGTTTTGGATCATCGACAAGACCTAATTTTTTATTAATAACAATACAAAGAGGAGTCAGGATTGCGGTCGCAAGAAAGGCAAGAGAAAGCGGTAAGATAACAAAGTCATTTGGAAAGTTCATCATTATACGATAACACGTAACGTCTGCAACGTAAAAATTAGTGATAAGACCGCGATAAGAAAGCTTGTCAGACTGAGTATTCGTGAAACAAGGGGCATTTTTTCATACACATGATTTGCGAGTAAGAAGTTGCAGACAAGAAATGCGCTCGCAATAAGAACAGGAAGAAACATTGCAGGTCGTTGGCCAAGTCGTGCATCACCCCAGGGCAGTTGATTAAAGAGCGGCATAAATGGGGGAAGAGATAGGTAAAACAGTGCCAGAACAAGCGTTTCGCCAAGTAAGAGGATACTTGCTATGCTCATACTCCACTTAATAATCTTGTCTTTTTTGGCGTTTTTAAAAAGTCCGTTCATAGATGACAACTCCTTGAAAAGATACGGTACTGGTATAGAACGGTAATCGGAAAGGAAGGATTGGTGCTTCAGGAAGAACGAGAATATATTTTGGTTTTACTCTGTTGAGCGCTGCTTGCGTCTGGGTAATGCCGGTGTTACTTTGTGTCGTATGATAGGCGACAGTATATTGATTTGGCGGTAATTTGTTTGCGAGTGCATAAATTTGCGCACTGTCACCCCAGACAAAAATATTGTCGCGGGAAGTTGTATGCATTTTGATAAATGACGCAAGCTGATAATCCCTTGGTGTTTTTTGATCAAAAAATGCTTGATATGCAGTAATATTTTTGTTGCCAGTGATAAAGGTGAGAGTATTATAATAGTACAAAACTGTTTTTTTGAGACTAGAGAAATGAAAATTGTTGAGTA
>Ga0209515_10010691_pt1 | contig 10162 bp, 15 predicted proteins | sample Subgroupgradi54m_FD_187454 | JGI IMG/M metagenome (GOLD analysis project Ga0209515, IMG submission 187454) | Subsurface groundwater microbial communities from S. Glens Falls, New York, USA - GMW60B uncontaminated upgradient, 5.4 m (SPAdes)... ...
GCCGATGTTTTTAACGGCAGAATTCGAAGACAACAGCATTGGCGCTTTTTAGCTTACATTAATAATCTCCTCACCGCAGGAATTTCTTCTGCCAAAGAGCAGCGCAATCCCCATTTTGTGGAATACAAACCAACCATGCGTATCTTAAGATTATGGCAGGCCAAGATGAAACATGCTAAAAAGAAAGAGATAGCAGAAAAACTCGCGCAGGCAACTCATACTTCAAAGAAAGTCGCCATACAGCAAATTCCTTACTTTCAGATTATGTTTCAAAAATCGAAAGATACAGAACATCTTGCTAAAGAATTGAATTTGACTGATGAAGAAGTTGGATGGCTTTCACAACATTAAGACTTACTAAAGAGTAACAACAAGACCAGAATATTTATAAATGATCTATCCTATAATCAAGCAATGAACAAAGATTTAACTGTAATTGTAGGAACAGGTATCGGCGGACAAAGAGAGATCTTAACCGCTCTTACTGAAAACGGTTATACTGCTCAAAGTGCAGGGCCTAGAATCTGGCCAAGAGATCATTATGTTTATTTCAAAGGAAGATATGTTGTCAGCGGTTCTTCTCGTGGTTATTATGAGGGCAATGCTTTTGGCGAAGGGGGAGGTATTTTAATAGGTGATGATTTCTTGTTAATTTCTGACACCTCATATGTTAAAAAGCATATTTTCGGTCTTTTATCCACAAATCCAATGTATCAACAAATCAAAAATGCAATTATTGCCGAGGGAGTAGTTCATCATCCAGGTGCTCGAATTCATGTAGCGCCAACAGGATATTTTCATGGTGGAAAAGGACATGATCATATCGATATGTTTTCTCTACTATTACCTCAAAGAAAATTACTATTGTTAGACACTTTTTTTGGAAAAGGAGCAGGAAGAGCCAAAGAGTATGATGCAATCGCAGAAGCAGAGGGTTTAACATTAATTAGGTACAATGGTTTTCAAGATCGAGTCTGGTATCCATTAAATGCATTAGTTCTAAGAGAAGATGATACCGATGTTGCCGTTGTTGATGATCAAGCCGTTTCTTTAATAAAATTATTAACCGATCATTGTGTGAAAGTAATTGCAGTTCCAATGCCTCAAATAAATTTTCCAGGAGGAAAGATAAATTGCCAAACTAATATATTTAATCCTGCTGATAATGTTAAATTAGATGATTTGCTGGCGAAAAGTTAAGTTATACTAATGCAATAAACTCTTCTTTAGTCATACCTGACTGTCTGATGATACTCAATAGGGTACTAGAAAGTATTTCCTTATTTCCATGTAATGGAACGGTAACATATAACCCTCTATCTTGTACTTTTTTATAAAGCATAATATGTGGACCTTTTTGACGTTTAATGACAAATCCCTGTTTTTGTCGAAGAGAAATAATTTCTTTTCCAGAAAGAGTTGGAAGTTTCATACTGCAATTGGAATTTCTAATGAACCAGAAAATGTTTCAACAAGAAGAACTTCTTTTTTTAAATCATTTCGAGTCAATCCAACTTTATCCAGAAGTTCTGATAAGTTTCCCTCTTCAATCATTGTCTCAACATAAAGCTCAACCGCTTCTTTAAGATTCTTCTTAGCATCTTCAATATTATCTCCTTGACTTGCTACATCTAATTCAGGACACCAAGAGGCATAGGCATTCAGTTCTTTCTTTATTACAGCCGTTAAAATAAGTTTTTTGTTCATAGTTTTTCTATAGATTTTGATTATTTATAAAGATACTGGTGACATTTTTAAGAAAACATAATTTTAAATACCACTAAATTCTCTAACCTCCAGATGACAACAAAAGAGGAATTGATCAATTTCTGGAAAGTAAACAATATTATTACCGATAGCAAGCTCTTAACTGCATTCAAAAATTTAAGAAGAGAATTTTTCTTATCTTCCACCATTCAAAATCCTTATGATGACCGTCCTTACCCAACCCTTCGTGGTCAATCAATCTCACAGCCAACAGCAACCATGATAATGATAGAATCCCTTCAAATCAAATCGGGTCATAAGATTCTGGAAGTTGGCGCTGGTGTTGGCTATCAAGCTTGCTTGTTATCTCATTTAGCAGGAGAGCAAGGTCGTATCTATTCTTTGGAAATAATTCCGGAACTCGTTCATGCAGCAAAAAGAAATCTTGCTGCTTTAGATAAGACCAACGTAACCGTTTTAGAAGAAGATGGTTCTCAAGGCCTTGCAGAACATGCACCATTTGATCGCATCATCATCACCGCAGCCTGTCCGCAATTTCCTCCTCCTTTACTTGAACAATTAAATGATAACGGCATCATTATCGCACCAATAGGTACAGTTGGAAGTCAAACAATCGTTAAAGCAATCAAAAGAGGAAAGCAGCTGGATATGGATTTTCTTGGCAATTATCAATTTGTCCCATTGCAAGGCAAATTTGGCTTCAAAGAAGAAGATGAATTGAAGAATAGATAGATTGAATCAACAATAATCCTCTATTTATACAACTTATACTTCTCTTTCATCTCATCTAACTTCTTCTCTAGTCTTGATAAGCCTGCAGTTCGCAGTTCAAGCCGTTTACTAATTTCATCTCGTTGTTGTTCAGTGAGCGTTTTCATTCCATTAGGATAGAACCAATAACCTCCTCCTGGCGTAAATTCAAAACCTTCAGAGAGATAAATTTGCGATTCAACGTGATCTAAATGATTATACACTTCTTGAAGTACCTCTCGTGCTACAGCTTTTTTCTCCTCTTCTTGAGATGAACAACTCATCACAATCAATGCTCCCGCAGAGAACAATTGTTGATATAATTTCATTTTTTATCCTCAACAAATTCGTAGTAAGGGCCCCAAAAATCAATCCCAAATTGATGCTCTAAATTTTTTCCAGTAGTAATAGCATCGTGCATCGTCCATCTCTCTTCAAAATCATCACGAGAATATTCATAACATTTCCAACCAAACCCACCACGACTGCCAATTGGTCTGTTGTAGCTGAATTTAAACTCTGTTTTTTCTTTGAGACCTTTGAGCACTTTTCTTTCCATATCAACAACACTATTAGGGTCCCAGCTTTCACCTAACGTGCAAATGTCAATATAACCTCCCTCTCTTTTATTCACTAAATCAACTCGAAGATAACTATCTAAATCAGGATTTAATCTATCATAAAAGGGGTAAGTCTGCAGCCATGCTGCAACAAGAGTCTTATCTAATGAAACATCGGAAACATCGGGGCACCGTCTTGTAACTTCTTCCACTTTAGGACTTTGGCAACCTAACGTAGCAATGGTCAATACACTTATTAGTTGATATAATTTCATTTTTCTTCTCCATCATTATTTCTAAGCCAATTAACAACCCCATTTTCAAGCACTTCTGTTGAATTGATAAGAGGAACTGCAATATCTTCTGGAGTAATAATCAGAAAAAGATCCGTGCATCCTAAAATGATTGCCTCTGCTCCTTTTTCGTTCATTCTCTCAATTATTTCAATCATTCTTTGTTTATCTTCAGGAACAGTATTTTGATTAACAATTCTAATAATACATTCACTGACAAAGTGTTGATCTTCTTCATTAGGAATAATCATTTCAATAGATTGTTTTCGTAATTCTGCAAAGTATAATTCTTCTTTAATTGTCGTTGTGGAACCCAAAACACCTACCCTCATAAATGATTTATCTTTGCATGCCGTTGCCGTCTCTTCAATGATACTTAAGACGGGTACATCAGAGATTTTTCTCAGATCGTTGATAAATACATGAACGGTATTGCAAGGGATGACAATCAAATCTACTTTTGCACGATTTAATCTTTTTACAGAATCAACAAGAAGTCCAAGAACTTCTGCAGAAAATCCCCCTCGTGCAATGGTATTCAATGCTTTATGTGAAATGGGAACATTCTCCATAACAAGCCGAGGTTGTCCTTCACTTATTTTCTTAATACTATTGTTCACATTAAGGCAGAAGCTGCAACTCGTTTCTGTTCCCAGTCCTCCAATTATCCCTATTGTTTTATCCATTCACAACCCATCAGTCACAACTATAATATAAAACAATTTGTCAAAAATTACACAAAAAAAAGAAAATATTATATATAATAGTTAAATATACGTAAAATATGTATGAATTAGACAAAAAAGATTATAAAATACTCTTTGAGCTAGATAGAAATTCCAGACAATCAATCAACGAGCTCGCAAAGCGCACAGCGCTCTCAAGAGACATCATTTCCTATCGTATCAAACAATTAGAAAAACAAGACATCATCCAAAAATATATCACTATCATCGACTTCACTAAATTCGGCCTGCAGGCCATTCGTCTCTATCTTAAACTTCAAAATACCACACCAGAAATTGAACAACAGATGATTGAATTCTTCATTGAGCAAAAAGATACTTTAACCGTTTACAAAACAGATGGTGCTTACGATCTTGCAATCGGTTTCTTAGTAAAAGATCTTCATCAATATAAAAAAACAGAAGAACTCTTTTTTAAGAAATATCGCTCCCACGTCGCAGAAAAAAACATCAGTATTTTTCTCGATTACATCCACTACCCTCGAAATTATCTCGTTGAGAAGAAACAACGAGATTATACCTCCCTTTCAACCGGCAGTTTCAAATCCTTTTCGTACGATCAAAAAGACATTCAACTGCTTCATTTAATCAAAGAAAATGCCAGAGTAACTCTCTTAGAATTAGCGCAGAAACTAAAAATGACCGCAACTGGTGTTAAATACAAACTAAAGAATTTAGAAAAAAATAAAGTCATTGTCGCATATAAACTCCTGCTCAATGCCAAAGCAATTGGTTATGATTATTACAAAGTGGACATAGAATTAGAAGACCTGAGCATCCTCAGTAGTTTAAATCAATATGTGCTTCAGCACCCCAACATCTTGTATCGAGATATAACAATCGGTGGCAGTGACTTTGAATTTGATATGGAATGTCAAACGCAGGAACAATTCTATCAAATAATTGAAGAACTCAAAGCCCTCTTTCCGCAGAAAATCAGAAAAATACATTATTACAAAGCGCTCAAGATCTACAAATATTCCTATTTTCCGGAAACGATTAATTAACCTCCAATTCTTACTACCTAACAATTTTCAACGAAAGATATTTAAAGTAAACACATTACAAATACATTACAATGGTAATGGATACGCTACAAGTTAGGTTAAGTCATGGAATTGTAGAAAAAGTAGATGATTTGGTCGAAACAGGTATATATGCAAATAGGTCAGATGTAATTCGAGATGCAGTAAGAAGATTAATTTTAGATAAATTGGTAGGAATAATCCCAAATACAGAAGATTCTGTCAAAGAAGTCAAAGAAATAAGAAAAAGACTTTCAAAAGAGAAGTTTAGTCTTGACGCAATTAATAAACTAGCGGAGTAAGTCCTCTGGTTTGAAGACTTTAACATATTCTCGAGAAAATTCCATTAAATCTCTATCCCTCGTAATAAGTAGAATATTTAATCGTTTGGCAATCGCAACATGCAAATAATCATAGAAACTCAGAAGTTGATGTTCTTGTTCCCATTCCCGAGCTAAATCATAATCTTCTGGTGTTGTTTTGATGATTTTGATAGAGTCGCTCTCTTGAAAGAACAGTTTTACTTCATCAAACTTATCACCTAACGTGAAAGTTAATTCTTTGAGAGTAATAGTAGAAATAATAATTAAATTTTTATCCTCCTCAACTTGCTCAATGAAATTTTGAGCAATTTTCCAATAGGGAATACCTTTGGTTTCATCTCCCTCTTTTTTGAAAAGATTAAGCCAAATGCAAGTATCTACATAATAAAATTTTTGTGGCACATCATAAGAAAAGTAATAGTGTTTAAAAGACTTTATTTATTATAATAATGTTTTTTCCTTCCAAAAGTAATTTCATGACAAAAAGCTTAATAAACCAATCATCAATACAATTGCCTATGGGACAAACCGCATCAGAACTTGCCACTTTCTTCAAAAAGAAAGGCTTCATCTATCCAAGTAGCGAAATCTACGGTGGTGTTGCAGGATTATATGATTATGGACACTTAGGAACATTACTGAAACATAACTTTGAAAATCTGTGGCGAAAATACTTCCTCGGATTGAACGACAATTTCTACGAAATAGAAACCGCAAACATCATGCACGAGAACGTCTTTCGAGCATCCGGCCATCTCGAAAACTTCAGCGATCCAGAAGTGCATTGCTCCAAATGTACCTTCACAGAGCGCGCAGATCATTTTGTGCAAAAGACAACGAAAGAGCGCGCAGAGGGTTTAACTCCAGAACAATTAACACAAAAAATAAAACAACATAAGATAGTCTGTCCGTTGTGTAAATCGGAATTAAAACCAGTAACAGCGCTCAATATGATGTTTCCTTTAAATATGGGAGTTGGCAACGGCATTCGCGCCTACCTTCGCCCAGAAACTGCCCAATCCCCCTATGTTAATTTCAAACTCCAACACGAAATCTTGAGAAAAAAAATGCCATTAGGTCTTGCTTTAATTGGCAGAGCCTACCGAAACGAAATCTCTCCGCGAAACCTCACCCTACGCCAGCGAGAATTCACCCAAGCAGAACTGCAGATCTTCTTCAATCCGAGCAAAATTAAAGAGCATCCAGATTTTAACAAAGTCAAAGACGTAAAACTCAGAACGCTCCTAGAAGAAGATAGGGCCAAAGATAAAGTCGTAGAACGAACTGCGCAAGAACTCGTAAAATTAGGTCTGCCTCAATTCTACGTTTATCACCTTGTCAAAATCCAGCAGTTCTACTTCAACGAATTAAAAATACCTCCGGAAAAATTTAGATTATTTCAGCTCAGTGATCAAGAAAAAGCATTCTATAACAAATATCACTTTGATTTAGAGATAGATTTAGCAGAACATGGTTTTACCGAAATGGGTGGTTTGCATTATCGAACCGATCATGATTTAAGTGGTCATCAAAAGATTTCCAAACAGAACATGGAAATCATGGAAGAAGCAACCGGCGAAAAATATGTTCCTCATGTTTTAGAATTGAGTTTTGGAGTAGATCGAAACGTGTATGCTCTGCTTGATTTAAATTACCTTGACGACAAAGAACGAGGCAATATTGTACTTAACTTACCAAGTAAAGTAACTCCCTTCCTCTGCGCAGTATTTCCATTAGTCAAAAACAAAGAAGAGATTGTGAAAAAAGCAGAAGAAATTTACGCGCAGCTAAAGCCCGCATACTCTTGTTTATATGATGAAACTGCATCAATTGGCAGAAGATACGCAAGGGCCGATGAAATGGGTGTTCGCTATGGCATTACAGTTGATTTTGATAGTTTAACAGATCAAGCAGTGACGGTGCGAGATAGAAATAGTACCACGCAAGAGCGGATTAAAATCGCACACCTTAAAGATTACCTATTCAATCTTTACTTTCAATAACTTTACTCTCAATGAGCATCAATCCTAAAAGAACCAACAAGAGAGGGACGGTAAATATTGCTTTAATACTCATAGGTGTAGGATTAATCTTATTTTTATTATTATCATTAATCTCTGATTCACAGATAATCGTCATATTAAGTTTTTCTTTATTTCTCATCACATTAATTTTAGGTAGTTTCTATTGTTATTTTCATTTCATGGACAAAACAAGCAAAATAAGAAAACAATTAACACAACTGCAAAGCCAGATAACAACCGCTCCCCTCAGTATTCTCAAATCTCAATACCTTGCTGTATATGAGCTCTATCTAAAATTGTCCGAAAAAGAAAAAAGAAACTTCTATGCCAAAATAAACAACTTTAGAGAAACAATTGAAGATCATCTTAAAACACAAAAGAAAGTAGAATTATTTCTAGAAAATGCCGTCAAAGGCGCACTGGAAGATCAAAAAAAGAACTTTCAATTACTAATGCAGCACTTCCAAAAGCTCCCCTCTGCTGAGCAGGAGAAGTATTTTTCCCAGATAAATCCCCTAAAAGAAAGGTTAGAACGGGAAAATTCCTCCTAGTGCAGCACAGAAAAATATATAAAACAAAACTAAACTCTTTTTCCTATGAAAGTTGCTGACATTAAACCAAATCAAGGAAATATTGAAGTTGTTGCTGAAGTTGTAAAGAAAGACTCTCCAAGGTCTTTTGAAAAGTTTGGCAAAAGCGGAAAAGTATGTAATTATCGAATTAAAGACGATTCTGGAGAAATTAGCTTAACCCTATGGAACGATGACATTGACAAAGTAAATGAAGGAGATACCATTCATCTGCAAAACGGCTGGTGCTCAGAATATAAAACCGAAAAACAAGTCTCAACCGGTAAATTCGGTAAAGTCGAAGTAACAAAATCAGCAGGTCCTTCTACAAAGAAAACCGAAGCTGCAAAACCAGATTCTTATAAGAAACCAGCTCCTGCAAAAAAATCCACTTCTTCAGGTAAAGATAGTAAAACAATCTTCAGCAATGACCCAGAGCAATTCGGGGATATGGACAAAGAAGAAGAAAGTGAAGAGCCCATTGACGAAGAAGAATTTGTAGATTAGAATTTAAAAAAATATTTCTTCAATTTTATTTTTTTAATCATTAACCGCTTTCTTATAACCTAAAGATTCAACTTGTGGTAATTCAGTATGATATTGAAATTGAGAATCCATATACTTCCAATTTTGACCAAAACGCAAAGGTAAATATGCTCCCTGTTGTGTTTCAACAACTTCGCCGATCTCATGACATTGAATCGAAAGTTTAAAATCAGAAGTATGAACAATTTCTGCTCCATTTCTTTGAGAAAAAACATCATCCACACTAACCGGTTTTGTTGCAACTAAAGTGTTATCACCAAATGGCATCACTCGAACTTCTTTAACATTCTTATAAATCCTTTCAGTATTTCCTTCTCGTGAAACAACTTTTAACTTACTTTCAGAGTCAACATATAATAGTGCAACATCTCCATTTCTATACGAAACAAATTGATAATCCGAATTTGCAGCAAGAGGCGTTCCATAAAGATCCCTATTCTCAGAAAGAGGTCTAAAATAAATACCTGCTTTATCCTCTAGAACCCTAATATCTTCAGGTATCCCATCGCTTACAATAGTCTCAAGTCCTTTCTCTTTCATCCCTAAGACCCACTCTAAAAATGTTCTTGTCATAATGGCAGAAAAACAAAATATCTATATAAATATTTCCATTTCATGAAAAATAAGTTAAAATATAGTCTAGATAATAAAAATGGGGTAAAAATAATAAGTAAGGTAAACATTCAATTTTAAAAAATAGCTTTAAATGACCTATCTCAAAACCACATCTTTTAAAAACCTCAACATTTTCTCTAAAACTATGCCCGGAGAAATACTTGATTTATTATTAGAACAAGAAGAGGTTGGCTGGAAAACCATCCTCTACGACCTTGTAAAATCAGAGCAGATGGACCCCTGGGATATTAACATCACGCAGCTTACCCAAAAATATATTGAAGTAATCAAAAATATGAAAGAAAACAACCTTCGTATTTCTGGGAAAGTCCTTCTTGCCGCAGCTTTCTTACTGAAAATAAAATCCACTCATTTAGTTGAAAATGATATCACTAAATTAGATTTACTCATCAATCAAAGTGAAGACGAATTAGAAGAAACCATCTTAGATGAATTTGGTACAAATAAAACCAAGAAAATTTTAGAAAAATATCAACTCATCCCCAAAAATCCGCAACCGAGAAACAGAAAAGTATCCATTCACGATTTAGTACAAGCGTTGCAGCACGCCATGGTCTCAAAAAAAAGAGTGCTGGCGCAAATACGTCCCGTGCAATTTAAAATGCCCCAGCGCAAGATGGACATCATGGAAGTATTGCACGACGTCTATCATAAATTAATATTTTATACCAACAAAGAACAGAAAGACACAGTTACATTTACGCAGCTGCTGCCTCCTCGCGCAGGCAAGCAAGAAAAAGTCTACACATTTATTCCTTTATTACATTTAGAGAATCATCATAAAGTAGAGATGGCCCAATCAAAACCGTTCGATGAAATAAATGTGACTCTTTTAGCGAAAGAAAAAAGTATTTAATGATTAACCCCCAGAATTCTACAAACTCATCCACAACCTTTTTAAAACAGATACCGATTAAGCAGCTATATTAACCATAACATCCAAGACAAACCATGAAATCAAC
>Ga0209515_10010694_pt1 | contig 10159 bp, 8 predicted proteins | sample Subgroupgradi54m_FD_187454 | JGI IMG/M metagenome (GOLD analysis project Ga0209515, IMG submission 187454) | Subsurface groundwater microbial communities from S. Glens Falls, New York, USA - GMW60B uncontaminated upgradient, 5.4 m (SPAdes)... ...
GCGGAAAATTGAGTTTCGGGTTTACGATACAAATCCCGAGAATCAGAAAAAATATCGTCCCGAGCTTCATGTAAGAGCTGAGATAATCCCTCGGCGCCAGGAGCAGCCAAACCGGAAGAACGGACGCGAAAAAACCGTAAGCTCCCATCGCAATAATAATCGATTTTTTATTAAGGAGAAAAACGGAGTTAAGCCAGGGAATCTCAGGGACAAACTTTCCAAAAACAACGGCAGCAAAAAGTACCGTCACACCCACGATGCTGGCCGCGCGAACGGCCTTGTGCGAGCCCTGGTTCATCGCGAAGACATAAACGCCCATGAGCATCGCTATGGGAATACTCGCCGCGATCGTGAACGTCCCCCAAGAACTTTCGGCCAGCGCGTTCACGACCACAAACCCGAGGCCGCCGAGTGCCACAATCACGATAAAAAGAATTGCCGCGGCACAGGCAATTCCGGCCGGCTTTCCGATTTCTTCGCGTGTGATCTCAGCGAGAGACCAGCCCTGGCGCCGGGTGGAAGCCGCCAAAATCACAAAATCCTGCACCGCCCCTCCTAAAACAACGCCGACGACGATCCAGAGCAGCCCCGGTAGAAATCCGAACTGCGCCGCCAGGACCGGCCCGATCAGGGGCCCGGCTCCGGAAATCGCCGCGAAATGATGCCCGAAAAGCACCCATTTTGACATCGGGTAGTAATTTTGCTTGTCGCAAAGCGTGTGAGCTGGCGTTGTTTTGGTTTCGTCCAGGACAAAAACCCGGGTCGCTAAAAAAGCGCTGTAATAGCGGTAACTGATTGCAAAAATACCGATCGTTATAACTAAAATTGGGAGAGCTGTCATCTATGACTTCGATTCAAGCTCATTAAATTCAAACCGCTTGTTTTGCCCATAGCTGGCATACTTGTCTCGAAAAAAACGCCAGTCATTTTCTTTGATCACGCCTTCCTTCATTAACTTAAAAATCCGGGAATAAAGCTTTCCATCTTCTCCGCCGGAAATAAGCGTTTTCTTAAAAGATTCCGTCAACTCTTCGAAATTTCGAGTGGCCAGGTGGATGCCGGAAAGCAAACGGTAAGCTTCCGGCCGGAGAGGATTCCCCTCGAGAAATTTCTTCGCAAAAAACTCCGATTTCTCAAATTCACCGAGTGGGTACAAAGAACCGGCCAATCCCAAAAGCGCCTTGGGTAAATCAGGCCGCACGGCCAGGCTTTTTTTAAACCACGAGGCTGATATTTTAAATTTTTTTTTCGCAAACGCGATTTCACCGAGACCGCACAAGGCGTGGGGATTTTCGGGATCATGGCTTAAAATTTTATTAAACTCTCTCTCTGCAGCGCCGAGTTTTTTTACCAATAAAAAAAGCGGCCCGAGATTATTGTCCGCCGCGCCGTAAGAGGGGTCGCAGTGGATGGCTTTCAGGTACGCGCGTTGAGCCAGCGCCGGCTGCCTTTTTTTATAAAGCGTTTCGGAACGCATAAAATAGCTGTGCGCCAAAAGTTTCTTGGCCACGCGGGGAGCGCCGGCCTTGCCGGTAAACTCAAGATAAATTCTGTCCCCCAGCGTCTTATAGACAATAGGCGTGTAACCCTCGTTCACCGAATAAGCGATGGTCGTGTAAAGAGGCCCCGGTACTTTATTCCTTAATATTGAGACTAAACGCCAGGGAGTGATCCAGGATTTTCGATCGCCTATTTTTTGAGTCCGCGTGCTTTCTTTGATAGATTTCATGACAAGAAAATCAACATCCACATCCAGCAAAGCACCTGCGCCAATTTTGGGGAGTCCCTTTAGAGTGCAAATATAAAAATCTTTACCATACAAAGTCATGTGGACTTTATCTTTGCGGCATTCAAATAAATCTGTCAAGTAGGGGTCATGCCTGGAGAACTTTTTCTTTAATTTTTTTATAAGACTCATAACCGGCGGCAAGTTCTTATCCGGAATCACCCAATAAAAGACGTCCACAATGCCGTCACGCATCGCCGGATAAATGTAGTTGGCGATCGTGATGCTTCGATCGTAGTCAAGCCCATGCCTCGCAAAAGCCAGATGCTTTTCAAGGCGGCGTATGAGATCCTCCTTGTTCCGGGACTCCGAAATAGCCAATGGCAATGAAGGGCTCGTGTCAAAAAAGCCAAAATCGACATGGGCATCGACATGGACAAGTATCTTCCGCCGAAAACCCTTCTCCCTCCATATAAAATAAGCTTCGTGGTGGTCTTCGATCAAGCGGATCGAACTCGTTGAAATAAATTTCATGGGGATGGCTTTCAGTCTATCACAAATGATTTTAAAAAGCTTGCTTCGGAGCACCCGGCAGGTCTAAAATAGAGCCTGTTCATGAAAGATGTCCAATACAAAGACTTCAGCTTGGATTTCCACCAAAAACTCGCCAACACGCCGATGGTGGGGGAGCTGGAACTCACATTCGCCTGCCCCATTCACTGCGATTACTGCTACACCGACTGCTATAACAAAAAATCCGAGATTGAAAAACAGCTTTCGTTCGAAGAGGTCGTCCGCATTCTCGACATCATGCGCAAAGAGGGTTGCCTTTGGCTTCTCCTGACCGGCGGAGACCCGATGATGCGCAGGGATTTCTTTGAGATCTACGACACCGCCAAGTCCAAAGGCTTTTTTGTCACGATCTTCGCGAGCGGTCTTTTGTTTGACGAAAGAGCCGTCAAGCATCTCAAAAAAAATCCGCCGTTCAGCATCGAAGTCACGATCATGGGCTCAAATGAAGAGGTCTATGAATCGATATCGCAAGTCAAGGGCTCTTGGAAAAGATTTTTGGCGGGTGTGCGCCGCGTGATGGATGCGGGCCTTCCGCTAAAATTAAAAACGATCGTTTGCAAACAGAATTACCACGATCTTGAGAACATAGAGAATCTCCTAAAAAGCTGGGGCAAAGAATTCTCTCCGGGCACCACCCTCTTTGCGCGTCTAAACGGCGATAAGCATCCGACCACGCTTCGCATTTCGCCCGAACAAGTCCTTCAAGTTCAGGAAAGATTTGGACATCACGATTTTGAAGAAACCCCAAGGTCCTCTCAAGAAGCCATTGAGCCTTATACAGAGCCCAATGATCATCTTTTCAAATGCGGTGCGGGTTATGATACGTTCCGCATTGATCCGAATGGGCGGATGATATTTTGCACAACGCTTCGCGAACCTTCGTTCGATCTGAGGCACAATGATGATTTTAACGCGGGTTTCAAAAAAATGTTCCGCGAAATCACTTCCATGACATTCCAAACGGACTCCAAGTGCCGTACCTGCACGATGACGCACATCTGCAAAAAATGCGCCGGAAAAGGCCTCCTCGAGAACGGCGACAGGGAAAAACATATCGATTATTTCTGTGAATTGTCCACGCTCACCGCACAAAAATTAGCGCAAGAAAAAGAATTTCGTGAAATGAGCTACGCCCGCCCGGATTGATCTGCCATTCATGCCGCTGGGACCTTTCATCCGTCTTCTAAAAAAAGCTAAGCCGAAATTTCATCTTTTTCTTCTCAATATCGCGTTGGCGCCGCTTATCGCCGCTTTTGAACTGATAAGCTTTGGCCTCCTCGTCCCCATTTTACAAATCATGATTTCTCAACCCAGCCAAGAAAAACCGCTCAATGTTCCCGCTATTTCATTCCTGAAAAACCTGGCTCCGGCCATCTTCTTGCCGCAAAATATCGTCTGGGTTATTCTTTTGATCGCCGCGGCCACGAGCGCAAAACTTGCCGTCCAGTACGTTTCCGGAGTCTTGACCGCCAGAGAAAGCCGGCGTATTGAAATGAATTTACGAATCCATCTTTTTGATCATGCTTTAAATCTTGGGCCTTTATTTTTTGATTGTGAGCCGATCGGCAGTACCCGCTTGTCCCTGCTCGGCCTGCCTTCCTGTCTAACACGGGGCCTCGAAATCATCGAATCATCTCTCACGCATATCTGGATAGGCGCGTCATACCTTGCGGTGCTGTTTCTTCTCTCGAGAAAATTGATGATCCTCACGCTTTTATTTTTATGCGCGGTGTTCCTAGTGATAAAACATTTCCGTAAAAAGATCCTGGAACTTTCCAGAAAAATACTCGAGAATTCAATAGAAAAAGAAAGCTTTGTGCTGGACCGGCTGGCCAATCTCAAACTGGTGAAATCATTCGGAGAGGAAGACCGGGAAATCCGCCGTTTCAAAGAAATGGAATCCCAAAACACCCGCGCTCTCATCCAATACGAAACCTGGTCCGGGCTTGCGGCGCCGATTCAGGAATGGCTGGGGACTGTGGCGATCGCGCTGTTAATGATTTTTGGATTTTATTTTTTATCAAAGCAGACCACTCCGCAGATGATCCCGCTCATCCTATCGGTGCTGTTGTGGAAAAGAGCCTCCTCGCTCCTGGTCAGTCTCAACACAAGCTCCCTCCAATGGCTGGCGCTTCAACCCGGCATTTTAGAACTGTCAAAATTTTTGGACTTGTCGCAGAAACCGGTTATCGAAAACGGTTCTAAAAAATTTGAGGGCCTCACAAGCCATATCGAATTCCGCGGCGTATCGATGAGCTATGACGGTCAAAAAGAAATTTTGAAAGATATCTCGCTTGAAGTCCAAAAAGGCGATGTCTTGGCCGTCATCGGGCCGTCGGGTGCCGGAAAAACAACGTTCGTGGAACTTGTTCCCCGTTTCTATGAATTTCAAAAAGGCAGGATTCTGCTGGATGGCACGGATATCAAGGAATTTGATTTGAGGAGTTTAAGACAGAAAATAGGCCTTATCAGCCAGGAAACGTTATGTTTTAATGACACCGTTTTCAACAACATCACCTACGCCAAAGAAGGCGCAGCGCCCGGTGAAGTCGTTGAAGCCGCGAAAAAAGCCGAGATCCATGATACGATCCTTTCTTTCGAAAAAAAATACAACACCCTTATGGGAGACAAGGGCGCTAAACTTTCCGGGGGAGAACTTCAGCGGATCGCGCTGGCCAGGATGTTCCTGAAAAATCCCGACATTCTGATCCTGGATGAACCTTTAAACTCGCTCGACGCGGGCAGCCAGCTTTCCTTGCGGGACAATTTGAAAAAGCTGATGCTCGGCCGGACCGTCTTTTGGATATCGCATGAGCCGTCCTTTATTGATTTCGCCGATAAGGTGATCCATATTCAAGACGGCCGGATCACAAAAACTGAAGAAATGGTTTGCATCAAATGATAAGTATGTTAAAATTTCCTCTGAGTTTTAATCCTTAAGCCAAAAGGGGTTTCAAGATGCCGAATCAGCCATCAAAACAATCTAAGCCGTCTAAAACAAAATGGTTGGACATGTCCGTCACAAGGATCCATTTGAATCCCGAGCAGGCGGTGCTTTCTTGTTGTGACACCATAACCAGAGGGTCTTTTGCTGCGAGCACACTTCAGTGTGCCAAGTCCACTTGCCATCAAGTTGCAAGTGATCTCCTTTCGTAAAACCGCAAGCGAAGAGGGTCTCTCAACACGCCACATCAGTCATCAAAACAATCTAAGCCGTCTAAAACAAAGTGGTCGGACATGTCCGTCACAAGAATCCATTTGAATCCCGAGCAGGCGGTGCTTTCTTGCTGCAACGGTGTCAGTAAAGACGAGGTCAGTGCCCCTAAACAATGCTTAGCGGACGCCGGCTTTGCCTGTGCCGGTACGCCTCACAATCTCTCTGCTTCTTAAATCTAAGGGGTTTTACACCAGCGAACTTTGAGGTTTCTTTGGACAATAAAATCTAGGCAGGGCTTCGTAAAAACCTTCCTCGAAGGATCCTCGCCTCAAGTCATAAGTTTCGGATCTCTTCTTGGAACAAAGCTGGAGCCCGCCATAGGCGTCGATATGGAACTTAAACTGGCTGCCGCAGTGATTCTTGAGGGGTTTTTCTTTCTCTTCTTCTAACTCATTTTTCTGTTTTTCTTTCTCCTGAAGCATCTTAGAATCCCGGCCTTCGATTTCCAAAAGCTCCGATTCCGATAACTGAAACCGAAGTGGGTCCATCGAGCCGTCCAGCGCCGGGCGCATCGTTTCACCAAAGTACCAGTTCACGTTTTCAAAAGCCCTGACGTATTCCTGGATCTTTAGAACCTGATCTTTATTTAAGGTCATGCCGACGGTTTTGAGCGTCAAAGGGATTTTACGTTCGACCAGCAACCGGATGCCGCGCAGACACTTTTCAAACGATCCCTGAACCGCTGTTATTTTGTCAAAATCTTCCTCCAGCCCATGCATTGAAATTTCGATTCGGTCTGGCAGCATCTTGAGCCAAAAATTTGCGATCTCTTCCGTGATCAAAGTGCCGTTCGTGTACACCGTCATGAGAAAACCACACTGCCAGCTGTAACGGTAAATTTCCTTAAAATCAGGGTGGGCCAGCGGCTCACCGCCCGTTAACGTTAAGCCGAAGACTCCCGCCTCTTTCAACTCATCCATGATCCGGAATATCTCGGCACTCGAAATCTCCTGCCGGATTTTTTCGGGCGTGTTGAAGCAGTCCGTGTAACACATCACGCATTTCAGATTGCAGCGGCAGGTGATCTCCCACTGCCCGTACATGGGAAAATGCTCTTTGGGAGCAACGAGCTGGCGAAAAAAAGTACGGCTATCCGTTTCCTTAATCATGACAAAATCTTAAAGCAGTGCCTCAAACGATTTTAAATCCGTAACCAGTTCGGCGACATTTTTATCCACCGTTTCCTCAGCCACGTCGTAATTTTCCACTATTTCCTTCTTGATTTCCTCAAGCGTTTTCTTTCCATCCACCAAGCTCCAAAAACGGGCGGCTGTCTCGTTGAGTGTATAGATATAATTCAAAGCGTCGGATGACTTAAAAAGCGGGATCAGGATCACCTCACCGGCGATTTCCCGCGTAACGATCTGATCATTCTTTTTGTAGACACGGTCAGCACTCATAACTCATCTCCTTTCCAGTTCGACAAATGATTCGATCTAGAGCTTCGCATTTGATCGGTGTTTGAACCTGCCCGGTAGGCAGGTTATCCAACATCTCTTTCAATTTCCACCATCCTGTTTTAAGCGATCCCTGAAGCAAATCATAATTCCATTCCATAACCTTTTGGCAAGGCTTAAGTTTACCCGATGGGTCTATCCATGCGTGGCATCTTCCTATTCCACAATGAAAACGCCTGTGTTTTCTCCGTTCTATTTCTTCAGGATCCCGATCACCTCTGGGATTACCGTGCCTGTCAAAAGGTAAATAGGTTTCACGGCGGACAATCTTTTTGATTTCCTCGGCTTCTTCTTCAGAAACCGCCAAAGTGCGCGGCCAAGCATCCCCATCGTTCCTCAGTTCGATATCATCGTCAATCGTATGTAAAACTCCCAGCGACCTTGCCCACTCGTTTACCTTCACTATTTCCTCTTTGTTGAGGGTCGTGAGAAGCGATTTGAGCTTAATGGGAATCTTGGCAGCAACCAAAAGTTCGACAGCCCTCTTTACTTTATGAAAGGAGCCGGGTCTTTGGGTAATCTGCTCAAATATTTTTTTGCTCATCGCATGAAACGAAATCTCTATTCGGCGTATCCGAAAACTCTTAAGCCGCTCGACCTCCGTTTCATTTATCAAAGACGCGCTGGTTAAAAGAGTGATATCAAACCCTTTTTTCTCCGCATAAGCAATGATAGGAAAGATATCTTTCCTCAAGAAAATTTCACCGCCCGTAAACGCAACTTCGTAGACACCCTCTGCCTCTAACTGATCGAGAATCTTAAAAACCTGGTCCGTACTCATTTCGGGATTTTGATTTTTGCCGATGGCGCGTTGTTCTTGGGGAAGATAACAAAACACGCAGTCGAGATTGCAGCGCCAATTGAGCTCAAACATCACCGTGAATAACCTGCGTTCCTCGGCCGCTTTTTTCTGGAATGCTGCCACATATTTTTTATCAACAGTGATCATATAACTTTCTTTAGTGGCATCCGCGTGAACAAGAACCGCAGCCTCCCTGCGCAAGGGTGTCCTTTGCCGTCTCATGACTGCCGCAGGAAGAGACCGACGAAGCCTTGGTTTCAAAATCAAACATCCGATCTTTAGGATCGATCTTAATACGGACAATTTCCATATCAACCCATTTGAGTTTTACGGAGTTCATAAGGATTGTGCTGCGGTTAAAAGCCCTTCTTCATGTTTTTTCTTACGGTATTCGGCTTTCTTTCTGGCATAAGGATTGCACTCCGTGAAATTTCCTGTCGCCAAGTACCCCGATGCCGGACAATGCGTGCAGTACTGCTTAATGTCGCAATGCTTGCACTCGTAATCATCGGTGAGATTGATCTTGTCCACGTAGTTCATCACCATCTGCCAGCATTCCCTGACGGAACTTCCTTTGATTTTGAAAGTCGGCCGGTCAAATTCAATGCAGGGTTTTACTTCACCGAACGGATTGATGACAAGATCCGTGTACCCGACGCCGCAGCTGAAAATAGGTTTGGGCGCATCCGTTTTCCGGGCGGCTTCATTCTCGCTCATCATTCCGTCCGCCGGATGGCCTGCCAGTGAAGGTATTCTCGGATAAAGTATTTCTTCCATGCGTTCTATCTCATCCGGCTCGAGCTGGTACTGATAAGGGCCTTTCGAACCGTCGTTTCTTCCAAAAAAATCGGGTGAAAAACGATATAGGGCCCCGATGGAGTCGGCGTACTTTTTAATCGATGGGATCTCTTCTTTATTGATCTCAAAAAAATTGGATTTCATTCCCAGGGGCACTTTCCGTTCTGACAAAAGCCCTATCGCGCGATAAACCCTTTCTCTGGAACCAGGTGCTTGCGTGACCGCCTCAAACGTATTCTTAGAAAAGCCATGAAGAGAAATGTCGACCTTATTCGGGGAGAGCTCTTTCAATTCATCCGCAATTTTCTCATCGATATAATAACCGTTCGTGTAGATCAGGACTTCGAAACCGGACTTTTTTGCATAACGGAAAATATCCATCGCGTCGCGGCGCACAAAAACCTCACCCCCGGTAAACCCAAGGACAAAGCAATTAAGGCTTCGTATCTCGTCAATAATCCGGAAAATTTCTTCGGTGGTAAGCTCATCTTTAGGCTTGGCTGCTTTTTGTCCGTCGGAATTGTAGCAGTGAAGGCATGAAAAATTACAGCGATAAGTCAGCTCAAACATCGCCCGTACGGGAAGCCGGCTCGCACGCGAGGCACTCTGGAGTTTTACCCTCAGAAGGTCAGCGCCAACTGTTTTGATTGCCATAAATACCTTGGGTCATTGTAGCATAACCCGTTTCCGGATGCACTTTTTTGAGAAAGCCGGACTTCAACCAAAAAGGTTCCATTTCCGGATGACGGTTTTCATAAAAAACACTTACAAGATCGGCCCCTGACTGTTTCAACAATTTCATCGTCTCCTTCAAAAGAAGTCCGCCTAAACCCAGCCTCCTAAACCGCCTTCTCACATAAAAATCACTGATCCACCAGCCGGAATAGGGGCAATTGCCCGGCCGATACACCACGCTTGCGAATCCCGCTTTTTTTCTGAAAAAATGAGCTGTCAAATGCCATTTGGGACACCGGCTCAGATCCCCGGAAAATTCCTTAAGTGGAATGGATTTGAAAAATCTGGATTCTATGGTCGGATTGGTCGGGTAGAGAAGAGAATAAGAAATCGAGGATGGTTTTGACCGGATCAACCAACAGCCTGTTTTTTTATAGAGTGGGGCTGATTGAAATAATTTTAACGCCGCGATAAAAATTTCCCGCAATGTTTCCGAGGCTCTTGTTGTCAAAATGAAGAGGCTGTCATCCAGCGTCGTGGCGAAACTTCTAGAACTTTTCTTATCTACAACCAGTATCTTCTTGCCCCGGATAACGTTGATAACTTTTCCTATAAGATCCGGGCCAAAAACTGGTTCATCTTCTCCCGTCTCGGATGTATCCGGCCTTGTAATCACTGCCTGGCCTTTTTCAAATTGACGTTTGGCGACCACTCGATGGCAATAAACCCGGCCTCTCCGGTGAAAAACCACCACCTCGTTCACTTGTGTATCTTCAACGGATACCGGCATCACTTTTAAATAGTCCCCGGGCCTGATAACGGGAAACATAGAAAAACTTGTATCTTTAAACGCAATAAATTTTGCCCGGCCAAGGATCGCGGGGGCTGCCTCAAAAAAATCCACAAACCGG
>Ga0209515_10010696_pt1 | contig 10157 bp, 10 predicted proteins | sample Subgroupgradi54m_FD_187454 | JGI IMG/M metagenome (GOLD analysis project Ga0209515, IMG submission 187454) | Subsurface groundwater microbial communities from S. Glens Falls, New York, USA - GMW60B uncontaminated upgradient, 5.4 m (SPAdes)... ...
CGCTTCGTGCAGGTCGACGGACCATCCGCGCGCGGCCTTGATCCGCCCGCCGACTTCACGCTCGACCTGCGGAGACGTCATCGGGAATCGCTTGTCCGCGCGCCGAACGCTCACGCGAAAGCTGCGGCACGTGCGATCGGCGAGATCGTCGAGAATCGCGCGCGCGATCACCTCGAGGTCGAGTGGCGTCCGGCGCGCGTACGAGAAATTCGCGATGCCGAACGTCCGTCGAATGCGTTCGCCGGCCTGGTCGCGGTTCGTATCCGGGCCGAGCTTCACCTCGATGCGTCCCATCAACGCGCGCACGTCGACCACGTCGAGATCGGCAAGCGCACGCTTCAGATTGCGCACGAGCCGACCGATGAACCACGGCCGGTTCTTTCCCTTGAGCGCAAGCTCCTGATAATGAACAACGATCGAAGTCATTTACGAATTTGCGAATCTACGAATTGACGGATTTGAATTGTCGCATTGCAATCTACCAATGCAATTCGTCCATTCGTAAATTCGTCAATTCGACAATTCAGCAGCGGCTATCTCCGCGGCCATGTGGCCGCTGCGCACCGCACCCTCGATGGTAGCTGGCAGGCCGGTATCGATCCAGTCGCCCGCGAGCAGCAGGCCCGGCAGTGCCGTCCGTGTGGCTGGCCTGGCCGGCTGCCCCGGCGCCACGGAAAACGTCGCGCGCTTCTCCCGCACGACGACCGCACGCCGCACCGCGGCGGAGCGCGCGGCCGGAATCGCGGCATTCACTTCGGACACGGCAAGGTCGATCAACTGCTCATTGGTCCGGGCGACGACAGCCTGGGCGCCGCTCGATATGAGCGAGAGGTGCGATGCCTGTTCTCCAAGGACTCTCCGCTTGTCGAACACCCACTGCATCGTCCGTCCCGGCAGGCCGACGATCGGGTGCTCGGTGACGATGCGGTCGAACCAGAGGTTGACGGTGACGATCGGCGACGCGTCGGTGCGATCGGCAGCGTCGAGCGTATCCGCGATGAATGGCGGGCGTCCGGGGAATGTTTCGGAGAGCGCGAACCACGGGACCGCACAGATCACGACTCGAGCCTGGAGCACTTCGTCGCGCACCTTGACCCGCGGACCCAACCAGCCTTCGCGCTCCGCAGGCACCATCCTCGCCGGCGCGTTCGTCCTGACCTCTCCGCCGCGACTCTCGATGAATGCTCGTGCCGGGATCTCGTACAGCTCATCGAGCGGCTTGAGGGGTACGGCGAGCGAGGCGTCACGCGGATGGCTGCCCAGCATTTCCGCGAGGACGCGCGCGAACGGCGCGGCGGCCGCCACGTCGATCGGCTGATTCAACCCCGCTACTGCGAGCGGCTCCCACAGCAGCTCGATCAATCGCGGCGTTTGGCGGTGCCGCGTGAGCCACTCTCGCACTGTTTCCTGGCGGGGCGTAAAGCCCCGCCCTACGCGTGAAGAGCGCCGTCCTACACGTGAAAAGCCCCGCCCTACGGGTGCATCGGGATCTCTGGTGTCGTAGGGCGGGGCTTTACGCCCCGCCTCCAGAATCGCACCCCGCATGCGGAGCGCCGATAGCCGATCGCGCCAACCCAGCGCGCTCCACGTCATGAGCCCGCCGAGAAGATTCAGCGGCGGTGGAAGCGACGGGCACGCGAGGCGCGACGCGCGACCCGCGCGATCGATGAAGTCGACCGCCAGCCGCTTCTGCACCCGCACGTGATCGGCCGAGCCTATCCGCCGGAGAAATCGAAACGTGTCGTGATAGCACCCGAACAGGATGTGCTGGCCGTTGTCGACGCGCTCGCCGGTCGCGGGATCGGTGAACGCGGTCGCGCGGCCGCCAAGCGCCGGCCGCGCCTCGAGCACGAGAACGCGCGCGCCGTGCTCGGCGAGCGCGGTGGCGGCGCTCAGTCCCGCGAAGCCGCCGCCGATCACGATCGCGTCGGCTGTCAACGGCTCAACATCGCGCGCGCCCACAGCCGGAGCGCAATCACCGCGCGGTAGGGACGCGGCACGCGGATCCTCCTCGCGAATACGTCGTAGCCGGAGCGCTCGATGCGGCGGAGGATCTCGAAGTAGATCGCCCCCATGATTTCGGCGGCAAGCAGGCTGCGCCGATCGGCGGGCGGCAGCTCCGCCGCGGCGCGCGCGTAATAGGACCGCGCGCGGTCGCATTGATGCCGGAACAGCTCGCGGATCGCGGGAGTCACGCGGCCGGCGCGCAAATCCTTTTCGGTCACACGGAAGCGCGCGAGGTCTTCCGCGGGAAGGTAGATGCGGCCATTCCTGAGATCCTCCGCGACGTCCCTGATGATGTTCGTGAGCTGCAGCGCCATTCCCAGATCGACCGCGTACGATCGCGCGGCCGAGTCCCGGTACCCGAAGATCTCGACGCAGATGAGTCCCACCGCCGACGCCACGCGCCGGCAGTAATCGGCCAGCGCCGAGAATGTGTCGTACCGCACGTGCGCCAGGTCCATCGCAACGCCGTCGATCAGGTCCTCGAACGGCCGTCGCGGCAGATCGAACTCACGAATGTACGGCTGCAGGGCGCGTCCCTGTGTCGTATGCGGCCCGCTGTCGGGCGCGCTTGCGTAGCATGCCGCCACCTCATCGCGCCACAGCGACAGCCTGTCGTGGCCGCTCGCGCCGGCCGGCGCCTCGTCTACCGCATCGTCAACCGCGCGGCAGAAATCCCAGACCGCGATGAGCGCGGTGCGTTTGCGCGGCGGGAGGACCAGGAACGAGTAGTAGAAGCTGGTATCGCGGCTCATGGCAGAGCGATCGTCGGGCGCCACGCCAGGACGCGCGGCGCGATCCACAGGGCGTCGCGCGCGCCCAGCGAAGGCCGGTGGTTGACGACGTCGAATCGTGACGCCTCGAGCCGATCCAGGATCCGCACCCCGCCAAGCCACGTGGCGCGGAGCTCGTAGCGCAGGCGACCCTCGACCCCGTCGCAGACCGTCCGTCCCTCGTCAAAGAGCAACCGCGTGCGCGCCGCCGCGCTCGCAAGCACGCGCTGCCACTCGGGCGTCATCCGGCGCGCGGCGAGATCCTTCTCGAGCGCGCCGTGTCGCTCGCGCTCTTCGGCGGGAAGGTAGATCCGGCCCCGGTCGAAATCGATTTTCAGGTCTTGCCAGAAATTCGTCAGCTGCAGCGCGGCACACATCGCGTCGGAGGCGGCGTCGAGAGGCCGCTGGTCGTATCCAGCGATGCGAAGCACGAGGCGCCCGACGGGATCGGCCGACCGCCGGCAGTAATCCATCATCTGGTCCCACGTCCGATAGCGCGTCACGGTGACGTCCTGGCGGAACGCGCTGAGCAGATCTTCGAAGAGGCGGACCGGCAGCGACAGGGAGCGAATCGTCTCGCCCAGCGCAATGAAGATGTCGAGCGTGCTCGACGGCTCTCCGGGGCGCGGCGCCGGGCCCGGCGCCGATGAATCGGCGGCGTGACGCAGCCGGAATTCCCAGCCGTCGATCAGCGCGAGGCGCTCGGCGGAGGGGCGGTCGCCTTCGTCCGCGAAATCATCCGCCGCCCGCGCAAAGGCGTAGACGGCGGCGACATGTGGACGCATCCGCCGCGGCAGCAGCCGCGAGGCAACCGGGAAATTCTCGTAATGCGCTCGCGCTTCGCGCTCGCACACCCTGTACGCGTCGCTTACCACTCTGTTTCCGGAACTCCGGCGCGATGGTTGACCGCGCGAGCCATCACGAACAGCAGATCCGACAGGCGATTCAGGTAGACGATCAGGATCGGATCGACCGCGCCGGGCCCCAGCCCGATCACTCGCCGCTCCCCGCGGCGGCAGACCGTGCGCGCCAGGTGCAGGAGCGAGCCGGCCGGCGATCCGCCGGGCAGGATGAACCGCCGCAGCGGAGGCAGCGTGGACTCGAGGCGATCGATCGCCTGCTCGAGCCGCTGCACATCGGCCTCGCCAATCGATGCCTTCGTGACGCGCCCCGCAATCCGCGAGGACGGATCGGCCAGCCGGGCGCCGAGCGCGAACAGATCCTTCTGGAGCCCTTCAATCAGCGCGGACGTCTCGGTGTCGACCCCCGCCGCCCGGGCAGCGCCCAGGCAGGCGTTCACCTCGTCAACCTCTCCGTACGCATCGACGCGCGCATCCGCCTTGGAGACCCGCGTGTTGTCGAACAGCGACGTCTCTCCGGCATCGCCGGTCTTTGTGTAGATCTTCACGCGTGAAATTATAGGGGTGGATGTCCTCCGCCTCCCTGCCGCCGCCGCACGCCCGTCAACGGTTCCGGCGCGCGCTCCTGGGATGGTACCGGCGGCACGGACGCGACCTGCCCTGGCGCCGCACCAGCGACCCGTACCACATCCTGGTCTCCGAGGTCATGCTGCAGCAGACGCAGGTCGACCGCGTGCTGCCGAAGTATCACGAATGGCTCGGGAAGTACCCGTCGCTCGAGGCGCTCGCCGCGGCGCCCGCAGACGACGCGGCGGACACGTGGAGGCCGCTTGGCTACAACATCCGTCCGCGGCGCCTGCACGCGATCGCGTGCGAGTCGGTCGCGCGGTACGGCGGACAGCTGCCCTCGGATCAGGAAACGCTGCTGTCGTTCAAGGGCATCGGCGCCTACACGGCGGGCGCGATCCGCAGCTTCGCCTTTCGCGAGCGCGCCGCGATCCTCGACACCAACGTCGCGCGCGTGCTGTTCCGCGTCTTCGTTCGCCGCGGCGATCCGAAGGCGCATGCGATGCGGAAGCATCTCTGGGCGGTGTCGGAAACGCTCGTGCCGCACAAGCATGTATTCGACTTCAATCAGGCGCTCATGGACCTCGGTGCGACGGTCTGCGTCGCGCGAAAACCGAAATGCAGCGAGTGCCCGATGACGAAACTGTGCAGATCGTACCCATGGCGTGAACCAAAGATCGGGCGTTAGGGCCATTTCCCAAATTCTTTTCCACGGTTGAGCTTTACACGACGGGCGCGCGTGCTACCGTAGAAAATCCTCCCCCTAAATTGACGTACTCGAAGTGCGTCCGCCCGGGGTGGAACATGGAACGCCTGCTGTTACAGAAGACCGACAATCGCGTCGAAGTGGTTCGAAGTCCACGCCCGCACGATCTTCGCCACGTCAGCATCCTGCTGATCGACGACGACCCGCAGGCGCAGGCGCTCATCGAGATGGCGCTGATCGACGCGCACTTCGAGCGCCGGATCGAGGTCGTTGTGACGGCTGCCGCCGGCCTCGCGCGCGTCAAGGCCGATGAGCACGACATCTACCTCGTCGATCAACGACTTCCCGACGGAACCGGCATCGAACTGATCCGAACCGCGAAAGACCTGGGCGCGAACAAGCCGTTCATCCTGATGACGGGGTACGGCAGCGGCGCGCTCGATGAGGCTGCGCTGCGCGAAGGCGCCGCCGACTACGTCGAGAAGCATCTGGTCGGCGCGCACCTCGAGCGCTCGATCCGCTACTCGCTCCGCAACTGGCAGGCGAGCCGCGCACTGGGCGAACGCGAGGAGCAGCTTCGACAGTCGCAGAAGATGGAAGCGATCGGCCGCCTGGCCGGCGGCGTCGCGCACGACTTCAACAACCTGCTGACCGCGATCATCGGCTACACGGACATGCTCGACGAGCGCCCGGAAGTGGACGGGCAGACGGCCAGGGATGTCCGGGAGATACGCCGTGCCGCGGACCGGGGCGCCGCGCTCACCCGCCAGCTCCTCGCCTTCAGCCGCAAGCAGTTCCTCAATCCAACGGTCATCAACATCAACGAGAGCGTCGCGGGCCTGCTGCACATGCTGCCGCGCCTCATCGGCGATCACATCCACACGGATGCGCGTCTCGGGACGGGGCTGGGGTTCGTCAAGGCGGACGCGAGCCAGATCGAACAGGTGATCGTCAACCTCGTGCTGAACGCGCGCGACGCGATGCCCACGGGCGGCGACGTCACGATCGTGACGTCGAACGTGGAGCTGACCGACGAGCGGCTCGAAGCCGAAGGGGTGAACCTTCCGCAGGGCCCGTACGTGATGCTCGCGATCACCGACACGGGCGTGGGGATGGATGACGCCACGCGCGCCCACGCCTTCGAGCCGTTCTTCACGACGAAGGCCAAGGGCAAGGGGACCGGCCTCGGCCTCGCGACCGTGTACGGCATCATCGATCAGAGCGGCGGCGCGATTGCGATGGAGACGGCGCCGAACCGCGGCACGTCGGTACGCATCTATCTGCCGGTGACGACCGCCTTGCCGGAGCAGGCACGCCGGCAGATCACGCCGCTGGCGACCGAAGGCACGGAAACGATCCTGCTGGTCGAGGACAACGACGCGATCCGCGAGATCTCCGCGAGGGCGCTGCGCCGCCGCGGATACGCCGTGCACGAAGCCGCCAACGGCGAAGAGGCGATCGACTGGACGGCGAAGGCGCCGCGGAAGGCCGACATCCTCATCACCGACGTGGTGATGCCCGGCTTGAGCGGCCCGAACCTCGCGGCGCGCCTGATGCAGCAGAACCCGCGCCTCTGCGTGCTCTACATGTCCGGCTACACCGACGACGCCACCGAAGTCCACGGCACGTTCTGGGGCGGCGTGCCGCTCCTGCAGAAGCCGTTCACACCCGCGCAACTTGCCGAACGCGTCCGCATGGCGCTCGACGCGCACGCCGCCAAGTCGTGATGGTTCGATCCTCGCTGACCATCATCCCGAGCATCGTCGGGTGATGAACCTCGCGGTCGTCGCCGCCGTCATCGAACACCGCGATCGCTTTCTCCTGACGCGACGCCAGGACCACGTCCACCTTGCCGGCATGTGGGAGTTTCCCGGCGGCAAGATCGGCCCGGGTGAATCGCACGCCGACGCGCTGCGGCGCGAAATCGTCGAAGAGCTCGACGCCGACGTCGTCGTCCGCGACCTGGTGTTCGAGACCACGCATACGTATCCCGATCGGACCGTGACGCTCTTCTTCTATCGCTGCGATCTGCTTGGAACACCGACGCCGATGATCGGCCAGGAGATGGAATGGATCCCGAGGGCGGAATTGTCGTCGCTCCTGTTTCCGCCGGCGGATGACGAGTTGATCAAATTGTTGATGCGCCCCCCGTAAGGGGCGCGCTACGAACGCGGAGTAACCTCGGCGCGTGAGCGCGCGGCGCCGTTGTCGACTTCAACCGCGGTACCAGGCGCAAGGAAATCACGGTGGACGTAGCCGAGCGCGATCGCTCCGAGCCGGGGCGATTGCGCGGCGCTCGTCACGAAGCCAATCTCTCTACCGCCCTCCTTGTCACCGGTGAAAATCTTCGCACCGCGCCGAGGCACGGCGCCCTCGACACGCAGGCCGACCAGTTTGCGCGCGATGCGCCCGTGGCCGCGATGCAGCACGCGGATGATCACTTCCTGTCCCACGTAGCAGCCCTTCGTCAGCGAGATCGCGCGGTCATCGATGCCGGCCTCGAGCGGAATCGTGTCGGTGGTCATGTCGATCCCGAAGATCGGATAGCCCGCCTCGATCCGCGCCGCTTCGAGGGTGGACGGCGTTGCGGGCATGGCGCCCGCCGCCGACAACGACTGCGTCATCGCGGCTTCCTGCTGCAGGTCGACATAGATCGCAAATCCCGGCACGCCAAGCTGGTCGATGCGCGCGATGACGACGGGCGCTCCGGCAATCTCGACGCGGGCGTTTTGATATTGGCTCCATTCACCGTAGGGCGGGGCTTTACGCCCCGCCAACTCCTCGAGGATCTGCGGCGCACCTGGACCATGCAGCCACACCGCGCGCAGCGAGCCGGCAAGGCTCGCAATCTGCACGTCCTCGGTGAAGTGAAACTGCTCCAGGCGCTCAGCCGCCTGCTCCGCATCGTCTCCCGGCACGTCGAGCAGGATCATGTCGCCCGACTCGAGCACGTGGAGATCGGCAAGCATGCGTCCCTGCGGCGTCAGCCACGCGGCGTAGCAGCCCCGTCCAGCCGTCAGCGCGGGGATGTCATTGGTGAGCAGACCCTGGAGGAACGACGCGCGATCGGGGCCGGCCACCGCGATCTGCCGCCGATCGGCAATTGCGCCTGTAACCGCGCCTGTGTGGAGGGCTGCGTAATCGTCGAGGGAGGTCATCCGCGGCTGCTTCGTGGACGCGTGAGTAGCTGATACGATTCGAGTGCGATGCGCGCTTTTCATTGTACTTGGACGCTCGTCCTGCTTCTGGCGCTTCCGGCCACTGCGGAGCAGCAGCAACAGAGGCAGCAGCAGGAACAGAGGCAGCCGCCGCAGCCCTCCGCCACGGGGTCTCCAACCGCGGTGGGTTATACCGTGTTCCTGCGAGGCACGCCGGTCGGACACCAGGACGTGAGCGTCCGGTCCGACGCGCAGGGCTTGACGATCAGCAGCCTCGGCCAGATCGCGGATCCGATCGACATCATCACGCGCCGCGCGGAAGTGCACTATCGCCCGGACCTTTCGCCGGAGTCGCTCGTCATCGATGCGCGCATCGGCGGCGTCGACGTCACCCTGCAGACCACCTTCGGCGACGGCGTGGCGGTGTCCCAGGGCATGCAGGGAAGCGACCCGATCGCCACCACCGACATGGTCTCGCCGCAGTCGGTGGTGCTGCCGAACGTTTTCTTCGGCGCGCACGCGGTGCTCGCGCGCCGTCTCGCCGGCGCCGCGCCCGGCGCCGAGTTCCGCGCCTTCGTCGGGCCGGGTCCTGGAGCACAGGTCGCGTTTCGTCTTGGCGGCGAGACGACCGAGCAGATGCAGACCGGTACGACGACCTTCGACGTCCATCACTACGAGCTCGTGTTCGACAACGAAGGTGCTCCACTCGCGATGCACCTGTACGCCGACAACGTCGGCGCCTTCGTCAAGCTCAACGTGCCCGCGCAGGGCCTCGAGGTTCTCCGCGATGACGTCGCCGGGGCGATTTCGCGAACGCGCGTGACCTCGAATCCGGGCGATGAAGCGGTCGTCATCCCGGCCCCCGGCTTCAATCTCGGCGCGACGCTGACGCGGCCCGGCAACGTGGCCGGCAGGCTGCCGGCCGTCGTGCTGATCGGCGGCGCCGTCTCCGACGATCGCGACGGCATGGCGTACGGCGTGCCGGTGCTCGCGCAGCTTGCGGCCGCCGCCTCGCAAGCGGGCGTTCTCGCGGTGCGATACGACAAGCGCGGATACGGGCAGAGCGGCGGCCGCATGGAGTCTGCGACGATCGCCGATCTTGCCGACGATGTTCGCGCGATCGTGAAGTGGCTCGGCGATCGCAAGGACATCGACCCGAAGCGCATCGCCGTGCTCGGTCACGGTGAGGGTGCCTGGGTGGCTCTGCTGGCCGCGGCGCGCGACAAGAGGATTTCCGGCGTCGTTTCGATCGATGCGCCATCGACGACCGGGGCGGAGCTCGCGCTCGAGCAGCAGCGGCACGCGCTCGACCGCATGAAGGCGTCACCCGCCGAGCGCGCCCAGCGAATCGATCTGCAGAAGAAGATCCAGACCGCGGTGTTGACCGGAAAGGGATGGGAAGGCGTGCCTCCCGGTCTTCGGAAACAGGCCGACACGCCGTGGGCGCAGAGCGTCCTGTCGTTCGATCCGGCAAAAGTCGTCGAGGACGTCCGCCAGCCGATGCTCTTCGTGCACGCCGAGCTCGATCGCCAGGTGCCGGTTTCGCACGTCGAGCGGCTCGTCGATCTCGCCCGGAAAGAAAGCAAGTCGAAGTCGGTCGATGTCGTGACGGTGCGCGGCGTGAATCACCTGCTGGTTCCCGCGGTCACCGGCGAGACCGACGAGTACGCGTCGCTCGGCGATCTCAACGTCAGCAAGGACGTCACGAACGCGGTGGCGGCATGGCTGGCGAAAACGCTGGCGCCGGCGCGACGGTGATGAGGCTGATGATCACGAGCCACAGAGACACAGAGTCACAGAGAATTTATTTCCTCTGTGTCTTTGTGTCTCTGTGGCCCGTGGCTGCGTAGGACTGCCCCTTCCAAGAGAGGTTGACATGCCGACCCCGGTTCGCACCCGCGACTTGAAGGAGAAGAAGCGCCGCGGCGAGAAGATCGCGATGCTCACCGCCTACGACGCCAATATGGCGCGCCTGCTCGATCGCGCCGGCGTCGACGCGCTGCTCGTCGGCGATTCGGTCGGCATGGTGATGCTCGGCTACGAGAACACGGTGCCCGTCACGCTCGACGTGATGATTCACCACACGGCG
>Ga0209515_10010697_pt1 | contig 10157 bp, 4 predicted proteins | sample Subgroupgradi54m_FD_187454 | JGI IMG/M metagenome (GOLD analysis project Ga0209515, IMG submission 187454) | Subsurface groundwater microbial communities from S. Glens Falls, New York, USA - GMW60B uncontaminated upgradient, 5.4 m (SPAdes)... ...
GCGGGCGGAGCGCGCCCTCGAGTTGGGCCTCATCGATCCAAGCCACTACCTGAAGGCCGCGTTGTCGCTTGAGCCTGTCGTCGATGTGATCCGCGATGACGATTTGCGGATGCGGATCGCGATGATCCTGGTGCTGGCTCGGCGCGGCGACGCCGAAGCGGTCTTGCTCTTGAAGCATCTCTGCCGCGATCCCGAAGACCATGTCCGAACGCACGCCGCCCAGGCGCTGGAAGGGATTGATCGGCGGCGGCGCGACAGCGTGCGGTCGGCGCAACAGCAGACCGAGCGCGAGCCGCAGTCCGGCCGCGCCTGGGCGACGCTGGCCGGCGCGCATCTGTCGGTCGCGCAGCTGCACGACGATGCGCCGGTGCTGTGCGATTTTCATTTACAGCAGGCCGCGACGGCGCTTGAGCACGCGTTGCACCAGGAGCCGCGGGTTGAGTGGCTGGTTCTGCAGGCCGAATTGCAGCAGCTGGGCCGGCAATGGGGCGAGGCCGAAACGACGGCGCGTCTGATCCTCGAGCGCGAGCCGCTGCACGCGCAAGCGCTGCTGCTGTTAGCGGGTCTCGCCTTTGTGCAGGGCCGGTATGAGCAGGTGCGTGAGTCATGCCAGCGACTGGGCACCCTGCCGGAGCTGCCTGAGCCCGTGTTGGATCAAGTGGCGTTTTGGACGGAGTTGGTCGCCGGCAGATTAGGCGGAGGCGCGGTATGACGGCGCCTCGATGGATGCGAAGCGGGCTGGTGCTGGCGCTCTGCGTGCCGCAGGCCGGCATGGCGGCCGCGGGTGAGCCGGAGAGAGCGACGCCGCCGGCGGCCCAGGCCGCGAAGCCGTTTGCGATCGACGGCCCGCGATGGATTGAATTGGAGCGTGCGAAGCAGCCTGACGGGGTGCAGCTGTCGACCAACATTCCCACCGTCAAGCAAGGCGTATGGCTCTTCGGCGGCTCGTCGTTATTCATCGACCAGCCGGAGTTGGCGCCCGGGGGCGCGTATCAAGTCGCCGTCGGCATCGAGCTGCCCAAGGCGCAAACGGTGTCGATTTGGGTCGCGGGCACGCCGCCGGGCGGCAAGGGCCAGACCGATGGGCGCTGGGTGTCGCCGATGGAGCTGCTGATCGACGGCCAGCCGGCATCCGGCGGCTCGACGGCGGTGTCGGCGTGGTACGCGCAAGGCGGCAACGCGTGGTATCGCGCGGCCAATGCGTCGTTGCCCGCGGGCGCGCACGAGCTGACCTTGCGCGTCGATCATCCGCGCCAGCGCGACGGCCACTATGCGGCCGAGTTCGACGCGTTGCTGGTGATGCCGGAGGGCTGGACGCCAAGCCTCGCTGAGATGGTGAGCTGGTCCGATGAGCAATGGATGATGTATCTCGCCACGACGGGCCGCGGGACCGAATTGAGCCTGGACACGCTGCGCGAGCGCGTGAACGAGGCGCGCAAGTCGTCGAAGAGCGCCGAGGCGCATCTGGCATTGGCGAAATATCTGCAGCAAGAAGATCTGCTCGAGGCGGCACGGCTGGCCTATCAGGCCGCGGTGTCCATTGATCCCAACAATCGGCCCGCGCTTGAGGCGTTGGCGAAGCTCGCCGCGGATCGCGCGGATTGGCCCGAGGCGATCGAGCGCTATGGCGCGCTGGTGTCGATGAGCCCCGAGGATCGCACGCTGCAGCAGCGCTACGCCGAGAGCCTCGAAGCGGCCGATCAGTTGGACGCGGCCGCGACCATCTACGAGCAGTTGCTCTCCGGAGCGCCGGAGGATCAGCCGCTGCTGGCGAAGTTGGCCGAGTTAGCCCGCTCGCGCACTCGCGTGGCCGAGGCGGTCGGCTACGACCTGCGTCGCCGCGCGCTGGGCGGGTTGGACCACGCGCAGACGATGATGCTGGCCGACGATCTGGCCTCTCTCGATCGCGCGGCCGAGGCGCTGGCGATCTACAAGTCCCTCGATCCGGCCGCGCACGAGGACGTGATGGCGGCGCTGCGGGCGCTGGTCGCCAGTCTCCACGATCCCAAGCGCCAGGCCGAAGAGTATCGGCAGCTCATGGTGCTTCGGCCGGATGATGACGCGCTGCGCATGCAGCTGGCGCAGGCGTTGGAAGACGCGGGCCTGATCACCGACGCCGTGACCGAGTATCGGACGCTGGTCGCGCACCGTCCCGGCGACGCGGAACTGTTGAAGCGGCTGGCCTCGCGGCAGCGCTGGGCGCACGATCTGGATGGCGCGATCGAAAGCTATCGCTTGGCGCTGCTGATCGAGCCGGAGGACGAGGCGACGCACCGCGCGCTGCTCGACACGCTGATCGCGGCCAACCGGCTCGGCGAAGCGTCCGACGAAGCGCGGCAGCTGGTGCACGCGCATCCGACCGATCGCACGCTGCATCTGACCCTGGCGCGGCTGCTGTCGTGGAGTAATCGGTTCAGGGACGCGTTGAATGAGTACGAGCAGGCGCTGCTGCTGGGCCCGCGCGACGCGACGATTTCGCTGGAGATGGCGCGCATCTACGAAGCGACCGACCACGACCGCGAAGCGCTGACGCAATATCGCCTGGTGCTGGAGATGGACCCCAGCAACCGCGAGGCGGCCGAGCGCATCCGGTTGCTCACGGCGCGCGCCGCGACGGAAGGTCCGGGCTTGAGCTATTCCTATTTCGAAGATTCGCGCCACATCGCGCGCTGGATCGCCAAGGGGCTGGTCATGTGGAAGGTGGCCAACGATCCGGTCGGCATCGAGTACGGCTATGTGACGTTGCATGACCGCCAGCGTTGGGTCAATGGCCAATGGGTCCGCGGCAAGTGGGAGCACAACTTCTCGCCGGAGACCTGGGTGGGCACCAGTCAAGGCGTGGGCACTTACGACCACGGTCACACGTCCTATCAGTATCAACTGTATCTCGGGCATAAGATGAACGAGCGGTGGGAGCTGATGGTGGAGCAGAACCGCGACGACGTGCTGGAGACACCGCGCGCGTCGGAGCGAGGCATCAGCCACAACGACCTGCGCACCACCTCGACGGAGCAATGGACCGATCGGCTGCAGCACGTGCAGAGCATCGGCTACAACTGGTACACCGATGACAATCGCGCGCTGAATCTGCTGCAGGAATGGAGCTATCGCGTGCTGAACGAGCCGCTGGTGACCCTCGGCGGCGGCTATGCGTTCGACGATTACCGCTTCACGGAGCAGGAAGAGGCCTATTACAGCCCGTCGGCGATCCACACCGGCTTTGTGCGCGCGGCGTTGCTGGCGCGGCCGACGCCGCAGTTTGAGTACGGCGGCCAATATTCCTTCGCCGTCGACGACAGCAAGGGCCTCAGCCACGGTCTCGAGGGACACTGGAGCTTGCTCTTGCAAAAGGACCTCTGGTGGGAAGTCAACGGGCGCTACTTCTTCGATTCCAGCCGATTTGAGGGGGACCGCTACTTCGAGCGCCAGATCGGCTCGAAGCTTTCCTGGCGGTTCTGATTCGGCATGAAGAGCTTCGTGGACCAAAGACCAAAGACCAAAGACCAAAGACTTACGGGTCGGGCTGAAGGGTCTCTGGTCTCTGGTCTCTGGTCTCTGGTCCGACGGTGGAAGCCGCTTACCTCTTTACTGCTGGCCGTTGTTTCGTTGGCGGTTTCGATTGCGAGGGCTGAGAACGCATTGGGGGCGACCGTCCAGCCGCGCACGATCCTCGGCCTCTACAAGAGCACCGAAGGCATGAGCGCGCAGCGCAACGAGATCACGCTGATGCTCGAGCCGCTGCTCAATGACCTCGGGCTGGTCGTGCGGTATCACGACATCAGCCAGGGCCTGCCGTCCGATGACGAGCTCGACGGGGCGCTGGGCATCGTGACGTGGTACACCTCGGGCGACATGCCGGATGCGCTGGGCTATCTCAACTGGCTGGTACGGCAGGTGGAGGCCGGGCGCAAAGTGATCGTGTTCGATTCGCTCGGGGCCTTTCAGGACGCTGCCACGAAGCAGGAGGTCGATTGGCGCGAGGTGGAGCGCGCCTTCGACGCGCTGGGCATCGGCATCGATCCGGCGCTTACGCCCGATCAGATGCAGCCGATCGCGTTGAGCGACGCCAACGATCCGCGCCTCATGGCCTTCGAGGTCCCGATCGCGCCGGAGGAGCTGAAGTTCTATCAGCGCGTCTTCGCGGCGTACCCGACCAGCCGGCCGTTTCTCACGATTCGGCTGCGCAATGTGCCAGACACCGACAGCCAGATGATCGTGGCCACGCCCCACGGCGGCGTGGCGCTCGCATACCTGTATCAAGAAGATCCAACGAAACAGCTGCGTCGCTGGCATCTCAACGCGCCGCGGTTTCTGGAAGCCGCGCTGGGCGTCGAGGGCGCGCCGAGGATGGATCTGTCGGTGCTCAACGGCCGCCGCCTGTGGTTCATGCACGTCGACGGCGACGGTTTCACGACGCCCTCGCGCGTCGAAAGCGGCAAGAGCTGCGCGGCGGTGTTCGATCGCTACATCGTGCAATGGTACAAACTCCCAATGACGCTGTCCGTCATTGTCGCGGAAATCGATCCCGCCTATCTCGGCAACGAGATGGTGCGGGCGCTGGCCCGGCGCGTGTTCGCGCATCCATTGGTTCAGGTCGCCAGCCACAGCTTCTCGCATCCGCACGACTGGCAGCAGCGCATCCTCGACCTGACGGTGCCGTACTACCAGTTCGACCTCCATCGCGAGCTGGAGGAATCGATCAAGTACGTGCAGGAAGAGCTTGCCCCACCGGGCAAGCTGGTGAGGCTGCTGCTGGCGACGGGCTCGGCGAATGTGCCGGTCGAAGGCGTCAAGCGGCTGGCCGCGCTGGGCGTGCGCGTGCTCAACAGCGACGACCACGCGCGAATGGATCGCGTGATTCCGAGCCTGACAGGACTGACGCCGGCGACGCTACAGGCCGATGGCGCTGGCGCGGTGCAGTACGCGCATCGCGCCGCCAACGACTTCATCATGACCGAGCGATGGACCCGGGTCGACGGCTATCAGGATATCCTCGAGACGTTTCAGCGGACGGCCAGTCCTCGGCCGCTGCTGCCGATCAACGTGTACGTTCATTGGTACATCGCGCAGACAATGGAGTCGCTCAAGTCGCTGCGGCGCGTGATCGATTGGTGTCTCACGCAGCCGATCGCGCCGGTGTGGGCCAGCACGTACCTGGATATAGTCGACGGGTTTCGCGCGGCAACGATCAGCAAAGACGGCGAGTCGGCGTGGATCGTGGAAGGCAACGGCCTGTGTCGGACGGTGCGGTTCGATGCGCCGCAGCCGCGCGGGGTGCTCGACCTGCAGCGATCCGAGGGCGTGCTCGGCTCAGCGGTGTGGGGTGAGAGTCTGTACGTCTTTCTCGATGCGGCGTCCCGGCATCGGATCGTGTTCGGCCCTCACGAGACAGATGAGCTCCGGTTGCTCGAGGCCAACTGCCTGGTGCACTCGATCGCCTCCGACGGCGAGGGATGGCGCATCGAGGCCGAGGCTCCGGCCGAGGCGCTCGTCGTGGTCGGGCCCGTCCCGCCGAACCGGCCATACGTGGTGGCGATCCACGACGGCGGCGAGCGTCCGGTGCGTCGCATCGTCGCGCAGTCCGACCTGCGCGGGCGTCTTGAAATTCGCGCGCCGCTCAATGGCGCGCGCAGCCTCCAGGTCGCGCAGGGCAACGCGATCGACTGGCTGACGTGGAGGATCAAGCAGGTTGCGCTGTTCGCCGTGGTCGCCGTCTTGGTCTTGCTGTTCCTGATCCGCGCGCGCTTGCGTGTCGAAGCTCGGAGAGCCGCTCGATGATTCCCATTCAGTCGACAGTTCGTGATTCGTGGATCGTGATTCGGCCGCACGATCGGCATCGTGCGGCACTTCCGCGCCACCCCGCTTCGCGGGGCCCCCTGCGCAGCGCGCGCTGCGCAGAGGACTTCCTCGGCAGCGTGGATGGTGCCGCCTCGGTGCCCGGCTTGGTCGTGCATCGTGGATCGTGGATCGTACGAGGCACGAATCACGAACCGTGGAGTACTCTTGAGGAAGTTTGCGATGACTGAGAAGCGACTTCACATCTGTCTCATCAGCGAAGGCTCCTACCCGTACGTCATTGGCGGCACGGGCGCCTGGACGCAGCAGCTGATCCAGACGCTGCCAGACATGGACTTCACGATCGTGGCGATCTCGGCGTCGGCCCGCAAGTCGTCCGAGCGCCGTTATCCGACGCTGCCGAACATCCGCCAAATCATCGACGTCGCCCTCGATGACGATTCGATCGTGCGGCAAGGGATGCGCCGGCCGCATCGCTCGGGGCGGCAGCTGCGCCGCACCTGGGAGACGATGGGCCGCACCTATCGCGCGATCATGCGCGACGAGTACGACCAGTTCGCCAGCCTCTACGGCGTGGTGCGCCGCGAGCTGAGCGTGCGCGATCTGTTCCAGTCGTTCGAGCACTGGCATCTCGTGGAGCACTACTATCGGATGCTCACGCCCATCGAGCCGTTCATGGACTTCTACTACACGTGGCGCTTCACGCACTTGGTCCTGTATCGGCTGATGCGGATGGACCTGCCGGTCGCCGATGTGTATCACCCGATCGCCTCGGGCTTCGCGGGGTTTGCGGGCGTGTGCGGCAAGCTGCTGCGCGGCGGCGGTCTGATCGTCACGGAGCACGGGCTCTACACGCGCGAGCGCGAGCTGGAGATTTCCTCGAGCGACTGGTTCCGCGGGTATCAGAAGGATTTTCTCACCGGCCTGTTCGACAAGATCAACCGGCTCGTGTACACGTCGTCGGATGCGATCGTATCGTTGTTCGAGGACGCGCGCGCGGCGCAGGTGAAGCTCGGCGCGCCGGCGGACCGCACGGTCGTGATCCCAAACGGCGTCGACAGCGCGCATCTGTCGGGCATCCCGCGCGGCGCGGATCACGACGACGTGATTCGCATCGGCCTGGTCGGCCGCGTCGTGCCGGTCAAGGACGTGCGGGCGTTCATCGAAAGCGCGAAGATCGTCGCCGAGACGGTGCCGTCGGCCGAGTTCCACATCATCGGCCCCGTGGATGAAGAGCCCGACTACGCGGAATCGTGCCGCGAGCTGGTCCGGCAACTGCAGCTCGAGGATCGCGTGCGGTTCACCGGCTATCAGCGACCCGAAGAGTACTTGCCGAGCCTGGACATCGTCGCGCTCACGAGCCTCAAAGAGGCGCAGCCGTTTTCGATCCTGGAGGCGATGGCCTGCGGGATTCCGGTCGTCGCGACCCGCACCGGCAGCTTGCCCGAACTGCTCGACGAGGTCGGCCGGCTGGTGTGGCCGCGCGACGTGCAGGGCTTTGCCGAGGCGATGATCGAGCTCGCGCGCGACCGGGACTTGCGGCACCGCTTGGGCGCGGCGGGGCAGGAGCGCGTCCGCACGCGATATGATCAGCGCGCGAATCTCGAACAGTACCGCACGTGGTATACGGCGCTGGCGAGCCGCGCCGCGGCGCATTCGGCCGACGCAGGAGCGTCACGCTAATGGCGGGCGTTGGATTTCAACTGCGCCGGTTGCTGCGGCGCGGCACCTTCGGCGATCTGGGCATGGCCTTTGTCTATGCCGGGACGCTGGCGGCGGGGCCGTGGCTGGTCACGGTCGCGACGCTGGTGCTGCTGTTTGTGTTCGTGCGACCGCTGCTGGGCCTTGAGCGCTTTGAGCTGTTTTCCACGTCGGTGATGTACGCCTTCGCGGGCTCGCTGATTCTGTCCGGGCCGTGGATGATGCTCTCGACGCGCTACGCGGCCGACCAGATGTTCCTGCGCCGGCGCGACCGGATCCCCGCGGGCGTCCACGCGAGCCTCGCGCTCACCGCGGCCTGCGCGCTGGTCGTCGTCGGCATGCTGGCCGCGTGGAGTTCGTGGCAGGATCCCGAGGGGCAGGCGCTCGCGTTTCGCGTATTGGTCGGCGCGCTGTTGTTGGTCGTCGCGTTGGTGTGGATCGTCCTCGGGACGGTGTCGTACGCGCGGTGGTATCGCTGGGTCACCGGTAGCTTCGTCTTGAGCGGCGTGCTCTCGCTCGCCGGATCGTGGATGCTGGGTAAATCGATGGGGCCGGCCGGCGCGTTGGGTGGGTATGTGCTCGGCTTTGTCGTGCTGCTGGGATGTCTCTACGGACTCTGGCGATGGCGCTTTGGCGCGGGCCCCGCGTGGGACAAGCGCGTGTTCGAAGCGTTTCGCCAGTGGGGACCGATCGCGGGCGTCGGGCTGTTCTACCAGCTGGGCGTCTGGGCGGACAAGATCGTCCTGTGGACGCTGCGCGGCCATCCCATCGGCCGCACGCCGCTGCGCGCGCTGCCCGAGTACGATATCCTCACGTTCCTCGCGTACCTGTCGATCGTGCCCGCGCTCAGCTATTTCCTCATCATCGTCGAAACGGAATTCTTCGCGCGCTACCGCACGTACCTCAGCTCGGTCCGGCGCGGCACGCTGCTGACGGTCTGGGAGAGTGAAGGGCACCTGCGCCAGGCGCTGCGGCGCGGGCTGTGGCGGATGGCCGAGTACCAGGCCGTCACCACGTTGTGCCTGGCGGTGGCCGCTGAGCCGATTCTCACGTGGCTGCAGCTGTCCGCGTGGTCGGCCGAGTTGTTTCGCGTGTTGCTGGTGGCGGCGGGCTTTCAGGTGCTGCTCTTGACCGTGGTCCTGTTCCTCCTGTATTTTGAGCTGCGATGGGAAGCCTGCTGGGTCAGCGTGCTCTTTTGCGTCGGCAACTTCGTCTGCACGGCCGCGGTAGCGCGCGGTCCGCTGCCGTGGCTGGGAATGGGCTACGCCGTGGCGGTGGGCCTGGCGTTTCTCGTCGGCGTCGCATGGCTTGAGCTCAAGATGCGGCGCGTCACGTTCCTCTTGTTCGCGAGGCAACCCGTCGTGGACTGATGCCGGATCTCTCCAAGACCAATCGATGCTCAAGGCTCTAGGCTCGATGAGGGATTTCAAACTGCGCGTTTCATATTATTCATGGTGCATGACCAAGAGCCGAGGACCCAATATGGGTATCGAGTCTTGAGCCTTCAGCCTTGAGCGCTTTCCGCGCTCAAGACACCTCGGCAGCAAGGAGTGGCTGCCTCGGCGCCTTCAGCTAATGATGAGTTTTTCTGTAGCCTGCTAACACGATGATCTCGACGAGAAGCATTTGAGTCCCTTCAGCCTTCAGCCTTCAGCCTTCAGCTACCGTCGCACATCCAGCGTTCTTTTCTGGAAGGTTTTGATCATCCTTGGGGCTGGAACGATGCTCTGCGGCATGGGCTCGCATCCCTCCTCGGTGCGCCTGCGGTTCCGGCACATCCGCAACTACACCTGCTACTACGGCGCGGACCGCCTCGATGACGTCGCCAAGTTCGACGCGGCGATCCTCGAGGCGCAGCAGCACGATCCCGCGACCCTGCGCCGGCTCAGCGCCTCCGGCACCATTGTCATCGGCTATCTCTCGGTGGGACAAACCGACCAGCTTGAGCGCGGTGATGGCAAAGGCCCGGGCGGGTACGCGTCGTGGTACTTGGACCGGCTGACCGAATCCAACGGAAAGCTCGTGCCGGGATCGGATGGGCAGCCCGATCGCGATCCCGAGTGGCACACGTACTGGGTGAATCCCGCCTCGCCGGCGTGGCAGGCGCAGCTGATGCGGCGGGCGAAGCAGTTGCTGAAGCAGCAGGGCTGCGACGGGCTGTTTCTCGATACGATCCTGTTTGACGGCGCGTATGGCGACGAGTTCCTCGACACGACGATCACCCGCGGCATCGTCGGCTTGGCGAAGCGGATGCGCGGGAACTTTCCGCAGGCGGTCCTGATCGCCAACAACGGCTGGGCCTATCTCAAGGCGCTCGGGCCGATCGTCGACGGCATCATGTACGAAGAGTTCACCGCCGACTTCCACGCGGCCGATGCTGCCGCGCGCAACGAGTCGGACAACCAGGCGTATGCGATCAACGAGTTCCGCCGGTCGCAGAAGAAGTTGCCGCTGGTCGTGCTGGCGCTGGACTACGCCGAGCCCGAGAACGTCGAGCTGATCACCGATGCCAAGGCGCGCGCCACGCGGTTCGACTTCCTCGAGAGCTTCTCAACGAAAAACCTGGAAGGCATCGAGCTCTACGTCCTGAGCACCGTCAATCCCGCGCAGCAGCTGATTGCCAAGCGCCAGGGCGACACGGTGACGCTGACGTGGCAGGC
>Ga0209515_10010698_pt1 | contig 10156 bp, 9 predicted proteins | sample Subgroupgradi54m_FD_187454 | JGI IMG/M metagenome (GOLD analysis project Ga0209515, IMG submission 187454) | Subsurface groundwater microbial communities from S. Glens Falls, New York, USA - GMW60B uncontaminated upgradient, 5.4 m (SPAdes)... ...
ATGTTGCCGTGCTTCTTCTTGGGGTTGGTGTCGCGCTTGGTTTGGAGGGCGCGAAGGGCGGTGACGAGTTTGGCGCGCGTTTGCGAAGGCTCGATGACGGCGTCAATATAGCCGCGCTCGGCGGCGACGTAGGGATTGGCGAAGCGCTCGCGGAACTCGGCAATTTTTTCCTGGCGCAAGCGTTCGCGCTCGGCTTCGACCGCGCGGTCGAGCTCGCGCTTATAGACAATGTTCACGGCGCTCTCGGGGCCCATCACGGCGATTTCGGCGGTGGGCCACGCGAAGTTGGCGTCGGTGCGGATATGTTTGCTGGACATGACGCAGTAGGCGCCCCCGTAAGCCTTGCGCGTGATGACGGTCATCTTCGGCACGGTGGCTTCGGCAAAGGCGTAGAGCAGCTTGGCGCCATGCTTGATGATGCCGCCGAATTCTTGCTGCGTGCCGGGGAGGAAGCCCGGCACGTCCTCAAAAGTGACCAGGGGGATATTGAACGCGTCGCAGAAGCGCACAAAGCGCGCGCCCTTCACCGAGGCGTTGATGTCCAGCACGCCGGCGAGAAACGCGGGCTGATTGGCCACGACGCCCACGGTTCGGCCGTCAAGCCGCGCAAAGCCGACGACGAGGTTCCGCGCGAAATGCTCGTGCACCTCGAAGAGATAGTTTTCGTCCACGACGGCGTGGATCGCGTCCTTGATGTCGTAGGGCTGCATGGGGTCGTCGGGCACAAGGCGGTTGAGACTTTCCTCCGCCCGGTCCCTGGGGTCGGATGAGGCGCGCAGCGGCGGGTCCTCCATGTTGTTCGAGGGGAGAAAACTTATGAGTTCGCGGATCATCGCCAGGCAATCGGCGTCGTCGCGGGCAACGAAATGAGCGACGCCGCTGGTGGCGTTGTGAGTCATGGCCCCGCCCAAGTCCTGCTTGGTGACTTCCTCGTGCGTCACCGTCTTGATGACGTCGGGGCCGGTGACAAACATGTACGAGGTCTCCTGGGTCATGAAGATGAAGTCCGTGATGGCCGGGGAATAGACGGCGCCGCCGGCGCACGGCCCCATGACGGCGCTGATCTGCGGGATGACGCCGCTGGCCAGCGTGTTGCGCAAGAAGATGTCGGCGTAGCCGGCCAGCGACATGACTCCTTCCTGGATGCGCGCCCCGCCCGAATCGTTGAGTCCGATGAGCGGCGCGCCGACACGCATGGCCAGGTCCATGACCTTGCAGATCTTTGAAGCATTGGCTTCGGAGAGCGAGCCGCCGAACACGGTGAAGTCCTGCGCGAAAACGTACACGAGCCTGCCGTCCATCCGGCCGTAGCCGGTGACAAAACCGTCGCCTGCCGGCCGCTGCTCTTCCATGCCGAAGTCGGTGCAGCGGTGCGTGACGAATTTGTCGAGCTCCTCGAAGCTGCCTTCGTCCAGCAGCAACCCGATTCGCTCACGAGCGGTCAGCTTGCCGGCTTTGTGCTCGCGCTCGCGGCGCTCCGGCCCGCCGCCGGCTTCGGCCTCCGCGCCGCGCTGGCGCAGCTCTTCCATGCGGTCTTGATGCTTTTGGTTCACCGCCATGCGGGTTGCTTTGTGTTCGGCCACGAGATCATCCCTCGATCCGGAGCCTGCCACAGGGCGAGGCCGCCGGCAAGGAAGAGATCGGTGGCATCAATATCGGGCCCTTATGCGGGGACATCGTTCCACCGTTTCGCGTAAGGCTGTGGGGAGCCCGGCAGGCTCTTGGCAGGTCACAAACTCCATTATACCGCGGAGGTCAAGCGGGCTTCGGGCGAATGGTGCGGACGGGTGCGGGTAAACAGCCGCACCTTCGCTGCGCGAAATTGACACGGAAGTCGCATGCTCCCAGAAGGGGCGCCGGTTGACATCGGCAGGCTTGTGAAATAGCCTCACCACCATTCGCGGGACTCCCGCTCAGGAGAACGGCAATGAACACGAAGAAAGTGGAAGAGCTGGCATTTCGCGTCGTCGGCGACATGGGCGGCGCGTTCACCATGGCCCTCGGTTACGTGGGTGACCGCATGGGTCTTTTCCGCGCGATGGCCGGCGCGGGTCCGGTGACGAGCGCCGAATTGGCCGCGAAAACCAAGCTGAACGAGCGCTACGTTCGAGAGTGGCTCCGAGCCATGGTCGCCGCGGAATACATTGATTACGACGCACCATCGGGAAAGTATGTGATGACCGACGAGCAGGCCTTCGTCCTGGCGAATGAGGAGAGTCCCATGTTCGTGGGAGGCGCGTTTCACTTCACCACGCCCTCGATTTGGAACGTGCCGAAAATCGTGGAGGCCTTCCAGAAGGGCGGCGGGATCTCTTATTCAGAAATCGGCAAGGAGATACCGGAGGCGATTGAACGGTTCCTCCGGCCGGGCTACATCAACTTCTTGGTCAAAGACTGGCTGAGCACTGTCCCCGGGCTCACGGCCAGGCTGGAGAAGGGCGTGTCAGTGGCCGACATCGGATGCGGTTGCGGCCAGTCCACGGTGACCATGGGCAAAGCCTTTCCCAAATCCAAGGTGCTGGGCATCGATTACCACGGCCCGAGCATTGAGCGCGCACGAAAGCTTGCCGCTGCCGGCGGCCTGGGCAACGTCGAGTTTCTCCAGGCCCCCGCGCACGAAATCCCCAAGAACCGGAAATTCGAGATGATCTGCAGCTTCGACTGCATCCATGACATGGTGGACCCGCTGGCCACGCTGCGCGCCATCCGGGAGGCGCTGGCCGAGGACGGCGTGTACATCTGGTCGGAGCCAAACGCCACGGCGAACGCGCATGAGAACCGCAATCCGCTGGGCAAAGCGTTCCATTCCATCAGCCCGCTTCACTGCATGACCGTATCGCTGGCGCACAACGGAGCGGGTCTGGGCACCGTCATCGGTGAATCAGGAGCGCGCGGACTCGCCAAAGAGGTGGGGTTCTCCGGTTTTGAGCGCCTTCCGATTCAGAACCCGTTCAACCAGTTCTTTGCCCTCCGACGGTAGCAAGGATGAAGGATAGCCAGGGCCGGGAGAAAACGGGAATCGGATCGTGAGGATTTTGCGTGTCGCAGGTCAGCGCGAGCGCATCACTCCGCCGTGGCGGCCTCAGTGCAGGCCCGACCAATCGTCGGCAACAAGGATGGAGTTGCTGGGGTTGGCAGGATCATACTTTACGCTGGCGGGCTGGCCGGCAGCCACACGGTCGAGACAGACGCGCTCTTCGAGGCCGGTGATGTCCTGGGCGGTTTCGTAGGTGACGCCGGAAATCGAGTAGCTGTAAGAGACCAGCTTGCGCCCGTCGGTCTGAGGCCGGCCAGCGGCGCCGCGCCGACGGAGAACCCCGCTGCCGGCCTGCATCTGCGGAGGCACCTCGAGCAGATCAATCACGTGGCCTTCCGCGATGCGCCCGATCTGGTTCAAGCGCGAGCGCCGACGGCGCTCGATCTCGGCGGAGTCCAACGGGTGCCGGCGCAGCCAGCGGACAATGCCGGCGGCGGCCAGGACGAGAATCGCTCCCGCCACAAAGAAAAAACGCCAATCGAATACGACGTTCGTCAACGCCCCACTTTGCGCGCGCCCGCGGGCTCGATAATGTCGCCCAACACTTCGCGCGCTTTCTCCCAGTCTTTCAGGAATCCTTCGAGCCCCCGGTCGGTCAAGGGGTGCTTGAAGAGCTGCTCAAAAACTTTGAACGGCATCGTGCCAATGTGCGCGCCCATCCTTGCGGCCTCCACGACATGAATCGGATGGCGCAGGCTGGCGGCCAGCACTTGCGTCTTGAAATTATACGCGCGGTAGATCTCCAGGATCTCGCGCAGCAGGACCAGTCCGTCCTGAGAAACGTCGTCCAGCCGCCCCAGGAAAGGGCTGACAAAGTACGCGCCGGCCTTGGCCGCAATCAGCGCCTGGGAGGCTGAAAACACCAGCGTGACGTTCACCCGGATGTTGTCTTTCACGAGCGTGTTCAGCGCTTGGATGCCCGCAAACGTCATGGGCACCTTCACAACGATGTTCGGATGCCAGCCGGCAAATTCGCGCCCTTCGCGCACCATCCCCGGGGCGTCGGTGGAAACCACTTCGGCATTCACGACGCCGTTTTTCACGAGTTCGCAAATTTCCAGGATGTGCTCGCGGAAGGGCCTTTTTTCTTTGGCCACCAGCGTGGGGTTCGTCGTGATGCCGTCGAGGACGCCCAGGGCCGCGGCCTGGCGGATCTCGTCCAGATTCGCAGTGTCCAGGAAAAATTTCATGCAGCCCTCCTCACCCTGCCTCGGCGCGCTTGGCGCCCCAGTTTATACCTCCGGCGCCACCACGGGGTTACGCAGGGTGCCCACACCGCCGACGACGATTTCGACGACGTCGCCCGCACAGAGCGGCCCGACGCCCGAAGGGGTTCCGCTGGCCACCACGTCGCCGGGAACCAGCGTCATCACGCGCGAAACCCACTGAATTATAACACCAAGCGGAAAGATCATGTCCGACGCAGGAGCGTGCTGTCGGCGAATGCCATTGACGTAAGTCTCCACAGTCGTTTTGGCGACATCGAGGTCGGTCTCGATCACCGGGCCAAGGGGGCAGAATGTGTCAAAGCCTTTGGCGCGAGTCCACTGCCCGTCGGAGCGCTGGAGGTCGCGCGCGGTGACGTCGTTCAAGCAGGTATAGCCTAGGAGATAGGGGCGGACGTCGTCGCCAGGCTTGAGCTGCGAGCAGCGCCGTCCCATCACCGCGGTGATTTCGCCCTCGAAGTCCACGCGCTGCGAAAGCGGCGTGAGCACGATGGGCTCATCCGGCCCGATGATTGCGGAGGGCGGCTTCAGGAAGATGAGCGGCTCTTGGGGGACCTTGTTGCCCAGCTCGGCAGCGTGCTCCGTGTAATTACGGCCCACACAAACGACCTTGCTGGGCACCACCGGAGGCAGCAGCTTCACTTCGGCAAGCGGCCATAAGCGGTCGGTTTCGCGCCACTGCGCGAAGATGTCGCCGGAGACTTCACGCACGGCGTCGCCGGCAATGACGCCGACGCGCGGCTCGGGGCGCGCCTCGGCGCTGGCGGGCCCTTGGGAAGTGATCTGTTTCGCAGGGAACACAAGTGGTTGGAAGCGGCAAATTTTCATGAGTATTTCAGCGGCCGTGAGTTGTCCGGAAGCTGGTTGCCGGCTTTCATCTCTTACAGGAATCCTTTCTCTCGGTTCTTACGGCGCGCGCAACAGGACTTCGGCTGACGCCACGGTGCTGAGAGGGCTCTCGTTGCCGGAACGATCCACGGCTGAAACGCGATAAGTATAGCGCTTGCCCGGCTGCGCGGACAAATCGCGGAATATCGGGCTCAGCAATAATTCGCGCGTCATGCGCTGGACGGCCCCGGCGGGCTCCTCACTGCGATAGACGTGATATCCGGCCCAGTCCGGCTCGGGACTGATGCCCCAGGACAATTCGATGTGCGCCGGGGCGTCTGGCGCTGCCGGCACCACGGCGGCAACTAATCCTTCGGGCGCGGCGGGAGGAAAGATGTCCTTCGGCGTCACCACCAGCGGCGGTGAATCTGCCGATTCCACAAAATCGGATGCATACTGCGCAACGCTGCGCACGGTAAAGACGTACGTTCGGCCAAATTCAAACTGTGTGTCGCGAAACGATGTTGCCGGCGCCGGGCCCAGCAATTCGAGCGGCGACTTGAGCGGGGCTTTCGAGAGGTCTTGCGCGGCGGCGGATTCCGCGCCGGGCTGGACTTCGCCGCGAAAAACTCGATAGCCCGCGAAGGAGCCGAGCGCCGCCCCGCCGGTCGTTCGCGACGGCGCAGACCAAGAGAGGTCAATCGCCTTCTCGGTGACCGTAACGCGCACGTCGGTGATGCGTTCCGGCACAGGGTATACGCGCAGTGCCGCTGTGTTGGAGTCCGCCGAGGCGCGGCGCTGCGAAGCGCGGGTTCGCACCATGTACGCGAGTTGCTGGCCCCGATGCTGCATCGGGGCGACCTCTTCCGGCCTGAGCGGATCGAGAAATGTGACGCGGCCCTCGGCCAGGTAGGTGTCCACCTGCGCGCCGGGGATTGTATAGACAAGCCTCGTTGCCAGCGAATTGTGGCCCGCGCCTGCCGACATCCATCCCCGGTAAATCTCCACGGCAGGCAACTCGGTCAGCGGCTCATGCTCGACGGTATTCTTGGGCAGCGTGAACGTCAGGACCACGGCGTCACCCACCTGCCGCACGGCCAAATTGCTGATGGCTTCCGGCACAGGAGGACGTTTCGGGTGCGGCTCGCCCGGGGCAGCGCAGCCGGCCACAATAAAAAAGACGAGTGCGAAAAGGGAAAAATGGAGAGGGGGAATCCCCTGGGCACAGGCTCCGGGCGCGGGGTGGCGAGCCCCCGTTCGATCTCCCATTTTCAATGATCTGCTCGTTAGAGGATGTAGCGGCTCAGATCCTGGTTCTTGACGATTTCGGCGAGCTGCTTGTTCACATAAGAGGCGTCCACTTTGACGGCCTTCTTTTTCAGGTCGGGCGCCTCAAAGGAAATCTCGTCCAGCGTTTTCTCCAGAACGGTGTGCAGGCGGCGCGCGCCGATGTTTTCGGTCTGTTCGTTGACCATCGCGGCGAAGCGTGCGAGCGTCGCCACGGCATCGTCCGAGAAGGTCAGCTTGACACCCTCTGTTTCCAGCAGCGCGGTATATTGCTTGATGAGCGCGTTTTTCGGCTCGGTCAGGATGCGCACGAAATCGGCCTCGCCGAGCGAGGTCAGCTCGACGCGGATGGGCAGGCGTCCTTGCAGCTCGGGGATGAGGTCAGAGGGCTTGGTGATGTGGAACGCGCCGGCGGCGATGAACAGGATGTGGTCAGTGCGAATCATGCCGTAGCGCGTGTTGACCGTGGTGCCCTCCACGATGGGCAGGATGTCGCGCTGCACGCCTTCGCGCGAGACGTCCGGCCCGTGGCCCGATTCGCGCCCGGCGATCTTGTCAATTTCATCCACGAAGATGATGCCCATCTGCTCGGCGCGCTCGACGGCCATGCGCGTCACCTGATCCATGTCGATCAGCTTGTTTTCTTCCTCCTGGATCAGATAGTCGAAGGCCTCGGCGACGGTCATCTTGCGCTTCTTTTTCGTCTGGCCGAAAAAGCCCGAGAGCATGTCTTTGACGTTGATGTCCATCTCCTCGACGCCCTGGCTGGAAATGATTTCAAAAGCGGGCATGGAGCGCTCGCGCACTTCGACTTCCACGAGGCGCTGATCGAGCTTGCCTTCGCGGAGCTGCGCGCGCAGTTTGTCGCGCGTGCGCCGGGTCTGTTCTTCGTGAGCGAGGCGAATCGTCTGGCTGGTTCCATCGCCGGGCGGAGGCGAAGGCGGCAGCAGCAGATCGAGGACGCGCTCTTCGGCAGACTGCTCGGCGCGCTCCGCCACTTCGTCGAGCTTTTCTTCGCGGATCATGTCAATGGCGGTCTCCACCAGATCGCGCACCATGGATTCCACGTCGCGGCCCACGTAGCCCACTTCGGTGTATTTCGAGGCTTCGACCTTCACGAAGGGACACCCCGCCAGCCGCGCCAACCGCCGCGCAATCTCGGTTTTTCCCACGCCGGTGGGACCGATCATCAGAATGTTCTTGGGCAGGACTTCCTCGGCCAGCTCGGGCGGGAGTTTCTGACGGCGGACGCGGTTGCGCAGGGCGATGGCCACGGCGCGCTTGGCGGCCTGCTGCCCCACGATGTATTTGTCCAGCTCGGCGACGATCTCCCGAGGCGTCAACTCGTCAAACGAAGGCTGCGGCTCCGGCTCCTCCGCGCGCTTTTCCCCGGGAAGATAGATCACCATGTCTTTATCCGCCTTGCTGGTCATCGGGTCTCACGCCTCCGGACTGGCCGGTTGGGGCGCCCATCTCCGCTCATTTAGAGTTCTTCCACACTGAAGTTGGCGTTCGTAAAGATGCAGATTTCGCTGGCGATGCTCATGGCTTCCTGGGCAATCTCCTTGGCGCCGAGCTTGCTGTGCTTGGCCAGCGCGCGCGCCGCAGCCAGGGCATACGGCCCGCCCGAGCCGATGGCGCAAATGCCGTCGTCGGGCTCGATGACGTCGCCATTGCCCGAAAGCAGAAACGTGGCCTTGGCGTCGGCCACGATCAGCAGGGCCTCCAGATGCCGCAGGGCGCGGTCCTTGCGCCAATCCTTGGCCAGCTCCACGGAGGCCCGGGGCAGGTTGCCGTGGTGCTCCTGCAGCTTGTTTTCAAACCGCTCGAAGAGCGACATGGCGTCCGCGGTCGAGCCCGCGAACCCCGCCAGAATCCTCTCATTGAACAGGCGCCGGATTTTCTTCGCAGAATGCTTGACGACAACGTGATCGCCCAGCGTTACTTGGCCGTCTCCGGCCATCACTACTTTCGCGTCACGCCGCACGCACAACACCGTCGTGCCATGCAGCGGCGCAAATTTCCGCTCCGTCGGCATCCGGTGATTATACCGCGAGTCAAGCGAATCAGAAGCGACGAAACCTGTTCACGGAAGGGCTGTTCCAATTTCACTGGCCGGTTTCACGTGCGCGCTCCGCCTAAACATTTGTGGGAGGACGCGAATGCGCTTCTAGCGCGCCCTGATGCGAACGGACTGTGCGGCCGCGCGGACCGGATTCACCCTGTGGGCCTCAGACCATCACTCGTTCGAACGAGCGGAATAAACGACGATGCGCTTGGGGCCGGGCCCGGTGGGAATATCGGCCACTACTTTGCGCGTGCTGGGGTCCACGGCGCTGACCTGGCCGGATTCAGTCTGACTGACCCAGAGCACCCAATCTCCCGCTTTTACGTTGGAAGCATGTTCGCGCCGCGGCTGCCAGGCGAGCCAGTGGGGAAACTTCCCCGTGGGAACCTTGGCCTGCAACTTGAGCTCCGGGAGCGAATAGACATACAGCGCGGCCCCGGCGCAACTCGTCACCCAGAGTTCGCGCTCGTCGGGAGAAAGCGCCAGGCCGTGCACATAGGTCTTGAGGAAAGGTTCAGGCGTGCCCGCGGGGAGCGGCGGCAGCTCGACGCGCGCGACGACCTTGCGCTGCGGGATGTCGGCGACTACAAAGCCGTGGAAATCCGAGAGTGCAACGTAGGCGCGGGATTCGTCGCGGGTCAGGGCCACCGGCCGCACTTCTCCGGGGAACTCGATCTCGAAGAGCAGCTCATTTTTCCTCGGATCGAAGACGTGAATCTTCTTGCCCAGGAAGCTGGTGACGTAGATTCGCGCGCTTGTTTCTCCCGTATAGCTGTTGTGCGGCCATGCGCCGATCGGAACACGCTTGACCACTCGGGGATGCGGCACGATCTCCATGCCTTCGCGCGCGCTCGGGCGGGCTTTAACCTCGAACTCCAGTTCGACGATGGCGACTTGCGCTTCGCCGCGCAGGGGCACGTAAGCAAATTGACCGTCTTGTGTCAGAGTCAACTGGTTCGGCTGTTTTCCCACGCTCGCGCGCCCGAGCACCTTGTGGCTCCGCGCGTCCACGATGACCAGTTCCCCAGTCTCTTCGACGGTCACATACAACAGGTCATATGCCCGGCCGCCAATCGCTCGCGCCCGCGGCAACGGCCCGCGATCCAGACATGGACCGGACGGAACATGACCACCAGCAACACGGCCAGGAACAACGGCAGGAAGAAGCTCGACATGACATGGAAAAACAGCCCGGCGATCACCAGCAAGATCGCCACCAGCACGACGAACGATACGACCCTCGACATGGTCCGCGATCCTTGTGGTTGGCAGTCGGTTGGTCGGGTATTGTAGACGAAGAAGGGGCACGACGTCAGTGGTTAGTGGTCCGTTGTCATTGGTCAGTTGTCATTGGTCAGGAGTTCTCGTTCCCACGCTCCGAGTTTGTGAATTTTTCGCCAAAACACCCCAAAAACCGCACCTAAGTCCTTTGGCATCGGTCGGTGGATTCGATTACTTCACAAACTCTCCGCGTGGGAACGTCTAGTGGGACGCTCCGCGTCCTCGGGGCCGCGGAGCGGCCGGGGAGCCGTTCCCACGCGGAGCGTTGGAACGAGGGTATCGAAATTCTCATCTCCTGACTTCTGACTTCTGACTCCTTTGCACCGCCGATACCAACCTTACTTCTCCTTCGCCGGCCTGCCCTTGGCCGTCCCCTTCGAAAACTCGCGGTACTGTTCGGCGATTTCGGCCGGCGGGGGAATGCGGCGC
>Ga0209515_10010699_pt1 | contig 10156 bp, 9 predicted proteins | sample Subgroupgradi54m_FD_187454 | JGI IMG/M metagenome (GOLD analysis project Ga0209515, IMG submission 187454) | Subsurface groundwater microbial communities from S. Glens Falls, New York, USA - GMW60B uncontaminated upgradient, 5.4 m (SPAdes)... ...
ACCCCCAATATTATAATGGCCCCACAAAACTAGACCAAAAACCAGGTGCCGTTAAGGTATAATTGATGCGCCAAAATGGAGGTCTGGAACATGGGGATACGCAAGCAATTCACGAATGAATTTAAAGCAAAGGTGGCGATGGCGGCACTCAAAGGCGATAAAACAATGGGTGAACTCGCCAGTGAATTTGGGGTTCACTCGACTCAAGTGTCATCCTGGCGCAATGAACTCAAAGACCGAGCCGCCGAAGTTTTTAACGGCTCAGCCGGCACAAGTGCCAGGGAATACAAAGAACAGATCGAGGAGCTCTACAAGGACATCGGCCGCATCCAGGTCGAGAACAACTGGCTCAAAAAAAAATTACATGTTTGAGTCTTGAGGACCGAAGAGCGATGATTGAACGTGAGGAGTGCGAGGGTTTGAGTGTCAGGAGGCAATGTGAGATTCTTTTCATGAACCGGTCGAGTTTTTACTATGAGCCGGTACCTGTGAGTGTCGAAGACAAGGTGATTATGGATCTCATCGATGAAATCTTCACGGAATGTCCCTTTTACGGCGCTCGGAAGATCTCCCGGAAGCTCAAAGAGCAAGGGATTCCCATTGGGCGCAAAAGAACGGGCTCTCTGATGCGCTTCATGGGCCTTGAGGCCGTATTCCCCAAGAGGAACCACTCAAAACCCCAGTCCGGACATCCGGTGTATCCGTACCTTCTGCGGGGTGTCACTCTCGCGCGGTCCAATCAAGTCTGGAGCATAGATATCACCTACATCCGGTTGAAAAAAGGTTTCGTCTACCTTGCCGCCGTGATCGACTGGAAGAGCCGGTACGTCTTGTCTTTCAGGCTTTCCAACACGCTGACACCCGACTTCTGCGTCGAAGCCGTGAAGGAGGCGCTTGAATATGGCACACCTGAAGTTTTCAACACCGACCAGGGCAGCCAATTCACGAGCGATGAGTTCATCAGTGTTCTAAAAAAGAACAACATTCAGATCAGTATGGACGGACGCGGACGCGCCATCGATAATATTTTTGTCGAGAGGCTCTGGAGATCCGTTAAGTACGAGAACGTATACTTGAAGGGCTATGAGACGATCCCGGAGGCAGAGAAAGGACTCAAAGAATACTTCAACTTCTACAACACCGAGCGGCATCACCAGTCATTGGGCTACAAAACTCCCTGGTTGGTGTACTCGGGACTGGAGGTGGGCCAAAACCAAAACCTGGCGGCCTAAAATCTTTATCTTAATTCAATACTAAAAATGGTCTAGACAAAGGGAGCCACTATAAGATTCTTCTTGGGTTGGGATTCGGGCGCGCTTTGTCTCGTGTTTATAAGAGGCCACCGGCGCGGCGGTTGTTGGAGATTTTAGTTTAGTTTTTGGCATAGTGTTTTTTGCCTATATTTTCCTTGATAGTTTTTGTCGTTTGTAACTCATTATATTTCAATGCCTAAGAACATTACCTATAATTGCCTATATTCTACCATTTGACAAATAAACGTCTTTTAAGTCGTTTATTTTAAATAGGTTAACTTTTATTTGTTTTTGACATTTCAAACAAAGTCTTATCCTGATCAGCCGGCAATCTGTACTTAACGGTTTTTTTGGCGCCTGTTTCGACTTTAATCAATAAGCCCTTCTCAACCCATTTTTTCAATATCTTGGACACTTTGGATGTGTCAGGATTATTAATCAACCCTCGGACTTTTTCGTTAGTCACATATTTCTCTTTGTGCGTTAGATAATGGGAAACTTTATCCCACTCGGTACCTTTCTGAGCATTGAATAACACTACCCGCACAGAATCTTGAAGATAAGGGTAAGTGAAAAATACTGGCGGGTACAGGTTGCTATGCTCCATATCCTGACGCATCGCCCGGACACCTTCGCTTCTGTCTAAATTGGGCGGATCCGGGAATTCTCTCAAGTGCTTGACCAAAAGATCATTCCGGTAGCCGTCCGCCCTTGTGAACCCGATATTGTATGTAGTAATGTTATACGGGAAGAGGCCGGGGCTTTCTATTTCAATTCTGTCTTCAAATACACGGACTTCAATATCCCTCTTTGAAAAATAATCCCGATGAATAATCGCATTTGTAATCGTTTCTTTCACGGCTCTCTCGGGAATCCTGTAGGCGGTCACAAAACCTGACGAGGGTATCCTCATGCCAGCTCTCAATAAGGTTAAAACATACTCATGCGCATCGCTAATTTGTTCTATCGCCGGACCATCTATTGTTTTTGGCGTGCCTATCAGATTAAGCGTTTCTTTAATAGTTTCGATATTGCCTTCGTATTGGTACACCCGGACAGAGCATTTCGTATCCATCAAGTCATTGGGATGTAAAGCAAATAGTAAAACCGCCGCCCGGGTGGGTTTTAAAATTCCTCTCTCATCTTTGCGGGCAAGGCCCGTTTGAAAAAGAACCGTCTGCGCTTCATCCCCTTCTATTTTCCTCGCCTTTCTCCATTTTTCGTAATACTCAGTTTTTAAAAGATCAAAATCCACATCCACCAGCTCTTTATCCGCCTTTTCGAAACCCTTCGCGTAAGACAATTTTACAATTTCGTTTGGTTTAAGAAGTTTATTCCCTTTTTCTAAACGAATGAAAACATGGTTATTGATCGAGTGAAAGTTTCCCGCTGCTTTGGGAATCGTTATGATTGCCATTCGTTTGCCATTACTGCATGGCAGTAAGAATGGCTGCCAGAAAAATGGTATTGGCGGGCTAATACGGCCTACATTTTTCCCGATCTCATCGAACAACTCCAAATTCTCTTCGATTCCAAAGACTCTATCAACGCCTTTAAATTTGGTCTTCTCCGGGTCATCCACGCCAAACACAAGCATACCGCCATCGGTATTGGTCATCGCCACGATGGATTCCAAAACTTTATCGATCTTTAAATCAGATCCCAACCTTTTAAATTCGGTAGTCCTATCCTCAGCTGGAATGGATAAAATTGCGTCGATGACTACCTGGTTATCCGCCTGCTTCGATGTCGTCATTTTTCTAGCTCTTAGTGTTTAAGCGCACGAATTAAGTTTTGTGTTTCATGAATATCCTGAACTTCAAGAATCGCCCACTTTCCGAAGGATCCGTCATTGTTAACAGCCGGAACCCATAGATCCCGCGCAGTTTTGATCTTCATGGCCTTCTTGTCGTCTTTCTTGCCAGTCACCTCAATAAGAAGATTCAATACCGATTTGTCGGGCATCTCAATTTTTGAGATAAAATCCGGGTAATAACCATGCCCCATTCCCTGATGCTCGTACGGGATCGTAAAACCGAGATTCTGATTTTTAACGTAAGCAAGAACCTCGGGCATCTGCTCAAGCCGTTTAGCAACGCCTTGCTCCCATTCTTCCGTATCCGCTACAACATAATTCACATGGCTTTTAACGGTCCCCCGGACGGCTTTCGTTGTCTGAAAATCCACATATCGTGTCGAGCCCACCGTATCGTACGGCGCAAGAATGGGAAACAGTTTTTTATCAGTCTGCCCGGCAATGTTCTCGATAGTAATCGCCTGTTGAATTTTCGTTAATGCTCCATCCAAATATGCGCCGACCGAGAGATACCCAATCACCATGCGATCCTTGAGGATAACCTGACTTGCTACATACTCGGAAGCAATGCGACGCAGTTGAGGGGCAAGCCAGTATTTCTCCTGGCCCTCCGCGTCCGTATAGTAACGCTTTAGCAAACGCTCGGTCAGATGCGTCACGACAGTCCCCTCACGCCGTTCCTTGATCTTTTCCAGCGTTTCGGTAGCTTCCTCTCCCGTAAAACCCCCGAGGGTCACTTCGGTCGGCTCGTTCTCGATGATTGTTTTAGACTCTTCCGTAAACTTAGCAAAAAGTTTTTTCTCGTCTAACTCATACCGATAGCCCTGGACTCTTGGAAACTTAATCTCATATTGCTCTTCTCGTTCCAGAAGCGCGTGTACACGGTGAATAACCTTAGGAGGCTCGGGTTTTGGGCCACTATCCACCTTAAGAAAACTAAAAGGCACACCGTAAACCTCGGCATACTCAGGGTCCATAAGACCCGTTTTTTGATTAACGTTGTAATCCACTCGGCGGAGCGCCCGCCCAACAACCTGTTCGCATAAAAGCTGGGTGGAAAATGCGCGGATGCCAAGAATATGAGTCACCGAATTAACATCCCACCCTTCGGTCAACATCGAAACGGACACAACGCATTTGATGTGTTCACCAAGATGCCCCGCTTTACCGACGGTGTTCATCACTTCCCGTAAGAGTTCTTCATCCGTCGGCTCTGTCCGGCCCTGGAAGCGGCGACGGTATTCTTTGTGGAAATCCTCGATTTCCTTGGAGAAGATTTTTTTGAAATCATCGTCGATCTTTCCGCCACTTTCTATTTGCATACTATCAATAAGCAATGTGTTTGGGCGATCTATAAAATTGACACTATCTTCATTTCGGAATATTTCTAAGTTCCCCCTTTCAATTTTAATTTTTTTGCTGGCCGTTCCACGCTCATAACCGGCTACCCAGCGGTATATAATCTCCGAGACAGTCGTGTTGTTACAAACAACGATCATGACCGGAGGCATCACGTCCGAATTGGTTTTCTTCTGCTTTTGATACTCGCGAAAATAAGTTTCGTAACTACCGTAAAGAGATAGGAGAGCTTCCGTTAGTTTGGTTGGAAGATTGTTACTCGAAAGATCATACTCCCCCTCACCCGTCCGAAGTCCTTTTTTAGGCAGAAAATCCCGCACATAAAGCCAGAGATTTTTAAACTCCGGCTCGTCATCCGGCGTGATATTGTCGGCGCGAACCGGTAGACGTGGAATTTTAACTACTCCGCACTCCAACGCATCCAAAAGCGAAAAGTCATAAATCACCCAGGGAAACATCGTACCCTCTTGATAACCTGATCCCCGAAGAAAATAGGGCGTTGCCGAAAGGTCGATCACAGAGTTGACGGACACCTTTTTTGAAAGCGCCTCGACCCCATTGATCCATACACGAGCAGCCTTGTTGTTTTCATCGGCTTCTTTTCGCTCATCGCCTGTCACCTTCTGCGCGTCCGGCTTCTCGCGGTAACAATGATGCGCTTCGTCGTTGATCACTAAAACCCGAGGTTTGTTCAAAATACTCTTAAATGCGCGATTAACCATGCTGCTTGGCGTTTCTTTGATGGCGTCTTCCTGAATCAGCTTGGCCGCTTTGATCACGGACCCCATTTGAAAACGCTGATTCTGGCGAAGTTCCAGCTGATGGTAATTGGTGATCAAAACAACGGCCCACCGGAGAACCTCGAGATCTTGATGCGAAATAATATCCCGTTTTATGTAGTAGTTTTCGGAATGATTCGGTTGTAAAATATTCAAGCGATCACGAATCGTAATTCCAGGAGTGATGATCACAAACGCATCGGTAAATCGCGTGTCTTGGGGATAGCGCGCCTTGTTCAACGTGTGATAAGCGATGATCATCGCCATAACAACCGTTTTGCCGGAGCCAGTCGCCATCTTAAAGGCCAATCGGTAAAGGCCTGGATTGGCCTCTGCATTGGCTTTTTTGATTTCATTCAAGATTCCGGCTTCGCCAGATTTTTCAGAGACCTCATTCAGAAACATCAGCGTTTCGAGTGCTTCGATTTGGCAGAAAAAAAGTTTATTTTCGCGGGTCTCATCTTTCCAATAGGACAGCAAGTCCCGAGAGGTTTTCGTAAGGCCTGGATAGCCACTGTTGCGCCAAACTTTTATCTTCTCCCTCATCTTGTTTATAAATTCATTTTCTTTTTGAAGCTCACTGCCAAAAGCACCCTCGGCTAAATTCAACTCCAACTGTTTTTCCTTCGTCTTAGCCCTGGGGACAGGGATAAAGAAGCTGCTTGGACGGCGGTACTCAAGCACCTCTTCGGTGAGACCGCGCTCGTCAGACTTAAAATGACATGTCGGTTCAAAATATGGAGAATTGAGAATAGGTGATTTCATATCATTCTCTAATTAATTCATCCAAGGTCACATCAAGCGCCTTGGCGATCCTTTTTACCGTCTCAATCCGGGGATCCAACGTAGCGCCGGATTCGATCTTGGTGAGGGTATGCAGAGTAACGCCCGCGAGTTTGGACAGTTTATCCTGGGAAATGTCCATCTTGCCTCTGTATTTTTTGATGTTCTTGGCTATGGTGGAATTTGAGTTTGACATAGTAATAAAGTTTTACTATACTTAGTTTATTATTTAGTATACAAAATCTTCAGTCTTTGGTCAAATAAATGAAAGGGCCCCTATAATACAAACGGGTTGGGCGGGGGGAATAAAAAGCGGACCAGCAACCCAGCCGAGCCGCCCGCGCCCGGCTCGGCTGGGCGTGGTTCGACGTTGCTCACCATCCTTCGAACCATCCTGAGAGTAGTCGAAGGGCTGGATGGCGAAAGACAGCGATACCTTTTGGCGCGCGCCGGTTTGTTTTTGCTCTTTAAATGCAGAAAAGAGCTGTCTTCGCCGGACAGCAGGCCCCGCGAAAGCGGGGCCGGATGGGACGCCAAGAGGCCGAGCGCGACCGAAGGAAGTCCCGAGCGAAGTCGAGGGAGCCCAGCGAGGCCGCCCCGCCGACCCAGGCGGGGCACCCCTTAGCCCCCGACCCCGCCCCCTGTGTTGCATCGCTGGGCGGGTAGGAGGGGGCGAAGGAAGATGGCGCTCCCTGAGAAAGATTTCTCATGGAAGAGTGGGAGCGCCTGGATCATTCTTTATGTATGGGTCCTGAAGTAGGTTCTGATTTTTTGGTACAGGGACCCCAGATTTTCCTGGCGGGAATTTGCGAGAAGTTTGAAGGGATAACTGTAGGAAATAGAAAGCGTTCCGTCGGTAAGCCGGAAGTTCGAGCCCGCCTTTTGCAGAAAGGCGCGCTTGGCTTCGGAATCGGGCGCCTTTGCGATGGAACTTCACGCGGTGAAAAGCGGTCGCCAATTTTTGGGAGGTGCTAAATGACACGGTACTTTCTTTATGCGCGCAAGTCGACGGATACAGAAGATAAACAGGTCCTCTCGATCCAATCTCAACTCACCGAGGTGCGCGAATACGCACACAAAGAAGGATTAACGGTGATACAGGAATTCCAAGAAGCGCGCACCGCAAAAAGTCCCGGCAGACCCATATTTGATGAAATGATCTTGAGAATCGAAAAGGGTGAAGCGGAAGGGATCATCGCCTGGCATCCGGACCGACTTGCGCGCAATTCGATAGACGGCGGAAAGGTCATTTATCTCGTCGACACCGGAAAAATCGTTGATCTCCATTTCCCCACCTACCGGTTTGATAACAGCGCACAAGGCAAATTTATGCTGAACATCATCTTCGAACAATCCAAATATTATATCGACAACTTGAGCGAGAATACCAAGCGGGGCCTGCGGGAGAAAATAAGGCGCGGCGAATACCCTGCCTTTGCTCCTTTGGGTTATCTCAATGATAAAGGGAAAATTGTCGTTGATGAAGAAGCCGCCCCGCTTGTGAAGGGGCTGTTTGCCTTGTGCGCCGAAGGGAAATACACTATAGCGGAACTCCAAAAATTGGCGACCGCTTCCGGCTTGGTGAGCAAGAGGCGTAAAAAGCCGCTTTCCATGAGTAACGTCCATCGAATCCTCACCAATGCTTTTTACTATGGTCTGTTTTTTTATAAGGGCGAGCCTTTCCAGGGCGCTCACGCACCGATCATCACAAAGGAACTTTTCGACAGGGTCCAAGAAATGTTGAAACTTAAAAGTAAGCCCCGGCTGGGCAAAAACCATTATTTTGTCTTTCGAGGTCTCATTCGGTGCGGGGAATGCGGTTGTACCATCACCGCGGAAGAGCAAAAAGGCCATCATTACTACCACTGCACCAAGAAAAAAGGGCTCTGTTCCCAGAAAGGGTTTATCCGCGAGGAAAGGCTCGCCCAATGGATCAGCGAGGCGATCGAGAAAGTCCATCTTGAGGAGAAATCCTATAAGGCAATGATCGAGGAACTGGAACGTGAAAAAGGGTTGCTTGAGGCAGAGAAAATTCACAGCGGCAGAGTGAGGGACATCAGACTTCAAGAGATAAACGAAAAACTCTCTCGTCTGCTCGATTTATTTGTGGAGGGGGCGATTTCTGCGGATGAGTACAAGGCCAAGAAGGCCTCGCTGATCAATCAAAAAACAGACCAGTTAGAAAATCCCGCGGGGACTCATGGGAAATGGTTAGAACCGATGCGGGATTTTCTAACTCTTGCTCACCAAGCCGGTTCCATCGCAAAGGCGGGGGATTACGAAGCCACGCGTACATTTTTGCAAAAGGCCGGCTCGAACTTCCGGCTCACCGACGGAACGCTTTTGGTCTCTTACAGTTCCCCCTTCAAAATTCTCGCAAATTCCCAACAGGAAAATCTGGGGTGGATGATGGGATTTGAACCCATGACCCCCTGAGCCACAGTCAGGTGCTCTAACCGAGCTGAGCTACACCCACCACGAATTTTGGTGTCCCCGGCTGGAGTCGAACCAGCGACCCACAGCTTAGAAGGCTGTTGCTCTATCCAACTGAGCTACGGGGACAAAGAACAAAAATTATTTTGCAATCACCCCGCAGGCAATGCGGGGGCCGGAGTTCCCCGACGGGTCGGTCATGCCGTCATCCGCATTTTCGTGAATGACAAGCGCCGTCCCCCCGGGCTTCAGGAGCGAATTCTCATCTGAGCCGAGATACACCCCGTTCAGAAACCACTCCCCTGTTGCCGTCCCGTCGAAAGCAACGATCAGATTCGGCAGATCGCCCGCGTGAGACCCGTCAGGATTGTTGAGTCCATGTTTCTTGCCATGCGGATTGAAATGTCCGCCGGCCGAGGCAAAATCGGACGGATCACATTGTCCGGTTGTATGAATATGGAAGCCGTGTGGACCCGGCGGAAAACCATACACATTCATCACAATCTTGACGCCGTTCGGATCTTCGATAAAAACCGCTTTCCCCAATGTGTCACCGGATGCGTTGCGAAGCGTTGCCTTCGCCGTCTTTGGTGCCTCTTCCGCATAAACGGAAAAGACTAGGATCAATAAGACTCCTGCGATCAAACTTGTGGCTTTCATTCTTCTCACCTCGCACGTTACACCTAACACCGCAGTCATGGTCGGGCTCGCCCGAAGGGCGAGCCTCGCCATCTCGCCAGAAAAGCTGGCGGATGGTCGGGGCGGGAGGATTTGAACCTCCGACCTTCTGCTCCCAAAGCAGACGCGCTAGCCAAACTGCGCTACGCCCCGTTAATGAGCACACGACTTACAGAGCGTAAGCGATGTAAGTCGTTCGAGTGAAGTAGCTTTATAAATGCGAATTAACCCAGCACTAATTTTCATTTAACGATGTAGAAAATTAGTGCTGGGTCAAATTCAGACAATGAGTTATGGTGCTTCCTCACGGTAGAGGGTATTCCATACCTCATGTCCTCATTTGAGATAGAAAAATTATAACATGCGGCCCGCAAAGGGTCAATGCGCTCGAAGGGCCTTGCCGGAAGCTCTGATTTCGGTTATGATGGTATCCATCCCGGGTGACTGATGAAACGCCTCCACATTTTCCTGACTCTTTCCGTCCTTCTTTTACTCACCCTCTTCTCTTTCCTTTTCTGGCTCAATGTGTATTACCTTCCGAAGAAGGCGCGACCCCAACTGGTGAAAGAACTCGAGGCCCAAACAGGGCTCAAGGTCGAGCTGGGGGCTCTTTCCTATGACCTCATTCACGGAATCAATCTGAAAGATTTAAAGTGCCGCTCCGCCCAGGATCAAAAACTCCTTTTCAAGGCACGTCACATCTATATCCAATGCCTTTTTTCTCCTCTTTTCCTCGAAAAAAAAGTGATCGCCTCGAGCGTCACCTTTGACCGGCCGGAACTGGCCCTTTTTAGACTCCCCGACGGCCGGTGGCATCTGCCGGTCTTGGCGGAGAAAAAGACGGAGGCACTCCCCTCCTTTCCTTTCACGCCGAAAATCTCCGTGGTAGACGGAAGCCTCTTTTTCGTTGACCAGACTCTGGCCCCTCCCGTTTCGAAACATCTCACGCGTGTGAGCGGAAAGATGGCCCTCGGTCTCCCGTTTCACTTCCGCTTCAAGGCGAGTTTCGGAATTGAAGGAAGCCCCCTCACCCTAACGGCTGTCGGAACCTCGCC
>Ga0209515_10010701_pt1 | contig 10154 bp, 12 predicted proteins | sample Subgroupgradi54m_FD_187454 | JGI IMG/M metagenome (GOLD analysis project Ga0209515, IMG submission 187454) | Subsurface groundwater microbial communities from S. Glens Falls, New York, USA - GMW60B uncontaminated upgradient, 5.4 m (SPAdes)... ...
TTTTTTTGCCTCCTCTATAACTTTTTGCATCAGCTGTTTTCCCAATCCTTTCCCTCGATACGCTTCATCAATGACCACATCTTCAACAAACGCCTCAAACCCGCTGGGGTGGCGAATAAACACAAGCGTAGCCATGCCAACGATCGCCTCATCGCCTTTGACTACAAACAGCTCCACATTTTCATCTTCAATAATCCGCGCAAGATAATCCTGCGAAATTGTTTTTTCATTTGGCGAAAGCTGGGGCAAAAGCTTATTGATATCCTCAAGCGCGCGAGGTGTTATTTTTTTTAATTGTTCAATGGTAATCATAGTGAAAATTTCTAAATCCTAACATCTAATCAAAACCCAATGAAAATGACCAATTTAAAAATTATTTTATACTGAGGTATTCTTAAAAAGTTCTGAATAGAGTCTTACATGTCCGATGATCCTTCTCATTAGTTTGCACGTATAACATATAAGACTTGAGAAAGAAATGATGCTTGAAAAGAGAATGATACCGCGGAATGCAGAATTTGCTTTGAAGAATGATTCTCCTATTAGCAAGAAGAACGATAATAACAAGATGTGAATGACTGTTCGAAAAAAGAGCTCTGTAAGCGCACTCCTTCTCTCCCATTGTCGCTTATGTGCATAATACATCTCTGTTAAGGCAAAATCATATTCTCCACTATCTTCTTTTTGATTGAGTCTTAGATATTCTTTCATCTTCTCAACATATTTATTCTTTTCCTTATCAAATTTTTCTCTCGGATCTTCTCCATATAGAATCTTTTTATGTTCTTTCATAATCCCGATAAAGGAAAGGGCTTTTGTTTCATCTTTTCTGTTTTTGCCAAAAATATCTCTCAATTGAGCGGCAAAAGTTTCAATGCGTTTTTCATAAGATCCTATCTCAAATATTGCCGCGGTTATCAAGATTGCCACTACGGCGAGAATAACTCCGACAATTTCTACATATACTGAGCGATAATTACCATAGATGAAATCAATAAATTTATAAATATCATCGGAATCAAGATTAAAACGAGATGCTACGAACAAATTAGAAGCACAAGATCCGACCACAAATCCGATCAAGAGGCATATTATGATTAGCAGGCTTTTTTCAGTGAGTAGCGCACAAACAATCTCTTTATTAGAGGCTCCTGTGGAATTCATTTTCGTTTTCAATAAAAGTTCTGAGAAGTTCCGCATAAGGATAGACTGACCCGCAATGGATTGGAAACAATCAGTTAAATTCCTGCCGCAGTTTTAGAAAACCTTTTTTATCGGTTCAGGAAATATTTTTATCTATTGTCAACTATATACGAACCGATAAAAACGGAGCGAGGGAATGTAAAATGCATTAAAGTAGAGAGATAATACCGAACAATTTTCTAAAACTGGCGCGAAAGAGGCATTTAAATATCTTTCCCTTCAAATTCGTAAAGCTTTATGAAGACATTGTAATTAAAATTTCTCTCGAGGGCAAGGGTTTGTTTCTAAAAAATAGGGACGATTTACTCAATCGTCCCCGCTCTTTAATCTTCAAACGCCCGCCAAATCCGTAATCCTAAATACAGCCTACTCCCAAAAGCCCATATCCCCAAAAACACGGTTTTCAGGAGCTCTTTTTTTGAGAAACCGCCATGTGCAAAGAGGACTACCGCGATGAATATGTTAATGCCAAACCACACTCCTCCTATCAAAGCGAGGCTATGGGTAATTTTCGTCAGCATATAACCTCCTCTGCATTTTTTTCGGACTCTCTAAAATATCTAATAGCCCAAATGACCCAAACGTTCACAATATGAATCGGAAGCGCAAGGAAGAGCGCAAAGAGAATGGACCTTAAAGTCCCCTCGCCTCGTTGATCTTTAGGCGCTTTCAAGGCGTCTACGATAATTGCAATGACGACAATGCCATTATAGACAACGTACACGATAACCAGTATCCCAATAATGAGCATTACCATTGCCCACTCCTTTGCCGGTTAAACCTTAAACTCAATGACGTCGCCGTCTTGCACGACGTAATCTTTTCCCTCAATGCGCATCCACCCACGCTGTCGGGCGTGTTGCCAACTTCCTGCTTCCAATAATTTCTGACAGTTAATAACTTCTGCTTTGATAAATTTCTTTTCAAAGTCCGTATGAATAACTGCCGCGGCCTGTGGCGCTTTAGTCCCCCGTGTTATCGTCCACGCCCGCGTTTCATCTTCCCCAGTCGTAAAAAAACTTATGAGGCCCAATATTTCGTACGCTTTTTTTACGAGCGCGTCAACGCTCTCCCCTGCTCCCAAATCCGCAATAACATAATCAAAATTCACCTTTTGTTTTAACTCATCTGATACATCGGCATTTTTTCCGTTCAATAAATAGATCTGGGGTTTTGCGGTCAATAAGCAAAGTTCTTTTACGATTTCCTGAAATAAAAATTCTTCGCCCAATGTCAGCGCGAGCGAATTTTCATTGAATGCCTGCTCGAGTTTTTTCAGAGTTTCAAGGGCTTTTTGGGAATCCTTTTGTCCCCGCTTTGCCTCACCCGCAAGTTTTTCCATCCGCTTTTGCACGGTTTCCAAATCTTTTAGTATGAGCTCGGTATTAATAATATCAATGTCGCGCAAGGGGTTAACGCTTTCCTCAACATGCAAAATATCGCCCGCGCTAAAACAGCGCACCACCTGAACGATAGCCGAGGTTTCGCGAATATGCGCCAAGAATTGATTCCCCAATCCTTCCCCTTCATTTGCGCCCTTCACCAACCCTGCGATATCATAAAACTCGACAATCGCCGAAATCTTTTTTTTGGATTTACTCATCACGCTCAATTTTTCAACACGCTCATCAGGCACCACAACTACCCCGACATTCGGGTCAATGGTCGCAAACGGATAATTCGCGATTAAAATCTCTTTTCTTGTTAATGCCTTAAACAATGTCGACTTGCCAACATTTGGAAGGCCGACGATACCGATCCGCATGGATTAAAGCATACAAATAAAATCGCTTCTTGCATAGTTTGACAAAATATAAATCCCGTGCTAAAAATTCTTTCATCGGCGAAAAAACCTTTTTCACAGGAGAAGCACCTTGAAAACTATCATTGCAACAGTCATTCCCAATGACCCGACACGAATAGAGGGAGAGTTAGCGTTACGCTCGGCAAAGCGCGCGCGAGTAAATGATTTCCTTTTCATAGCAGGGATTCCTGTCGAAAAAAATCGAAATCTCGTAGACGACCTTGAGCAAGAAGATGCGATTATCGTAGATACATCGCAAAACTATTTTCCACCCTGGGCCCAAGTCATCAAGAACATCCTCAATAAAAAACTGCTGGGAGAGGGTGATGTGATGGCGTGGATTCCCTACTATCAATGGGATTTGGTTGAAGAGATAAGCCGCAAGTTGATGCATAATCCCTTTGACGTGGTTATCTTGGAACGCGCGAGCATGAGTCCCTGGCCGCCGTTCAAAAGAGCATGCCAAAAGATTATTAATATGGCATTCGCTCACATCACAAAGAGGGAGTATGACGCGGCTTTTGGGGCAAAGATCCTCAACAGGAGGGCATTAGATGCTCTTAGAGAATCCTGTAATCGATTTGGGTATCCAGAAGATTTCTCTTTTATACCCCTCCTCTGGTTTCTCGCAAAAAAGGAACGTCTCGCTATAGTAACTCATAGGGTGAACGTAGAATACCCGCCGGAGTTGATTGTTGCTCCAAGTGTAAAAAATTTGTTAGAAGAACACGGGCGTGTCGGCCGTCTCATCCAGCAAATGGACGAAGAAAATCAACGACTGTAGAAAGAGTATCGTTCCTCAAGGGTATGGAAGGGCAAGCGCTCTTCCATACCTGTTTTTTTGGGAAAAACCAAGAACTTGACACGAATTGCTATGTTTTGCTATACTTTGCACATGATTGAACCACAGGGAGTGTATACTCCCAAAGAAGCATCAGAGCACTTAAAAATAAGCCAGAGCACCTTCAAACGCATGATCAAAGGAGGGCTTATCCGGGCCAACAAAGTCGGCGGGCAATATCGAATCCTGGGGCACGAAATCCTCCGTGTCCTTTCGCCTCAAATCGACCAAAAAGCCACCACTCTTTATCAAAAAATTAAGAACAAGGCCCATAAATTATTAGATGAGTAAACCAAAACAAAAAAAAGCTCTTGTCACTGGCATCACCGGTATGGACGGATCGCATCTTACAGAATTCCTCATCAAGAAAGGATACCAAGTCCATGGGATTATTAGGCGCGCGAGCACCTTCAACACCAACCGTATTGACCACCTCTACCAAGATCCTCACATAAATGGGCCTAGCATAGTTCTGCATTACGGCGACCTTGCCGATGCAAATACAATACGTAAGTTAATTTATAAAATTCAGCCAGATGAAATTTATCATTTAGGCGCCCAAAGCCACGTTCGCGTTTCTTTCGATATCCCCGAATATACCGCAAACATAACAGGGATAGGCACATTGCGAATATTAGAAGCGATAAAGGATTATCAAGACCATACAAAAAGAAAAGTAAAATTCTATAACGCCGCGAGCTCGGAAATGTTTGGCGCTTCACCTCCTCCTCAAAATGAACTCACGCCGTTTTACCCGCGCAGTCCCTATGCTATTGCCAAAGTATTTTCTTTCCACACAACGGTAAATTATCGTGAGGCGTACGGCATGTTTGCGGTAAATGGCATTTTGTTTAACCACGAGAGCGAGCGTCGCGGCGAGACATTTGTTACCCGAAAAATCACACGAGGTATCGCGCGCATTAAGGCAGGACTTGATAAAAAAATATATCTGGGTAATTTAGACGCAAAGCGAGATTGGGGCTATGCGCCAGAATACGTAGAAGCAATGTGGCTTATGATGCAACAAGACAAACCCGACGATTATGTCATAGCCACTGGCAAAACCCATTCAGTAAGGGAGTTTCTGGAGGAAGCATTCCGTCACGCACGCCTGGGGGATTATAAAAAATACGTGGCGTTTGATGCAGAATACCTACGCCCCACTGAAGTTAATATCTTGGTGGGCGACGCGTCAAAAGCCCATAAAAAACTCGGCTGGAAGCCGAGAGTAACCTTTAAAGAATTAGTGCGACTCATGGTAGACGCTGACCTTAAAAACCATGGAATTAAAAGGTAAAAAAATTCTTCTTACCGGAGGTTCGGGATTTTTAGGATCCTGTGTTTATAAAGAACTCATCGCAAAGGGCGTCAAGGAGGATGCTATTTTTATCCCGCGGAAAAAAGACTATGACTTGCGTAAACAAGAAGTCTGTGCCAAGCTCGTGAAAGAACAAGATTTGGTCATTCATTTAGCCGCGAATGTGGGCGGCATCGGCTTAAACCAGCAAAAACCCGGCGAACTTTTTTATGATAACACGATTATGGGTATTCACTTAATGGAGGAGGCGCGCAAAGCAGGGGTAAAAAAGTTTGTCGCGCTTGGCACTATTTGCTGTTATCCCAAATTCACGCCCATTCCCTTTAAAGAAGACGACCTTTGGAATGGGTATCCGGAAGAAACGAACGCGCCTTATGGGCTGGCAAAAAAAATGCTGTTGGTTCAAGCACAAGCGTATCGCACGCAGTACGGATTCAACGCCGTTTTTCTCATGCCGGTAAACCTCTATGGCCCGGGGGATAATTTTAATCCTTCCTCGTCGCATGTCATCCCCGCGCTTATCAAAACTGTCTCCGACGCAAAAAAAGCACACGCTCCTTTTATCACTGCCTGGGGAAGCGGCACCCCAACTCGAGAATTCCTCTACGTGGAAGACGCGGCGCGAGGCATCATCCTTGCAACACTGTATTATGATAAACCCGAACCAGTCAATTTGGGATCCGGTAAAGAAATTTCAATTAAAGATTTAGTAACCCTTATCGCAAAACTCATGAATTATAAAGGAGAAGTGCGCTGGGATAAAACTAAACCTGATGGCCAGCCGCGCCGCCAGCTCGATACTTCGCGCGCAAAAAAAGAATTCGGTTTTGAAGCAAAAGTTGGTTTTGAAGAAGGACTGAAAAAAACAATCCAATGGTATCAAAAAATGTTCGATATATGATAAACCACTTTCTATTGAAAACAGAAGTATGGAAGTGGTTTGTTTCTCCGCCCAGCTGAGCTGGGCTCCAAAATAAAGGGCCAAACCACATAGTTTGACCCTTCTCCTCACTAAAAACTCAATACGATAAGCAATCCCCCCAGTATGCATAGCGCAAAAAACATTTTTTGTTTCCTATTGAGATCCTTTCGTTCTCTAAAAACATATAACCCAATCAGCGAGGGTACAACCATTTCCGAAACTAAAAAAATGGGTTGTACTATAATGAGAGGGGCTAACAGAAATGCATAGTACTCAAGGGCCAACGCTCCGATTACCAATGTACTAAATACCCCCATAACAAGCAACTCTCGTTTCGAGGATAAAAAATTTTCCTTGTCACTCCCCTGCCTATACACCATAATAAGTAAGGCAGTGATTAAGGAACCAAGGTACCACGGGGGGAGAAACGCGCCGGCTGAATAATGCTGTAACCCCATGAAGCGCATAAAGAACGTCGCAACTCCCCATACAAGGCTATATACCCCTACATAGAAGTAAAACGCCAGCGAGCCCTTGCCTTGTTCCTTTTCCTTTTGATACTGCTCCACAGCAAAAAGGATTACTGCACCAAGGCTTAGCGCGATGCCAATTCCTATCCCTGCGTTCAGAAATTGCCCTTCACCTAAAATGACGTATGCCAAAAGCATAGCAATAATATCATCCCAGAATGTGAATAAGGCATTCCTTGAGAGGCTTATCCTTATCGCTTGCCATTGACAATATGCTCCTACCCCATTAAACAACCCCATAATGACAATCGGGTAGATTCTCTGGTCAATAATAAGCTGGCCCCAGAGAAGAGCAAAGCAAACGGCATAACTAAAGCAAAAGAGAAATTGGAGAACATTCCTCTTTGCCAACGATCGCCTCCCTAATACCTTGACAAACGATGGAAATAACCCATGGGCAATAATTATCCTCAAGAGAACGGGCATATACCATAACATCCGTATACTCCTTTACATGGAGGTTTCAAAATGCTAATCTCACAATGGATATAATAAACTTTTGTGCTAAATCTGTCAATACCACAAAAATATCGGCAAATCATCTTAATCATTAACTAATACTATGCCAGGATACGAATTTATCGGCAAAGAAGAGCAATCCTCGGTCAACGAGGTGTTTGATAATGGCGGGATACTAACTCGCTACGGATTTGACACAAAAAGAAACGGCGTTTATAAAGTAAATGAGTTCGAAAAACTCTTTGCAGAGCGACTCTCCGTTTCTTATGCTCACGCGGTTACTTCTGGCACAACCGCATTATTATGCGCACTCAAAGCGCTTGGCGTGAAAGCAGGCGATGAGGTCGTAACACAATCCTTTACCTTTGTCGCGACCGCGGAAGCGATTATCACGCTTGGCGCTGTCCCAATTTTTACGGAAGTAAACGAAACATTAAATATGGATCCAGACGATCTCAAAAAACGGATAACAAAAAAAACGCGCGTCGTTATTCCTGTTCCTATGCTGGGCGTTCCCTGTCAGATGGATGAAATCATGGCTATCGCAAAAAAGCATCGCCTCCTTATTTTGGAAGACGCATGCGAGTCGTTAGGAGGGAGTTATCAGGGCAAAGCATTGGGAACGATTGGAGATATGGGAGTATTTAGCTTTGATATCGGCAAAATAATTACGACCGGAGAAGGAGGAATGATTGTTACGAATAAAAAAGAATTTTATCGTAAAGCTCAAGAATATTCAGACCACGGGCACCAAAATAACCCCAAAGTTTCACGTGCCAAAGACACAAGGCGCGCGAGCGGGTTAAATTTCCGTTTAGGCGAACTGCAAGGAGCCGTGGGCGTGGCGCAGATAAAAAAACTTGACTATATTCTGAAAGGACAAAGGGAAAATAAAAAAATTATAAAAGACGGATTAAAAGACATCAAATCAATCACCTTTAGGGAAATTCCTGACGTAAAAGGCGACGCAGGAGATACGCTCATATTTTTCTTGGAAACCAAAAAGAAAGCCGACGCATTCGTGAAGCTTTGGAATAAAGAAGGGTTTGGCACGAAAAATATTCCAGACGCGATAAGCTGGCATTTTGCCGGCACCTGGAAGCACATGCTACCTCAATTCCCCATGTATAAAGGAAAAAATTTAATGAACGTATGGAAACGATCGGCTAATCTTTTATCGCGTGCAGTTGCTCTTCCTATATTAGTGAATATGGATCAAAAACAAATAGACCGCGCGATTAACACAGCACGCGGCATTCTCAAAACCCTATGATTCTTGGCATTATCCCTGCCCGCGGCGGGTCAAAGACAATTCCGAAAAAAAACGTGAAAGGAATCGCGGGAAAACCTTTGATTGCGTGGACTATAGAAGCGGCAAAAAAATCCCGCTTCTTGGACAGATTCATTGTATCAACAGAGGACGAAGAAATTGCCGCAATCGCAAAAAAATATGGCGCGCAAGTTTTGGATCGGCCAAAAAAATTGGCGAGTGATAGTGCGACCACGCTTTCAGTCATGCAAGACGTGCTCGCAAAAATTCCTGCCGATATTGTCGTCCTCCTGCAATGCACCTCGCCGGTGCGCGAAAAAGGTTTGATAGATAAATGTATTCAAACATTCATAGACAAAAAAACCGATTCGCTTGCAACCGGATTTATCTGTAACTTATATGAATGGGGAAGCTATGATAATACCCCCCGCCAAAAGCTCAAAGGCTGGTTTCACGACGACGGCAATGTATATGTCTTGAAAGGAGAAAATATTCTGAAAGGTGATTTATGGGGGAAAAAACGAGAGCAGTATATTATCGGTAGAGAACAAAATTTTGAAATAGATGATGAATTTGATTTTTGGTTAAACGAACAAATACTTAAACATGGAAAATCAATCGTTTGAATTTATACTGTCGGCACGAACGAAAATTGGCGAAGGAACCGCGTTGAATCTTTCTGGTTATCTCAAAGAACTCTTGCTTGAACGAGTTGGCATAATCATTGATAAGAACGTAAGAGCGTTGCCGTATGTGGAAAAAATTTTGACCAGCATTAAAGGACTCTCCCTTGTTGTATGGGAATATGATATAAAAGGAGAGCCGGATTATGATTCCCTTGATAGAGTGAAATTATTGTTTTTGAATAAAAAAAATGAGCCGCTTGTTGATAGTTTTATTGCGCTGGGCGGAGGGAGCGTTATTGATTTCGCAAAAGGGCTCGCCACGCTCATGACAAATCCCGGAGAAGCGCGCGCGTATCGGGGCTTTCCTATCGGACTTAACCCCTCTTTGCCCATCATCGCGCTACCGACGGTCGCGGGTTCCGGCAGTGAGGTAACCTATAATGCCTCCTTCATTGACTGGAAAGAACGCCGTAAAATGGGAATTAACACGTTTAACAATTTTCCCAAATTGAGCATTTTAGACCCGCTTTTAACCCTTGATTGTCCAAAACAGGTGAGCATTTCATCAGCCATGGACAGCATGGTGCACGCTCTGGAAAGCTATGCCACGCCAAAAGCTAATGCCTTAAGCCGATTGTTTTCGGAACGCGCGTTTTTATACGTCTATCATGCCCTCCCAAAGGTGGAAAAAAATTTACGCGACACGAACGCGCGGCTGGATTTACAGCTTGGAGCGTATCTTGCGGGCATTGCTATTGTGCAAGCAGGCGGGGGTATAGCGAGCATTCTCTCCTACACTCTTGGTGTACACGGAAAAATTCCTCACGGACTGGCAGGCGCGGTATTTATTCCTTATATCGTGGAACACAACGCCAAAAAGGGGTTTGATTACAGTTCACTCTACGATTCTCTTGAGAAAAGAACCGCAAAACTCTCTCGTAAGCAAAAAAGTCTCGCGTTCGCCAAAAAACTTTTTGCGCTGTATAACACGATGAAAATTCCCACACTGTTTTCAAAATTTGCTCTCAACGAGGAACAAAAAAACACGATCCTTTCCGAAATCAAAACATTGGGAAATGGCTTCAAAATAACAAATCCTGTTCCATTCTCTCCTGATGACGCAAAAAAAATAACACTGAAAATATTCAACGCATAACCATGGAAAAATTAGCGACAAAAGG
>Ga0209515_10010702_pt1 | contig 10153 bp, 10 predicted proteins | sample Subgroupgradi54m_FD_187454 | JGI IMG/M metagenome (GOLD analysis project Ga0209515, IMG submission 187454) | Subsurface groundwater microbial communities from S. Glens Falls, New York, USA - GMW60B uncontaminated upgradient, 5.4 m (SPAdes)... ...
AATCGAAAGCTACATGAACCAAAACATGAAAAAACTCGAAGTATAACATATAGGCTTCCAGCTAAACTTGTAGAGGATCTTGAAACAGAAGCGACACAAAAAGAAATTTCGCAAAATGTACTTGTGAAACAAATTTTAGAAAAATACACGCAATGGGACAAGTTTGCAAGTATTATGGGCATGATTCCCATTCCAAAAGACATTCTCAAAACACTTGGCGAGGATATGAAAGGTGAAGAAATTAACAAAATCGCAGATGCCATACTTCCTTTGATAAAAGATTGGGTCATGTTCATGAAAGGCGGTTATGATCTAAAACGAGCAATTGAATCCCTCGAAGATTACATGAGGGCATCTGGAATGACGTCCGATCATAGAATAGAAGGCAGTATTCATCATTTTATAATACAACATAATTTGGGTATACGTTGGTCTCTTTTTACTGAACAATTGTTAAAACGTATTTTTCACCAATTTCTTCCTGACAGTACAATGAATTGTCGTACAACGCCAAATACTACAATTGCAAGTATTGCGTTAGGTTCAGAGTTTGATGAACATAATTACTAGGTAAATAGCTTTTTCGTTACTTTATGCATCATAGATGAGTTCTGACATTCACAAGTAATTCTCATCTTAGATAATCATCCGGTACTTTAATTAAATAAAGACTTCAAAATAATTTGTTGGTTACAATCCCAAAAGAAGTTCAAGAAATGTTACGTACACAGAAGTTCATTGTAGTAGGTTCAGTAGATCTAAATGGCGTTGCCAATATTTCTCCAAGGACATCCTTTTATTTTTCTGATGACTCGATATTTTGGCTTGATTTCTTTAAACACAAATCACATGTTAACTTTCAATCGTTACCATGGGTAAGTGTAGCAGTTTTTGATAAAACAAAGCTAAAGGGATTTCAAATGAAAGGTAAGGTTTCTTTTGTTGAAGAACCAAAACAAAAAACAAAACTCGTCGATATCATAACACGTTCAGTAACTGGAAAGACATCAGCCAAAGTTTTCGAGCGGCTAAACCAAAACAAAGCACCTGATGTCATGTTATTCAAACCAAAAGCAATCTACTCATTAGATCCAGAAGAATATGCAGGCAGAGCACTTGTTTTGGATACTGATGGAGAGACTGTTTCTCTATTGGGAATCTAGTTTTTTCTTGATAATATCTAACGTAAGTGTTGGATTTGCCTTACCTTTTGTTTTCCTCATCACTTTACCTACAAGATAGTTTATAGTGTCAGAATTATTTTTTGCTTCAGAAACGGCTTCTTGTTCTTCAATAAAAACTTCATCAATTACTTTGGAAAGCGATGATTCATCATCAACGTGTCCTAAGTCAAGGCTAGAAATAATTTCTGATAGATGTTTTCCAGTTTTTACAATTTCTTGCAAAGCAATCTTACCGGAGTTTCTTGTTATTTTATTATTCATTATAGCATCTGCCAAATCCGACAGATGCTTTGGTGTGAGTTTTAGCTGTTCTCTTTGTTCTTTGGTATCTGCAAAGCCTTTCAGATCGGTTGTTATAATATTGGCAATTTCTTTTGCATTCTTTTCGTTATGTGCTTGTTCAAACAAATCAGAATAAAACTTGTCAGAAGACAATACTTCTGCCACTTGTAAGGGAATTCCATATTTTTTGATGTATCTTTCTTTTTTTGAGCTGATGCTTTCTGGCATGTTCTTCTTTAATCTGTCAATAACTGAAGATTCGATGAGTATCCATGGGATGTCTGCTTCAAGAAAATAGCGATAGTCCTGTTCTTCTTCTTTTGATCTTGCAGATACTGTGATTTTTCGTGCCTCATCCCAATGACGTGTTTCTGCAGGAATTGGAATTCCGCGTTCCGCAAGACTTTGTTGTCGTGTTATTTCAAAGTGTAATGCTTTTTCAATATCTCTAAACGAACCTACGTTTTTAATTTCCACTCTATTTCCTTTGTCGATAGAAATGTTTCCATCAACTCTTAGTGCACCTTCAAGTGAAGGGTCTGAAACACCTAGATTTTCAACAAGGTCTGCAAGAACGTTTAGAAATAATCTAACTTGTTTTGGTGTTTCAAAATCAGGCTCTGTAACTATTTCAACTAGTGGTGTACCAGCTCTGTTATAATCAACTAGTGTAAGTTGTGTTTTTTCTGAAGTTCCTTCATAGACTAGTCTTCCAGGATCTTCTTCTAGCTGAATTCGCCTAATTCTGATTTCTTTGTTTTCTATGAGGACTTTGCCATCATTCCCAATACTTGTTGGACCATATGCATTGTATTGTGTGATTTGGAAATTTTTTGGCAAGTCAGGATAAAAGTAATTTTTTCTAAAGAACGCAATTTTTTGTGGGGTCTTGCATCCCAATGCTAGTGCTATCATGGTACCTTTTTCAACAGCCATTTTGTTAAGCAATGGCAAAGAACCTGGCAATCCAATACAAACAGGGCATATGTTTGTGTTAATGTCAAAGCTCCGATAATCTGCTTTGCATGAACAAAATAACTTACTCTCAAGCTTTGTCAACTGACAGTGAATTTCAAGGCCTATCTTTGTCAAATCGGAACTCCTGGAAGGTTTGTTGTTTTTTCTAATGCGCGTGCAGCCTGTAGCAGTGTTTTTTCTTGCATAGAATTAGCAAATAATTGCATTCCAATAGGAAGACCATATGCAATCTCATATGGAACAGAAATTGCTGGAATTCCTGAGAGATTTGCTATTATCGTATTGATATCAAGAAGATAAAGTGACAAAGGATCATCTACTTTTTCGCCTATCTTGAAGGGCAAGATTGGTACAGTTGGGGCAATAAGAAGATCAAATTTTTTGAATGCTTGCTCAATTTGATATTTTATTTTACTTCTTACTTTTAGTGCCTTGAGAAAATATTTTCCTACGTATCCAGCTGAAGGCACAAAAGATCCAAGAATCATCCTTCTTGTAACCTCTGGACCAAAGTTTTTCCGTGCTTTTGATATATATGCATTAAATTCGTATCCTTCTACGTCAAAATCAAAACCGTATCGAATGTTATCATATCTTGCAAGATTACTTCCCGCTTCTGTAGTAGCAATGATATAGTATGTTGCAACAGAATACTTCACAGAATCAAGTGAAATTTCACTACACTCTGCTCCAAGATCCTGAAATTTCGATATTGCTTTACTTGTAGCAGATGCTACTTGTTTATCTACTCCTTCACCAGTCATTTCTGAAATTATACCTATTCGTTTTCCTTCTACGCCGGTATCAAGATCTTTGGTGTAGTCTATTTTTCCGTTATCAACAGAAGTATTGTCATGTGAGTCAATTCCTGAAATTATATTCAAAATAAACGCTGTATCTTCAACCGTTCGTGCTATGGGACCTACTTGTTCTATGCTGTTTGCATACGAAATGAGGCCATACCTGCTTACCAGTCCATATGTTGGTTTTAACCCAACTACTGAACAAAAACTGGCAGGGTTTCTTACAGAGCCGCCCGTATCAGAACCAAGTGATGCGAGACATTCTAAAGCGCTAACTGAGACTGCACTTCCACCTGACGAACCACCAGGTACATAATCAGTATTCCATGGGTTTCTACTAGGTCCAAAATAACTAAATTCAGTAGATATTCCCATTGCAAATTCGTCAAGATTTGTTTTTCCTGTGATTATTGCATCTTGTGATTTTAGCTTTGAAACAACTGTTGCGTCATATGGTGCTACAAAGTTTTCAAGAACTTTAGAAGCACATGTTGTTTTCATTCCTTTTGTGCAAATGTTGTCTTTGATTGAGATTGGCATGCCAAAACATGCGCCAACTTTTTCTTTTGCTTTTAGTTTTTTGTCAATCTGCTTTGCTTGTGATATTGCATTGTCATTCAATGAAATGTATGCATGGAGACTGCCCTCCACTTTGTTTATTCGTTCTATGGTTTTCGCAGTAAATTCTTCTACTGTAAGACTCCCATTTTTTACCTGTTCAAGATATTGAGTCGCAGTTATTCCAAGATTCATTTTATACCATCTTTGGAGCTTTAACAAAAGATCCTTTGTAGTTTTTTAATTGTAATATCAGTTTTTCATCATATGGTACATGTTTGTCATCTCGTAGTTTGTCAAGTGATATCTCTTGGGTCACAAAGGCTTCAGATTCTGCACTGGCTTTATCCAGAATATCAAAATAATTGAGAATCTTTTCTACTTGTTCAATGTATTTTTCATGATCTTCCAGATCAATCTTTATGAGATTTGCAGCATGTACAATTTCTTCTCTTTTTACCATTTTCTCTCCTACGGAGTTAGTCTATCTACGTCTCTTGGATAAAATGTTACATCTCTGATGTTTTCTGTGCCTGTGAGAGCCATCATTAGTCTTTCAAGGCCTATTCCACATCCTGCGTGAGGCGGAACGCCGTAATCAAACACCCTAAGATGATAGTCAAATGCTTCAATCTTAAAGCCCTTGTTTTTCATTCTTTCTTCAAGTTCGTCTCTTTTTTCAATTCTTGTACTACCAGAAGATAGTTCCAAATCCCCAAACATCAAATCAAATGATTCAGATATTTTTTGATCGCCTGCTTTTGCTTTTACATAAAATGGCTTTGGGCTTAATGGCCAATCTTTTACAAAATAAAATCCGCTCAAGTTGATTTTCTTTAGATTTGATGGATAAAGATCATCTCCCCACTCTGTCTTTGCACCAGCTTTTTGCATCTTATCAACTAATTCAGAATAAGTATATTGTGGAATTGATTCTGGAATTTCAGGAACGTTTAGTTCCAAACCAGAATTTGATTTTGAATGAAAATCTTTTACTGTCTTAACTGATCTCTTGATAATGTTTTCTATGTGTTTCATTATATCATTATAATCTGCAAACGCTTCTTCCAAGTCTATAGATATTGCTTCAGACAGATGTCTGTTTGTCCTAGATGGCTCTGCTCTAAAGATTGGTGCTATTTCAAATACTTTTTCAAAACTCATTGTGAGTTGTTCTTTGTAAAGCTGAGGACTCTGTGCAAGAAATGCTTCTTTGTTATAGTAAAATATTGGAAATAATGCGGCACCACCTTCTGTTGCAGTGGCAATCATTTTTGGAGTGTTTACCTCAATGAACTCCTTCTCATACAAGTAATCTCGAATTGATTTTAGAACCAGACTACGTATCTTGAATACATGTTGCAAAACATTTCGCCGTAAATCAACTGCTCTTATCTCCAATCTAGTGTCAATGTTTGGTATTGTTTTTGCTTGGGAAGTAAATGGAGCAACTTTTTCTGCTTCTGAAAAGATGCGCATTTCTTTTGGTACAATTTCTACACCATGTGGTGCTTTTGCAGATGGTTTGATAATACCTTTTATTCCAACACTTGATTGCTCTTTTAGTTTCACTATTGCTTGTCTTATTTCCTCAGGGCATGAACCTGCTTTTGCAGTAATCTGAATTTCTCCTTCTTTGTCATTTATCATCATAAACACTAGATTACCATGGTCTCTAACACTTGAAACCCATCCCATCACAATTACTTCTTTTTCATCCATGGAAGGATCGATCTGGTTTGAGTAGATGCTTCTACGCCAAGTACCAAGTTCTGTATCCATCACAATCTAACCTTTTATCAAACTGGTCTAGTAGTGTTAATTTATGTTGCGGACTAATTTACTTTCTTTTAATTTTGAATAAAGTGATTCAAATTCCTACAATAATGATGCTAAACTTTGGATTTACTAAGAAAGGCTGGCATTCCAATCTGAATTAAAACTTTCTTGCATGTTTCGCAGATATGTTCTTCTTTCCTGATAGGATGTTTTTGTTGCATTTTGTACATTGTTTTGCTATCAAGAAGTCTTCTCGATTACATAAGCCTAAATTCATCTATAGATCTAGACCATGCTATCCAACGGTGGCGTTAAACTTTGTGGAGTTTTGTTGTATTTGTTTACTATGTATAGGACTTTATCATCGCCTTCTGGCAAGGGGTTAGCACAGCGTCCACATTTTGGAAGTGTAACTACTGCATCATAATCAATTTCACCTATGAACTTGTCGCAGTTGCAGCAACGAACTGATTTCATGTCATAGTCGTTCAAGTTTGACCACTTTTCTGTACAAACAATTCTTTGTTACGATTCTCAAAACTTCTTATTGCTATCTTAATTTTGTTAATAGCTACAGTAGGGTCTATGTTTTTTTTCATTATAGCTAATACGATATGGGAAACAATTGGTATTGAAACAAAAATTGAATTTTCTCTTTCTGTCATAGTATGACTAACAGGTCCAAACTCGTCATCATAATCTCTTTGCATGGAGCTTTGTAACCTGAACTGCATCAAAAACATCTCTTTTCTTTCTTCTGTCAGATTGATTTCGTTTTTGCACATGGCGCTTTCCATCCTTCCCTCTTTGTTAATTAATCCGATAAACTCAACTCCCTCCCCTAATATTGATTTGTCATGAAAAAAATCAATTTCATTTTTTATAATAGATTCTAACATCGTTCCTAGTAGCGTCTGCTGCCTATAACAGTATGGAAAGAGTATCATTTGGTGCATAAAGGTCGCAGATTGGTATGACTAGCATTCATCTCTAATGTTTCAATTAATTATTGTTTCAGCTAATTGAGGGGCTCTTAATTATCAAAAAGAATTAGATAATAGTTTGCATGAGACAAAATGGGTGTGTTAACACCAACAAAAATAATTCATCAATTTATGTTTCCTATAGTGGTCACATCAAAATCAAACCATTGAATTAATTAGATAATCTTGTACAATACCAAATATGCCGCTAACGAACAGAGAAAAGTTGATTGTATTGATAACAAATGCCATCACATTATACTCAAAAAAGATGGAAGAAGGCGACATACCTACAAATCAATCAATAGTAGACTTTGTTCTCAAGTCAATTCCTGAAGATTTGAAGCCTGAGATATCAATGGAACTAATAGACGATGTCTTCTCACAGATATCAAAATAACTCTGCAACTTTCATAAAGAGCCCAATTCTAACTAAAATTAGTGAGGATAATGACTGCAATAGCAACTTTAGGGTCTCATTGTGCTCTACAGGTTCTAAAAGGCGCAAAAGATGAAGGCTTCAAAACAATCCTTGTATCCGAGAAAAAACGTGAAAAATTGTATCGCAGATTCAAGTTCATAGATGAAATAATTCTTGTTGATTCATTTTTAGAAATTGCGGATCAAAGATGTGCTTCAATATTAAAAGAAAACGACGCAATAATAATTCCACATGGAACACTAATTTCCCAGATGGATTCTTCCAAAATCGAATCCATAAAGACACCTATCTTTGGAAACAAATGGATTCTCAGATGGGAATCAGACAGAAAGATGAAAGAACAATTAATGCGTGAAGCAAAACTTAACATCCCGAAAACAGTTACCAGTCCAAAAGAGATCAAAACTCTTGTGATAGCAAAACGCCATGGCGCAGCAGGAGGCAAAGGATATTTTTTGACGACAAGTGAAAAAGACTATATCAAAAAACGTGATATGCTCATCAAGCAAGGGTTGATCAAAGGCGACAGCGACCTGTACTTACAAGAATATTCCTTTGGAGTTTCCGCATATTTGCAATACTTTTATTCTCCACTAAAAGATGAGCTGGAATTCTTTGGTGTAGATAGAAGATATGAATCAGACATAGATGGTCTTGGAAGAATTCCAGCTGCCCAACAGTTAGACATCGAGTCCATTCCATCGTTTAATGTGATTGCAAACAGTCCTCTTGTTTTGAGAGAATCACTTCTTGATGAGGTATATTCAATGGGGGAAAGTTTTGTTGAGGCTGCAAAGAGACTTGTAAAACCTGGAATGAATGGGCCTTTTTGTCTTGAGGGAGTATATGATGAAAATGGCAAGTTTACTACATTCGAATTCTCAGCAAGAATAGTTGCTGGAACTAACATGTACGTAAATGGCTCACCATATTCGACATTTCTTTACAATGAACCAATGAGTATGGGAAGAAGAATAGCTAGAGAAATCAAACGAGCTAAAAATTCTAATGATCTTACAAAGATTGTTACGTAAGTATCTTACATTCAGGCGCCACTAAATTTAATTAATAGATCAGTAATAAATCCTGCAAACAGTCCAATGAATATGCCAATCATCATGATGGTGTTTGTAGTCTGTTTTCTTCCAGCATGATACATCAATAGTGAAACGTAAATCAATGCACCGCCGGCAATCGATAAGAACAAAATGAATACCAAATCAGAAATCCACCAGCTTCCCAAAAGAGTGCCAAAAAAGGTGGGTGCACCACCTACAAAACCTGCAAGTATTAGGAAACTAATCTTTGGTCTGTTTTTGATTCCAACCAGAGGACCTGCAATTCCAAATCCTTCTGTGGCATTATGAGCTCCAAATCCAATTACCAAAAGTATTGCCAAACCTATTTCTCCAGAAACATATGATTGGCCTATGGCCAATCCTTCACTAAAATTATGGACACCAATTCCTATTGCAATCATCATTGCAATTCTATACGCATTAGCTTCATGAAATAATTGATGAAGATGTGTATCATTTTGCTTGATATTTTCCACTGATAAAATTTGCGGAAAATTCTTTGAATGCATCCATCTGTTTTCGTACAATACCAATCCCAAAAGTCCAATTGCAATACCACCAAAAAGTGCAAGAAGAGCAAGTACTCCATCTCCAACTGCAGTATTACCTTCAAACGCATCAACACTTGCTTCTTCAGCAGATTCCCAAGCGTGACTGAACACGTCTATTATCAGAAATACCAAAATGCCTAGTGCTGCAGCATTAAGAAACCCTTTTTGATTTGGACTCAGATGCCTGAGAACGGCAAACGGCAAGCCAAGAAAAATTGTAAAGCCAGCTACTGAGCCTAAAATCAACAGTTGTACATAATCAATCATTAGCTTTCGCTAATTAGGATAAGCTAACATTATTTAAATCAAATAATCATTCCAAAATCTTAGAACAAAGTCATGAGTCATTCTAAAACTTTAGAATGAGATTCGCGTCGTTTAAATAATTAGGCTATACTAATTGAAAAAAGATGACACGGCGACTCACACTTACTCAATTAAAAAAATATGATGTGAATCAAAAAGTGCTTGAAGCTCTTGCAGATGCACAATCAAGAACAATATTGTTTTCTGTCATAAAGGAAGGAAAAACAGCAGCTGAACTTGCAGAAGAACACAAGATTCCTTTAAGTTCAGTATATAAGAAAATTTCAGATCTTGAAGACCTTTCATTAATCAAAGTAGAAAAATGGGTGTTTTCAGACAATGGAAAAAAATTCAAGATTTACAAGAGTAGAATAAGCAAAGCAGATGTTAGTATAAGAAAACCCGAACCAGTAATCAGTTTGTATCCAAACTAACTCAAGGGTAGAACCAAGAGGTTGTGAAGACAGACTCAATTATCGGCCGGTTGATAAATGGTAAAATACTTTTGAGTTATTTATTTGTCAGTCACTTTCTAAAAAGTCGTTATAAGAATTTAGAATCAGTGAAATTGATCTTTTTCAATATGTGGTTGGAATTTTTGCCATAGGTAGCCAAGTATTATAGCATTAATTATCCAAGTCATCGTTACTGTCAACGCAGACACAATCCTAAAACCGTTTACCAAGTCCATCGGTGCTGTTATTTTATCTGGGTTTGGTGGCAACAGCACAAATATTGTGCTAATGTATATGGCAAATCCAATTGGTACAAGAACTCTTTTCATGTTTTTTTGCATCCTTTTGTAAATTCTTGAAAAACCAAGAGCGCCAAGTCCTGATAAGACTATAATGGCAATATACAATGAACTCCTTAGCACTATTGTATTTGGATCACCCACGGTTGGAGGATTTGCCGGATACTTGAGAAATGGAATAAAAAATATTGTAAACCACATTATGCCTGCCAGAACGAGTGCTTTCTTGATATGACTGCTTCCAGGTAGCATGTGCCTAGAATACGCAAAGATTATTCCAAACAATGCACCAATTGATAGTCCTAATATTCCTCCCGCTAGAATCTCGCCCTGCTTTTGCCATATTCTATATGTGTTAAAATCCATCCAAAATTGTGGCGTATCATGTTCTTCACCTGATTGGAACTTTCCCATGTTTTCTATTCCTATGGCCTGATCAAGATATGGCTCTACG
>Ga0209515_10010703_pt1 | contig 10153 bp, 7 predicted proteins | sample Subgroupgradi54m_FD_187454 | JGI IMG/M metagenome (GOLD analysis project Ga0209515, IMG submission 187454) | Subsurface groundwater microbial communities from S. Glens Falls, New York, USA - GMW60B uncontaminated upgradient, 5.4 m (SPAdes)... ...
AGTCGCTGCACAGCATCTTTGCGCATGTGCCCGGTTTGAAAGTGGTCCTGCCATCCTCGCCTCAAGATGCTTATGGCCTCTTGCGTTCCGCGATTCGTGATGACAATCCGGTGATCTTCCTTGAGCATCGATGGCTTTATGACGTCGAGGGGGAAGTGGATGAGAACGCGCAGACGCCATTGGGATCCTCCATCGTGCGCCGCGAGGGCGATGCGCTGACGGTGGTCTGTACGTCGTGGATGAATGTTGAAGCAATGAAAGCTGCTGAGGTGCTCGCCAAGCGAGGCGTCGAGTTGGAAGTCATTGATGTGCGGACCGTCGCCCCACTAGATGTGGCACCATTGGTCGCTTCTGTTCGCAAGACCGGACGTTGTCTGGTGGCGGACTATGATTGGGTTTTTTGCGGGTTTGGGGCCGAGGTGGCTGCGTTGGTCAGTCACCAATGTTTCGGAAGATTACAACATCCAGTCGAGCGGCTGGGCTTTGCGCCGACACCCTGTCCGACCACCCGTCCGCTGGAGAATGTTTTTTACCCCTCCGCTGTGAACATCATTCGAACCGTCGAACACATGTTGGAATTGGATGAGACCGATCTCGGGGGAGAACACTTTTATAGTCATGAACAGCGATTCAAAGGTCCGTTTTAACCGCATGAAACGCTACCTCGCAGGACATACTGGTCTGATCGGGTCAGGACTCTTACGACGCTGGACCGCTGCCGCGCAGCCACCATTGATTGTCGCTCGACGAGAACTGGACTTGACCGATCCTCACGCCGTTGAGGCGTGGCTGATGCGCACCCGACCTGACGAAGTCGTGATTGCAGCCGGAAGGGTTGGAGGGATCTTGGCCAATGCGAGCGCTCCAGCCGCGTTCATCTATGAGAATGTCATGATCGAGACAAATCTCATTCATGCCTCCTGGAAATCTGGTGTGAAACGGCTGTTGAATTTCGGCAGTAGCTGTATGTACCCGAAGCATGCGCCGCAGCCAATGCGTCCCGAGCATTTGATGACTGGGCCGATGGAGCCAACCAGTGAGCCATATGCCACCGCGAAATGGGTGGGTCTGTGTTTGTGCCAGTCGTATAACCACCAATATGGAACTCGTTATATCACTGCTATCCCTGCGACGGCCTACGGACCTGGGGACAATTTCGATCCGAAGGACGGCCATGTCATTTCCGCCTTGATTCGAAAGTTCCACGAGGCCAACATCCGAGGCGACCGTGTTGTGACGTTATGGGGCAGTGGGGCTGTGCGCCGTGAGTTTCTCTATGTCGATGACGTCGCGGCTGCGTGCGAGCAGCTGCTTCAGGTCTACGAAGACTCCACCCCGATCAATGTGGGATCTGGCCAATCACACACCATCCGAGATCTTGCCGAGACCGTGGCTCGCGTCGTTGGCTTTGAGGGAACGATTCAATGGGATCGCTCACGGCCCGATGGCGCCCCGGAAAAGCTCTTAGATTCCAGCGCGATGCATCGACTGGGGTGGACATCGCAAATCACGCTGCAGGAAGGACTCACCCGAACCTACCGCTGGTTTCTTGAGCAGTACGACAGATCGTTTGTAAAGGAGCAGGCATGCGCATCCTCGTAACGGGTGGAGCAGGCTATCTGGGCTCCGTGTTGGTGCCGACGTTATTGGCTGAGGGGCACGAGGTCACCGTGATCGACAATTTCATGTATGGGCAGACCTCACTCCTGGATTACTGCCACAATCCACAGCTCTCGGTGATTCGAGGCGATGTCCGCGATCGCGCGCTGGTGGCGGCACAGATGAAACGGGCCGATGTCATTTTCCCGTTAGCCTGTCTGACCGGTGCGCCGCTGTGCGATCGAGATCCGCTCGAAGCCAAAAGCGTCAATCTCGATGCCATTCGCCTGCTGCTTGAGTTGCGTAGTCGGACCCAGCGCCTCATTTTTCCAACGACAAACAGCGGTTATGGGATCGGACAAGAGGGCATCCACTGTACGGAAGAAACACCGCTGCGACCCATCTCCATCTATGGGCGGTTGAAAGTGGAAGCGGAGCAGGCCGTGTTGGAATCTGGCAACAGCGTGACCCTTCGACTCGCCACAGCGTTTGGGATTAGCTCTCGCATGCGGTTGGATTTGCTCGTCAATGATTTTGTCTACCGGGCGGTCCATGATGGATTTCTGGTCGTGTTCCAAGGCCACTTTAAGCGAAACTTCATCCATGTCAGAGATATCGCCCGAGCCTTTGTGCATACCGTGACCCACTTCGAGGCCATGCAGGGCGAGCCGTACAATGTGGGCTTGAGCGACGCGAATCTCTCAAAGGTAGAACTGTGCGAAGAGATTAAGAAGCAGGTGCCGGGCTTCTACGTGGTCGAAGCGGAGATCGGGCAGGATCCGGATCAGCGCAACTACATCGTGAGCCATGCCAAGATCGAACGAACCGGGTTCAAGCCGCTCGTGTCGCTTCAGGCCGGGATTGCGGAATTAATTAAAGGCTATCAAATCGTCCATCGGTATGGGTATGCGAATGTCTAACCATGCGGCAACGCCATCAGGGCATGTAGGCGGAGCTGGGCGGTACCCTATTGGTTTGGAACCTGGAGGAAGTGAGATGACGACGAGTCCGCCAGGGGAAAATGCTTTGAAGCTATCAGTGCATCACATTGGCGGGCGCGATGGCAGCCGGGGATTTCCCAGCCTGGGGCTGCTCGAACAGGACGTGGTTAACGTCTTGTATGACGCCGATCCCGACTGCCTACAGCAGATACGCCAGCGTAACGTGACGCAACGCTCCAAGGTCCACGTCCTGCCGTACTGTGTGAGCGACGCCTGTCGCAAAGCGACGTTTACCATTCACTACGATCCCTTCACGAGTTCCCTCAAATCACTCAACCCCGCGTATGGGGCCTACTATTTCGTCCGGGGTGATCATGACTATGTGCTCTCCGAGGCCATGCGTCCACTCGAACAGCGCGAAGTCGATCTGGTCACCCTGGACTCCATCTTCTCTTCGGACTCGCACCGCATCCCTCCTCCCGATTTTCTCTCCCTCGATACGGAAGGGGCCGAGTATGAGATTCTCACAGGGGCCCAGCAGCTTTTGCGAGACCACCTCCTCGCCCTCGTCGTGGAAGTAGCCTTTCATCCCGTCACCGACCAGCGCTTGTTTGGGGAAATCACCGCGTTGTTAGCGCAGCAAGGCTTTCTCTTCGTGAAATTTCTGAGCCACCATCCGAGCTTTGCACCTGTGCGCGGCCCCCTTGGGCTACGAGGCGAGGGGGTGCAACTGAAATCCGACGCGCTGTACCTCAAGCGTCTCGATGTGCTCCAAGGCACGGATGATGCCATGTACCTAATGGACCGCAAATTGGCTTTCATAGCGCTGGTCTTTAACCAGGTAGAGTACGCACTAAAGGTGCTACAGCACAGCCGTACCCTACGCCATCAAACCCTCCTCGATGTTTGGATGAATTCGCACCAGCTCTACCGCTTCCTGAACGAGTTCGAAGCGCAAGCCCAACAGATGCCCCAACGGTTTCCTCAAACCTTTGCGGACAAATACACTGCCGAGGCAAGTCGGGCGCGGTTTCAAGTCAAGACATCAGGGACGGCGGTCATTATCAAGGCACCGAGGAGCGAAGCGTTCAGAACGAGGATCGCCTCCTGGCTGAGACGCTACCCCACCCTGTTCTGGAATCTGCGGGAGATGAGGAATCAGGTGGTGCGCATCCAACGGCTGCTGAAGGCGTGTCTCGCGTGGAGGCCCCTCTATCATCTCTCGGGAGTGGAGGCGGTGTTGGTCAAGTATGGGCTAATCACGCAAGCGGAACTCGTCAGACGTCAGCGGATCTCGCAAGAAATAGGGACGCAGCGTTCATGAAGCAGCCATGAAACGAGTGGAGCAACTCAGTCGGCATGATATTCGGGGATAATCCTAGATATAAGCGCGTGAAATGAGCCCCCGTCCATGGAACTCAATGAAAGGTCATGAACGTCGGTGAACGGTAGTCGTGATAATCCTGTTGGTAAGAAGAGATGCGCAGACGGGTGAGAAGAGACGAAAAGACCTGGGTACTTTCTGGACTAAGAGGTCCTGGGTTCAAATTCCAGCACCTCCAGTTTTTCTCTCTAACTGCTAGAATTGGAAACTGCTAGAATTGGAAGGTGAGGCGCGATGAATCAACACGGATTGGATGTTGTCCTGGTGAATCCTGGGAGTAGAACAGACATCTATCAGGTGCTGGGTTCAACACTTACTGCGATTGAGCCGCCGGTGTGGGCCGGGTTGATGGCGACATTTCTTCGACGCAAAGGCTATACCGCCGCCATCATCGATGCAGAAGCGGAGGAACTCAGTCCGACGAACGTCGCGGAACGAGTCGCGGCCCTCGATCCGTTACTCACGGCCGTGGTGGTCTATGGACATCAACCCTCAGCGTCGACCCAGAACATGACTGCTGCCGGAGCCATCTGTACGGCCATCAAACAAGATCAGCTCCAGCGGCACGTGCTCCTTGTGGGCGGCCATGTCGCAGCGCTCCCCGAGCGCACGCTGAAAGAAGAAGACGCTGATTTTGTCTGTAGTGGTGAAGGTCCGTATACGTTGCTCGAGTTGGTCCAGGCGTTAGAGTCGAACCATCCCGATCTGACGGCCGTGCGCGGCCTGTGGTACCAAGCAGGAGAGGAGCGTCGGTGGAATCCCTCGGCGCCGCTCGTGAAGGATCTGGACCAGGAGATGCCCGAGGTGGCGTGGGATCTCTTCCCAATGGAGAAGTATCGCGCGCATAACTGGCATTGCTTCGGTCATCTCAAGCGCCAGCCGTATGCGGCGATCTATACGACACTCGGCTGCCCGTACCACTGCAGTTTTTGCTGCATCCAGGCACCGTTCAAGAGCGGAGAAAAAGAATTGGGGTACAAAGCGAGCGTTAACAGCTACCGGTTTTGGAGCATTCCCGCCGTGATAGCACAGATTGATCGGTTGGTGAACGACTACGGGGTTCGCAACATCAAAATCGCCGATGAGATGTTCGTGCTCCACCCCAAGCACGTGAACGGCTTGTGCGAAGCGATCATCGAGCGCGGTTACGATCTCAACATCTGGGCGTACGCACGGGTCGATACCGTGCGAGAAGACATGGTGGATCAATTGAAGCGTGCCGGTTTCAATTGGCTGGCGTTTGGCATTGAGGCGGCGAGTGAGCGTGTCCGCAGCGATGTCCAGAAAGGGTTTGGGCAGGAGGAAATCTTCAAGACGATCTCGCGCGTGCGCGAGGCTGGCATTCACGTCATTGGGAACTACATCTTTGGGTTGCCGGAGGATGATCTGGAAAGCATGCAAGCGACCCTCAACCTCGCGCTTGAGCTCAACTGCGAGTTCGCGAACTTTTACTCGGCGATGGCCTATCCAGGCTCGCCACTATATGACGCAGCGGTACAAGCCGGAGCCCCACTCCCTCTGCGATGGTCCGGATATTCGCAGCATGCGGTGGATACGTTGCCGCTTCCGACGAAATATATCTCGGGTGTGGATGTCCTGCGCTTTCGTGACCATGCGTTTCAGACGTACTTTACCTCACCGCGCTATCTCGAGATGGTCACGCGGAAGTTCGGCGAGGACACCACGCGGCATATTCACGAGATGACCTCGCAGCGACTGACCAGGAAGTACGTTTCGAGTGCGGATGCTCTCGCCGCGACTCCAAGCTAGGGAGGAAGGGGACTCAGGCGCCATGATTATTAGCCGCACACCATTTCGCATTTCGTTCTTCGGTGGGGGAACGGACTATCCGATTTGGCGCTTGGAGCATCCGGGTGCGGTCGTGGCGACGACGATCAACAAGTACTGCCACATTTCGTGTCGTTGGCTCCCCCCCTTCTTCGAGCACACGAGTCGGGTGGTGTGGTCGAAGATTGAAGAGGTGAAGGATCGCGCAGAGATTCAGCATCCGTCGGTCAGGGAAACCTTGAAGTTTCTGGATATCACCGAAGGGATTGAGCTGCACCATGACGGGGATTTACCCGCGAGAGCCGGGTTAGGGTCCAGTTCATCATTTACCGTCGGATTGCTCCATGCGCTCTACGGACTCAAAGGCCACATGCCAGGTAAGTTGCAGTTGGCGAACGATGCGATTTACGTTGAGCAGCAGCTCTTGAAGGAGTACGTGGGCTCTCAAGATCAGATCATGGCGGCAGTGGGCGGACTCCATCGGATTGATTTTCCCATGGGACAAACGTTTCATATCTCTCCCATTATTTTGGAAGGCGAACGCCTGGACATGTTGCAGGATCACCTCATGCTCTTCTTTACCGGTCTCTCACGCACCGCCTCAGAGATCGCCGAAGAGCAAATCCGTGCGACCTCAAAGAAGACCCAAGAGCTGTACGCTATGTATCACATGGTCGATGAGGCGATTCGCATCTTGCAAGGGAAAGGCGATCTGGACGCGTTCGGCCAGCTGCTTCATGACGGATGGCAGCTAAAGAGGAGTTTGACCGATCGCATCTCCACGCCTCATATCGATGACATGTACGAGACGGCGCGCCGAGCAGGCGCGATTGGTGGAAAGTTGCTGGGGGCTGGAGGCGGAGGATTTCTCCTCCTCTATGTCAGGCCGGAGGAGCAACCGAGAGTCCGGGAAGTGCTCGAGGAGTTTCTCTGGGTGCCCTTTCGATTTGAGCGTTCGGGGAGTCGAATTATTTTCTATGAACCCGAAGAAGCCTACGATGCGGCCGCGACGCGCGCTGGAAAAACGGCCCGCATGACGCCGGCCCGGGTCTAGGGCGAGGACACATGCCACGCGTATTGGCACCAGCACTCGTTCGGAAGGAGCTTGATACAGTCGCTTTTTATTGGCGGGCGGTCGTGAGGCCTCATGCGCGCGAGGTCGGAGGGCTGCTGCTCGTGATTGCCAGTAGCGCCATCTTGGATGCCATCAGCGTGGGGCTTACCGTCCCAATACTGGACATGCTCACCAATCCAGGTCGAGCGAGTCAAAGTCGAGTGGTGGTGATCGTCCACGACACGCTGCAGGCACTCGGAGTTGCGCCCATCGGCAACCGTGTGGTGTTCGCGTTGCTGGTGGTCGTCAGTGTGTTCTTCGTCCTGCGGAGCGCCTTGTTCCTCTGGAACCAGTGTTGGACGAGCGCCATGGCGGTTCGGTTGCGATCGTCTCTCAAGGTGTCGCTCTTTGAGAAGTTTTTGCGGGCGCGCTATGAGGAGATCGCGAAACGCTCACGGGGGACCATCGTCCATGACATCAATGGTCCCTCGGAGTCCTTAGCCGCGGCGATCACGACGCTAGGAAGTTTTTGCACCGGGCTCTTTAATAGCGCCTTGATGATTACGCTCCTCTTCTATCTGTCCTGGTGGGCGACGGTGCTGTTGGGGGTATTGGCGATCGCTGGAGTGCAAGGCTGGTGGTGGTATGCAGATCGTCGGGCCGCTGCCCAGGGACGGGAATTGTATGCGCTTCGTGGCGAACAGTCCAAGCTCCAAGTCGATGCGATCGACGGGCTCAAGGTTGTCAAGGCGCATGGGCTTGAGCCGCGTATGGTCCAGCGGCAAGCCGCACTTCTGAGTGTCGAGTTCCGCCCAGAGTTGCAACTGGTCTTCCTTCGGAGTGGACCAATCTTTGTCAATGAGGTGACGGCGATCGCGATTGTCCTGCTCTTGGGCGCGATCACGTTCCTGGTGCCTTCTCTAGGGATTCGATTTTCGATGTTGGGTGCTTTTTTGCTCGCGATGCGGCGGATTGCCCCTGCGATGGCTAGCATCAATACCGCGACGGTCACGCTCAATCGATACAAAGCGGATTTGGAGATGATTGAGGAAGTGCTGCAGGCGCTTCCGCAAGAGCCGCAGGGCGGAATCGCTCTGGAGCAGGTGAACCGCATACACCTGGCGGACGTCTCTTTTGCGTACGCGTCCCGTCCTGAGCATCGCGTGCTCGATGCGATCAATCTGACCATGCAGCGCGGGACGGTTACCGCGCTCGTGGGGTCCACCGGGGCTGGGAAGAGCACCGTCGCCAATTTGCTGTTGGGACTCTATGAGCCATTAGCGGGTGCGGTGCTGGTAAACGGAGAGAATCTGCGGCGGCTCGATCTTGGCGCATGGCGGCAGAAGATCGGCTATGTCAGCCAGGATATTTTTGTCTTCAACGCCAGCATTCGAGAGAACATCGCGCTCGGTGAACTGCACGTCTCTGCTGCGCAGATTGAATGGGCGGCTCGCGTGGCGCAACTTCACGAGTTTATCGTGTCCTTGCCACAGGGCTACGAGACCGTGATCGGGGATCGTGGGTTGCGACTTTCGGGCGGCCAGTGTCAGCGCTTAGCGATTGCCCGTGCTATTTTTCGTCGGCCTGAGGTACTCATCTTCGATGAAGCCACCAGCGCACTCGACAATGTGACAGAGCGAGCGGTCTATGAAGCTATTAGCAGCCTTCATCATGAGGCCATCATTCTCGTGATCGCACATCGGTTGGGGACGGTGAAAGAGGCGGACCATATCGTAGTGTTGCAGGCGGGTCGCGTGGTTGAGTGTGGCAGACATGAGGCGCTCATCGGGCAGCGTGGCGTCTACGCCAGACTCTACGAAGAAGACAGTCGACATGTACCCACGCGTGGTGCGGATGCCGATCAGGCAGCGACGGTGAACGTTGGATCGGTCATGCCATGAGCGGACGACGACCAACACAAGCAGTCATCTTGGCGGGAGGGCAGGGCACGCGCCTGCGGCCGCTTACCGAGACCCGTCCAAAGCCCATGATCGAGTTTCATGGAAAGCCCTTTCTGGAATACCTAATCGAGTTGCTGCGAGATCAGGGGTTTGAGCGCGTCCTCTTACTCTTGGGGTATCTGCCCGAGGTTATCCAGACTCATTTCGGTGACAGGAGCCGATGGGGACTCGACATCGAGTATGCCATCTCGTCGGTCGATGATGAGACCGGACGTCGTCTCAAGCTGGCGGCTTCGCGTCTTGAGCCGACCTTTCTCTTTTTGTACTGTGACAACTACTGGCCGATGTCATTTGATCGAATGTGGAAGCGCTACCTCACGACTGGCGCGCAGGCGATGTTGACGGTGTATCAGAACAGCGATCATTACACACGAGATAACGTCCGCGTCGACTCAGCGGGCTGGATTGTGGCGTACGATAAAGATCGAAAAGCGCCCGATTTGCACGGCGTCGATATTGGTTTTGGCCTGTTCACGCGAGAGATTGTGGAGCGGCTTCCTTCGGACAACGTTTCCTTTGAACGGGTGATCTACCCGCAGTTAGTTGCGTCACGCCAACTGCAAGCGTTTCCAACCGACCATCGCTACTACAGCGTCAGCTCACATGAGCGGCTCGCCATCACCGAACAATTTCTTGCTCGGCGACCGACGGTCATCTTGGACCGAGATGGGGTTCTCAACAGGAAACCGCCGCGCGCGGAATACGTGCGCTCATGGGCGCAGTGGCAGTGGTTGCCTGGAGCGAAGGAGGCGCTGCGCGCGTTCACCGAGGCGGGCTATCGAATAATTATGGTCTCCAACCAAGCGGGGATTGCGCGCGGGGCGATGCGCGAGGCCGATCTTCGCGCGATTCATGAACGGCTGCGCGCGGATGTGCGCGAGGCGGGCGGTGAGATCGAGGCGATGTACTACTGCCCGCACGGTTGGGATGACGGCTGTGCGTGTCGCAAGCCAAAACCCGGCATGCTCTTTGCCGCACAGCGGGAGTTCCATCTGGATTTGAGCCGTACGTATGTTATTGGAGATGATGAACGCGACGGGCAAGCGGCCGAGGCGGCCGGCTGCCCGTGGATGTTGGTTTCAGAAACCCGCCCACTGCTCGAGATCACCCAGGAGCTCTTGCGTCATGATGTCGCAGCGCTCCAACGGTGTTGAAAGGTTCGCATGGCGACACGCGTATTGATGACGGGGCACAACGGCTACGTGGGATCCATCATGGCGCCGCTATTCCTGCAAGCCGGCTACGACGTCGTCGGCTTGGACACCGAGTACTATGCGGAATGCACCTTAGTTCCCGATCCAGCAACGATCCCGGTGATTCGCAAAGACATTCGCGATCTTGCGCGAGAGGATCTAGACGGGTTCGATGCGGTCATCCATCTTGCGGCCCTCAGCAATGATCCCATCGGCAACCTCAATTCGGCGTG
>Ga0209515_10010706_pt1 | contig 10151 bp, 7 predicted proteins | sample Subgroupgradi54m_FD_187454 | JGI IMG/M metagenome (GOLD analysis project Ga0209515, IMG submission 187454) | Subsurface groundwater microbial communities from S. Glens Falls, New York, USA - GMW60B uncontaminated upgradient, 5.4 m (SPAdes)... ...
CCAGGGCCTTGCGGAAAGCGGCTTCCGCACCGGCGGGCCGATTCTCGCCCATCAGCATACGGCCCCAGGCCAGCCACAGGGCGGGCGCGGCGTCGGGCGCCTCCACGGCTTTGGAGAGCAGGGCGCGGTTGCGGATGCGTTTGCGTTCCACCGCCGCGGCGTCGCGGTAGCCGGTATGCAGGATGTCAAGGCCCACGGCGCTGACGCCCATGCCGGCCTCGGCCACGGCGTCGCCGATGTTCTCATGGATCGGGTTTCGGAATCTGAGACCCCTGCCATTGGGGAACAGGCGGATCTGCGCGCACGTGGATTCGCCGCCATCGGGACCGGGGGAGCGCACGCGGAAGGCGTAGGCGCGAGCGGGATCGAGGTTGGAAAGGTTGGCGTTGAGCCAGAGGCGGGTGGCGGCGGGCAATTCGTCGTCCGCGTCCATCCACAGGATCCACTCCCCGCGGGAGAGATCCAGGGAATGATTGCGCGCGGCGGAGAAATCGTCGCGCCAGGCGAAGGCGTGCACTTCCGCCCCATGGGAGGCGGCCACGCCGCGGGTGGCGTCCCGGCTGCCGGTATCGACCACGACGTATTGGGAAGCGAAGGGATCGGAAAGCCCGCGCAGGGATGCGAACAGCGCGGGCAGGGTGCTTTCCTCGTCCTTGGCGATTATCGCCACCGTCAAAAGCGGTCGCATGCTTCTCCCTCGCGCTTCTTTCCTGTGCCCTGACGGGACCGGGTTGAAAACCTAGGCGTATTCCTTGACGATCGCTTTGATGTCTTCCAAGGCCGGATTGCGCTGCAGGGAATTCCGCAGCCTGGGCAATACGTCCCCTTCGCGGCGCAGCGCCTTGGCGCTTTGCCAGAAATTCATGAGGATGTCCTGATCCATGGGGTGCAGGCCGGAGGCCGCTTCGAACAGGCCGAAGGCGTCCGCGTAGCGCTTCTCGCTGAACGCGATGATGCCGAGACCGTTGTAGGCCTGGGGATTCTGGGGCTGTACTTCCGCGGCCTTCAGGAAGAGGGCGATGGCATCGCCTTGCTTGGCCTGCTCCATGGCCTTCTCGGCCTTGGCCAGCAGGGCCGCGTTGGCTTCCAGCCGTTCGAAGTTCTTGAACAGGTGGATGGCGGGACCTTGGGACTGGATGTGGCGGCGCATGGCGAGCGCGGCGACATGGTTGGGCGAAGCGGCCAAGGCGTCGGCGACGGGCTTTTCGATGACGTCGATGGCTTCCACTGCCATGGCCGTATCGAAGGCGTTGATGAGGGCGTCGGTCCATGCGGGACGGATGGCCAGGGCGCGCATGAAGCAGCTCCAGGCTTCCACGCCGTCGTCCCGGTACCAGGCGAGCAGGCCGCTGTTGTTGTGGGCGCGGAAGTCCTGCGGGTCCGTCTGCAGGGCGAGATCGAGATAGGTCTTGGCCTCGGCGAGGGCGCCGGTCCGGAGCAGGCGTTCGGCCTGCTGGTTGGCGTCGCGGGAGGCGAGCAGGTTTTCCACGTCGATGCGGCCCCGGGACATGGCATGGCGGATCTGTTCGGCGGTGGCGGCGAGATCCACGACGTTGGGATCCGATTCCACTCCCGTCTTGGGTGCGGCGTCCTCGAGCAGCTTGGCCGCTTCGGCGGGGCGCCCCAGGGCGAGCAGGGTATCGGACAGGTTGAAAAGGATGTCGGTTTCGCCGGGGGATTTGGCCAGCGCGGTGGTGAAATGCTTCAGGGCCATGTCCGCGTCGCCGCAGGCATGCGCGATGATGCCGAGATAATTGGAGCAGGCGCCGGGCGCGTCGCCGGACCGCATGCGGATTTCCAGCATGTCGATGGCCTTGGCGTAATGCGCGGCTTCGATCAGCGATTCCACCTCCGTGCGCCAGGCGGGCAGTACGGGGGCGTCCGGGACCGGGATCCAGGTGGGTTTCTCCGCGAGACCGGAAACGGCCGCGGTGATCCTTGCGATATAATCATTGGCCTGGAGGGCGGGCTTGGTTTCCGTTTGCCCGGGGATGGAGACCGCGGGAGCCGGGGCCGCCGACGCGGCTTTGGCCTTGGTGGCCGCGAAGACCGGGTTCGACGGGTATCGGGCCAGCAGGGAGGAGGCTTCCTCCAGGGAAACGCCGCCGTTACGGGCGGAGATGGTGTCGATCAGGTTCTGGGCCGCGTCCTGGTGGGCCGGATCCAGATTGAGGCAGGACATGAAGAAGGTGATGGCTTCCTGCAGGGAGCCGCCCACGAAGGAGAGGACTCCCAGGCTGCAGTAGGGTTCGGGATGGGACGGATCGATTTTCTGGGCGTCCAGGAACAGGGCGCGCGCGGCGGAGGTATCGCCCCGGTCGTAGGCTTTCTGGCCTTCAGCCACTTTTTCCGCGGCGGAAGGCAGTGCGGGATCGTCCACCTGGGTATCGTTCACGGCGGCGGCCCCCTTGGACCATTTCCGTTCGTACTTCTTCTGGTTCTCGATCATGAGCGCCTGCCAATCGACGGAGTCCTGCTTGAAGGAGACGCTGCCGTAATGGTGGATGAACACGTCGTGGGCGAACAGGGCCCGGAACCCGTGGTAACGGACGCGCAGGCAATAGTCGTCGTCCTCGAAGTTGCCTTTGCCGTATCGCTCATCGTAGAAGCCGACCTTGGCGAAGACGCGGCGCGGGATGAGATGGCAGAAGCCCTTGATGAAACCGAATTCGGCGGCGGTCAGGGAATGTTCCTCCTGCCATTTGCGGATGAAGGCCTGGATCTCGGCTTCGGTTTTGTAGGGAACGTCCGGGACGATTTGCGGTCCCGCGATGTAGTTGGAGCGGGGTCCCACCAGGCCGATGGACGGATCGCTTTCGGCCAGGCGCACCATGTTCTCCAGCCAGTCCGGCCCGACGATGATGTCGTTGTTGAGGATGAGGATGTATTCCCCGACCGCCTGGCGCATGCCCTGGTTCCACCCCTTCGAGACTCCGAGGTTCTCGGGATTGCGGATCACCTTGGCGCCGGGAATGGACCGGAAGAAGGCTTCCGTCCCGTCCTTGCTGCCGTTGTCGACCAGGATGAGTTCGTACTTCTGGCGCGTATGCTTGCGGATGGACTCGATGCACTTCTTCGTGTATTCAACCTGATTGAATCCCAGGATGACGATGGAGACCAGCTTTTCCGTGACGTGCGCGGTTGCGCGCGGGACGGCGTCCGTCTGGAGCCAGCCGCGCAGGGTGTCATTGTTGGCGGCGCCCTCGGGGAAGCCGATGTAGGGTTGTTGGCCGCTAACCGCGAAGCCCGCGCCCCATAACGCCGTGCGGATGCCGTCCGTAGTCAGGTCCACCGGGGCCACGGGCGTGGTGGCCGCGACGCGCAGGGACTTGGCGCCATCATAGACCGTGATCAGGCGCTTGAGGCCGGGGGCCTGGCGACGGATGTTGGCCATGCGTTCGGTAAGGCCGTCGACGAGATCGGGAGTGACGCGCAGGATGATGAGATCCTGGGAAGCCACGGGGATCAACGCGCCCTTCACGTCGAACGCGCGGAATGGGCCCTTGACGGGAGGTATCTCAGCGGTTACGCCGGCGAAGCCGATGTCCTTGGCGGCGCGCATGGCGGCGCGCAGGCTTTCCGGATAGAGCGAAAGGGGGTCCGGGGCGGTTTGCGGCGCGGGCGCCGGCTTTGCGGGCAGGGCGCTGGTCAAGGCCTGGGCCGCCGCGGCGACGGCCTGGGCTTCTTCCGCGGGCAGGGATTGGGATTTGCCGTTGCGGCCCACCTGATTGAGCGCGTTCAGCAGGTTGCCGATGATCTTCGCGGGCGTAGGCGCAGGTTCTTGCACCGGCACCGGCGCTTCGGCAACGGCTGCGCCGATTCCGTTCGCGACGGGCGTCCAGCTTTCCCCTGCGGGCATGTCGGAGGCGCGGGCCATGAGCCAGGGGGGATCCACGGGCTTGCCGTTCGCGGTCTTGATCGGGTCCGCGTTGGATTCGCGGAGACGGTTGCCCAGGGCGATCAGGAAACCTGCGGTGTCGGCGGGAGCGGGCGCGGAGGCCGCGGGCGCGGAAGCGACGGACATTACGGACAGGGTTTCCTTGATCCATTCCTTGCGGGCCAAAAAGGCGTAGGCCGGGCACGGCGCGCCCTTGTCCCCGTCCCCGATGCGCAGGGGAAGGGGCAAGGATGCGGCAAATGACGTGAGGTCGCGTTTGTCGAGCCAGTGGTTGAACATGGCGGAAGCTTCCACGCCGGCCATGCAGAAAAGCGCATGGCTTCCGGGAACCAGGGCCAAAGCGATGTCCAGGGCCTGCTTGATGGGGAAGCGCGCGCCCAGATCGAGTTTGCGCAGGGAAGCGCCCACGGGGGCTTCCAAGGCGGGCAAGTCGGCAGGCGCGGCGCAGTTGAGCACGAGGATGTCCACGCCGGGCTTGGCGGGCAAGGTGGCGAGGGTGCGCTCCAAGCGGGAGGCGGCGTCGGCGGAGGCGGCTTCGTCTCCGCCTCCGGAGATATCGGCGTCCGCGCCAACGTAGACGATGACCGTGAGCGATTTCCAGGCGTTCTGTTCCCGAGGGCCGCTATGGGCGCCGTTCTTGTTGCCGTCCTGGGCGTTGGTTTCCGCATCGTGTTTGATCTTGAGGCCGCGTCCGGATTCCATAATTCCGCCTTTTTGTGGCTCATCGCTATGGAGTTCGCTGCCGCGAACTCCACGCGACTCGCGTGAAAAGATTTGTGGCTCATCGCTATGGAGTTCGCTGCCGCGAGCTCCACGTGATTCGCGTGAAGTGTGCAAGGGCCCAGAGAGCAGGGAAGGGGATGGGCTGAACCAGCCGATGCCCCAAAGATCGATTGCGGACGGGAGGTGTTCCCGGCCACCGTAATGTTCCACCAGTTTCACGTACAGTGCGTCGGTCGATTCCTGCGTCAGCTTGTCGACGTGGGACTTGGCCTCGGTCTTGAAGCTCTTCTGCCCTTCGTGGAAGATGAACGCATCCGAGGCCACGACGAGCTTGAGGCCGAGGTTCCGAAGCCGCCAGCTCAGGTCGAGATCATCGTTGCCCAGAAACAGGTCTTCATCCATCCCGCCCATCCGTTCGTAGCGGGAGCGTTCCATCATCAGGCAGAACCCGATGAGCAGCTTGGTCACCACGCCTTTGCCCGCGTTCGCGTCCTTGAGGATGCGCGCGAGGTTGTCCGACACTTCCACCGCGCCGTTGCCGGGAAAGGATTTCGCGTCGCGCCATGCGGGGGGGAGGTTCATGTCCAGGCGTTGCAGCCCGGCCACGTAGTTGGATACGGGGCCCACCGCGCCTACGGAAGGATCCTGGAAGTAGCGGGCCATGGTATCGGACCAGCCCGGAGTCGCCAGGGTATCGGGATTCAGGAAGATGAGGAAATCGCCGGTGGCGATCGCCGCTCCCTGATTGCAGCCCTTGGAAAAACCGTTGTTCTCCGCGTTCAGGATCGGGCGGATGTCGTCCTGGGCGCGCAGGTAGTCCTGCGTTCCGTCCCGGGAGTTGTTGTCCACCACTATGATCTCATGCAACCCATCGGTCCGCCCGTTTCCGGGACGCGCGTCCTGGGACTTAATGCCCGGAACGACCTGACCGCATCTCCGCAGCGATTCCAGGCAGACCCGGATATTCTCGCGCGAATTGTAGGTGACGATGACGACGGAGTAGCGGGGTTTCCTAGAACTGATAGCTGAGCTCATTCTTGACCATTGCGAGGATTTTTTCGGCCATCTCCGCGCTCAAGCTCTCCAAGGTTCCGGACGCCTGGCTGTTGCCGAGGTTCGCGGCCTGGTTCTGCTTGGCCAGCGCGCGTTTGGCGCCTGCGATCGAATACCCCTCTTCCTTCAGCATGCGGAAGATGGTGCGCAACTTGTGGATCTGCGCGTCACCGTAACGGCGCTGCTTCCCCATGGTGCGCGGGGCCACCAGGAAATCGGAGAATTCCTTTTCCCAATACCGGATGGTATGGGGGGGAACACCGATGATGCGTGCCGCATCGCGGATGCTGATTAAGGGTTCTTGGTTTTTCTTCTCTATGATTTCCATCGTATCTGCAAACATATGCGCCCCTTCGGAAAGCGTTATTGTCTGATGGGTAGTAAAGCAATCCCGGTGCCAATGCGCCGGAGCGGGCTCGGAGCCCCAAAAGCCTTCCAATTCGCGCGATTATTGATGTCGGAGTTGAAGCGCTCCCGGAAGGAGGCGGCAAGGTTTTCCGTAAGCCCGTCTCCGGCCGGAAAAAACTTCAAGCGCAAGTCCATGAGGAATGACCGTGAGGCCTGCAGCTTCCGGTCAAACTTCGGGTTTTGCGGTAAGGGTGCGACCCATGGGAACGCGTCTTGTGTGGAGGGAGAGGGCGGGAAGGGTTCCCGGTGGGCGGAAGGCTCATCTATATAGGCCGAGGAGAACGGGTTGGTTTTCGCAACCTTTGAACCCGGGCCTCAAAGATCCCAAAACGGGGCGGAATCCTTTGGGCGCTACCTCAAGGTTTTGCGGGCGTCTTTCAAGATCAGGAGCAACTGCTTTTCGCGGACGGGGGAGGCTTCGAATCCAAAGCGAAGATAGAACCGCTCCGCCTCCTGATCGATGGAATGGGTTAGCAGGGCCCGGATTCCCGCCTGCTCGGAACTGAGCAGGGTCCGTCGGATGGCGTCCTGGAGCAAACCTCTTCCGATTCCCTTTCCCTGAGAGGACGAGGCGACGGCCATTCTGGCCAGGATGACCACAGGAATCGGATATTGCCCCATCCCCTTGCGGATGCGATCCGGCGCCTCCATGGTATCGATCTGTCCTACCGTCAGGCTGTAATAACCCATAACATGGTTGGAGTCCGCGACCACAAAAGTTCTGGCCGAACCGCTGGTCTGGGCCTGCAATGCATGGCGGATCAACCATTCGTTCAGGGAAGGTTTCCCGCAATCGAAATCCGCAAGGGGGTGACGGCGCTCCAGGGCGATTGGAGCCGGTATGCTTAGCGCTTTTCCCATGGAGCCGGTTTGGAAAAAAGATCTTTCAGACCGGAGTTACGTCGGGCGGGGCGATCTAGCAGTTCCAGAAGATCCAGGGATTGGCTTCCCGAAATCATGAAAAGGCGTTGGTCGAGCAAGGTCTGCTCCGCGGCTTTGCAGGCACTGTCGAGAATGAATTCGGTCAGGGATTTATGGGTGGCATCCGCCGCCCTGCGTAACACCATTTCCTGTTCAGGGGTGGTCCGCAGCCCAAGCCTTGCGGAGCGGGCCTGGCGGGGGGATTTAGAGGTGGTTTTTGTCGGCATGAGGGCAATCCTTGTTGTACGTCTAGTATAGGTACCGTTATAACATCAGGCGTACAAAAAGTCAAAGCGGTGTTGTTTTATGGGGGAAAATGCGGCTTCAATGGAATGAGGCGGAAGCTTCAGCGGTCTTCACAGGTTCGCGACCCAGGTGTACACCACAAGCCCGCCCACGAACAACCCTCCCGACAAGACGCGGTATTTCTCGTCTGGAAGCACCAGACCGCAAATGCCCAGCAGCCCCAGGGCGATGGAGTAGACGGCTCGGAAGCGCCGGCGCTTGGGATTGGCCGTCAGGTAGACGCCGGCGACGGGAACGCTCAGGGCCAGGCACCCGATGGAGGCGGAGAGCAGATCTTCGTAGCCCGTGGCGAAACGGAGCGCCAGGAATACCGCCGACGACAGGAGGGTCAGGCCCAGCCAGTTCGATCCTTTGATCTGATCGCGGGATAGACACAAGCGGCCGAACCTGTCCAGCCGCAGCACCAGATCGAACAGGGGGCGCGCCAGCCAGGTGGCCACCATGAAGAGGACGTAGAGGATGCCGATGACCATGGCCGCGGGTTCGAACGGCGGATAGGCCCGGGCGGTCGCGCGCAAAAGGCGTGTGCCGACCAGCGCGACGAGGATCACGCCCCATTGCCCCTTGCTGGATAGCTTGGACATGAAGAAGAAGTACTGGAGCATCAGGCGGTAGGCGGGATTGCGCGCCTTCATGGATTCGACGATGCCTTCGCGGGCCCATTCCTGTTCCGGATCGAGGCGGAGGGCTTCGCGGAAATGCTCCAGGGCCTTTTTATGATCGCCCCGTTCCAGAAGGGTCCAGCCCATGTTGGCGTGGGTGACGGCGCTTTCCGGTTCCCGCGCCAGGGCCGAGTCAAGGGTCTGGCCCGCTTCCACGCCGCGGCCCAGCTTCACCAGGGCCGCCGCGCGCACGTTGGCGCCCTGCACGTGTTCCGCGTCCAGCACCAGGGCTGACTCGGCGCTTTTCAGGGCCTCGGTCCATTGCCTGTCGTCGAGATGGATGCCGCCGAGCAAGGCGAAATAATCCGCGTCCGAGGGATCGAGCTGGATGGCCTCGCGCGCGGCGGCCTTGGCCTCCATGCGCCGTCCCAGTTCCACCAGGGCCAGGGCGCGGATGTAATAGGCATACGGGGCTCCGGGCCCCTTGGAGACCGCGGTATCGGCCTCGGTCAGGGATTCCGGCTTGCGGCCCAGGCGCAGCAGGCAATAGGCCAGCAGGGCGTGGGCGCGGTAATCGTCCGGATCGGATGAGAGGGCGGCCCGCAAGGCCGTCTCGGCCATGTCGAAGCGGGATTGGCTGATGAGAAGCTGGGCGCGCTCGATATCGACGCTCATTCCACCGGTCCTCACAGCTTCAGGTAGGCGAGGATGTCGTCGTAGATGCCGCCCTGGTTGGAATAGAGCGCATAATTGCGGGCGGTCGAGAACCATTCCTTTGCGGACGGCCGCGCGGCCTTGGCGGCGATGAGCAGGTCCTTGGTGGTGAGCGGCGAGGGCTTTCCCGCCTTGATGGCTTCGCGCAGCTTGACCTCCACGGCCTCGTCGACGGCGGCCTTGATATCCGCGCCGGAGAATCCGTCCGAGGCTTTGGCCAGTTTTTCATGGTCGATGTCCTCGACGGGCTTGCCCTTGAGGACGAGGCGGAAGATTTCCGCGCGCGCGGGCGCGTCCGGAGGCGGGACGAAGAGGATGCGGTCGAAGCGGCCCGGCCGCCGGAAGGCCGAGTCCAGGTGCCAGGGAGCATTGGTCGCGGCCAGGATCAGGATGCCTTCGTTCGAAGCGCCGATGCCGTCGAGCTCGGAGAGGAACTGGTTGATGAGCTGGCGGCCCGCGCTTTGGCGCATGTCCGTGCGGTTGGCGGCCAAGGCGTCCACCTCGTCGAAGAAGAGCACGCAAGGCGTGTTGCTGCGGGCCATCTCGAAGACATCGTGCAGGTTCTGTTCGCTTTGGCCCAGGTACATGTTGAGCACGTCATGGATGCCGACGGACATGAAATAGGCGTTCACCTGCCCGGCGGTCGCGCGCGCCAGGTAGGTCTTGCCGCAACCCGGGGGTCCGTACAGGAGAATCCCACCGCCGATCTTTTTGCCGTAGGCCTGGTAGATTTCCGGATGCTCCAGGGGATGGATGATCTTCGCTTTGATCTCCTCCTTGAGCTTGTCCATGCCGCCGACGTCGGCGAACTTGATGTCCGGCTTTTCCATCTGGGCCAGGTCCCCGGGTAACTCCGGCGTTTCCCCGCCGCCGACTTTCAGCCGCTCGGGAGATGGGCTGTCCGCATCCTCGTCCTCCGCGCCGCCGACGCCATCGCGGAAACGGGGCTTCGCCCGCAGGCGCGCTTCCCATTCCGGATCGATCAAGGAAGGATCCCGATCCAATGCGAGTTGGTAATGGCGTTCCGCCTCCTTGGCGTTGCCTCCGTCGAGATGCGCCCGCGCCGCCCACAAATAGGCCCGCGCCGGGACCTTTCCCTGGGCATCTCCCTGGGCCAGCCAACCTTCCAGCAACGCGAGGGCGGCGGACGTCTTGGCCTGGCGGCAGAAGGCCTCCACCAAGCCCAGGCGAGCCCCTTCATGGCCGGGGGATTGCGAGAGGGCCTGGCGGAATTCCTTTTCCGCTTCGCCGAAGGTTTCCTGTTGCAAAAGCATTTCGCCCAGATGCACCCGGAGCGCCAGGTTTTCGGGCGCGGCCCGCAGGGCCTCGCGTAAAGAGGGAATCAGGTCGTCGTGCGCGGGCATGGGAAAATCTTATAAATCGGGTCCGGATCCATCAAACCCGCGTATTTCCTATTTTCAGGGGATTCCCATGCCAGGCAGCAAGCCACCTTCCCATCCCATCACCTCGGCAGGCAGCGTTCTTCGCCTCTACGGGCTGCTGGTCCGCAAGCCCCGGTTCCGCGG
>Ga0209515_10010707_pt1 | contig 10150 bp, 9 predicted proteins | sample Subgroupgradi54m_FD_187454 | JGI IMG/M metagenome (GOLD analysis project Ga0209515, IMG submission 187454) | Subsurface groundwater microbial communities from S. Glens Falls, New York, USA - GMW60B uncontaminated upgradient, 5.4 m (SPAdes)... ...
TGTCTCCTTCCCCGGCGTTTTCGCGCCGGTGGTTCGTTGGTTGCGAACCGAAGGCTACACCGCCTTCTCTTCGTTTACACACCTTCTGACCTTACCTCCCGCCCGCCCAGGAAGAGCGGTCTGACGCCGCAAAAGTCGGCTGTAACGCATCCACGCCGGATCTCGTCACAACGGCGTATCGAACGAGAGCGGGCTCCCGGGAGGTAGATATGAGTCTGCCGGCATCGATCGTCGAAGCGCTGCTGCCTCGGCTCTAGGCGTCCGGCCGGTTCGTTTGGAAACGAGAGCCAGCGCAACCGACGCCGCGACGGCGGCGTCCGAAAGGTCAGAGGATCGTTATGGACCTGTCACGGCGTGACTTTCTCAAGACATCCGGCGGAGCGGCCCTGACGGGGACCGCGCTCGGCAGTCTGGCGGCTGTCGGCGCGAGCCTGGCGCCGACCCTCGCTCACGCGCAGGCGCTGCGGATCGAGCACGCCAAGGCGGTCCCGAGCGTCTGTCCCTACTGCTCGGTCGGCTGCGCCACGCTGGTGCATGCCGTCGACGGAAAGATCGTCAACATCGAGGGCGATCCGCGCAGCCCCCACAACGAGGGCACCCTGTGTCCGAAGGGCGCGGCGATCTTCCAGCTCCACGTGAACCCGAACCGCGCGACCAAGGTGCTTCACCGGGCGCCGGGCGCCACCGAATGGGAAGTGTGGGACCTCGAGCGCGCGGTGAACCGCGTGGCCGAGCTGGTGAAGACGACGCGCGACGAGACGTTCGTCGAGCGGTTGGAGAACGGCAAGCTGGTCAACTGCACGACGGCCATCTTCTCGCTGGGCGGCGCGACGCTCGACAACGAGTGGAACCACATCCAGCAGAAGCTCTTGCGCGGCCTGGGGGTCGTGGCGATCGAGAACCAGGCTCGTATCTGACACAGCTCCAGCGTCCCCGGACTGGGGACACGATTCGGGCGGGGCGCCGCGACGATGTACCCGCGTAGCATGGCGGATTCCGACTGCGTCGTGATCCAGGGATCCAACATGGCCGAATGCCATCCGGTGGCGTTCCGGTGGCCGATGCAGGCCAAGCTCAAGGGCGCCAAGCTCATCCACGTCGATCCGCGCTTCACCCGCACCAGCGCCGTGGCCGACATCCACGCGCCGATCCGGGCCGGCTCCGACGTCGCGTTCCTGGGGGGGCTGATCCATTACGTGCTCGAGAGCCAGCGCTGGAACGCGGAGCCGTTCTTCAAGGAATTCGTCGTCAACTACACCAACGCGGCCACGATCGTCGGCGACGACTTCAAGGGCACGGAAGATCTCGACGGGGTCTTCTCCGGGCTCATGCAGTACGCGCCGTCCATCAAGGAGTGGCCGCTCGACGGGTTCGTCGGTCAGTACGATACGAAGACGTGGCAGTACGCGGCGCCGCCGGCCGCCCATTCCTCAACGCCGCCACCGGCCGGGCCACCCTTCGATCCGCTCGTGCGCTCGCTGCTCACGCCGCCACCGCGCCGCGACGAGACGCTCCAACACCCGCGCACCGTCTTTCAGATCGTGAAGCGACACTTCAGCCGCTACACGCCCGAGATGGTCGAGCGGGTCACCGGTTGCCCGAAGGAGACGTTCCTCCAGGTCGCGGAGACGATCCTCGCCAACTCCGGCCGCGACCGCACCACGTCCTTTGCGTACGCCGTAGCCTGGACTCAGCACACCAACGGCCCCCAGACGATCGGCTGCTGTGCATTGGTCCAGCTGCTGCTGGGGAACATCGGACGCCCCGGCGCCGGCGTGATGGCGCTGCGCGGGCACGCCTCGATCCAGGGATCGACAGACGTGCCGACGCTCTACCACTCGATCCACGGCTACATGAATCACCCCTCCGCGTTGAAGCGCCACGACTCGCTCCGCGATTGGCTGCGCACCGAGACGACGCCGCGCGGCTACTGGGCCAACACTCCCAAGTTCATGGTCTCGTATCTGAAATCGATGTACGGGCCGGCCGCGACGAAGGAGAACGACTTCGGCTACGACTGGCACCCGAAGATCATCGGGGATCACTCGCACCTGCCGATGTTCGTGGCCATGAACGAAGGACGGGTGAAAGGGCTGCTGTGCGTCGGCCAGAACCCGGCGACCTCGCTCAACGCACGCGTCGAGCGCAAGGGGCTCGCCAGGCTGCAGTGGCTCGTGGTCAAGGACAACTGGCTCACCGAGACGGCGACGTTCTGGCAGAACAGCCCGGAGATCACGAGCGGCCAGCTCCGCAGCCAGGACATCCCGACGGAAGTCTTCTTCTTTCCGTCGGCCCAGGTCGCCGAGTACGAGGGGAGCTTCACCAACACCCAGCGGATGCTGCAATGGCACTTCAAGGCGGCCGACCCGCCCGGCGACTGCCGCACCGATCTGTGGTTGACGCATCAGCTCGCCCGACGGCTCCAGGCGATGTACGCGGATTCGACGCTGCCGCGCGACCGGGGATTCAAGAACCTGGTCTGGGAATACGACTCGGACGATCCGCACGAACGGGAGCGCGGCGAGCCCGACGCCCTCAAGATCCTGAAGGACATCAACGGCTACTACACCGACGAACCCGGCAGGCATCTCGCCGGCTTCGGCGATCTCAAGGACGACGGATCCACGACGTGCGCGTCGTGGATCTACTGCGGCGTGTTCCCATCCCCGGACCGCAACCTCTCGGCCCGGAAACAGCCGGACGCGCCGAACACGCCGGGCGCACAGCTCGAGTGGGGCTGGGCCTGGCCGGCCAACCGCCGCATCCTTTATAACCGTGCCTCGGCCGATCTCCAGGGGAAGCCGTGGAGCGAGCGGAAGAAGTGGGTGTGGTGGGACGGCGCCAAGTGGACGGGGTACGACGTCCCCGACTTCGCCCCGACGAAGGCGCCATCATCGAAGGCGGCGCCCGATGCCATCGGGCTCGACGCGCTGTCGGGTAGCGATCCCTTCATCATGAAGCCCGATGGCGTTGGCTGGCTCTACGTGCCGAATGGGCTCGCCGATGGCCCGCTGCCCGCGCACTACGAGCCGGCGGAATCACCGGTCTCGAACCCGCTCTACCGCCAGCAGTCGAGCCCGGTGCTGAAGTACTGGAAGCTGGATGGCAACGAGCTCGCGCCCACGGGCGACCGGCGCTTCCCGTACATCATCACGACCTACCGCTTGACGGAGCACTACCTGTCCGGCGCCATGAGCCGCTGGAACCCGTGGCTCACCGAGCTGCAGCCGGAGTTCTTCGTCGAGATCAGCCCGGAGCTGGCCGCGGAGAAGGGCATCGGCAACACCGACTGGATCACGGTTTCGACGCCGCGAGGCCGCGTCCGCGGCAAGGCGCTCGTCACCCGCCGAATGCGCGCCTTCACGATCGACGGCCGCACCGTGCACCACGTCGGCATGCCGTTTCACTGGGGTTACCAGGGGCTGATCACCGGTGACGCCGCCAACGAGCTCACGGCCTTCGTCGCGGATCCCAACGTCTCGATTCACGAGGGGAAGGCCTTCGTGTGCAACGTGGAGAAGGCGTGATGGCGGAGCCGATGGGCTTCTTCACGGATACGACGGTGTGCATCGGCTGCAAGGCGTGCGAGGTCGCCTGCAAGGAGTGGAATCAGCTTCCGGCGGCGAATGGTGGCGTGCGCCCGTTGAGCGGCGATAGTTACGACAACACCCGCCGCCTCGACGGCATCCATTGGCGGCACGTGAAGTTCATCGAGCAATTCAGCGCCGACCGCCGCCAGGGGCGCTGGCTCATGATGAGCGACGTCTGCAAGCACTGCGTCCGGGCCGGCTGCCTCGAGGTGTGCCCGACGGGCGCCATCATCCGGACCGAGTTCGACACCGTCGTCATCCAGTCGGACGCGTGCAACGGCTGCCGCGACTGCATCGGCGCGTGCCCGTTCGGGGTGATCGACATCAATCCGGTGTCCGGCACGGCCCAGAAGTGCACGCTCTGCTACGACCGGATGAAGGTGGGCCTCGAGCCGGCATGCGCCAAGGCCTGCCCGACCGAGTCCATCAACTTCGGCACGATCGCTGATCTGAAGAAGATGGCCCAGGCGCGACTGGGTCAGCTGCACCACGCCGGAGAGAGCCGCGCTCATCTGTATGGCACCGACGAAGCGATGCTCGGCGGGCTCAACTCTTTCTACCTGCTCGTGGACAAGCCTGAAGTCTACGGCCTGCCGCCCGATCCGAAGCTGCCGTCACGGAACCTCAAGTCATCTGCGCTCTGGTCCGTGCTCGGCGCCGTCGTCCTTGCGCTCACGAGCGTGATCAGCTTCCGGAACCGTGGAACCCACGATGCCTAGCACCTTCTTCACCGCCTCGCCTCACTGGCGCTGGCTGATCGTCGCCTACTTCTTTCTCGGCGGCCTCGCCGGCGGCAGCTACTTCATCGCGACCCTGATGGATCTGTTCGGCAAGACCCGCGATCGACGCCTGGTCCACCTCGGATATCTCATCGCGTTTCCACTCGTTTGCCTCTGCGGGCTCGTGCTGACCGTCGATCTCGGGCGGCCGGAGCGCTTCTGGCACATGCTCATCCAGTCGGAGACCTTCCGTCCGATGGTCAAGGCATACTCGCCGATGTCGCTCGGCGCGTGGGCGCTGCTGTGCTTCGCCGGGTGCGCGTTTCTCTCGTTCATCGCGGTGCTCGCCGAGCGTGGCTGGCTCCGCTGGCCGGCCCTTCGCCAGCTCAGTCCACTCGCGCCCGTCGGCCGGCTCGTCACGGTGATCGGGGCGCTGCTGGGCTGCTACGTGGCGGGCTACACGGGAGTGCTCCTCGCCGTCACGAACCGACCGATCTGGGCGGACACCAGCCTTCTGGGGCTCACCTTCTTGATCTCGGCGGCGTCGACCTCGGCGGCGCTCGTGATCGTGCTCGGTGCCTGGAGCGGCGTATCAGGTGAGGGCATGCGCGCGCTCGAGCGCTTCGATGGATCCGTCCTCGTCCTCGAGTTTCTGGCGATCGTCGCGCTGGTCGCATCACTGGGGCGCATCGCGATGGTCTGGCTGAACGGCTGGGGCGTCCTGCTCGCCGTGATGGTGCTGGGCGGAATCGCGCTTCCTCTCTTCGTTCGGTGGCGCCGGCCGATCAGCGGCCCGATCGGGCCCGTCCTTGTCCTTCTCGGAGGGGTGATCCTGCGCGCGGTCATCGTCTTTTCTTCGGACCAGCTGCCATGACACGTCGCTGGCGCGCGATCGTCGTTCTGCTCGCCGCCGGAGCTGCGCTCGCGTGCACCAGCCCCGAGGCCAGCCGGTCTCGTGGCGGCGGGGCCGGCGCCGACGTGGGCAATCATCCGCGGCGAGACGTCCAGCTCCATGACGGTGCCCGCATGTACTACGGGACGAGAACGTTCGGCGCCGGCATAGGTCAGCGCGCGTTCATCGGCGGCGCTGTGGAACCCGCGGAGCGGTAGGGAGATGGTCCCGGCGACATCCCGCCGATCGCTCCTGACCGCTCTCGACGTCGAGCATCCAGAGTGGCGACCACTGCTCGCGGTCATCGAGGAGGCGCTGCGCGAGGCGGAGCGCCCGGAGTGGGCACGATTCGTGCCCACGCTCGCGCACTCGGGGCTCGCTGGCCGGCCACTGCTCGATGGTGCCGTCATCAACGTCGCGCCGAGACTGGTCCGACGCTGGGTTCGCCAGATTCTGATGGTGGCGGCCGCCGCCGGGACGGGGGTGGAGCCTCTCGCCGAAGCCATTACCCAGGGTTGGATCGATCCGCTGTTCCTCTTCGAGACCGCGGTGTCCCAGGATGTCCATCGCGTCGACGAGCTCGCGCGGTTCGGAGGGGACGACCGCGGTGTTCTGCGAGGGCTGGCGCCGTTGATCGCCAGGCCGATGCTCCAGGCGTGCCGGCGGACCTGGGCCGACCGCGTGCCGGCCGGTTGGGCGCACGGCTATTGCCCGATCTGTGGCGGCTGGCCCGCTCTGGCCGAAATCCGCGGGCTCGACGGCAGCCGGCATCTTCGATGCGGGTGGTGTGGGGGCGACTGGCGGATCGGGTGGCTGCGCTGTCCGTTCTGTGGCGAAGACGATCACGAAAAGCTCGGCTCCCTGGTGTCGCCGGACAGCCTGGAGCGGCAGACGATCGAGGTGTGCGATGGCTGCCGTGGATACATCAAGACCGTCACGACCTTCACCCCGATCGAGCCTGACCACGTGGTGCTGCAGGACCTCGCCACGCTCGTGCTGGACGTGGCAGCGCTCGAACGCGACTACCGCCGCCCGGCGGCGAAGGGCCGCGAGGTGGCGGTTGCCGTGGTCGCGGAGCCCTCGCGGCTGAGAGATCTGCTCGGTCTTCGCAGGTGACACCGCTCCGACCGGCGCTCGTCTGCGGCGCGCTCCTCGCGGCGCTCGACGCCTCCGACGGACGGCGCCGGCGCCGAAAGCGCGACACCACACCCGATGCGATTGGCATGTCGCTCAAGCGCCAGCTGCTGACCCAGGCGGTCGAGGCGGATCCCGATCCTGACGCTTTCGAGGCTTGGCTTCTCGGGCGTTGCCTCGCCAGATCCGAGGATGCCTCGACGGGCGCGCTGCGTGCGATGGCGCGGGAGGTCATCGGGGAGTGGCGGCTGGCGGTCGTCTCTGCGGACTTTCGTAGGTGGTTGGCCGACGGTGCCCCCTCCGACGATCGCGGGTGAACGGCCCGATCAAGACCTTTCCGCTTGCGCGGGATCAAGGACAGACAGGCCATGGGCGGGCCGGGCAAACCCGCCGGAGCACCTCTTTGCCGCCGGCTATGCGGCCTGCTTCGGCGGTTGTAACGGCCGCCGGCTCGCGGGCGTCTTACAGCTGAGGAGGACGATCCGATGATCAAGGCCAAAGAGCTCCAGCACTACGGGACGGTGGTCAAATTGCCGATCGCGCTCGACGTCAAGGTCTGTGCGGCCAGCATCGACAATCTGAACCAGCTGCTCGCCGACACCATGACCCTGCGTGACCTGTACAAGAAGCACCACTGGCAGGTCAGCGGACCGACCTTTTATCAGCTCCACTTGCTCTTCGACAAGCACTTCGGCGAGCAGAGCGAGCTCGTGGACGCCATCGCAGAGCGCATCCAGTCGCTCGGGGGGGTCAGCATCGCGATGTCACACGACGTTGCCGAGACCACGCTGATCCCGCGGGCGCCGCGGGGTCGCGATGAAGTGTCCGTGCAGATCGCGCGGCTGCTCCATGCCCACGAAGTTGTCCTCGAGGAGGCGCGCGCAATGGCGCGACAGGCGGCGGCGGCCGGCGACGACGGCACGAACGACCTGATCGTGAGCGATGTGATCCGAACGGACGAGAAGCAGGTCTGGTTCGTCGCAGAGCATCTCGTGGAGGCGCCTCGAGACTAGAGGGTGCCGGCCAGACAGCGCGCGTCGCTGGTGTGAATGCCGACGGCCTCGCAGACCTACTGTCCGTTGTATGGCGCGAGGGAACCCTGTCCACTCCGGCGACGGCTAAGCTACATGGGGGCCCTCTGTTCTTTCGCGGGGCCAAAATGGTGGTGGAGGACGGAGCATGACGAGAAAGCGCCGAAGAGTGTTCGCCCTCACGGCCGCATGCGCCACGGTGGCCATCGCGCTGATCGTCGTCGCGTATGTGTCCGCACAGGATGGCAAGAGGCGCGGAGGGGCGCCGCCGGTATATTTCCCGTATCCACCCGGCGAGATTCCACCCGACCTTCAATCGGAGATCGACCGCGTCAACCGTGAAGTCGATTCGATCGAGCGCGACGCCCTCGCACAGTGGCGAGCGCTGGCAAGCGACTCCGGCACTGCAATGCGACTGGTCGAGATACTCGGAAAGCTCGAGCTGTTCGACAAGAACCTGTCCGTCAACAAGAATCAGGCCTGCTCGTTTTGCCACATGCCATACGCGGGCTTCACGGGACCGATCCCATCGGTGAACGCGACGACGGTGGCATATCCTGGCTCGGTTCACTTCCGGTTCGGGAAACGGAAGCCACAAGCCTACACGTATTCACCCTGGTACCCCGCCCTCGACTACAACGAGAGCCAGCAGGATTTCTATGGCGGCAACTTCTGGGACCTGCGCGCGACGGGCTACCTGCTCCAGAGCGCCGACGCCGAGCAGGCACAGGGTCCGCCGCACGACACTCAGGAAATGGGTCTGGCCGACACTGCGTGCGTGATCCACCGGCTCTCGCAAAGTGCATACCGTCCGCTCTTCGAGGCGGTGTGGGGAGCCCAGGCGTTCGACATCGCCTGGCCCCGCGACGCCGAAGAGGTGTGCCGCACCCCGGGCGGTGCCGCTGTCTTTGCCGGCAATGCGACGCCGCTCGGCCTCACGAAAGCCGATCGCGGTCGCGCGAACGCGGCCTATGATCAATACGCGCTGTCAATCACTGCGTATGAGCGCTCAAGGGATATCAGCCCGTTCTCGTCGAAATTCGACGTCGTCCTGAGTGGCGCGGCGACGTTGAGTTCGGACGAAATGGCCGGCTGGCGGCTGTTCCGGGGTAAAGCGGTCTGCAACACCTGCCATCTGGACGGGACGGACAACAACACACAGCCGGGCGGGGCCGCGGCCGGGAAGGCACCCCTGTTCACCGACTTCACGTCATCGAACCTCGGGGTGCCGAGGAATACCCGAAATCCGTTCTACTTTCAGGGCACGCCCGATGCGTTTGGGTTCACTCCCAATCCAGCGGGGTCCGTATTCACCGATCTCGGCGTCGGAGGCTTCCTGAGAGGTCTGGCGGGCACCAATCCCAATCCAGCCTGGATACCGTTGGCGCCGCGGTTCGACGGCAAGATGCAGGTGTCGACGCTGCGCAATGTGGACATGAGGCCCTGCCCGCGCTTCGTGAAGGCCTACATGCACAACGGCTATCTGAAGAGCCTGAAGGAGGTCGTCCACTTCTACAACACGCGCGACACTCTGCCACGTTGCGCCCAGGGTGCGCCGGGCGAGAAGGCCACATGTTGGCCGCCGCCCGAGGTGCCGAGCAACGTCGACATGACGGTCGGGCACCTCGGCTTGAGCGATAGGGAGGAAGACCAGATCGTCGCGTTCCTGAAGACCCTCACGGACGGGTACACGAAGCCCTACACCGATTTCAATACATACACGGGGAGTTGTCGTTGACCGTGCCGCCTGATACCGCGCCCGAGGTGGGGCCAATGTCCGTGCCACCGCCTATCGATCCAAAGCGTGCCGCGATCCTGGTCATCGACATGCAGCGGGACTTCCTCGATCCCGGGGCACCGATCGCCGGCTCGACCTCATCCCGCGCATCAACCGGCTGACAGCGCGGGCGCTCGGGATGCCGGTGATCTTCACCTAGGAGATGCACCGTAATGTCGCCTGGCTGGCAGCGAAGCGCCGGACGGGCTCAGTCACCGTAGAGCTCGTTGGTGTAGCCATTTGGACTTGCCCCGGTGTCTACGAAATCGGGGCAAGTCCAGCGCGGCACTGAGAGCCCCTTAGCGACGCGTACGAGAACCCACTCCTCGACCACCTCGGCGAGCTGATTCCGGCACTCCTCGAGGGTCTCCCCGGTGGCCAGCACTCCACGGAGGCCCCGGACTTCCCCATAGAACATCCCGTCCTCGAGCTTGTCGTAGCTCGCCCGGTGCAGGGCCTCCTCGATGTATCGGCTGATCATCGCTGAATCGATGACACAGGAGGAGACATCCCAGGGGCCCTGTATCGTCTACCAGACACCCTCGAGTCTGGGCTAGAGTCGGCCCACGGACGGCCGCTCGCAGGCCTGCTGCACCGCCCTGGTCGGTGTGCCATGGGAGTCCTGGCAAGCGCCACAGGTTTCGCCTAAGCTGCCCCGGACGCCAAGCCAAGGAGGCCTAACACCTCCCGCTTTGTGCGGATCGCGCTGAGATAGTGGTTGCCGCTGCGGGCCGTCGAGTAGCGGGGACTCGTCCTTAGGGGGGAGTGCCCTGCGCGGCATTGCGGCAAGGCCCACTTGAGCTGGGCGAGCCTGGCGGGACAGAAGAGGCACCTCAAACGGTTCGGCAAGCGCCGTCCCGACGTCATCGTCTCCATCGAGGAACGGGCCCGCGTGGAAGAAGACAAGAGAGCGTTGAAGCGCGGAATGAAGCGCCGCCGCGCTGGTGACGATGCCCAAGGCTAGGGCCCATCACTGGGAGTTCACGAGCCGCTTCCGGCGCGGCGCC